>VFQP010001864.1_pt1 | contig 25680 bp, 14 predicted proteins | sample 3512351 | NCBI WGS metagenome assembly VFQP01 (sample SAMN10412372, study PRJNA504923) | tailings metagenome | isolation source: Relicate 1 Philex TSF1 revegetated site | place: Philippines: Tuba, Benguet | collected 2017-08-29
AAACTTTCAAACTCTTAAACTTTTATCTTTCCAAAAAAACGCATAATGAAGAAACAAGCTTTAACATTGCTGGTATTGATGCTGGCGATGATGGCAGTAGCACAAAAAAAGAAGGCGATTTTCGTTATTGTAGACGGCATTGCCGCAGACGTCATCGAAAAGCAACCCACTCCTTTTCTCGATAAGATCGCAAAAGCCGGTGGTTATACACGCGCACATGTCGGGGGAGAAAAAGACGGATACTCACAAACGCCAACGATCTCAGCCGTGGGCTACAACTCTTTACTTACCGGAACATGGGTGAATAAGCACAATGTGTGGGACAACGATATAAAAGCACCGAACTATAATTACTGGACGATCTTCCGTTTCTTAAAGGAACAATATCCGGATAAAAAAACAGCCGTTTTCTCCAGCTGGCTTGACAACCGTACAAAACTTGTTGGCGAAAGTTTGCCACAAACAAACAATCTACAGCTTAGCTATCATTTTGATGGACTGGAACTGGATACGGTGAATTATCCGCATGATAAGAAACGTGATTTCATGCACCGCATCGATGAGGCGGTCGTAAATAGTGCAACAGAGTATATCAAAACAGAAGCCCCCGATCTTTCCTGGGTTTATCTTGAGTACACGGATGACATGGGGCACATGTTTGGCGACAGCCCTGAATTCTTTCGTGCGGTGGAATTCATGGATCAGCAAATGGGCCGCCTCTGGGATGCGATCCAATACAGGGAAAAACAATTCAAGGAAGACTGGGTGATCTATATCACCACCGATCATGGCCGTGACGCAAAGACCGGAAAAGGCCATGGAGGTCAGTCAGACCGGGAACGCAGCACCTGGATCGTTACCAATGCAAAAGGGCTGAATGACTATTTCAAAAACGGCAATCCCGGCGTGGTGGATATCATGCCATCTATCGCAAAACATATCGGTCTCCAAATCCCTAAAGAAAAACTGATGGAAGTGGATGGCATTTCACTTACCGGAAAACTTTCTGCCACCAATGCACAAGCGTCATTGAGCGAAGGAAAACTTATCGTGTCATGGAAAGCAGTTGGTAAAGGCGACGCAAAGATCTGGCTTGCCACAACCAATAATTTCAAAGAAGGCGGAAAGGATGAATATAAATTAATGAAGACTGTTCCTGTATCAGCAGGTGAAGCGGTGATCGATGTAAGTTCATTAAACAGCTCTTTCTATAAAATTGTTGTAGAAACAAAAGAGAATTATCTGAATCGCTGGATCATTGTAAAATAAGAAGCTTTGGTTTTGAATGAAAGGCGTATCACCAAAAGGTGATGCGCTTTTTTGTGCGCTCGCTTTTGACATAGCACAATCAGTTATCATTCAGGCTGAGTAACGTCATTAAGTTAAGAACGTTCGTGTTCACTGGCGTAAGGCTCCCGCAGATGGACGCAGAGCAGGGCGCAGATACGCAGATTTGTTTTCTAAAGCAGCCAGATATCTGCGAATCTGCGCGCCCATCTGCGTCCATCTGCGGGAACCTACGCCAGTATAGAAGACGAAGGCCTCATCCGCAAATCCGGCATGATATTATATACTTTTCCAATTGATAACCAGTATCTTTTTAACACATCTCCCCTATCACCGAAACCAAATAATGGATAAAAACACCTCCTGGCATTCGCTCAGCATCGAACAAGTGTTGGAAGAAACCGGCAGCAATGCCAACGGTCTGACTGATGATGCCGTGCAAAAAAAGCGGGCAGACTTTGGCAAAAATGAACTCAAGGCAAAAAAGAAGAAAACCGCTCTCAGCATCTTTCTTAGACAATTCTTAGATGTGATGGTATTGGTTCTCATTGTTGCCGCAGTTATTTCCGCGTTCCTTGGAGAGTTATCCGATACGATCGTGATCGTCACCATTCTTACATTAAATGCGATCATCGGGTTCATACAGGAATTTCGGGCGGAAAAAGCAATGGAGGCATTACAGAAAATGTCTGCACCTTCCACCAATGTTTTAAGGAATGGGCAGCAGGCCAAAATTGAATCAGTCGAACTGGTTCCAGGAGATATCGTATCCCTCGCCGCCGGAGACACCGTTCCCGCTGACCTCCGTATCATGGAGTCTGATGCGTTAAAGATCAATGAAGCCAGCCTCACAGGGGAATCCAATACCGTGGATAAAAATCCCGATACACTTGATGAAGAAAGTCCTCCATTGGGTGACAGGTTCAATATGGCATTTAAAGGAACGGCCATCACCAGCGGCAAAGCCAAAGGCGTGGTCATTGCGACCGGCATGCAGACCGAACTCGGCAAGATCGCCGGAATGCTTGACGATGCGGAAAGCAGCACGCCACTTCAAAAACGACTGGCGGCATTCAGTCGCAGACTGACACTGATCATCATCATACTTTGCGCAGCACTCTTTGCTTTTGGTTTTCTCCGTAATGAACCCTGGCAGCAGTTATTGTTAACAACATTATCCCTCGCCGTAGCAGCCATTCCGGAAGCATTACCCGCCGTTGTATCTGTATCTCTCGCACTCGGCGCACGCCGGTTGATGAAGCAACAGGTACTCATCAGAAAATTATATGCGGTAGAAGCACTGGGATCGGTAACGTATATCTGCACAGACAAAACGGGTACGCTTACCAAAAATGAAATGGAAGTAAAATCCATCTGGACCGCAGATAAAGAAAAAGAAGATGCGCTATTAGCGGCCATGAGATCAAGCCACGATTCAGAAGAAAAAGATGGCAAGTGGATCGGCGATCCCACTGAAGTTGCCATGCTTCAATATGCAAAAGATCAGCAGGAACTAAAACGTTTAAAAGAGATCCCTTTTGATTCAGAACGAAAGGCCATGACCACCATTCATGAAAAAGACGGCCAATACTGGATGATCACAAAAGGCGCTACTGAATCAATACAAGGGATGCTGAAAGATAAAAAATTTGCAGATGAGATAAAAAAACAGGAAGAAGCATTAGCAAAAGAAGGAATGCGGGTGATCGGCTTCGCCGGAAAAATGCTTGATCAGCTTCCCGAAAAACCAGTTGCAGAAGAACTTGAAAAAGATCTTGAATTCATCGGCCTCGCAGGCATGATCGATCCGCCGCGTAAAGAAGCAAACGATGCAATCGCCGTATGCAAACGCGCAGGTATTGTGCCGGTAATGATCACAGGCGATCATCCTTTAACGGCAGCTGCGATAGGTAAAGAACTGGGCATAGTAGAGAAAGACGATCAGGTGATCACCGGTAAAGACCTGGAAACTTTATCCGAAAAGCAACTGGCCGAAAAAGTTGAAGCACTTCGTGTATATGCACGTGTATCTCCCGAACAAAAACTAAAGATCGTAAAAGCATTGCAGAACCGCCATCAGTTTGTATCCATGACTGGAGATGGAGTGAATGACGCGCCTTCCCTGAAACAGGCAAATATCGGTGTCGCAATGGGTATCACCGGAACCGATGTCACCAAAGAATCATCCAGCATCATCCTGCTGGATGACAATTTCGCCACCATTGTAAAGGCCGTTCGTGAAGGACGCCGCATTTACGACAATATCCGGAAATTCATCAAGTATATTCTTACGGGTAATGCTGCGGAGATCTGGACCATCGTCCTCGCTCCTGTTCTGGGGTTGCCTATTCCACTTCTACCTGTTCACATTCTTTGGGTGAATCTGGTCACAGATGGCTTGCCTGCATTGGCGCTCGCTACAGAAGCGGAAGAAAAGAGCATTATGGAAAGACCTCCAAGAAATCCAAAGGAAAGCATTTTCGCGCAAGGACTGGGCATCCACATCCTTTGGGTCGGTATATTCATTGGCTTGCTCACGATCGGTACACAATGGTATGCGATCAATCACACAGAAACACATTGGCAAACGATCGTTTTCACTGTTCTATGTCTTGCACAGCTCTGGCATGTGATGGCCATACGAAGTGAAAAACGATCATTATTCTCGATCGGTCTCTTATCAAACAAACCATTATTACTTGCCGTTGGCTTAACGGTATTATTACAACTGGCGGTGATATATGTTCCATTCCTCAACGTTTTTTTTCACACACAACCACTTACAGCGGGAGAGCTTGGTCTTGCCTTTGGTGCATCTGCCATTGTATTTGCAGCGGTGGAGATAGAGAAATTGGTGAAACGAAAAATGTCAAAAGAGTGAAAAGTTAAAACGTTTAAGGTTTAAACGTTTTAAGGCATAAAGGATTGCAGATGTTACAGCAAACTCATCTTGCAAATCAATTACCGTTCACCATTCTAAATTCGTTTGCTTTAAACTTTAAACCTTAGACATTTAAACTTTCAAACTTTTTCCACCCTGGCAATATTCTTGCACAGCGCAAGTACATGCTTAACCACATACAAAACCTGAAACGATGAAAAGAGCATTTCTGGCACTAAGCTTTTGCCTGTTACTATTCGTATTCAATTCCGGTTGCCAGTCACAATCCGTCGGAGGAGTTTACTCCGGTGTTATCCTAAGCATCAGCCCAATGATTGGTAGCGGCATGGATCGCGAAGATCTCACGCTGTACCTGCGGCCGGATAAGACATTTACACAAAGCGTTGAAAAGGCAGACTGGAAAACACATATTGAAGGGAAATGGGCCATTCAGGGAAAGGAGGTTGTATTGAATTATGATGATGTTAAACGAAAACCACGCACCTTCACGATCGTCAGCCCGGAAAGGTTAAAAAGCGGCGGCGGATACATTCTCTTCAAAATGGTGATCGCCAACAGTATTCCAAAGGGCATATACGAATTCAAATACGCAAGCGGCAGCGGAGGCATCGGATCAAATCTTCCTTATGTAGGCGTTAGCGGAAACAGGTATATCTATTTCGATGGAAAAGGCAACTTTTCACAGGACGCGTCGAAAGTGGTTGCCATTATTGGCGACAATATCGGAGGCGGAACAAATAGCAACGACAATACCGCCGGCACATACACGATCAAAGATGGTGTACTTACGTTAACAACCCCCGACGGCAAAAAAGCTGTCTCAAGCATATTTACCCATAAAGATGATAAAGGCGAAACGATGGCCACCATTAATGGCGATCTCTATTTCGAAATGAACGAAGAAGAGATCGCCAAAAAACTGAAGAATAAAAAAAGCGATACCAACACAGGTACCCGCAATAAAAAAGAAGATAATCATAACTCGACTGCCGGCTCTTCCGTAACCAATATATCAGCATCTTCCATGGTAGACAAGATGCGCTCAACACACGGAGGAGAAGCAATCGATCAACTAAAAGGCGTAACAGTAGAAGGCACTTTGCAGGGACTATCTTTGAAAGCATTTACAGATTATACCCGCGAATGGACGCGTCTGGAAACAAGGCAGAACGGACAACTGATCATGGTTGAACAACTCGAAGGAAACAGCGGCTGGCAATGGCTGAAAGGAAAGAAAACCGTCTTATCCACGCAAAGAGTGAAAGAACTCAAAGCAGGTTTTTCTGCCGGTCTTTCAGGCTTACGTAAATCGAAACTTGGCCAGCTGAATGCAGGAATCGTGAAAAAAGAAAAATCCGGTTATAGCCTCACCTATTCTTCCGGTGGAGTGGAAATGGCCTTGCTAAGCACTGAGGATTTTAAAATGATAGGTGAGGCCAAACAAACAGCAACGGGATTTCAGGGGATCACGTATGAAGATTTCAGAGATGTAAATGGTGTATTATTACCATTCACAGAAAAACATACAGATGGAAAAACAACGATGACGGTAAAGATCTCCAAAATCGAAATGAATAAAGTAAGTGATACGGACTTTTCTGACAAGTTGTAGAAGAAGAAATAGCTAGTTTAAAAACAAAAGACCACATCAGAAATGAAAGGATCTAAACTAACTGTTTAGAAAATTCTGTTGCCCGTAAATAATATTCGGATTGAATATCCCTTCCGCAAAAGTAAATTCGTTTACCCAAAAGTTGTTTTATAAAACAGGAAAATTATTTATGAAAACAGAAACAAGATGCTATTTCTTCATCTCCACCTTTGAAGCTTTGTAATCCAGCCACAAATCGAGAAGATAATTTCCGTTAAATCCCAGATAGATCACGAGATAGACCAGCGAAAACAGCTGCAACGGAGGTGAAGCTACCATCGGACCAAATACAGATGCTCCAAACTGAATACTCGATATCATGGCGAAAAAAGAAATCAGGTTAAACAATCCTGATAACAATAACAAACCCGTTGCGAGCAACGCCTTTTTAAAATCATAGAAATATAAAACAGCATTCGCCGCTACCAGGATAAATGCAAGTATATGCTTCCATCCTATTCCGTAATGACCCAATATAAACAATCCACCGGAATACAGACAAGTAAACACGATAATAATGAAGGGGATCGTCCGGATCCTCATTTGTTTTACAGTCATGGAGCAAAAATATAAAAACATGACATAACTCGAAAACGCCCTTCAAAAGCTTATCACCAGTAACAGGCTTCAGTTAATTAAAATCAAGAAATACGAAGAACTTCGTCTTTCTTGAAAATTCCCGTACATTCGCTTTTATGAAACAGTCATTGCCGATCATAGGCTTCTGCTTGATGAGTATATTTTGCGCAGCACAAAAACAACCGGTCATTGAATCCTGCGATTGCAATTTCAGGATAGACAAAGACTATCTCGCCTCAGTTCCGCCGCGGCTTCATGCTGATTCCGTTTTCATCAGCAAGATAGACTCAAGCTTTAAAACTGATTGCGGATATCTGCTTGTGCCCGAGAACCGGCAGAAAGAAAACAGCCGTACGATCCGTTTACCTTTTATCATTGTAAGAAGCAAAAGCGCGTACAAAAAGAAAGATCCTGTATTGTTTACCAGCGGTGGCCCTGGCAACAGTTCACTTGGATGGGCGCAGGGAATCACACGCAGTACATTGATCGAAACCCGTGACTGTATCGCATTTGAACAACGCGGAACAAAATACGCCATTCCTTATCTTCGCAACACAGAACTCGACAGTGCCTGGCATGAAGCCTACCGTTATAATTTGCCGATAGACAGCATGACGATCGTTGGTACAAAAAGATACAAACAACAACTGGACAAACGTGGCATCGATCTGTCAGGATATAATAGCGCAGAGACTGTTGCCGACATCGTCGATCTGCTGAAACTTTTACAGATCGACTCCGTCAATCTTTCCGGCGGCTCCTATAGCGGAGGTCTGATGACTGCTGTTGCGCAGGCTGCTCCCAACAGGGTACGATCAATGGTCCTGGACTCTCCCCTCCCTATGTTCGCAGCCATAGATGAAGACGAACCGGTTCATTTTATGGAGGCGATCCGCACGCTTTCCCGGCATTGTGAGAAAGATTCTGCTGATCAAACTTTGTACGGAGGCCTCTACGATCGCTTCACGGATTACTTCAATTCTATTGTTAATAAAACGTTCTATCAAGCGGTTCCAGATGGCTCTGTTATCAGGCAGGTTGCCTATACAAAAAACGAATTACTCCAGGTTGTTGTATCCGCAATGCTCGATAACAACAGGATCAAGGACGTTCCTTCTATCATCAACAGACTTGCGGCCGGAGATCATCAATCCTATATACTGCCTTACCTCGAACGGATGATGAGAAGATACCCAGCACCAGACGGAATGCGAATGGCTGTATACTGTGCGGATCAGGCTGACTATCATGATCCGGAAAGAGTGCAACAACTTTACAAACTCTATCCATTCATGCGTAACTACAGGATAAATGATGTGTATAAAGCGATGTGCGAATGCATCGGCGTCCCTCCTGTCAATAAAAAAATAAAAGAAGCTTTTTACAGTCCAATTCCGGCTTTGATCGCCGATGGCGAAATGGATGCCGCCTGCAGCCCGCTATACGTTCTGCAATTACAACACTATTTCCCCAATAGCCAGTGCTTTCTTTTTATGAAAAAAGGACATGGAGTAGGCAGCCCGGAATTCCGTCAGCTGACACAGCAATTTATAGACAATCCATATCAGAAACTTAGCTCACCCGGAGAACTGGTAAGGAAACTTGAATAATACAGTCAGCAAACCAGGCAACCAGGCACCAAGCCGATTACCCGGATACTGATCACATACTTTGCTGTAAGATGATTTTGTCCTTACTTTGATTATTATGATAGACCTATCACATGCGGAGAATCAGATTCAGTGTGTAACTAGTTTTCGGGATCTTGTGTCTACTCCTTTCAGCGGAATAGTGAATGCCCTTTGCTGGGAACGCAAATTACAAGGTGACTTTTCTGAGATTGTTGAAAAAGTAACGTTAGACGGAAATATAACCGCCATTGAGGAAGAAGAACTTCTCCGGCTTCAATTGACCGAACAAGGCCAGCTGGCCCGCGAAATTGTTTTGGAAGACCTTCAACTGTTGAAAGACCATGGCGCTTTACCGACCCTTAATGTGATCAGCTATTATGACCGGGATGAAACTTACCCGTTTTTCCCAACAGATGTTTATTCATTTCATGTGGACCGATCTCCGATACCAACCAGTACTTTTTTATGCACCTACTACGGTGAATCGAGTGATATACTCCCCAATTCACAAGGTGAAAAGAAAATACTTATTCCAGAAATACGTGCTGAACTCAAAAAACTATATGATGGTCACCAGGATGGTTTTGAATCATTCTTAATGGAAAATTTCTTTGATCTGCATTACCAGGCTAAACCAAATGCTCATCCGGTAAACTTAGGCATTGGCAATTTATGGAGACTGGCCGTCGATCATCCCGACAGCAGGGTTCCTCCCTGTCTTCATCGTGCACCAAAGGAGAAGACCGGTGAGAGCAGATTGCTATTGATATGCTGAGAGACCAATCTTTGTTTAAAACAGAGTATAGATACCCGAAGAAAGAGGTTGCCTTAGTAAGAATGCCCCTAAAAGTTAGATACTGTCAGGGGCATTTCTTATTAAGGCAGCTTTTTTTTATCAGTTTTTGATCATTACCTGTCGAACAAAAACAGTTCCATCAGGCAGCGTAATACGGGTTGCATAAACACCATCCGGAAGATTTATGTTCATGGAAGCAGATCCGCCAGCGATAGCGAGGGAACCTTTCAGTACGCTGCGTCCACCCATATCCCACCATTCAATCGTTGCTTTCTGCTCGTTCTGCGCAAAGCCATTGAAGCGGATCTGTTTACCGGCAGGGTTTGGATAGAAGCTCAGGCTTCCGTCCTGCCTGCGATCAACTTTCACCTGTTTTGAATAAGTTGATTGTCCGTTTTTATCTGTTTGTTTGAGCCTGTAATAGCTTACACCGGAAAGTGGCGTTGCATCAATGGCATCATAGCTTAAGGATGAACTGCTGTTTCCGCCCGGAGCGAGTGAAGCCACTCGCGATACTGTTTGAAAAGATGTTCCATTGGCACTTCGTTCAATGGTAAAATGACTGTTATTCTGTTCTGAAGCAGTTTGCCAGCTAAGCGTTACAGCATTTCCAACAGGCACAGCCTGGAAGTTAAGAATCGATACAGGCAGAGGGTTCATACCGCCAACAATATTTCCGAGCGCAAATGTTGAGAACGATGTAAATGCTGACGGGCTTGATGTAGAACGTAAACTTCCTGTAAGATTATTACCTCCATCATATGCCGGGCCGCCTGCTCCGCCGATATTGATCCATGATGCGGGCGCAGTATTCAGATTCTTCACAATGGTCACTTTCGAACCGTCTTTCACGACATCATGCTCTCCGAAAAATATTTCGATGAACTGGTTGCCCGAAAGATTTGCTGTTGGTTCGTTGACCATCGAAGAATTATATCTTTCGATGGTATAATAACGTTGGTCAGACACTTTTGATACGGAGAACGGCAACGTGTAATTCAATGCAGTTGCGCTCGAATTATGCATTTGAGCCTGGTATGTATAGGTGTTGCCGTTTGTATGATTGACTGTAAGGATCACTGGCCGGCTATAGATGCCTCCGCCTATCGGGAAATTCAGGGTGCTGACACCCGAGGATGCTTTTACATAACGCATCGGACCGTCTATATAACTTGTTGACAAAGCGGTTCCTGCTGTTGCAACTGAATTGTTCAACATGGTAAGCAATCCAGTGGTGGAGGTGTGAAGTAATCCATTGTTCAATGTAAGTGTACGGCTTACATTGACATGACTGTTAAGTGTAAGGCCGGCAGTGTTATCAAGCGTTAAACGTGCGATCACCGGCACTGCAGACCCACTTGTTACATTGATCGATTGAGCCGAAGTTCCTGTAAAACTTGCGGTTCCATTATTTGCGCCAAATATTACAGCCAGCGTTGAAGCGGAAGTGACATTGACATTTCCAAGATAGTCAACATTTGCATTATAATTGGGATACATTCTTCCGGTGCCTGACTGAATAAATGTTGCGTCTCCAATATGTCTGTCCGGATTTGTGTTGGCAAGCGCAAGATTACCCGTTCCGGTTGTGGTAAATGAAGAAGCTGACCGGAATATATTATTCCCGGAGCAGTTATCATTCGATGCACCTGTTTTTGTGAAGTTAGCCGCACTTTCGAAGATGCATCCGTTCAATGTCAACGCGCTACTTGTTGTGGTCACAACACCGCCGAATAAAGAAGATGGACCAAATGAAAGTGACCCGCCTGCCAATGTCAGATTTTGAGCCGTTCCTCCCACCTGGGTAAATTGCCTTAACAATAACAATCCGCTGGAGAATCCGGCACTTCCTACGCGTATCGTGTTACCGGCAGTGAGCGTTGCCGAGCCAGTGCTATTGTTGCAAAACTGCACACCACCACCACTGATCGACGACACATAGATCGTATTTTCAAATAATGTCGATGTTCCATTTCCGGCAACATAGATCGTCGAGTTATTTGAAGGTGCATTATTAAAATAGGTAACTCCCCTGAATATATTACCGGTTGAATTGCTGGCTACATGAATATTTGCTGTTCCGGTATTGTTAAATGTCGCAGTTGCATTAAAAATATCCGGCAACGAATTCGCCAGTACAATAGAATTCGAACCAGCATTGGTAATCACTACTTCATCATTAAAGATATTACCGCCATTACTATAATCCGTATTGGAGCCTGTTTTTGTACAATTTACTTTACCATAAAAAGTACTTGAGTGTAAATAGAGTCCGGGAGTTGAAGACGTCACATCCCCTTCAAACACCGATGACGGGCCGTACTGCACATAGCTTGCCGTGCTACCGAAATTAAGATTGATCGGTACTGTTCCAAGCTTTGTCATTTGCCGCAACTGCAGATATCCCGAAGTAAACCCATCTTCACCAACAGCGATGGTTTTGCCGGCGGCAATAGTACCGGATGCGATCGAATTACCACCAAAGAATCGAATGCCTATCGCATCATTGATCGAGTTCACATAAACATTTCCATTGAACATGTTACCGGCGGTGTACCATCCGATATAGGCACGTTCTGAACCAGCAACCGAGAAATGAACATCGCTGTTCCATATATCAGGATTTCTCTCTCCCAGCAAATAATACCCGGCACCGGTGCTTTTGAAACGGGATTCCCCATGGAAAATATTCCCGCCTTCGCTGTGTTCATTTGTGGATCCGGTTTTGGTAAAGTTTGTTTTGCGGAGATACTCCGTTCCACTAAGATAAAAACCCGGCACGTTGGCTGTAACATCTCCACCTATAAGGCTACCGGCTCCAATGGTAAGCTGCGAAGTACCAGACATGTTAAGATTGATAGGAGCACTTCCCTCCTGTGTGAATCTGCGTATTGCAAGACTACCAGAGGAAAATCCTTCTGCTCCTATATGGATCGTGTGCCCAGCTTTTAGTATCACAGAAGACGTGGCCGCATTATTGGTAAAATAAATTCCTCGTGAAGAGCCATTGCTTGAAACAAAGATATCATCGCCAAAATAAGTGCCTGCTGTATTCCAGCTTACGCCAGTATAAGAAGCTCCATCGCTTTTAAGATACGTTCGCGCAAAAAAAGAGTCTGGTCTTGAGCCTCCCAAAATCAGGTAACCCGCCCCGCTATTAAGTAAACTAACGTCGTTATTGAATATATTTCCTCCATTCGAATAATCATTTCCAATACCGGTTTTCACCGAGTTAACCCTGTTTCTAAAAATACCTCCATGGAAAAAGATTGATGGAGTATTCGTGATAAAATCTCCGCCAATGATACTTGTATCTGCAACTACAAGAGTTGCCGTACCAGTGAAGTTGAGTTGAACAGGAGCACTACCCTGCTGCGTAAAATGTCTCAGGTAAAGGTAACCTGCAGAAAATCCTGAAGCTCCAACCCTGATCGTCTTTCCTGCAAGCAATTCGGGTGCGCTGCCATACGAACTGCTTCCGATATAGATCGCAGCAGTCCCCGATGAATTCACAATAATATCATCTTTAAAAAGGTCGTTGGAACGCTGCCCAAGAGTGAATGCCCCTGTATTGCTCTGCATGTCAACCTCACAGGTTGATTCAAAGATGTTCTGGTAGCCGTTGTTACTATTACTTATACCACCCGTTTTCACAAACCGGGCGGGTGCATGATAGGTTGCTCCCTGTACATAAATATTAGGGGCTGTAATGGTCACCGGTGCTTCAAAATCACTGTTGGGTCCAAGATAAACCGAACCATTATTCACCGCGGTGATTTCAACAGGAGTAGTATTACCCTGCTGGAAGAATTGACGGAGATAAATATAGCCGGATGTAATACCTGTTGATCCTTCTTTGATCGTCTTACCTGCCGCCAGGTAAGCTCTCGCTGCTGTGTCGCCCCCGCAAAATTGTACACCACGCGCGGTGTCATTTGAATTCACATAAACGTTACCGTTGAACCAGGAAGGCGCTCTCCAGGCAGGTAGTATTCTGTCAGCTCCATTTGCGGTAAACGTCACATCACCGTTCCAAATATCAGAAGCATTATTGCCTAATACGATGTAGCTCTCGCCGCTGTTGGTAATAGAACAAACTCCATTAAAGACGTTACCGCCATTGCTCCAGTCGCCACTGGTTCCGGTTTTGAGGAATGAAGTTGTACCGTTAAAAATGGCGCCATTCAGAAGAATACCCGGGCTTACAGTGGTTACATTTCCATCAAAAGTCGACAATGGTCCAAACCTCAACGTAGCTGTAGAAGTAAGTGCAATATTCTGCGAAGTTGATCCTGATTGATAAAACTGCCGCAACGATAAAGTACCCGCGGAAAATCCATCAGTGCCTACAAGAACACTGTAACCGGGAGACAAAATTGCCTGTGCTGAATTACTTCCGTTACAGAAAAAAATGCCCTGCCCTGTGTTGTTTACCGTAATATCAGCATTGAATGTCGTTAAAGCTGAGCTGTGTGATACATATATAGCACTATTGCCCGATGCGATATTATTAAAAGTTACGGGCGCATTAAAAACATGTCCGCTTGATCCGTAAGCAACATATAAATTACCACCACCTGTATTCGTAAATACCGATGGTGCGTTATACTGATCAGCCATGTTCACTCCAAGTAATAAATTTCCCGAACCGGAACAAACCACATTAAGAGGCCCGTTAAATATATTATTACCATGATTCCCATCACCAGATGTTCCGGTTTTATTTAAATAAGTGGAATCCGCAAATCTTGCATTCCTTACGATCATTGTCGCCGCCGTAATACTTGTTTTACAATTAAACACAAGCGGCCCATTTCCAAAGGAAACACTGTTGGCTCCAGACACAGTCAGCCTGCCAGACTGAATCGTACCGGTAGTACAATTGAAGTTTGTACCATTCACCGTCAAAACAAAACCTGAAAGGTCAATCGTGCCACTGGTAAGCGTCATATTATTAACCGCAGCGTTTGCAATCAAACGGCAACTGTTGGCTGTGTTGACGATAACAATATTGTCTGCAGAAGTGGGAACACCTGCCGGCGTCCAATTGGAAGGAACAGACCAGTCTGATGATGCAGAACCGTTCCAGGTATAGGTGGTCTGACCCCATACCGTTAACGCACAAAAGGGTAACAGAAAGAAAAGTAGAAACTTTCTCATGGCATTCGCTGGATAGTGGATGATGGTTGTTTTTTTGCCTTTATAATTGATTATCAAGCAAAAGGCAAACTAAAATTACACTTAATAAAATTAAGGGTAATTACTTAACGGTGAACTATTACGAATATTGCACCGGTCCGGGTTTTATTGAATCTTTTTGTCATTTGTCAATAAGACCAGTCCAAACCATCGTCATAATAAAACGATTCACCTGATTAAGTCGATTCACTTTTCATCTTCTCTTTACCGGTATATGCCGGAAAGAAGGACAAACAACAGCCCGGATTACTTTTATTACCAATGCCGTACTTTTTTCTTTAATTATTTATTAAGGCATTGTTTTCAGTTTTGCGTTTTATCTTCATGGCTATCACCAATTGTAAAGCCGCGAAAATCTGCCAGATGAAAAAAAATCGCTTCTGTCATTTCCTTATCCTCTGTCTTTTCCTACAAACGACCGGTCTGTGCTTGTATTCATTTCCTTCAGTCGCCCAGGAAAAGAACATTTTCTCCTTTTCTTCGCTCGCTGAAAAAATTTATGTACAAACAGACAGCCGTGTGTACACCAACAATAAAACAGTCTGGTTCCGCGCAGTGATCACAGACGCGATTCAACATGCTCCCACTAAGCTTAGCGGCGTGTTATATGTTGAACTGATCGATCCTTCGGAAAAAATAATGGAGAAAAAACTGATCCGGATATCAGATGGCGTCGGCGATGGATTTTTTGAGCTGAGTGCGGATTATCCCGAAGGTCTATATCAGCTTCGCGCATACACGGAGTGGAGTAAAAATTTTGACGCAGATTTTATCTTCCGTGAATATATCCAAATCTTTGCTTCGGGTACTGTTATAAAAGTAAATCCCATCAGGGATATCACGCTGGTCAACGAAGAAAATAACAACAAGTACATAAACGCGTTATTTGATCCGCTGGTGATAGATAGCTCTCATACAAAAAATCTTACCCTGTTCGTAACCCTGGACGACAAAAGAGATACGATCACTATTGGCAAGAATGAAAAAGGAAACTATCTTCTTCACTATCCACTGCCAGCAGATGGCCAATTGATCACCTTCCAGCTTCAGACAAAAAATCTGAGAACTTATTCAAGAACGATCCTGTTTGCAAAAAACTATCTCGATCTGCAGTTTTTTCCGGAGAGTGGAGAACTCGTTCATGGACTTCCTGCGATACTCGGATTCAAAGCACTTGACAGTTCAGGAAAAGGCAGTGCAATACAGGGACAAATCATCAACAAAAAAGGAGACACGATCACCAGTTTCCAAACCAACGCGCTAGGAATGGGAACACTTACACTTCCTGTAGCCGACAGCAATGATCAATACACCGCCATCGTTCGCCCCGGCAAAGACAGTAACGTACCGCTGAAAAGATTTGCACTGCCACACGTAGCTTCAAAAGGATATGTACTGAACGTCAGCAGACCGGCTGATCGCATCATCGTGAAGGCATATTCCAATCTTGGCGATGACAGCTTGATCGTACGGGCTTCCTGTCGGGGCGCTGCCTGGTTCGACGTAAAAGGCCGGTTAAAAAATGGTATGCTGGAATTTGTACTATCGCCAACAAGTTTGCCTGACGGTGTTATTGCCTTCGCAATCATGCGCGACACTGTTACTCCTGTGGCTGAACGAATTTATTTCAATAGCAGGCCTGAGTTACGGCTAACCCTTTCCGTCAACACAGATAAACCAAACTACCGTCAACGTGAACAGACCAACCTGACCATTTACACGAAAACCAGCGACGGGCAACCGGCAAAGGCAAACGTATCTGTAATGGTGCTTAATAGAGAACAACTGGGCGACATGCAACTTAGCAGGCAGAATATCCTTTCATACCTGCTGCTAAGTTCTGACCTGAAAGGAACTATAGAACAGCCAGCTTACTATTTCGAAAAAGAGCAGGAAAAAACCGCCGATCTTGATGCACTTCTATTAACACAGGGCTGGAGAAAATACAATTATGTAAAACAAAGCGGAACGATCCGTTTTCAACCGGAACCCTTTCTGACAATATCCGGAAACGTAAAAGGAGGTCTGTTTGGTAAAAAACAAAAACAGGGAACATCATTAACGCTGATGACTTTCGGTAAGCCTCCATCCGTTGAAACTACCACATCAGACAGCGCAGGGAAATTCAGTTTTATGATCAATGACCTCTTTCAACAAAACGTGAATATCCTCATCCAGGCGAACAATAAAGCCGGCATTAAAAAAGATTATATCATTACACTTGATCAGAAGCAAACACCGGCGGTTGCGTTTGATCATGCCAGAACAATAGAACAACCCGACAGCACCATACAGGCTTTCGTAAAGAAAAGTATCGACAGAAAAAAAACGGAAGATGCTTATATCGCGGCAACAGAAGGTATCACTCTGGGAGAAGTTATTCTTAAGAGTTACGCGATGACACCGGAAAGAAAAAAAGTAACCGACCGCTTCGGCAAACCAAGTACGATCATTGAAGGTGATGATATACGAGCGAATGAAGCGAAATGGTCTTATGGACTTTACAGTGTTCTTCTTTTTAATTATCCTGACAAGATAAGAATAGTACGTTCGGGAGATGGTACTTTATACGCCCTGCACCATAACAGGGAAGTAACACTTGTAGTGATCGACGGAATTCCTGTAATGCCGCAAGACTATCCGCTGATACCGTCCATCCCTCCCAGTGAAGTAAAAAGTTTTGAAGTGATTGATTTAGCAAAGGACTTTCCCCGTCTTTACTGCGAGGTCTTCCCGCAAAATTGCCTGAATGCGCCGGCCTGGGGCAACGTAATCGCGATATATACCTATGGAAAGATCGGTCTCTTTGGTGCGAACCGGGCTATAGGTATTACAAAAGCTGCCGTTCCCGTATTTGCAACGCCCAGAGCATTCTTTGCGCCAAAGTATGACCAACCGGGCGAAGGCGACTGGAAAAAACAGGACCTGCGCTCATTGATACACTGGGCGCCTAATGTTCAGGCAGACAGTACCGGCCGGTCGACTGTTTCGTTCTACAATGCTGATATAACAGGTAAAATGCTGGTGATCGCCGAAGCTATTTCACCGAACGGTGAAATAGGTTATCAGCAGTTAATTTTTGACGTAAGAAGAAAGGAAGAATAATAGAAAGGTAACCTGTTATTGCAACTACTCCTTCCCGCATTACCGGTAAAATAAAACCCGTAAAAGGGAAGGAGTCGCTTAGAACACGAAGTGTTCATTTATTTATACAGTACAGCGCTAAAAAACTGCAATCAGACCACCTCTTCAACAGCACTGACGGTTACCTGTTCTATAGCAGGCATTACAGATTTATCCTGCGCCCCTGTCGCCTGAGCAAGAAAATCTTCTGCCCAGTAATTTATGTCGTAGTGACTAACAAGCTCATACAGTCTTTCCATCCGCATATTCCGTTCTTCACTGTTCATAATAAGTGCCTGCAAAAGATTTTCACGCAGCGCTTTTGGGTCGTAAGGATTGGTAAGTACTGCATATGGCAGCTCCACTGCAGCACCTGCAAATTCTGACAACACCAGCACACCTTTATCGCCACTGACCTCTCCCTGAACGGCAATGTATTCTTTTGCAACAAGATTCAGTCCGTCACGCAACGGAGTGATCCACGCTATGTCAGCTGCGCCATAGTATGCCAGGATTTCATCAAAAGGAATTGCCCGGAAAAATAACCGGATCGGCGTCCAGTTGATATTTGAATATTTACCATTGATGCGTCCAACAGCCTGTTCTATCTGAAGCTTTATATCATCATAGATCTTCATGCCCTCCGCAGGCGGTGTGCAGATATTGACGAGTTCTACCCTTCCGTGAAACTCCGGATACTCCTCTAAAAATTGCTCAAAAGCCAGGATCTTTTCAAGCGGCCCTTTTACATAATCGAGACGCTCTGCACTGATGATCATTTTCTTTCCGCCAAGCGCATGTTTTAATGCATCGATCTTCTTTTGCATCGCACCATCTGCGAAAAGACCTTTTATATGTGCTATATCGATCCCAACCGGCAATGCACCAAGTTTTACCAGACGCTGATTTACAAAAATGCCGGGAGTCATTTGAGAAACTCCGATCGCCGCTCTATAAGTCAGAAACTTCGGCGCACAATTGATCTTCTCCTGTGTTTCAACCGGAAAGAGGCTATTCGCCACATCCACAAAATTCTCCACATAGCGCGGAATGTGAAATCCGATAAAATCGCATTGCAGCAGGCTTCCGATGATCTCCCTTTTCCACGGAAGAATATTGAACGTATTCGCTGCGGGGAATGCTGTATGATGAAAGAATGCGATCGTAAGATCAGGTCTTAACTGACGTAGAAACCCCGGCACCATCCAGAGATTGTAATCGTGGATCCAAACGATCGCACCATGATCAGCCTGCTCTGCAGCTTTCTCTGCAAAACGCTTGTTGATCTTTACAAAATGATCCCAGTGATGATGATTAAAATGAGCTTTATCTACAAAAGAAAAGATCGTTGGCCAGAACGCTTCTTTTGCAAATGTTTTATAGAAAAGCTCTACTTCATCTTTTGTTAGACCTATACGCGCAGCCATCAGGTTTGGATAACGATCCTTATCCATATAGAAATTTCGCAACGCTTCTCCCTCCTGCTCCACTTCTTCCCATGCGATCCAAACGCCGGCACGGCCATTTGCAAAAAAACTCTGCAACGTTGGTAATATACCGTTGGGACTTTTAGGAGAAACATATTGTTTCTTCCCATTCACCCTTGTTGTTTCATAAGGAAAACGGTGATACATCATTACCAGCTGAGGTGTTTCAGATGTTGCATTTACCAGCATCTGTTCGGCAGGCATTTTTGTCAGGGAAGAAAACCCGGGGAAATGACTGAACGCCTCTGTAATACCACCCGCACCGGCCAATTTTGCAAGATACACATCGTTAAGTGATGTAGTAGCCTCTACCAATCTTTGTTCTGCATTGCCTACTACAACACCATTGAATCCGCAGGTGTACATCGCCAGATCATTCAGTGTATCCCCCGCAACAAGAACATCTTTGTATTCCACACTGATATGATTGATCAGCCTTGTTAGAGAGGTGCCCTTATTCACACCACCTGGCAATACATCCAAAAACTTACCGGCAGAATAGATCACTTCACAGCCAAGCGGCGAAACAGCTTCACGTACTGTATCTATCAGTGATTCATCTTTTATAAAGAAAGAGCACCGGCGTTGCTGTGGAACTTCCTGATATTCGAGTCCGGGGATATCTTTTAAAGCATCCAGTATCTTCAACTCTCCCGGCCAGTTCTTTTCGATAGCAGCCTGTAAAGGTTCCACCTGTTCCAGTGTATGACCATTCACAATAGTTGCACCAACATCACAGATAATATAATCTGGATTGGGAATGATCGGATCGTTCAGCAAAGGAATCACCGATTCCAAACCGCGTCCCGTAACAAATACAAGTTTCAGTGCAGTATTCTCCCTGATAAGCCTGTACAATTGTTGTTTATGTAAACTTTTGCCACCCAAAAAAGTGCCGTCAAGATCTGTCGCTAGTAACATACTTCCTGTTTTAGTTTAAGAGAATTGCCTTTCAAGAAGCTTGAACTCATTAAAAGGATTTGCGTGCTTATGCAGGATCCGGTATACGGAATTAAAAACGGGTGTTTGCAATGTTGACTGTTTCAATAAACGATCCAGTTCTTTTGATGCATTAAATCCTTCTGCTACCATTTCCATTGCCTGCAAAGCTTTATTTACGGCATAGCCCCGTCCAATCAGTTTTCCCAGTGTCCGGTTTCTGCTGAGATCAGAATAAGCTGTAACCAGCAGATCACCGAAATAGGCGGATTGAAAAAGGTTCCGGGTACCGGGCTCGATCGAATCGATCAGCTTACTGGCCTCCCCCATAGAGTTCGCCACAAGTACTGCCTGAAAGTTCTCACCATACAGTAGTCCCTGTGCGATACCACTTGCCACAGCAATCACGTTTTTCAATATCGCTGCATATTCGATACCCGCAGGGTCAACGCTTTGTATTGCGCGCAGATAAGGACAGCTCAGCCCATTACATAATGCGTCTACAAGCTGGCGATCCGCGCCTGCAATAGTGAGATAAGTATTACGATTGTTGGCGATCTCTTCCGCATGACAAGGTCCGCCGATCACCAGTATTTCATCATCACGTCTCCCCAATTGGGTTGCCATAAAACGGCTTGGCGTAAGGCCTGTTCCGGGAATAAATCCTTTTATGGATACGGCTACCGGAATATCCTGTAATAAATCCGGAGTGATATCCTGTACTGTATCCTGCAAATAGGCTGAGGGTACTGCAAATATGACAAGCGAAGAATCTGTAAACGCTTCCGTATGTATTGCAACGGGCTGTATGAAAGAAAGATCAAGTGAAGCAGCACTCAGATAACGAGGATTATGCCCGTATATTTTTATGAATTCTGCAGTTGCCGAATCCCTGACCAGCCATGACACGTTGATTTTACTTTCTGCAAATATCTTTACCAGCGCTGTTGCCCAGCTACCGCTGCCAACAATAGTTATTCTGTTCAGCATGGCGCAAAACTATCTCCATGACAATGGAACGGTGTTAATCTCAGATTAAAAGAACATTAAAATGAATAATTCATTTTACAAATAAACATCAAAGAATATATGTAAAAGCATGCCCGCAAGAATACGGGCATGTCAAATTTACCACCATTAACAAAAAGCCGATGCTGATTGAGATGCAATTGATATGATCATCCTGTTCATTCTTCATATAAACGGAACAACATAATTGTTGTATGCTTTTATGATTGCAGAGGAACAGATATGGGAACCGGTTCGGTGATAAATGTGAGAGGTTATAGTTAGTGAGAGGTTAAGTTGAAATTAAAATGCAGTTAGCATTTATAAAGAGCTCTTTTTTATAAATGAGAAACTACCTTATCTGTCAAGCCGTCGCAAACCCGGCGTGGTTTTTCTTCTCTTTACTGAAGTCGTTTTGCGAGGTGAGAATCCCCTGCCTACATACACAAAAAAATCTGCTCCAGCTGATGCATTGCTTCTTTGAATCTCAAACCATTTTTCATTTTTAATGATTCCAGCAAACCCGGCACACGAAGCTCCGGCATTCCTGTATACGCCCACATCGTGATCGTATTACAAGCATTCTCCTGCAATAACACATCATTCCCTTCCAGACACTCCAACATAAAATTCCGCGCAGCCATGCTATCACGGAATTCTATCATTGCCTGAAATACATCTTTCAAACAATCCTCCCGGTGATGCAAAAACTGATAATAGATGATACTAAAGCTGGAATTATATTCTTTAAGCAACCAGAGGCCAGTAGCAAAGACAATAATCCTGACAGGACTGGTATGCTGCATTTTTTCAAGAAGTAAGCGAACCAGTCCTTGGTATTTGTGAAAGATCAGTGTATCAATTGCAGCCCGGAGACAGGTAAACTCTGTTTCGGTATCGAGACGTTTCAATGTACTGGTAATGATCTCGTCTTTCCAGGCTGCTTCTTCAGCCGCGGTAGCCCGGTATACATCACCAAATCCATCTTTGTAGATGTATAGTGTGTTACCGCCATTCATCATATAAAGTTCCCGGGAAGTAAATCGTTCCGTTTGCATCGTTAATCTTCCAGCGTAAAAGGAAGTTCATATTCTTTTTCCACAGCCTTATCCTTACTCCGGACTTTCACAGACACTTTCGCTTTCAGCTTATCGCCCATAACCAGATAATGTTTAACAAACCGGTCTTCATACACCATCCAGGAAGGGCTTTCAATAAGAAATTCATTCCTACCTGTCTTTTTTGCTTCATAAGCCCAGCGTTGAACGTGTAAAGGTTCATAGTTAACGAAATTACCGGCGCATACCACTTGTAAACCCGGCAATGACCTGTTCCCCATTTCAGTGTTATGCTCCACCAATACACTGATCACCGAATTGTCTTCGAAGTCACGCACTTCCCATTCATCGATCCTTGTTTTGATATTCATTTTTGCTGTATTGAATTTATTGATCAGGTAAAATTATCTGCCAAAATCATCGTGGAGTATGGGAGTAAGTGAATGGTGGTTTTTATCCAGTAATTGGTAACAAAACAGCATATGCCTGCTTCGTATATCCGGGCAGTTCGTTAAAAGAAAGCGCCGTAAGCGATTGCTCACGGCGCTTCAATCAAAAGTTACATTATTTATTATTGTTTGATCAATACAACCGTATTGGGACCAACAGCAGGCGCAACAGAAAAATCAAACTTCTTTTTACCGTTCTTATCAAAACAAAAAACATGTCCTGTACTCAAAAAATTCTTTGCATCTGTCACATACACGTCACCTGTTTCCGGATCAATATTAACGCCATAAGGATTTATGATGGCTGTTCCATCTGTAACAAAATTTGATCGGGTTTCTTTAAAATCCGTTGTATTAAGGGTACGCACGTTTTTGGAACCGTAGTAACCACCGGTTGCATACAACAATCCATCATAATAGCGGATTTTACCTATAGCCGTATCAGCCGCTTTGACAACGGTGTTCGTAGCTGTACTGAATTTCACCAGGGAAGGATTCACATCATCATAGTTACCGCCGCAAGCCACGTAAATATTACCACTATTATCCGCAGTTACAAAACCAGGGTTTATGCCAACTTTGAACTTTTGAGTTTCAGCCATGGTGTTAAGGTCAACTACAGAGAGTGTAGAATCAAACGTTGCGCTGTAACCACCCGAGTTGGCTACATACAGACGTTCTCCGACAACCGCGAGGCCTTCCGGATTTGAACCAACCTTGATCCATTTATCAACATTCAATGTTGTGGTATCAATCACGGCAACTGTTCCGTCAGTTGACGATACAAGCACTTTGTTCTTGTATCCAACTGCATAACGGGGCCAGCGGTTGACGGCGCCATCTTTAAACTCAAGCTTTTTAATTGCTTTTGCGGTAAATGCATCAGCAACCTGTACGTAGCTTGATACATTTACGACCATATAGATCTTTCCTCCATATAGCAAAATATCATTTCCAACTCCGCCAAGATCATTGCCATTTACATTCCGGTAAAAATCGGTGGTCGCCTTATTTTCACTGAAGCTGTAGTAAGACAGCATAGCCTCATTCGCATTGAAGTTTCCTTCACTCATAATATACAAACCAGTAGTCACCTTTGGTGTTTCAGGAGCAGGATTATCATCTTTTTTACAGGAGCTTACAAACACAAACAGAGACAGTGCGAGAAGCAGTGATGTTGTTTTCATTTTTATTGATTTATTATAATGCCTATTTTATATGATCTCCCAGGCATGGGATAAAACTTTACAATGTCATACCGGCGATCAGCGAGATTATTCAGCTCAGCTTTAACTTGTAGCTCCAGTTTCCTCACACGGAAAGTACGCGCTACAAAAACATCTTGTGTCCCCCATCCGTCCATCTGTGTATAAGAGCTATTATCGCCGATCGTGTACCGCGTTGCTGAAAGCACGGCACTATAGCCGGCCGACCATTTGCGATAACCCAATGACAAAATCCCCGAACCTGAATGATCAGGCGTGTAAGGGATACGATCTTTATAGTTGGAAGCGGTCAGATCTGTAATATCTCTCGCTTGCTGGTAAGTGTAAGAGACGCGGGCATTCCAGGTGAGCTGACCAAATGCGCCACTTCCATCTGCAGTAAGATCAACTCCTTTGATATCTACTTTTCCAAGGTTCAGCATCGTCCACACAAAAAGATTTTGCGAAGGCACCGCAACGATCTTATCGTTAACCCGGTTAACATATCCGTCTGCACTCAGGTTAAAACGATTCAGCTTTCCCTTATATAGTGAAGAATACACAATCCCAACATTGTACTGACGCGCGAGTTCTGGCCTAAGTGAAGTATTACCGATGAAATTATAATAAAGATCATTGAAGGTGGGCATACGGTAAACTTCCTTATAAAATGTGCGAAGCATAAGAGGACTCCGCTTACCTAATTTCCGGCTTACAGAAAACGTTGGCGTAAATTTATTCCTGCTTACACTGGTATTATTTCTTTCTGTTTTGTCATCAAAATAACTCCATAAAACAGAAGCCTGCGCCTGCCATAACGAATCAGCAAAAGACAAAAGAAAATTATTCCAGTTGCTTAACCGCGATGGTTTTGCAAAATTCTGCTTATTCGAGCGCAAGGTTGTGTAAGCAAGATCGGTTGCTAAAGCGGCGGCAAAATTTGCCAACAGTATCTTGCTTACCGAAGCGGTGAAATATCCTTCATTCTGCCGGTAGCGATCATCCAGACCGCCAGCGTTATTGGGAAAATCAGGATCACGATAGCGGGTGTATGCATGATTGAATTTCCCTCCGATCAGCAAAGATGTATTCGGAGAAAGATTGTTTATATAACGGGCTTGTACAAAATAATCGCGATTATAAAGTTGCTGCACTGCGCGGTCATTAAAGAAAACGATCGCACCCGGTAATCCGCGTTTGGATGCAAAGCTCCATGCTTTTAATTGCAGGGCGGAGCTATCGCAGAATTGCCTGGTCAGGTTTATCTCTCCCTGTAAAGAACGGAGTTCACCGTTTTTCCGTTTTGTCTTTTCTGAAAGATTTCCGTTAACAATCGTAACAGGATAATCACCTTCGGATGACACTCCTTCTGTATAAAAACTCAACGTTGTATTACGGGGCAATACCCATCCCGCACCGCCAAATCCCTGCCAGTATCCAAACGATCCATTTCTTACTCCTGCCTGCCATTTATTGCGGGTGAACGTTGCTCTATTGAACGAAGGTGTATACATCGCCAGCACGGACCCTGAAGCAAATGCACGGGCTGGCAATAATGCAACCGAAGGGTTGGGTTGATACAGATCGAGCGACTGTAGATTGTTGCTGGAAAAACGGCTCAGATCGGTTTGCCCGGTTTGAACGTCTGAAACAGGGATACCGTCAAACAAAATACCGCTATGAGCAGCTCCCAGGCTTCGGACCGAAATTGTCTTTAATCCTCCCGCACCACCATAATCTTTCACTTGTACACCGGAAAAGAAACGAGCTGCATCTCCCACTGTCGGTGCATTTACCTGTTGCAGTGTTTGCTGGTTCAGGCTTTGAGCAGGCAAACGATCCTGAAAAGGGTTTTTCTTTCTGAAACCTTTTACTTTTACCTTCTCCATCGTACGCGTTGTATCCTGCGCATGCAAAGAGACTGCTGTGCATAACGCAAAGGTTCCCGCGAGAAAATATGGTAAAAAGGGTCTCATTTCAGTATTCTTGATTGCATTGATAAACCAGCCATTTCGGATGAATCAGTCCGTGTTCAACAAAACAGGCTGGCAATCGGGTTCACTATAGACACGGGAAAACAGGCAGAGGAACAGCATGAAGCTGTACGGGATCTTCCTGGCTTTTTCCGCGAAAGCCGTGAACAATGATGCTATAGGCAGGTCTTCTGGCTTGAGGCTCATACTGGCACCTTCCCGTTCGCCAGGGCGATCAGTGGTTTGCAGATCCAGGATGTTCCCTTTCGGGGGCCTCTTACAGCTGCGGGACAGCTCCGGAATTACACCGGATTCCCTTTTAATCCTTGCGGCCAGGCCGCAGGAACCGATAACGGCCGCAAAAGTAGGGGAAATTGTTCACAGAAGAAATAG
>VFQP010001865.1_pt1 | contig 25678 bp, 44 predicted proteins | sample 3512351 | NCBI WGS metagenome assembly VFQP01 (sample SAMN10412372, study PRJNA504923) | tailings metagenome | isolation source: Relicate 1 Philex TSF1 revegetated site | place: Philippines: Tuba, Benguet | collected 2017-08-29
GTGTGTGTGTGTGTGTGTGTGTGTGTGTGTGTGTGTGTGTGTGTGTGTGTGTGTTTGAAACAGAGGGTTGAAAAGGGAGGGGTTGTTTTGGGACAGCATGTGTTTGTGAGGGGGTGTAGTACAAATTTGTGATGAGTGTAGTGCAAGTACATTCATAGCAACGCTACTCCCCCTTTTTTCTGTACACACATCACTCTGTATCCAATGTACACACATCACTCTGTATACACGCCTACTCTATACGCCTCAGGGCTTGTATCGCTCTCTGTACGGTCCACATGGATATGAAATAGTAGCATTACGATGTGCACCTTTACCTGAGCATGCCACCCCACCCAACTGCCCCCTCATACACACGTTGTCTTCTACAACAACCACTGCAACCACCACTGCGACCGCTACCCCTTCCACCCCTGTTGTTTCCCACTCCCCCACTCCTCGCCCGCCCCCCCCCGCCCCTCCTCGGCCGTGTTGCCTGCATGCGTTGAAAATAACAGGGGATGTAAATGTTCCTTGTGGTAATTTGACGTTTGTGGCTGACGCTGGGAGGATGGTGACACAGGCATTTGATGGGTGGGCCCCCTTTGATGAGGAGGGGCCCCATGCACCTGGGGAAATGTACAGACCAATAGGTATGGTACTATGTGTGTGTGAGGGGGAGGGTGAGAGAGTGTCTGTTGTGCATGATTTTGGATAAACATAAACATCACACACACCATACCCACATGCACCCGCATTTGTGCATTCTCATCACATTGGTGCTTTCACATCACATTCATGTACTCACACAGTGGTGTACGAGGATGGGGGTCCCCTGCTGATGGGTTTTGAACACTCCCCTGAACTCATGCGCATGCCTGCCATGGGTGCCATTAACAAACTGCCTCATGTGTGGTATGTGTGTGTGGTATGTGTGTGTACTATGTGTGGTATGTGTGTACATAGGTGCTTGTACCTGTACAGAACATGATACGTGTGTATACAATGTGTATGTATACATAGTGCATCACCTCTTGCACCTCCCCCTCTGCATCTCCCCCCCTTGTAAACTCCCCGGCACCCCCCACATGGTACCCCCCCCCCCTCCAGGCAACCTGAGTGGGTACCTGCCACACTGCTGGTGTATGGTGGAGCACAAAGGGCACCCCTGGTCAACGGTCAACCTTCAAATGCTGTCTTTGGCATGCTGTGGCAAGATCATGGTACGTGCGTGGTTTTAAGTGAGACATACACAATGTACATTATGGAAAAAGATGTACATTGTGGAAAATATGTACATTGTGAGAAATATATAGTTATCAGTAAATACTTGCAAATGCATTGTTTGTTGATTTTTGTCAATTTGTTGACCGTTGCTGCATGCCCATACACACACACCGCTGCATGTACATGCACATATGCACACAGGGTATGTTGCAAGGCACATGATGGAATTTACCCCTGTGGAATTTCCCTGTGGACGATTTTACCTGTTGTGATGAAATTGGTGTGTAGGATTTGTGTGTGTCCCCCAGGATTTGTTTGTACGTGTGTAGATCAGCTTGTCATGGTGGTACACCCCCATGGTGCTACAGCCACCCATGGCAGCAGTCCATGGTGAACCCTCTTGGATTGTGGTGACCTATCATGGCGAAACGCCCATGCTGCGTGACAGCAGTTGCGTGATAAAAATAACCAATTGTTGAGCACCATGCGTAGGAAGCATGCACGATGTGAGTTGTTGATATGTTGTGATGTGATTTGTTGATATGTTGCAGTGTTGTGTAGGCTATGATGTACCTGTACTTCTTTCCTGATGTTTGTCTGTATAATTTACTGTCATCATGTACTCCAGTTATCATGTACATCTGTCACCATGTACTCTTGTTATCTTGTACTGTGTACACCATGTACCCTTAGTGTAGGCAAGCGTCTTCAGTTAAAAGTCTATGGGCAAATGCCTTTTGCAATCACCAACAAACATCCAAGTCTTCATCACAAACATCTTCATTACATACACCTCCTTTCATCTTCTACTTCGTGCAGCAAGCAAGGGCAGCGCAACGTCAAGCATTGTTGTGGTAGGATAACAGCAGCAAACAAGCAGTACACAATACATAGGCAGTACACAGTACATAATTAGCAAAAGGTTTCTTCGGAAACACACATATGTCTCACTGTATAGTAAGTGGGCTTGAACAGAAATTCCATGTGGATCACAGACAACAAGGAGCAGTGTAGTAACGAGTGCAGTGTAGTAGATGGGGCCATGGTGGGCACAGCATGGCTGAAGCAATATCAGTGTGCAGGTGCTTCCCTGTCAACATGACTGGAAAAGAAAGGGTCACAAGGCACATGCATTTAAAGGTCACATGCACGTGCATAACACATGCTTGTGGGAACGATTGGTCAACCCATGGTCAACCTTGACGTAATAGACATGCACACAAGCAACACATGGAAACAAGCAACACATGAAAACGCACATACAACACACCATACGACGCAACACATGAAACATAACATGAAGCAACACCCATGCTATACGAGGAACAAAAGCAAAGTAAAGGCAAAAAGACAACCTACCTTTAGCACATCAAAAGGCACTCTCCCACACACTCCCATACGCTCTCCCAACAACTCTCATACACTCTCCCATAATCTCTCATACACTCTCCCACACACTCTCCCACACTCTCTCAACAACTCTCAGACACACTCTCAGACACGCTCCCATGGGTCCTCACCCTCCCAACACCAAGTCAGATGGTGGTGGAAACATGCCAGCTGGTATCCCAGGTGATGTGCAGGTAATCACCCACGATCCATCATTCGCCTCCATACTACGAGACAATGTGAATCGAACCCCGGGGGCCATTGCCTCGGCAACCATCATTGCTGTGCGGGTGTGTAGGGTGGGTTCAGAGCAGCGCATGATGCTGAGACCACGTGCCATTGCCATGTAGACGATCAGCTGGTCCTGCATCCTGTGGGGGGGAGAGGGAGAAATTGTGTGTGTGAGGGTGAGGGAGGGAGAATGTGTGTGAGGGAGGGAAGGAGAGAAAAAATGTGAGTGAGGGGGGGAGAGGGGAAATTTGTGTGACCAGCTTCACTCACACACATACATGTACACACACAAAAGCATACATGATGAACAGATCCCATGTCAGTCAAGTACCCCCCTACCATTGGTCAACACATGCACCGGTAGCTAACGTGGTCAACACCTCCTTGGCAGCCTGAGCACCCATGAATTCAGCAGATTTCCCCTTTTCATTGAGTGCAGTGGCCCCTGTTGATTTTTTTTTTTGTGGTTGTTAATGTTGTTGTTGATGTTCTCAATGTTGTTGATGATGATGTTGTTGATGATGCTCCCCATGACACCCTCACACACACCCCACATACCACACACACCCCACATACCGAATATACAGCCTGTGCTTGTTTCTAGCACCACTGTTATGCCCCCACCATCACCCACTGCAGTTTCTGATGTCAGCTCAGTGATTTCTCTACGAATGGGTACAACAGAACTGATGACCTGGTGTGTGTGTAAGTGGGGTGTGTGGGTGTGTGTTGGTGGGTCCCTTCACACCCACAAAACCCCCTGAAAACAACCAGCCACCCACACCCACACACACACTTCAACTACAGTCAAAGTTGATTGATGGAAAGGGTACCACACCACCTACGTCCACCACACCACCTTCATCCACCACACCACCAAACAGCCACCTACAGCCACCTACCGTGTATGCTTTACGAAACTCATCCTCAGCTGCAGCAGCCATACGTCGGGGAACATGCGGGGGAATCTTGCCTGCACAGTAGGCATGCAGGGCAATGGCAGTTACAACACCCTGCTGCTCCAATCGTATGGGGGGGAGACAGGTGCCGCGGGGGAGTGCTGCGAGTTGAAGGCTTGCTGCACCACCACCCTGTTGTGTGTGGGTGGTGTAGCGTGTAGGTGGAGGGAATGGTGTGGTGGTGCATTTGTGTAGAGTATGTGGTGGTACAACAACACACCCTCACCTCCATCACACAAACACCAAACACAACAACACACGTACCCGTGGATAAAACCCTCGGCGATATATACTCAAGAACACCTGTATCCCCAACGCCCTCCTCAACAATGGGAGCATCACCTGCTGTGTATACACAATAGGAGGGGATCGTGTTGTATCTGTACCACCCTGCAACAGTACACAGGATGCTGTGGGGGTAGCAGCAGCAAGGGAGGGGGCAGCAAGGGGGGGGAAGTGCAGGTGAGTGGGGAGGGGGGGGGAGGCATGGGATGCCAGAAGCAGCAATGGTAACGCAACCTGCATGTGGGTGGGTGGACGTGTCACTCCTCATCAAGGGACGTACAGTTTTGGCAACAATAATCAAGGGTGTACTTTTCAATGTGTGTGGTCAGTGTGTGTCAGTCACACACATGAGATGACATTAAGATGATGGTACATGCATGCTACACACATTGGTCATAATACAATATACACCCCCCATACTTGTGCAACCAGTGTGCAGCTCCCTGCAGTCGCAGTGTCACTGACATACTGTCCAGCACGACAATAGCTCGGTTGCATCGCCATCGCCACACTCCCCACCTTGGCCCCCCCCAGCTGCGCCCCACACGTCTCCCGCAGCAACTGCAACGTGGCTATATGCTGCCTGCGCAAGCCTGGCACTGCATTGCTGGCACGTATGTTGGAGAGCAAGACACCACGACCAGTAATAGCTGCGAGGGTGAGGGCAATGCGAACAACTTGCCCCCCACCTTCCATAATGTTGCCATCCACCACCACCCCATTGGTTGGGAGGGCCATCGGGATTGTGCTGGGAAGCTCATCAACGGTGTCAGGGCGCTGGTGTGGGCGCTGGTGTGGGCGAGATTGCATTGATCAAGGTGGGGTTGTCTGGCACTGCGCTCAAGATGCCTAGAGTACATGTAATTCATGATAGTGAGATGCGGATCGTTGCATCATGGTGGTTGCTTGGGGTTGCTTGTGCGTAGCACGAATGGCGTATAGTAGGATTCCCAAACCGTTTTTGACTGTACATGGCTAGGCGGAAGAGGAGGATGGATTCATCTATGCGTGTACGCGCGTGGCTACGCGGCTAAGTTTATTTATGCCTTCCCAAAAGTCATTATTCAAGTCATTTCAAGCCTACCATATCTAAGTGAAACTGTACCTGCAGGCACGACTGTACACTGCAGCAATTTCTGCCCCAACACGAGCATTGTGCTTTATCAGTGCAATGTTGGCACGCAGTGACGCCCCACCTGTCAATTGTGCCACACGTTGTAAAATAAAGGGGGTCACTGCGTTTCCCTCCACATGTTGCTCTGCAGCCTCTTTCAAAGCCTGCTGTATGGCGACTTCCACTTTTTGGCCATCTGCCTCGTGCTGGGACGGCAGCGGCACACCTGGCGTTGGGTGGGTTTGGATGCTGAGGATATGTGTTGGATGATGTGATCAATGCATGCATCACATGTAGTACAAGTAAACGTTGTACAACCACCACACATACCAATGACCATGCCGCTGCCCAAGCCTAATTCCTTGCTATTGTACATCAGCTGTGCTGCTTGTTTGGGGTTGTCCACACGACATGGCGCACGACACCCACTGTGTCTGTGTTGGTAGGTAGGGTGCTGGGTGTTGTTTATGTGTTATTTGCATGCCAATGAAATGCTTTCCCTTGATATACGATTGCTCTCCCTTGATATACGATTTGCTGTTATCGTCCCATCATGCCCCCCCCATCATGTCCCCCCCATCATCATCATGCATCACATCCCATACCTTGTGAAGAACGCAGGAAACTCATCACTCCCATAGGATACTGTGGGCACCCCCTGTGTTTCCAAGTATTCCAATGTGCGAGGAATATCTAGAATGCTTTTGATACCAGCGCAAACCACTGTGACTGGTGTTCTCGCGAGTTCTGTGAGGTCTGCCGACACATCCATAGTGTGTTGCCCACCGCGATGCACACCACCAATACCTGTAGGTGGATGGGATGGGGTGTCATGCGTTTGCATCACAAGACAAACATACCACAAGACAAACACACCGCAGCCACAGTATATATTGTTGCACCATGCACACATACACTGCTTTTGTGCATACACAGCACATCCACAAGCACCTACCGCCAGTTACAAATACGGGAATACCAGCTTTATGTGCCAGGACCATGGTTGCAGACACTGTTGTTGCACCATTGAGTTTTTTCGCCATGACATCAGCCAAATCACGTCGTGATGTCTTGCGTACGTTGGGTTCCTTGGCCACCCTGGTACATGAGAGGAACGAGAGGGGGCAATGTGTGAAAGAGGGTAGGGGATGCGCGGGCGAGATGTATGAGGAATGATGACAGGGATGCATGTGAGAAAGGAGAGGGGATGTATGACACCATGCAGCTCAACGTACTGCACGACGTGCCGCATACCATGCACATTCACATACACAAACATACACACCCCTACCTATTGAGTTGCGCATGGGTGAGTCCTACACATGGTATGCCATCCAACACTGCAATCGTTGCTGGTTCGGCCCCGCCATCACGGACAGCTTGCTCTACCGCAAGCGCAGTGGCGAGGTTGTCTGGGTAGGGCATACCATGGCTTATGATGGTGGACTCGAGAGCAACAACTGGGCGGCCCTCTTGCAGGGCACGCTGCACACTTTCGGAAATGTGGATGGGGTGGGATGTTGATTGGGATGTTGATTGAACGGTGTTGGTGGAGCTACAACAGCTTGAGCATGCCTGTGTGATTGGTTGATTGCCTGTTTCATTCAGTGTAAGAATGCAACGATGAAAACAGCAGCACCACGCACAGTGTTGTTTGTTGCAATGCCATCACTGTTTGAGCGTGCTCTTTGATGTATATGCCGCCCTAGCACTTGCAAACGCACTGCAGCTTTGTTTGGATCGGACATGATGTAGTTTGAAGTGCGATGTGGACGTATCTATTTGTGACAAGTCAACAAGAAGACCAGCAAAACACATTGTTTTTTCTTATTTAGGTATATGTATGTACTCCCACACAACATTCTCTCCATGCTTCCTGCAAGCATTGCAGCCCGTTGTTGGGCAAATTTGGTTGGAAATTGCGACGTATACAAGCAATCATGGGCATATCAACATCTGCCATCTCTATATCATGCACTATCACATGCACTGATCCTGCAGACCCAAGCACCACATATAAAGGCCTATTACACTGCAGAAGCTATACAAGATGAACATGCAGAAAACACAACGACCCCCAGCCATGGTCAACCTCACACTGAACAACGTCACAGGGAACCACCACAGCAGCAGCCACCACGGCAGCACACAGTGTCATCTAAAGGTCAACATGGAATAACAGAACGACATGGTACACTGCCACCAGCAACCACTGTGATACTGGAAGATCATCAACATGATTGGAATGACTTTAATATACCCCGGGAAGTATGGGCACTCATGCTGGTGTTGCGAGGCGCAGGTACATGTTGTTGTGCATTTTAGGTGGGTGTTGTACATTATGTGTGTGCATGAATGTGCTGGGGTCGTATAGTACCATGGTATGGATCTTATTACATTATGTCATTCCTTGTGCATATCTCACATCATTCCTCTCCAGCATATCTCACCTGTGTGCATGTCTCACATCATTCCTCTCCTGCATATGTCACCCGTACAGGGCATGAGGTGTATGTTGTGGGTGGAAGTGTACGGGATGTTGTCATGGGCAATGCACCAAAAGATCTTGACCTGTTGACCACTGCAACTGTGCAGCAGGTATGGTGTATTTTGGTATTCGTATTTTGGTATATTTATTTTGGAGAGTATTGGGAAAATTGCAATTATATTGAGGATTGTTATATTGCAGTATTGGCCATTGTCATGGTGGGTCATGGTTGCCCAACAATGTCTTCCCCATGTTGCCTGCATTATACATGCCATCACTCTTCACTACTCCACACCTAACCACTTCCACAATATGTAATCCTCACACATCTCTTCATGCCTGTATTCACTATTCCACACCAAGCATCACACATCTCATCACATCTCATCAAGGTCAAGGGACTGTTGGCGCATCGTTACCGTACGTATATAGTGGGACGTGCGCATCCCATTGCCCTTGTCAATGTGCCGGGGTTTGAATTGGAATTATCTTCACTGGCGACTAATACAGCATCCCATGATTTACCAATGGACACTCGGGAACTGCTGGCAAGGGGCAAGGTAGTAGATAATATTTATAAGTGGATTATAATGTGGGGATTACAATGTGGGGATTACAATGTGGGACAAGACACCTTTCATGATTAAATACCCCCCACCACAGGGATGGTGGCGAGGCACAGGCATGCATAGCAGAAAACGTGAACTCCCATCATGGTCAAGGGCACGCATGGTCAATGCATTTCGACGTGATTTCACCATTAATTCACTGCTATTCGAACCATTTTCCAAAGTGTTATTTGATTATTATGGCGGCTTGCAAGATTGTCAGTCGCGCACATTGCGGACGCTGCTGCCAGAGCCATCACAGAGTTTTCAACAGGTGTGTGGAGGTGTGTGGAGATGTGTGGAGGTGTGTGGAGGTGTGTGGAGGTGTGTGGAGGTGTGTGGGGACGTGGAGAGGTGTGCTGCAATTGATGGGGTCACCACACTGCAGCTAATGATGGATATTCACATCATAATAATTATTCACATCACAATACACTTTCACGTAATAGATTTCACATCATAATAATTATTCACATCATAATAATTATTCACATCATTATAATTATTCACATCATAATAATTATTCACATCATAATGTATTTTCACAGGATCCAGTACGTCTCCTGAGGGCAGTGCGACTGGCATCTCGATTATCCCTCACCATTCACCCGGACACAGAGGCAGCCATGCACATGTGTGGGCATCTCCTGTCTGAAGTGCCCAAGGTAGGTCAGGACCACGATTCTTCAGTTCTTACAATGTGACATGTGATAATTTAATTCAAGAATATCTGTGTAGAGAATACAATAACAACAGCATTCAAGACAACATCCCTCTCATGCACTCACCACTTCTACTTAAAATTTATCATGTTATAATTTAATTAATTATATATAATTTTTATTTTTCATTCACATCACAGCCTCGTTTGCAGCGGGAAATGTGGCAGCTGACGCAGTATGGAAGTGCAGCCCAGGCAATGGAGCTGTTGTGGCGCTTTGACTTATTGCATCATGTTCTCCCAACTGTTGACCAGCTGTTTCTAAAGCAGCGAGTGCCACGGTGTGTTTGTTTGTTTGTTTTTGTGTGTGTGTGTGTGTGGGCAGGTGTGTGTTTGGGGGGGGTGTATGCTGAAACAGGTCAAATTATGTGATGTGGCTTTTCATATACACTCTTTTCATACACTCTTTTCATACACTCTTTTCATTACATGGTATTGGATATACTATAGTGTGTTATACATTATCATTATACATAATCATCACAGGAACCCACGGAAACCAAGCAAGCATCCACTCATGGAGATGTTGCGCAGTGTGGATGCACATGGTGGTCCCAAGAACCCTACCACACAACTCAAACTGACGTTGCTGTTGGGTATGTGCTTGGTAGATGATGTGCTCAAGCACTCTGCTCGCGGCATCAAAGGTGGGTTGCATTGTTGTTGTGTGGTGGGATTGTTGTTGCGGGTTGCATTGTTGTTGTGGGGTGTTTTGTTGTTGTGGGTTGTATTATTGTTGTGTGGTAGGATTGTGTGCAGGTTGTATCCACGTAGGTTGTATGGAAGCATGTGTGTGGGACGTGTGTTGGTACTTATATGTTGTACAACAACCAGCTGACAACAACGAGCTGTGTCCAACACAGATACAATAAAGCTTGGGAACAAGTATTTGGATGCAGTGGACGCTGCAGTCAACAGTTTGGTATGCATTGGTTTTATGATGTATAATGCACTCAATGGCACCCAAATTGTATGAAATCTACAATTGTATCCACGCATCAACTCCTCCTCACACACAGAAGAGTGATGTGGGTGTCAGACACGCAGAGCAGGCAGGTTCCGTGCTGCGCAAGCTGCTGCCTGCGAGCTTTGTGTCCGCAGAGCCACCCTCAGACGCGTTTTCATGTTCCAGTGAGGACGAGGAAGATGAGTCTGGCTTGTACGGGGTGCGCAAGCGGTTTGCACAGCACATCAACCAGGCGAGGCCGGGCGACTGGCTGGTGAAAACGCTCACAAACACTGGGGCGGAATGGGGGGCTCCTTTACGAAAAATTTTCAACAGTTTTCATTGATTTCATTGTGTTTACATTGCATCAGGAATTAAGCACGTCCATTAGTTACTATAGAGACGTTGAGGATACCATCATCAACCATATAATGATGCGTCCCAAACATAAGCACAAAGAGGATAATGCCGTGGCCAAACGCATTGCAGTGTACTTGTCAGGATTTCTAGGTGGATTGCTAGTCTACACAGTGCTCAAGGTGTGTCTCGTGACGTGTACAGGTCGCATCACATCCACAAAATCCTGGTCACTACTCCCCTCCCAGATGACTGTGCTCCCAGAAATGCAGCCAGATGATATGTCATTCTACCAGGACAACGATAAGCTAGGAGCTGGCATGCTCTTTTTGTACGTGCGCTGCACATCTGCTGCCCATCACCATGGGACTCTGTGGAATGTGTTGCAGCGTGCATCATAATTAAATGATCATCCACACAGGTCTGGAGACACGGGGCTCTTTATCCAACACCGAGCAGACAAACTATGGTTGATACCTGGTGGGCGCTTCAACGCGTCTGGTACGACCATGGGGTGGTGGGGGTCTGTTTGCTCTTGCTGTACACACAATGCTGCACACACAATGTTCATTGATTCACTTCACTTCACCTCATTGATTCACCTCACTTCAGCGTGTGCACTTCATTGATTCACCACACTACACAGTGGACATGGACATGTTTGCAGCAGCCATGAGGTTGTCATCAGAGGTGCTGGGGTATCTACCTCAACATGAGCTGCAGGAAGAAATCAACCTCAAGTATGAGGGTGTATGGTGGTTGATGGTGGTTGAGGGGGTATAGGGGGGTTGACGGTGATGAGGGGGTCGAGGGCTTCATGTTCAGATCATGTCATAGCATATCATGTAGTATGCTGCATGACAATACATCACAGCAGCATGACACTCCATCACGCCATGAGTATCATCAACACACGCAACCCATCCCTACAAACATCACAGATATGACACAAGTCGTGGGTTGGAGTTTACAGTGTTTCTAGCAACAGTCCCGCCTGATGCCAAAAACGCATTCCTGCCTCGTATCGATGAGGAAATATACATCAAAGCAGAATGGCTGCCACTTAAATCACTCGATGATCAACTTACCTACATGCATAGGGTTGTACAGCAGGCATGGCAGGGGGAAACAAAGGCCAAGGTGTTGATGTTGAGTGCTACCTAGTGGTGCTCCATGCATTGAGGGCTATATGGAGCGCTTCATCATCATGGTCCTACATGGAGTGCTTTATTGTGGCCCTAAGAATGAAATACACAACCCCTGAACGCAAGCCAATACAATCCAAAACACGTTCTTCATGCTGCCACACAACCAGCAAGGGCGTGTGTTGCAAAGAGTTGTAGAATGATGATGATAATCTGTGATAGTCTGGAGCACTACTCACATAGTGGACCATGGTGTGTTTTTTGTTTTCCACAGTCAATAATGTTTCTTTATAATGTGCCCGCCACCACATGTGCACATATATTTTTCTGCGTTATCATTACTCAATATGTGCATTACCCGCAATATGTGTTACCTCAGTATGTGTTCCCCGCAAAATCTGCACCAGCCCTTTTTACAAACAACAAGAACAACAGTCAGGAAGCAAAAACAGGTAGGTATGTGAAGATGGCACATATACAGGACAACCACTGTGCATCCCCGGCAGCTCATATAAAACAAAATCACGACAATTGCTCTTCTTAACTTGCCATCCTGCACACATGCGTGCATCTGTGTAGTGGTGAAAAACAGGTGAAGCACGTATAATAAACACGTATAAAAGAACAAGGGGTAGCCTTGATAGGGGGGTGTAGCAGGGCAGGCTCATACCAGGTAAGGTGAAACTTGCGGTTGGACAGCTTAGTGATGACCGTTTGGTCATCGTCAGTACCCCATGGCGCACGTGAGCCAGAGCCACGCTGCCACTCTGGCTGCACCATGGCACGTGTAAAACGGGGCTTTGGCTCCTCACTCTCCCTGTGCGTTTTTTGGGAATGCAGTACTGTGTGGAAAAAGAGCGCCAGGGAGCGCAAAAAGAGAGGGGCGTTCCTACCCAAACAACAACAACATACTTGTTGACACGGCTCATCTGGCGACGCAGACCAACACGCTTGGGTGAGTCGACACCTACCCCAAAGAGGTTGAGCTGGGAGTGGTGCTTTTCAAACTCGCGACGAGCGGCGTTACGAACACCGAGGGGGCCGCCAGCCTGAGGACCAGAACCGCGCTTGGTGGGGCTTTGCACATACTCGTATTGCTGTGATATGAATGGGGGTATTCGGTTGAACGATCAGACGTATAAATGACGAAGCGACCCCCCGCGCATGCTTCATCGGCATGCGATGCTGTACCTGGACGTTTGTTTCCACCCACGTGGATGGCGACACGTCAAACATGCCGGAATCCGAGTGGTTGTTGTACAAATCGCTGTTTTCCATGTCGATGGGGGCTCACGAAAAACGCTGATGGCAAGATGGACGATCAAGCGCTGTTGTTGTGGTGGTTGGTTGCAAAAACGTGTTGTTGCCTCAAGGAATGTCAGTGATATGTATTGGCGAAAGCTAAGAATGATACAGAGAAAGCAAGCTCGTGGTGACAAGTATTGTTTTTTTTTGTCTGGACCCCCCAAAACGTGGGGGACCACTCAGTCTATGTTGCTCCACAACTTGCATCATTTCCCTTCTCCCGGATCATCTGTGTGTGTGTATGTTTGGGATTCATATGATCCTACAACCAACCCATACAACTCGCATAGATACCACTTGCATCCTACATACGTGGAGAAGGTGCCTGCCCACCATCATCATCACCACCACCACCACCACCGCCCTGCAGTGCTCGCAACACTGCCTGCACATCAGGCATCCCTGTCCCAGCCATTGGCCCACCTGGGGGAGGTCGTGCCATGGAAAGCATTGCCGCAAGTTGTGGGTTGGCATTGATCAATGCGGGGAGGGCTGTGAGTGGTACTTGCTGCTGCTGCTGTTGTTGTTGCAATTGAGAGGCTTGCTGCTGTCTCATGGATTCCAAGAGCATACCCACATTGGCAGGGACGCCCACTGCTGGCTGCTGTGGGTGTTGTGGGGGCTGCTGCATGACGCGCTGTACGAGCTGGGCGAGCATTGGAACAGCGGGATCCCCCATGGGCGGAGCAGTGGCAAGCGCACCAGTGGCTTGCAGGTTTTGCATATTGGCACGCATCTGTGTGTGATTATTTCAGGATTTCATGTGTGTATAACAGGATTTGTGTATGATTGCAACAGCATGGTGGAGTGGAATATAGAGATGAGGAGAATTTGGGAATGGCATGGATGCATGGCATAACCATCCACACACACCACCAAAATGTACCTGCTGCAAAAACCCTTGCATTGACCCAGACACACCACCACCACCACCACTCCCACCAGCAGGAGCCATCCCCCCCTTGGCTGGGGATGGTGTGTGTTCTATCGGTGTGTGCTCCATCCCACCCCCGGCACCTCCACTCGCCGGCCGACTACCAGCATGTGGTTGTGGGGATGTTGCAGTACCATGAGGGGACGCTGCAGTACCAGGTGTGTCCATAGGTGTGGTTTGTTTGGCCGTGTTGTCCTCGGAGGGTGGGTTGATGGTGTTGGAGGGTGGGGCGATGGGGTTTTGGGTGGGTGGGAGGTCGGGGCGTGGGGGGTCGTCATGGATGGCCTGCATGTGTGGTGTGGTGTTGATGTTGGAGTTTGTGTTCATGCAATGGTAGGGAGTACATAATGAACTACATTGCTGTATATACATTCACTGCGGATATACCCATTCACTGCGGACATATACATTCACTGCGGATATACCCATTCACTGCGGACATATACATATACATTCAATGTGGTTATATACATTCAATGTGGTTATATGGATTCAATGTGAATATATACACAGATCACCCTGCAAATATAGACCACCCTGCATGACAAAAAGTCAAACCCTGCATTCCTCATACCGTTTGACCAGCACCAGAGGGGGACTCGGGGGCAGAGGAAGGGTGGGAGGCATCAGCACGACGCTTGCGTGTACCAGGCTGTGTGTTGGAAGGGGGGGTGTATTGGAGGAGGGGGGTGTACTGAAGGAAGGGGGGGTGCAGTGGGAGGGGGGTGTATTGGAGAAGGGGGGTGTATTGGAGAAGGGGGGTGTATTGGAGAAGGGGGGTGTATGGTAGGTGTATCGTAGGTTGTGTGATGGAGGGCACACCACCAGCACAACACAAAAACAACAACAACACCATCCAAGACTGTCACACCTGTATGGCAGTGGAGGGAAGCTCCATTTTATCAAACCCCAGCTTGTGCTTATAATTTTGATAATAATTTTTTATTTGGGTCCTGGTCTTGGTGGGGATGTTGGCACAAAGGCGACCCCAATCACACCCATGCACCTGTGGATGTATATGTGTGATGTAGTTGCGTGTGTGATTATTTGCGTGTGTGATTATTTGCGTGTGTGATTATTTGCGTGTGTGATTATTTGCGTGGAGCCATGTGTGGTGCAGTTGCTTGTATGATGCATATTCTGTTCCCCATACCACCAGTAGCACCGCATCACACACATCACACACATCACGCATCAGGTTCACCCATCACATGCCATCCCATGAAAACACCCACACCTTGAATGTGTCCATGAAAGCTTGTTTCTCCTCTGGTGTCCAGTAACTGAGGATGCGACGAGGTGCTGCGCGATCCCCATCCTCATCATCATCCTCACCCATCGGCACCGGTGGTGGTGGATTGAGGGGGATGGGCATGGAGCCAATGTTGAGGGGTGGAGGGATGGGTGGCATGCCAGTCAGACGCAAGAGTGCCTGTGAGAGGGAGTGAGCACATGGAGGGGTGTGCGATGACATGCCATGTGCACATCTGATGATAATGACCTCACATCATACGATCAACACATTCCGCTCAGCACACATACCTGCTGTACTGGATTGGCAGCAGCAGCAGCAGCCAGCAATGCAGGTGGCACCCCAACAGCACCATGCAATGCCCCCCCCCCCGGCATCCCTGGCATCCCCGCCGCTGCAGCCGCCGCTTGCATGCCTGCCAGTTGCATCAACAACGCAGCAGGCATACCCATACCCTGACCCATTCCCTGCTGTGGGGCCAGCCCTGAGCGGATTTGGGACATGGCAGCTGCGACGGCAGCTTCTAGGTGTTCCGGAAGGCCGCTGGGATTGGTCGTGTTGGGGAGGGTGGGGGGTGGGGGGACGAGCTCTGCAGGGAAGCCTGGTGGTGGTCGTGGTGGCCCATCCTGGTGGTGGTAGTAGTGGTGGTGGTGGAGGTGGAGGGGGTGTACGTGATGTGTACGTGATGTGCATGATGTACACCATGTGTATGTACATGATGTTTGTGTACATGATGTGCATCCTACATTGGGTGTGGGAGAATGAGTATGCCCCATACAAACACATAAACACCTACAAACACACATACCGCAGTGTCGTGCAACCCAGCACGCCCCACACCATCATGCACCCCACCCTCATGTTTGACCATGTCCTCTATCTTGTTGACCAATGCATCGAGCCCCAAACGCTTACGGTGCCTCAAGTACACCTGCTTGGCAAGGGCTGCTGTGGGTAGGTTGAGGTGTCGAGCAAGGGCACGGAAATCTCGTCCACATGCTTGTACTGCTTGTATTAAGTCCGCATCGGTTGGCTGTGGAGGGTTGTGGAGTGGTTGTGGAGGGTTGTGGATGCGGAGGGTGTGTATTGGGTGTATGTGGAGGGTGTATGTGATAAATTGGGTGTATGTGATACATTGCTGTTCTTTATATACAAAACCAACCAGCCCCCACCCTGTCCACAGCCACCCACCCACCCACACCTCATCCTCCTCCCGTATCTCCCCAGCAAGTGCAGCCAACTCCCTCGACCCCCTTCCCCTCCCTCGTCCCCGCCCCCTACCCCTCCCACGCCCCACCCCCCCCACCCCCACCGGCAGTGGTGGAGGGGGGCCCTGGCTCCTCCCACTGCGCACACTCCCTTGGCGGTCCCCCCTTTCTTTCTCACCACCAACACCGTGCCCACCACCAGTATTGTTGAAATGAAACTGCTGCTGCTGTTGCTGCTGCTGTTGGTGGGGATCAGTGGATGGTTGGCGGCCCATTCCAGCCAGTCCCTGCATGAAGTTGCTACTGCGCCGCATATCACTATGTAACCGTCGCTTTTTGAGTTGTTGCTTGCGGCGTACAAGCGCAAACTCATCGGATTTCTGGTATTTGTAATAAAAGTGGATGCAGTCCGCGGTGGTGCGATCAGGGAGGAATGTTGCGATTTTTCGGAAATCCTGTGTGTGGGTTTGTGTGTGTGGGTGTTTGATGTGTGTGGGGGGTGCAACAGCAAGTGCATAGGGGCATTGCATGATGATTGGTACAAAGCATCCATGTACAGACACACATGCACAAGCATATACACACCCACAAGCACATACACACCCACATACACCACATACATCACAACACATCATACACCCCCCCTCAACACCCCCCCACACCTTGGGAAACAGCAAAAACTTTTCCATAAACACACGTTTCTCCTCCACCGTCCACGGCCGCACAATCGCCTCCTGCTCAATCTCCCCCACAGGATCGACCACCAACCCATTCCTATCGATATACCGCTGCATCACACGCTCAAGCACATTCACTATCATGGTCGGGCATCGTATCATGTGTCGCATGCGCTCCACTGCAGACAACTGCAGCAGCATTTGTCGTTCCTCCAGATCGCTCTTGGCGGCGAAACGGGACCACGAACCATCGAGGGCCCCACTTCGGCTGCGACCGGCCCCGGGGGGGTCCCGTCGGAGGGTGGTGGGGTGCTGTGCAGCAGATGCTTCGTGCATTGCTGTTGTTGTGTTTTTGGGGGGGAGGGGGGGAGGATGTGATGGGAGTGGGTGGGTAGGTGTGTGCATGTGTGTGTGGAGGATATGGGTGGTACTACATGCGAAACAACACCATGCGGTCTATGTGCAGTCAAAACACTGTATCACAAAACAAAAACAACACCTTCAACACACACCCATGATGTACACACATGATGATGTACACACACACATGTCGTATGTACCTTTGTTGTACGCCACCCATTCCTCCTGCAGCCCCCTGTACTCCACTGCCAGCTCTGCATGCCGCACCATCTTGCCACGCAATCGAGCCATGAGCACCGACATGAATCGTTGTTTGTGTGTGCTGTAGGACTGCAGGGCGTCCAACACACCAGGGGCCTCTCCAGGCGTGGTGTACAAGGGGGCCCCATGCCCCAGCATGCACGCTACCAATTGAGCATGCACGTCGCTGGGTATGCGTCCCGCTGCCAATAGCAGATGTGTCGCACGGCGACACTTGGTGCGGTTGTCGTACAACACGAGCTGCACGTGCTCCCGACGACCTAGCATGACCATGATGGCGGGTGCATGGCGCACCACGACTGCTGCCTCCTCGAGCGTGAGCTTCCCAGGCCATGCAGCATGCCCAGCAGCGCATTCCTCATCGCTGTCGCTAAGAGGAGGGGTCTCGCCAGACAACTGCACATCAGACACATGGATGACATCCATGGATGGCAATTGGGGGGGTGGGCGAGGTGTCGCATGTGCCGCATCTGCTGCTTCTTGCTGCAGTTCGAGGTCTCGAAGTCGATTTTCCGTGTCTGCCAGGGCTGTTTCCCTTGCAATGACTTGTGATTTGAGGGTGTCGATGTGTTTTTCAAGATGGGCCATCTGCCCATCCACACGTTCAATGGATGCCAAGAGCTCAGCCTTGGAGGGGAGCTGTGGCTGCTGTTGTGCTGGTAGTCGGTTGGCTGAGGTGGTAGGTGGGTGGTCCTGGGTGTTGGGGCCCTGTGTGAGGATGGGGGATGATGATGATGATCAGTACATGGTATGATATGGGTACAGCCATGGTGTGACAATCAAACATAACGCATACCTCTGCCCGTAGCTTTGCCAAGCTTGCCCCAAATGGCACCCTCTTTTTCCGTGGCTGCTGCTCTGCTGCATCTCCAGTCCCATCTCCACCCATCCCATCCCTCGTCACACCATCCCCCTCTCCACGTTCCTCATCCTTTCCTTCACCATCCCCATCCCCTGGTGTAGTTGTCTGTTGCTGTTGTACCCCCACACTAGTGGTGCGATCTGCAAGCAATGATCCCACACCAGCGGGCGCATCATGCTGTGTTGTTGACGTTGATGGTGCTTTTTTCTTGGACAGCAACGAGGAGAGCCACGCAGGCTGTTGCACATGGGGTGTCTGCTGAGAGTGTCTGTGATCGCCACCCCCGCTTGCAATGGGACCTGATCCCGTGGATGGCAGCATGGTGGCATGCACACCCACGGAAACACCACCTGCAGACGTGCCACCTGCACCACCCGTATTTTGTGGGGACGCAGAGGTGTTTGACAGCGTGGGGTTTTGTGGTGTGTCAAACAGCGCACGAGATGAAGTGGGAGCCATGGGGGGGTCGTGATGGTGGGGCCCACCAAAGGGGCCCCTGTGAGGGGCAGCATAGGGGGGTCCCTCTGCACCACGGCGTTCAGGGCTGTGTGTGGGTGGTCCACCACTGGAATGCGTGTCGGCCAGGCGGTGATCAGCCATGCGGTCGTTGAGAGGGGCATCTGTGGGGCGGGTGCTGCGGGGATCACTTCCCACATCTGGAAACATGGAATGGGAGCGCGACATGCTGTGGTGAAAGCGCGAACGTGGAGGGGACGCATTCTGCGTGGGATTGGGGTTTGGTGGTGTATATTGATGGCATCATCATGTGCAACATGTGCACCACGCAACATACCAGACGTCCACCGCCATGTGGTGTGGAAAATGCACGTGGCATACGCTCAGGACCACCCCCCCGGGGATCATCCCACCCACCCCCACGACGGGGTCCCGGACCCCCAAAGGGCCCCGGGCCCCGCTCTGGCTCACGCTGCGGTGGAGGGGGTCCCACTGGCAGTTCCCCCGCTTCTAGGTCCCCTGCACCTGGGCTGCCGCCTCTGGAATCCCATGGTCCACGTGGGCCATAGCGGGATGGTGGGTAGGCGCCCCGATGGTCTCGGGGGGGGGGGCGATCATCATCACCACCACGCCATGGCTCCCTGGGACCACCCCATGGGTCACCGCCACGCTGTATTGTGAATGGTGTGAATGGTAGATGTATTGGGTTGTGTAGGGCATGCATATGGCGTTTTCAGTATGTAACAAACATCAAGAACACACATACCCCATCGCGGGGAGGGCGAAATGGTTCGTCCCGTCGATAACGTGGGGGCGGCCCGCGATCATCAGCATACGGTGGTGGTGGGCCACCACGCCAAGGGGGGTCGCCATAGTCACGCTCACGAAAAGGGGGGCGATCGTAGTCGTCTTCTGGGTAGCGACCACGTTTTGGTGGGGGTGGGCCTCGTCCCGGTGGGCCACCAAAGCCCCCCTCGCGGCGGTCCCCTGGGTCACCACGGCGGTCACTACTGTCACGGCCTCGATCATGCGGTGGGCCAGGCCAGTCCCGTTTCTTTAGGTAGGGGGTGGGAGCATGGTGACGATGATGACGTATGCAGGAGATGGGATGTTCAACTTGGCAGCGTGGTTTTTCATACAGGAAAATAGATCATATTGGACACTATGCAATACACATACTTGGCCTGTGTATCTGCTTCTGCCAGACATGCTCGTTCGTTCACAACAATTGCTCCTCCAATTGCTTTCGTGTCCACTGTTGTTGCATGACGGCAGTTTTGCCCATTGTATTGTTAGTATCGTTGATTGTGCTCATCATCATGTGGTTTCCATTGGTGTCTGTGTATTGTTGTTTTGCTGCTTTTTCACAAGCATAATGTTCAGCTCAACACAAGGCCCATCATAAACAGCAGTTTGACATCAAGTAGAACACAGTGGCGACATCACAAGCAGCATCACCATCATTCAAGCAGCATCACCATCATTACATTACAGCACAGCACAGCACAGCGTCAGCACATGGCCATCAGCAGGCCATAACACCGTCAACACTGCATGCTTTGGTGCTTGCGCAACCTCAATCGCAACCCCAATACACTTCCAATCCATCACTGTCGAATCTTGCATCTGACGCGCTGCTCAGAACGGGTTGTTCCCGTCGCAATCAGCCCTCGATTGATGATGGCAGTCGAGCAACCTGCAACGTCCCGTGCAACACGAAATTGCAATGCAAAATCGGCCACGCTCGCAAAACAAACCGCCAGGGATGTTGGCTTGTCGCCCCCGCCATCCAAGCGTACGCGCACACCGCGTGCACCATCCACCCCCGCTGCAGGCCCACCCAAACGGCTTTGTGCCACACAACGTGGCGACGGTGTGGTTGTGCAGGACAGTGGCCAGGCAACAGCAGACGATGCGTGTGCAGGAGTGGCGAACGAGCCACCCGAGGGGCCTGCAGCAGCCGAGGGGCCTGCAGCCCCCAAAAAGACGCCAACCCGCCGCACTAAAAAGGAATACATGCACTTGGATATACAAGTGCCCACCCCGGTGCAGCTCCTAGCCATGGCAACCACCTTTGTTCCACCACCCCGGCCTGTGCCCGTGCTTGGTTATGCCTGCCTCAACATGGTCTGTGTTTGAAAGGGGATGGGTGCTGCGATGGATTCTTGTGTGTAGTACTTCTGAGTGTACACTGGGAAATGAAAGCACTGACACACACAGCATCCATCACGTACAAGTATGCTCGCACATCATTACCCTCCCTCATCACAGATAATCACCCTCCCTCATCACAGATAATCACCCTCCCTCATCACACATAATCACCCTCCCTCATCCTCATCACACAGACGCTGAGGGAAAAGGTGCGCCCAGCAATATATACCAACAGGAACTGCACGAAAAAGACACTTGATGCCAAGGGGTTGGGTTACATATCAGAACTAACCCTGCAGGTGTTTTGTATGTGTGTGTATTGGTGCTTTGTGTGTGTGTTGTATGTGTGTATGGGTACTGTGTGTGTGTGTGAGAGTGTGATTGTGGTGCATGGAGGAGAGGGGAGGTGGGGGAGGTACTTGGCACACATGGACAATAAATACACACATACACAAATGCTACCCACTTATATGCACACATGCATGTGTTCATACACACACAGAATGCTATGGATTTGCCCAAAATCATTCAGTGGAATCATGAACATAATATTCGATTATTTCGGTATGATTAATTAACTATGATTAGTTTACTATGCATGATTAATTAACTATGCATGATTAATTAAGTATGCATGATTGCTGCTGTGTCTCCAGCACACATCATCCACACACACACACGTCACCCCCACCCTACGCACTACAGGTTGAGCAGCAACATTGTCCCATGGATGAGTGCAGTGGGTGACATACAGCGTCTCAAGGACTATGATGCAATTGCCTACAACCTCAAGCTTGCAGGAGACATGGTGTGTGTAGGGGGGTGGGGGGTGATGTGATGGGTGGGGTGCGTGTGGGGGTGGGTGAAAGGTGATGGGTGGGGGGGGGGTGTAGGGGGGTGCATGCTTTATTCTTCACAATCCGCCACATCCCATCACATCCCGTCATATCCCATCACATCCCACCACACATCCCACTACACGTACCGCAAAACACACACGCATCCCCCCGCTCTCATGTATACAGGCTAGGCTGTACGATCAACGCCTGACATTCCACCCCTCTCATTTCGTCAAACTTGCTTCTCTTGATGATGAATACGTACAGCAGAGCATGAATGAACTGGAAATGCATTCACAGGTAGGGTGGGGTGGGGTGGTGTAGGGTGGGGTGGGATGTGTGGTGTTTTCATCTGTAAACCCACACACATAATACACCACATGTACACCCACACCCACAATACACCACATACCACAGCACATGTACACCACATGCTCCAAACCCCCACACACCACCCTGACACACCACCTTGACACACCACCCACCACTTCAACACACATACACTCAGATGTTTGATGTCATGGGGTTCACCACCCCCTCACCCTGGAACAAAATCAACATTCACATTGGTGGGGTGTACAATGGCAAACAAGACACACTCAAGCGATTTGCCGCCAATGCAAGTAGACTGAGCACAGCATGCAGAGCACGCCTGACAGGTAGGTGTTTGGGTGGTGAGGGTGTGGTGAGGTGGACACGATGTTGGGGTGTTGAGGGGATGTGAGGTGTTGTATGTACATGGTGGCGTATAGACATGGTGGCATGTGTGCATGTGATGTGCACACATATTTAGATCTACAAAACAAGCACTTGTCACTCTGCCGCCCAACTGTTGTACCCCTCACCCAACACCCTCACCCAACACCCTTCACAACACCACACCACACCACCACAACACCCCACCCCACCACCCCACCACACCACCACATCACACAGTGGAGAATGATGACACACCCAATGCATTTTCCCTAGAGGATTTGCTTCCCATGGCACATGAGACAGGGATACCACTTGTATTTGACTTTCACCATTACAAATTCATCGACAGTATGTGTGATGGGTGATGATGGGTGATGATGGGCGGTAGTCGGTGATGATGGGCACTATTGCGTCATCATGTGCAATGTTCTATATACACTGTGTACATGATGTCTGCTGCTACCATTGACACACGTTGCAACTCCCTCAATCACCATCACATGCCACCATCACATGCGACACACACATCCCCTCAACCACCACACAGCATCCCTGACTGAGGAAGAGAGCCTGCTCCATGCCATGTCCACGTGGCCACGTGGTATCAAACCAGTGGTTCATTGGAGCGAATCACAAGAGGGGAGGATGCCCAAGGCACACAGTAACTACGTGTATGGTCCAATGAACCTGTACGGACAAGATGCGAATGTGGATGTGATGATTGAAGCCAAGTGCAAGGAGCTGGCGTTGATGCGGTTTTTGGAGCAAGGGGTACACGTCAAGCAAGAAGCACATGCGTAGTGCAACAGGGGGGGCCGATTGTGTTGTTTTTTTTGCCTACGTTGTATACATTACTTGTTTGATGCTGTGTACTTGTGTATCATTCACAAGTGTGTTTTTGTCATCTAGTACTCATTCAGTAGCAAACAACAGGCAACCCTGATCATCAACAAGCACCCATGGCGTTCCAACAGTATACTGCATTGCTTCGTCGTGTTGCCAGCAACAATGGCTGGTCTTGCACAGTATTGCAGCAGGCATTGTGCACCCGTTTGGTTGGGACAGTGGGTGGCAATGCACAACAGCCACACAACCCCAGTCAAGTGACTTCGTGTCGTGAGCCTCACGACACTGCTGTATATACAATAAGTCATTATTTCCATACAAGAGTGCTGCATTTCCCTGTGTTGGACGTGCCAGTACCATCAATGGGCGAGTCGATCACAGAGGGCACCGTAGCAGACATCCTCAAGCAACCAGGTGAAGCTCTTGCAGCAGACGACATCATATTGCAAATAGAAACAGACAAGGTCACTATTGATGTACGCGCCCCACACGATGGTGTGCTCACTAGTGTCAAGGTAGCGATGGTGGGGGAGACCACATTGCAATATATGCATGTTAATACAACACCCTGTGTACTTTTTAATCCTGCAGGTGAAACAAGGGGACAATATTGTCGTTGGGCAGCTCATTGCACAACTCGATACTCAAGGTTAGTGTAGGTGATTGGTTGGTACCAAGCCTTGGTGTGCTGATCATCATCATCGCATATGTTGCATACTGCATACCACACACACACAGGTACAGCCACTGCAGCTCAACCCACTGCAAGCACGTCTACCAGCACAGCATCCCCATCACTTCCCCATCGTCAACCGTTGATCCAATTCCCACCACGTCGCACATCACAAGGGGTAGCCATCAGCAGCCTCTCCCCCGCAGAGCAGCAGCAGTATTTGCAATCCCTTCAACCGCCCAGTGCAACAGCAAGTGCATCCGCGACAAAACCTGCAGGTGTGCAGGGGGTGATCTTATGCCGATGATGGGGGAAGTAGCCATGATGTTCCACCACCATCATCAACCAATGTGCTTCGCACCACCATACACACAGGGTCAAGTACGAGTCCTGCACCGCCTGCCACCCCATCGCAACAGCCAACAGCCACGTTGACCATCGCGTCGGGGCCACCCCCTGATCGTCGAACGTTGACAGAGCGGGAGATGGAGATGATCATGCTCGGTGGTGCAGAACCATAACTTTGTGTTGCAAGAGTGTTGGTGGATGCATGTGTTATTGTGTATGTGGGTGTGGGTGTATGAGCACGTGGGGGTACCAGCACGTGGGTGTGTAAACACGTGGGTGTATGAGAAAGGGGAACCGTAGGGGTAAAGCTTTTGTGTTGCAGTTTGCATTTGCTAGAATTGCAGCAGGTGATGCATCATGATAGAAAACAATGTGTAACAAGACGTATGTACACAGACTCTGCATTCCTTGTTGTTTTGAAAAATCACCCCCTCATGATTGCCCTCTCTCTCCTGTCACACCCACTCCTCCCTCCCCTCTCCTTTCACATCCACTTGTCCTTGATGCTACCGTCCGCCGCCAGTCGCCGTACCACCACCACTGCAACCAACAGCCCCGAGGTGATCATGACCAGCAGTGCATAGGGGAAATTTGACTGAAGCTGGTCAAAGGACCCACTTGGCAGGGCCCTTGTGCAATGGAGGTCCCGACCATAGGAGGCAACAAGGGCAGTGGACTCCAGTTGGGTGGCTGCTGATACCATGCCACGCAAGGAGGATACCTGGGGTGGTTGAGGGGGTGGGGAGAATGATGATGGGTGGTTGGTGGTCGGGGAGAATGATGATGGGGTGGTTGAGGGGGTGGGGAGAATAAAGGTGCAAAGGAAGTTGCACTAACCCCCACTCACAAACCCACCCATACTCATAAACCCACATACATGGTGATTTGTAGTCAAATATCCAGTGGGCCTGTATGGTAGCTGTGGCATGTATGGAACCAACCCCTCCTCCATATCCTCTGCAGTGGGTTTGTTATTGGGGCGCTCAGGACGACGGGGGTCAATGAGTTTGCGATCCATTGCATACACCTATGTGTGTGGTGTGTGGCGGTGTTTGTGTGTATGAGATAAGAGACATCACACAAGGTGAGAGTCATCATAGTCGGCAGCAACACACACCACCAACAACAAAAATAACAACAACAAACACGCAACAACAAAACCAACAACAACAAACACGCCAACAACGAAACCACTACCACCACCAACAACAACAACACAACAACCAATACAAACAGCAAAATAATAATTATAATGATAATAATAATAATAACAACAACAACAACAACCAATACAAACAGCAAAATAATAATAATAATAATAATAATAATAATAATAATAATAATAATAATAATAA
>VFQP010001867.1_pt1 | contig 25652 bp, 24 predicted proteins | sample 3512351 | NCBI WGS metagenome assembly VFQP01 (sample SAMN10412372, study PRJNA504923) | tailings metagenome | isolation source: Relicate 1 Philex TSF1 revegetated site | place: Philippines: Tuba, Benguet | collected 2017-08-29
GCGCGTGGAGCAGCAGGCGAATCGGTTCGCGGCCGCCATCTTCGTTGAGGTCGAGCTCGACCATCGGCCGTACCAACGCCTCGATATAGTCCTCCAATTTCGCGGGCCGTCCTGCCGGGCGCGCTTGAAGCGCTTCAAGCAGTGCAAGGCGTTTGGCGTTCAACGGCGCCAGGCAATATTCCAACGCGGTCTTGAGCAACTCGTCCTTGGAACGGAAATAGTAGTTCACGGACGCGAGATTGGCGCCGGCGAGCTGCGTGATCTCGCGTAGCGTCGCGGCGTCAAAACCGTGCTCGGCGAAGGCCTTGAGCGCGGCTTTGATGATCCGATCGCGTGTGTCGATTTCCGCATCCGGATGGGACGCGGAACTCCGTTGGCTTTTCATCATGCTCCGTTCAGGCGGCCGATATTGAGTCCGTTCGGGCCGCCGGGACCGTTCCGGTCTCTAGCACGAGCCCGGGACGTCAAAAATAATAAAACGATAGTTTAAAACACTTGTTTGATTTTTCTTCGGCTCAGTGACATTCTTGCGGCAATCAAATCGGCACCGAACACGTGCAGCGTCAGGAGAGGTTCGAAAAGCGTGAAGGATTTGGAGCAAAACCGTCGCGACACGCCGCTATTGCGGGTCGAGAATCTGCGCGTGCGCTTTGGCGCGGCGGGGACGGATGCGGCCGTCGACGGGCTTAGCTTTGATATCGCGCGCAATCAGGCCGTGGCGCTGGTCGGCGAATCCGGCTGCGGGAAGTCGACGACGGCGCTTGCCGTGATGGGGCTGCTGCCCAACACGGCGGCCGTGTCGGGAACGATTCAATTTGGCGGCGATAATCTCGCGACCTACTCGCCGCGGGCGTGGCGAAAGCTGCGCGGCGACCGGATCGGGATGATCTTCCAGGAGCCAATGAGCTCCCTCAATCCCGTCCATAAAATCGGCGATCAGATCATCGAGGCGCTGCATTGCCATCGCACGCTGTCCTATGCGTCGGCGCGCAAGCGCGCGATCGAATTGCTCGATCGGGTGAAAATCCCCGATCCGCATATCCGCATCGACGATTTCCCGCATCGTCTGTCCGGCGGCCAGCGTCAGCGCGTGATGATCGCCATGGCGATCGCGTGCGAGCCCGATCTGTTGATCGCCGACGAGCCGACGACGGCGTTGGACGCGACGATCCAGGCGCAAATCCTGGAACTGCTCGATGAACTTCGGCGCGACATGTCGATGTCGGTACTGCTGATCTCGCACGATCTGCCGCTCGTGTCGCGCTGGACCGAGAAGGCCGTGATCATGCATCACGGCCAGAAGATGGAGCAGTTGCCGTCGGCCGAGTTGTTCGCGTCGGCGACGCATCCTTACTCGCGCGGCCTGATCGGCGCCGCGATCCGGCTTGGCGACGAATACCATTACAGCAGCACGCGCCTCGCGGAAGTGCGGGCGGCACGGGGCAAGGACGGCGAATACGAGTTCAGCCTGACGCGGCCTGCCGAGCGGGCGATGGCCGAGCCGGCGACAAAGGACGCGACGCCGCTGCTCGAGATCCGCGATCTCGCGGTGAAGTACGGCGACAAGACCGCGCTCGAAGGCATCTCTCTGGCACTGAACAAGGGCGAGACGGTCGGGTTGGTCGGCGAGTCCGGCAGCGGCAAATCGACTTTGGGCAAGGCCGTGATGCGGCTGATCCCGACGAGTGCGGGCGAGATCCGATTCGACGGCGCCGATCTGACGCGGCTGGAGGGCGACGCGCTGCGCCGCAAGCGGCGCGGCTTCCAGATGATCTTCCAGGATCCGTTCAACGCGCTCAATCCGCGCCATACGGTGGGCGACATTCTGCGCACCGGCCTGATCGCGCAGGGCGCCGTGCCGACGGCGGAGATGCCGGGGCTCGTCGCGCGGATGCTCGAGCAGGTCGGCCTGCCGCGCGGGGCGGCGGAGAAATATCCGCATGAATTTTCCGGCGGCCAGAAGCAGCGCATCGGCATCGCGCGGGCGCTGATCCTGAAGCCTAGCCTCGTCGTCTGCGACGAGCCCGTCTCGGCGCTCGACGTTTCGATCCAGGCGCAAATCCTCAATCTGCTGATGGATCTGAAGGCGGAACTGGGCCTTTCGTACCTGTTCATCTCGCACGATCTGGCGGTCGTTCAATACGTGTCCGACCGCGTGATCGTCATGCAGTCGGGCCGGATCGTCGAAGAGAACGACCATCGTTCGATCTGGAAGAGCCCGAAATCCGACTACACGAAGCGCCTGATCGCATCCGTCCATACCTGAACGCATCGGAGCCCCCCATGTCTTTGTCGCGTCGTCATCTTCTTCAAGCGAGTGCGTTGACCGCCCTTTCGTTCGCGATGCCGGGCGCGCGGGATGCGCTAGCTAACGAAACGCCGGTGCGCGGCGGCACGCTGGTCGTGGCGCAGTCGAGCGAGCCTTCGCATCTCAATCTCGCGATCCAGGGCAATAACGCCGCGAGCCTGATCTCGCCGAAGATCTTCGACGGGCTGCTGACCTACGATTTCGACTTCACACCCAAGCCGCAATTGGCGCGCGCCTGGACATTGCGCCCCGACGGGCTGGAACTGACATTCAATCTGCGCAGCGGCGTACGCTGGCACGACGGCAAGCCGTTCACGGCGGCGGATGTGATCTATTCCTATCAGGAAGCGTGGCGCAAATTCAGCCCGCGCGCGGACTCGTTGTTCGCCAACGTCACCTCGGTCGACGCGCCCGACGATCTGACCGTGGTCTGGAAGCTGTCGAGCCCCGCACCGCATCTGATGCTGGCGTTCTCGTCGCATATTCTCCAGATCATCCCCAAGCACATCTATGAGGGGACGGATCTGCAGCGCAATCCGGCCAATCAGCGCCCGATCGGCACGGGGCCGTTCCGTTTCGAAAGCTGGGAGCGCGGCAACTTCATCCGCCTCGTGCGCAACCCGGATTATTGGGATGCGCCGCGCCCGTATCTCGACGCGATCGTCTATCGCGTGCTGCCCAACGCCGCGTCGCGCGCGATCGCGCTGGAAACGGGCGAGGCGGGGATGGTCACGGAATCCAACGTGCCGGCCGGCGACATTAAGCGCCTGCTGTCGTTGCCGAACATCGAAGGCACGACCAAGGGCTACGATTATGTCGGCCTCAGCACCTATTTCATGTTCAACCTGGATCGGCCGGTTTTCCAGGACGTGCGCGTGCGCCGCGCCTTCGCGCATCTGATCGACCGGCAATTCCTGATCGACAATGTCTGGTACGGCTATGGCCGTGCGGCGACCGGGCCGTTCTCCTCCGCCCTCAGCAAGTATCACGCGGCCGACGTGCCGCAATATCCGCTCGATATCGAGAAGGCGAAGCAGCTGCTCGACGAGGCCGGGTTGAAGCCCGATACGAATGGCACGCGCCTGACGATCACGCATGATTTCGTGCCGTTGGGCGAAGCCTATCAGCGTACGGCCGAGTATCTGCGCGACGCTTTCGCCAAGGCGGGTATCGTCATGCGCGTACGCGGCCAGGATATGGGCTCCTATACGCGGCGCATCTACACCGAGCGCGACTTCGACACGGCGAACTATCTGCTGTCGGCCGGGCCCGATCCGGCGATCGGCGTGCAGCGCCTCTATTGGTCGAAGGGATTCCGCGTCGGGGCTCCCTTCACCAACGGCGCGCATTACGCCAGCGACAAGGTCGACGAGTTGCTGCTCGCGGGCGCTTCGGAGGCGAACGAGACGCGCCGCCGCGCGATCTATCGCGAGTTCCAGGTGCAGACGCAGCTCGACTTGCCGCAGATCCCTTTGATCGACGTCGAAGTGCTGACGCTGACGTCGAAACTGCTGCGCCAGCACACGGTCAGCTGCGAAGGGCCGAAGGGCAATTTCGCCGACGCCTTTCTGCTGAAGGCGTAAGGGCACGAAGGAAATACCCATGTCGACGAAGTTCACCGATCTGAAGGACGCAGTCGCCGCCATCCCGGATGGGGCGAGCATCGCGTTCTCGAAGCTCTATCCGATGGCGCTGGTGCGCGAAATCGTGCGCCAGGGCAAGCGGGGTTTGCGCTTCGTCGGCATGCCGATCGCTGGTTTCGCCGCCGATTTCCTGGCGGCGGCGGGGGCCGTCGCCTCGGTCGAAAGCGGGGCGGTGACACTTGGTGCCATCGGCCCGGCCGCGAACTATCAACGCGCGGTACGCGACGGCACGGTCGCGGCGATCCCGTCGAGCTGCTCGGTCATCGTCGCGGCGTTGACGGCGGGCACGATGGGCCAGCCCTTCGCGCCGGTCCCCGGCGTGTTGGGCTCGGGCGTACTCGAACGGCGCAAGGATTTCATCGTGATGGCCAATCCCTTCGCGCCCGAAACCGATATCGTTCTGGTGCCCGCGCTCCAGCCCGATTTCGCGTTGATCCACGCGCTGTCGGCCGATCCGGACGGCAATCTCGTCGTCGGCGGTCAGGGCGACGAAGCGCTGCTCGCCCGTGCCGCGAAACACGCGATCGCGACAGTCGAAGTGGTCGCCGCCGATGCGCTCGATACCCGCCCGCGCGATAGCGAGATCATCGCGTCTACCTATGTCGATTTCGTCGTCGCGGCGTCGCGCAGCACCTATCCGTTCCCGGGCTATCGCGATCGGGAACAGGACAATAAGGCGATCGGCGCCTATATCGCGGCATCGACGAGCCCCGAAACCGCGAACGCTTACATCGAGAACGCCGTGCGCAAGACGAACGACGAGGCCGGCTATATCGCCAAGGCGGGCGCGCAATGACGAAGTATCAACCCGTCGAAGAATTGATGGCCGTTCTGTGCGCGCGCGAAGTGCGGCCGGGCGAGATTTTCGGCGTCGGCATCCAGTCGACCATCGCGACGGTCGGCGCCGTGCTGGCCAAGTCGCTGCATGCGCCCTCGGCTTGCCTGGTCACGCGCGGCCTGAAGGGCGGCGACATCGTTTCCGGTGCCCGCGAGCCGCATGCGCTGGCGATGAGCGGCAAGATGGGGCTGTTCTTCCTGACGCCCGCCCAGGTCGACGCCGCACTCGACGTGAACTTCGAGCGTCTGCGCAACGCCGATGGCGGCTGGCAGAACTTGTCCGGTGCCTTCGCCGTGCCGGTCTATTACGCGGTCGTGCGCCGCGTGGTGCTGCTGGTGCCCAAGCACGACAAGCGCAGCCTGCCGCAACAGGTCGACTACGTCACCGCCAAGGGCTTCGCAGGTCCGCGCGAGCATCGGTTGGGCGGGCCATATCGCATCATTTCCGACAAGGCTGTGCTGGGCGTCGACACGGCCGCACGCCGCACGGAGTTGCTGAGCTTTCATCCCGGCGAGAGCGTGGACAGCGTGCGCGCGGCGACCGGCTTCGATCTTCACGTCTCGTCGGATGTCGGGGAGACGCCGGCGCCGACCGGTGAGGAGTTGCGCACGCTGCGCGAAATCGTGTTCCCGAGTTTCGCACCCGGTTCTATCCCCTGGAAAAAGGCGGCCGCATGACCGCGATCGAAAAACATCCGCTGCATGGCCGCATCGTCGCCGATTTCGAACGCGCACCGCGCGAACTGGTCGAGCGTTTGGGCCGCCACGACACCGCGACGCTCGTCGATGCGATGGGCGGCTACGGTTTCATGCATCACGAGATCAAGGCGCTCGTGCCGGGTACAAAGATTTCTGGTGTAGCACTCACGGTGCTGACCAAGCCGGGCGACGTGCTTTACGTCAAGAAGGCGATCGATCTGGTGCAGCCGGGCGATATCGTCGTTATTGATTCCGGCGGCTTGAAGGAATTCGCCGTGTTCGGCGACCGTTTCGCCGAGCATTTCAAGAAGCAAGGTGCGGTCGCCGCCGTGATCGACGGCTCGGTGCGCGATTCCCAAGGGATCATCGACGCCGGGTTCCCGGCTTTCTGCCGCAATGCCTGCATTCCCTATCATGGTTCGGTCGGGCCGGGCGCTATCAACATCGCGATTTCCTGCGGCGGCGTGATCGTCAATCCCGGCGACGTGATCGTCGGCAATCGCGACGGCATCGTCGTCGTTCCCCGGGAAGCGGCCGCGAAGATCGCCGATCTGGCGGACGCGCATCTGGATGCGGAACTCGAGCGCGTTGGCCGGCGCGAGGCGGGTGCCTCGGCCGAAGAGATCTATCGCTATACGGCGCCGCTCAAACGCTGGGAGGAGGCATGAGCTTGCAAGCCATCTTCCGCACGCGCACGGGGCGCGCCTTCCGCCGCACGGCGTGGCAGGCGATCCCGACGATCATCGGGATCATCGTGCTCAATTTCTTCCTGCTGCAATTGGCGCCGGGCGACGCGGCCGACGTGCTGGCGGGCGAGGCGGGCGCCGCGACCGAGGAAACGATGGCGGCCTTGCGGCGCAGCATGGGGCTCGACCAACCGGTCCTCACGCAGCTCGCCGTCTATCTCACCAATCTCGTGCATGGCGATTTCGGCTATTCGTCGCGCTTCGCGATGCCGGTTTCGGAGCTAATCGGCGAGCGCCTGGGCGGCACCCTGCTGCTGATGGCTGTGGCGCTGATCGTCGCGGTCGGGATCGGCCTGATCCTGGGCGCTATCATGGCGACATGGGCGGGCAAGGCGCCCGATCGCGCCGTGTCGATCCTGTCGCAGTTAATGTATTCGATCCCGAATTTCTGGATCGGCCTGATGCTGATCGTGCTGTTTTCAGTCAAGCTCGGCTGGCTGCCCAGCGGCGGCTCAGGCGCCATCGGCAGCGACAAGACCGGCCTCGCTGCGATCGCGGAGAAGGCGCGCTATATGGTGCTGCCGGTCGCATCTCTCGCTCTGTTCTACGTCGCGATCTATGCCCGCTTGACGCGTGCGGCGATGCTGGAGGTGAAGTCGCTCGACTTCGTGCGCACGGCGGTGGCGAAGGGGCTGTCGCCGCTGCGCGTGACCGTGCATCACGTTTTGCGCAACGCGTTGATCCCAGTCACGACGATGGCGGGGATGCATATCGGCGGCATCCTTGGCGGCGCCGTGGTGGTGGAGACGGTCTATAGCTGGCCCGGCCTCGGCCGCTTGGCGTTCGAGGCGGTGATGGGCCGCGATACGGCCGTGCTGCTCGCCATTCTGCTGCTGTCCTCGATCTTGGTGATCCTCGCCAACCTGCTCGTCGATCTTCTGCAGGTTTGGCTCGATCCGCGCGTCGGCGAAGGGTAAGGGCGCGATCATGCAATCCCCAACTCTCGATACCGCTTCGATGCCACCGCCGCGCTGGCGCCGTGTGGGCGCCTTCGCCGCCAATCCCAGCGCCATGATCGCCGGTTGCTTTCTGCTGATCGTCGGCGTGCTGGCGCTGATCGCACCGCTGCTCTATCCCGGCGATCCGCTCGCCATCGTCGGCAAGCCATTCCTGTGGCCGGGCGACGCGGCGGCGCATCCGCTTGGCACCGATGCGTTGGGCCGCGATATCCTTGCGGGCATTCTGCACGGGGCGCGGGTCTCGCTCGCGGTCGGTATCGCCGCGACGGCGGGCGGACTACTGCTCGGCATCCTTGTGGGTGCGACGGCTGGTTATTTCGGCGGCACGTGGGACGATATCTGCGTGCGCGTGATCGAGGTCTTCCAGACCGTTCCCAATTTCGTGCTGCTGGTCGTCGTTGTGGCGATCGTCGAACCGTCGGTCACCACCGTCACCGTTGCGATCGCCCTCATCATGTGGCCGACCGTCGCGCGTCTCACGCGGGCCGAGTTCCGCTCGATCCGCGAAAAGGACTACGTGATGGCGGCGCGCAGCCTGGGCTGCGGTGCGGGCTGGATCATCTTCCGCGAGATCTTGCCCAACGCACTGCCGCCGATCGTCGTCACGTCGTCGGTCATGGTCGCCTCGGCGATCCTGATGGAATCGGGCCTGTCTTTCATGGGCCTGGGCGATCCCAACGCGATCAGCTGGGGCGCCATGATCGGGGCGGGGCGCGAATTGATCCGCACCGCTTGGTATCTGACCGCGATCCCCGGCACGGCGATCGTCTTCACCGTCTTGGCGTTGAACCTTGTGGGCGAGGGGCTGAACGACGCCTTGAACCCGCGCTTGATCGGCCGTCGCTGAGCGCGGCCCGTTATTTCCTGGAGGTTATCATGGACAAGTTCTCGATCGGCCGCCGCGCGTTGATGTTGGGTGCTTCCGCCGGTGCCTTGGCGGCCGCGTCCGGTGCGGCCTTCGCGCAAAGTCCGCGGCGCGGCGGTACGCTGACGCTGGCCGTCAACCCCGAACCCACGATGCTCGTCGCGTTGACGACAACGGGCGGGTCGGAGCGCAAGCTCAGTTCCAAGGTCGTCGAAGGCCTGTTGACCTACGATTTGCAAATGAATCCGCGCCCACAGCTCGCGACCGAATGGGCGATCGACGCCACGGGCAAGCGCTATTCCTTCAAGCTGCGCGAAGGCGTGCGCTGGCATGACGGCAAGCCGTTCACGTCGGAGGACGTCGCCGCGTCGATCCGCATTCTGCGCCGCCTGCATCCGCGCGGCCGCACCGTGTTCCAGAACGTGACGGATATCGAGATCGCGGGGCCGCATGCGCTGACCATCGTGCTATCGGAACCGGCACCCTATCTGCTCTATGCGCTGGCGGCATCGGAATCGCCGATCGTGCCCGCCCACGTCTATTCGAGCGACGACGTGCAGCGCAATCGCGCGAACGCCGCCCCCATCGGCACGGGCCCCTACAAATTCGTCAACTGGACGCGCGGCAGCCATGTGACGCTGGAGCGCAATCCGGATTACTGGGACAGCGGCAAGCCGCGCATCGATCGCCTGATCGTACGCTTCATTCCCGATGCGGGTGCGCGCGTCGCGGCTCTCGAAGCAGGCGAAATCGATTTGGCAAGCGAGAACCCTGTTCCCCTGGCCGAACTCGATCGCTTGCTGAAGCTGCCGAACCTCGCGGCGACCAGCGAAGGCTACGCCTATAACGCCAACGGCCGCCGGGTCGAATTCAATCTCGACAATCCGTTCTTCGCCGATATCCGCGTGCGTCAGGCCGTGTCGCACGCGATCAACCGCCAGCAGATCGCCGATCTGGTCTATCTCGGCCATGCCAGCCCGGTCGTCTCGCCGATCAGTCCGCTGCTCGCGCGCTTCCACAGCAACGATATCGAGCAATACCCGCTCGACCTCGCGAAGGCCGAAGCCCTGCTCGACCAGGCGGGCCATCCGCGCAAGGCCGATGGCGTGCGTTTCTCGGTGCCACTGGATTTCAATCCCTATGGTGCGGATTACGGCGCGGTCGCCAACGTGCTGCGCGATGCGCTCGACAAGATCGGCATTCGCGTCACCGTCCGCGCGCTGGATTTCGGCACCTATGTCCGGCGCATCTTCACCGAGCGCGACTACGCTTTCCATGTGACGGGCATGAGCAACCTGTTCGACCCGACCGTGGGCGTGCAGCGGATCTATTGGTCGAAGAACTTCCAGCCCGGCGTGCCGTTCTCCAACGGCTCGCACTACATGAACCCGCGCGTGGACGCATTGCTCGAACAGGCCGCCATCGAACCGGACGAGAAGAAGCGCCGCGATCTGTTCGTCGAGTTTCAGAAGATCGTCTCGACCGATATTCCGGTCATCAATCTGGTGACGATCAAGGAATTCACGCTGTTCGCCAAACGCGTGAACGATCACAGCGTCACGGCCGACGGCGTGAACGGCAATCTGGCGGATGTGTGGCTGGCCCAGTGAACGCGATGTTGATCGAAAATCGGACGAAACGATTGCTGAAGTCGGGCGATCTGGCGCTGGGCTTGGGCGTCTATCATCTGCGCACGGCCGCCACGCCGCTGCTGGCGCGCACGGCGGGCTATGACTGGCTGTTCATCTTGGGCGAGCACGGCTCGTTCTCGGCCCAGGAAACGGCGCAGCTTTGCCTGTCGGCGCTATCGACCGGCGTGTCACCGATCGTTCAGATCGGGCCCGGCGCTTTCCACGACGGTGCCGTGGCGCTCGACAACGGCGCGCAAGGGATCATCGTGCCGCATATCGATACGGCGGCGATGGCGCGCGACGTGGTCGATGCGTTCCGCTATCCGCCGTTGGGGCGGCGCAGTTGGGGCGGGCCGCCGGCGATCTTCGCTTTTGCACCCCCTGAGATGCGCGAGGCGCAGCGTTTGGCGAACGACGAGACATTGCTGACGGTCATGCTCGAAACGACCGAGGCGATCGAGAATGCCGAGGCGATCGCGGCGGTGGAGGGCATCGATATCCTTCTGCTCGGCGTGGGCGATCTGTCGGCGGAGATGGGCATTCCCGGCGAGCGGTCGCATCCGCGCATTCTGGCGGCGGCGGAGAAGGTGGCGGCCGCGTGCCGTCGTCACGGCAAGACGCTGGGGATCGGCGGCGCTTACACGGCCGATCTGCTCGATATCTACGTGAAGCTGGGCGCGCGCTTCGTACTGGCCAGCTCCGATCAGGCGTTGCTGCTCGCGGCGGGGGCGGCGCACGCGAAATCGGTGCGCGCTTTGATTCCCGCCTGAAACCGGAGAGAAGCGTGACCGACAGCCCTTATGTCGTTTCGCCCGCTTGGCTACAGGACCGGCTTGGCGATCCGAAGATCAAGATCGTCGACGCGTCGTGGTATCTGCCCGCGTCGGGCCGCAACGGCAAGGCGGAATACGCGCAAGGCCATATCCCGGGTGCCGTGTTCTTCGATCATGACGCGATCATCGACGCGACATCGACCCTGCCGCATATGCTGCCATCGCCCGATTTTTTTGCGCGCGAGATCGGGGCGCTCGGCATTCGCGCGAACGATACGATCGTCGTTTATGACGGCCCCGGTTTCTTCTCCGCGCCGCGCGCCTGGTGGATGTTCAGAATCATGGGCGCGGGGCAGGTCTATGTGCTGGACGGCGGCCTCGACGGTTGGCGCCGCGACGGTAGGCCCGTCACCAATTTGGAGACGTTGCCGGTCCCTACGAAATTCGACGTGGCCTTCGATTCCTCGCGCGTGGTCGGCTTCGCGCAGATGCGCGAAGTTGTCGAGCGCGGTGGCGTGCAAATCCTGGATGCGCGGCCCGCCGCGCGATTCGCGGGCGAAGAAAAGGAACCGCGGCCGGGCGTGCGTCCCGGCCACATGCCGGGAGCGGTGAATTTGCCGGCGACGGCGCTATCGCGCGGCGGGCTGTTCCTATCCCGCGACGAAATTGCCGCCAAACTGCGCGAGATCGGCATCGATCCCACGCGTCCGGCGATCACCAGCTGCGGCTCGGGCGTGACGGCGGCGGTCGTGGTGCTGGCGCTGGAATCCGTCGGCAGTACCGATGTACGGCTTTACGATGGCGCTTGGACGGAATGGGGTGCGCGCCACGAAGCACCGATTATCATGGGATGATCTCGGAAAACCTGAGATGCGCGTCAGTCGCAGCGTCGACGTCTCGATTGCAAAGGTAGCGCGTTTGGTCGAAACGAGTCAGACGTCTAACGAGCGTGAGCAACGCAATCCATAATTCACGAATGGAGCGGCTTAAATCTTCCATTTCGAGAAATACGTATTTTCCGCAAAGGGCCTCAAAAAAATGCCTCGTAAGTGGGGAAATCGATATTGATTTAAAACAATTTCATACGGTCTAGGGACCGGGCTCGCGGCGATGTCGCTCAGGGTTCGAATCCTGCCGCTCCGACCATCACGCGAGAGACGAAGAAGCCCGCCTTGGGAAACTAGCTTCGGGCTTCAGTGTATCTGGGTTGTTTATCATGCGCCGCGTCTTCGGATGCGACATGGTGTGCATCTTACGCATGCGAAGAAGCGGTCTATACGTCGAGCGCTTTCTTTAGCGAATTCGGCGATCCCATTTTTACGAAACGCCCAAGATTTTCGGGTGATCTTGCGCGGATACGCATCAAGCTGCGTCTGATTGATTCTGCGCCGCTGACATGCGCGCGAGAAGCTCGTTTCGTGCTTTCGCCGCGTGTGCCGTCGCGATCGAGGCCGCGAGATCGGCGTCGTGCGATCGCAACGCGCTCAGCAATTGGCGATGATCGTCCGCCGCACCGGCGGCACGCTGCGTGCCGTAGCCGTATCGCGCCCAAAGCGCGGCGGTCAGGTCGCGTTGGCGCGCGAGGATCGCCGTCGCTTCGGGATTCCGGGCCGCCTCGTTGACGATCGCATGGAACGTTCGGTTGGCGAGCAGGATGGCGGGTTGATCGCCGTTGCGAATGCTCGCCTCGAATCCTTCCTGGGCGCGTGCGAGTGCTGCAAGCTGGTCTTCGGTAATGCGCTCGGCAGCGCGACGCGCCAGCAACGCTTCGATCACGATCCTTAGATCGAAAAGATTGGCGACGAATTCTCCGTCGATCGCGCGAACCCGCGCACCGCAATTGGGAATAACGTCGACGAGTCCTTCCCCCTGCAATTGCTGAAGCGCACCGCGGATCGGCATCAAGCCGAAACCATAACGCTCGGCCAAGGCGTGCAGCTTCAATCGGCTGCCCAACGCCAGTTCGCCGGCCACGATATCGCGACGGATAAGGGCGGTGACCGAGCCGGTCGCCGCTCCCGGTGCGATATCACCGTTCTCAGAAATATGATCAAATTCAGCTGTTTTTTGGATTTTCATAGGCATTTTTATATCAAACTTGATCAAATATGAAAAGCCTGTATTGTCCGCGCCAATCGAAAAACGAGGGAGGGACCCTGACGATGGGCAATTGGCGGGCTTTAACGGTGCTGATGTGCGGTGTTTCGATGGCGACCGCGATTGGCCCGGCGCCGACGGCGCGTGCGGCGGAGCTGGTCATCTCGCAAGGGGTCGATCCGATCGGATTCGATCCGACGCGTTTCGCCACCGGCAACCAGGTTTTCCTGCACCAGCTTTACGATACGCTGGTGACGCTCGGCCCGAATGGCGAGCCGCAGGCCGCCTTGGCGGAGTCATGGCGCCGATCGGATGACGGGTTGACGGTCACGTTCCGGCTGCGCGAGGCGCGGTTCCACACCGGACGCGCGATCACGGCCGACGACGTCGTGTTCACCATCCAGCGCTATCTGACCGATCGGGTCGGCGCCAATCTTCTGCCGCGCATGCGCGCGATCAAAGAGGTGCGCGCGAGCGATCCGCGAACGGTCGAACTGAGCTTGAGCGAACTTACGCCCGGTCTGTTTGATCTGCTGGGCGCCGTCTTCATCCAGAACAAGGACGTCATCGACGGTATGAACCGCGCGGATGCCGGCAGCGGTCCCTACATGCTGCGCGAATGGCGGCCGGGCGTCCAATTCGTCATGGAGCGCTTCGCCCAACACTGGCACAACGACGCGACCAAGCTCGACCGCATTACCGTGCGCATCATTCCCGACGAATCCGCCGCCGCCGCCGCACTCCAAACCGGTGCAGTCGATCTGCTGCTGACGACCGGCGCGCTTGCCGAGCAGCAATTGCGCGACAAGCCGGGTATTCGCGTCGAGCACCCGCAGGCTTCGCCGCGCAGCTATTATTTGATGATCAATACGTCGCGCCCGCCCTTCGAGAATCTGGCGGTGCGTCAGGCGATTTCGCGCGCAATCGATCGCCGCCGTATCGCCGAGATCGTCTATCGCAAGAACGGCGTCGAAACCTGCCAGCCTTGGGCGGCGGGGCATTGGGCCCACGCGCCCGAAATCGAGAAGACCTGCGGCTTCGATCTTGCCGAGGCGCGCCGGCTGATGGAGCGCTCAGGCGTCGCGCGCTTCACCACGAGCGTCAACACGGCCGTCGACGCGTATTCGCCGGGCAGCGTCGAAACGGCCCAGATCCTGAAGGAGGACCTTGCCAAGATCGGCATCGATCTGGAGATCAAAACCTTCGATCAGGCACGGGCGCGCACGCTGTTGCTGGCGAGCGATTTCGACATGCTGTTGCATGTCTACACCGAAGGCGGAAACGACCCGCAATTCATCGTGCCCAGCGGTTTCTACGGGCCCGGCGGTCGCTCGAAATACACCTCGCCGGATTATGCGGCGCTTGTCGCGGCGGCCGGACAGACCGTCGATCCGGCCATGCGCAAGGATCTCTATCGGCGCATCTCCGCCAGCGTGGTCGATGCGGCATTCATCATGCCGATCGTCCACGAATTCCCGTCGATCCCGATGAAGCGGAGCATTGAAGGATTCCGCATGGATCCGTCGGGCTTCCCGATCCTTTCGCAAATCGTCGGCGCGCGCTGATCGCGCGCGGAACGGAGGAATAGGGTGGGGAACTTCATCGCGAAGCGTCTGCTCGATGCCGTACCGGTGCTGCTCGTCGTATCGGCGCTGATTTTCGCCGGACTGCGTATGGCGCCGGGCGATCCGGCGGAGATTCTGGCGGGGCCCGATCCAAGCCCCGAGACGATCGCCGCCGTTCGCGAAGCGTTGGGCCTGGATCGCTCCGTTGTGGCGCAGTTCGCGCTATGGCTGCGCGCCGCGATGACGGGCGATTTGGGGCTGTCGCTGGTCAACGGATTGCCGGTCGGCGAATTGTTGCTGGATCGGGTGGGGCCGACGCTTGAATTGGCATTGGCGGGTATGGTGTTGAGTCTTCTCCTCGGGCTCTCGATGGGATTGGCGGCCGGTCTCAACCCCGGTTCGATACTCGATCGCGCGATCTCGGCCTTCGCGTCGCTTGGGCTCGCAACGCCGAAATTCTGGACCGGCATTCTGTTGATCATCGTGTTCGGGCTGGAACTGCAGGTATTTCCGGTGGCGGGGCGCGCGGATTACGCGGACGGTGTCGCACAAGCTTTGCGTAGCCTTGTCCTGCCGGCGGTGACGCTCGCCATCGGCAACGGCCCCATCATCGCGCGGTTCTTGCGCAACGGCGTGATCGAAATGCGCAAATCCGAGCATGTGCGCACCGCGATCGCCAAAGGCCTGCCGCCGCGCGTCGTCGTCGCCAACTACATCCTGCGCAACTCGCTCATCCCCGTCGTCACGGTCGCGGGCATCATCCTGGGTAACCTCGTCGGCGGGACGGCCTTGGTCGAGATCGTGTTCTCCTGGCCTGGTCTCGGATCTTTGCTGGTGAACGCGATCGGCAACCGCGACTACAGCGTTGTGCAGGGCGTGATGCTGGTCGTCGTCGCGGGCTTCCTCGCGACAAGCATTCTTGTCGATATCCTTTATGGCTTGCTCGATCCGCGGATCCGGAATCGCCATGGCGCTTGAAGCAAGTTGGCCGTTCGGCCGGAATGGCGGCGCGGCCCTTTCGCTCGCACATGTGGCGGTCGCGATCTTGGCGGTCGTGACGCTGGTCGCGATCCTGGCGCCGTATCTTCCCATACCCGGCTACACCACGATGAGCGCCGCCCGGCTCGCACCGCCGTCGTTCGAACATTGGTTCGGGACCGACCAATTCGGGCGCGACATTTTCGCCCGCGTCGTCTACGGCGTGCGGACTTCGTTGTGGGTATCGCTGATCGGAGTGACGACCAGCGCCTTGATCGGCGTGCCTCTGGGATTGCTGTCCGGCTATTCGGGCGGCGCCATCGACGGCGTCACTATGCGCGCACTCGACGCGCTGCTCGCCTTTCCGTCGCTGTTGCTGGCGATCGGCATTAGCGCCGTTCTGGGGCCGGGCGCGGTCAGCGCGGCGCTGGCGCTGGGCATCGTGGGCGTGCCGCAGATGGCCCGCATCGTGCGCGGCTCGACGATGGTCGAACGGTCGAGCCAGTATATCGATGCGGCGCGCACGATCGGCGCTTCGGGTGGTGCGATCATGCTGCGCCATATTCTGCCGAATGTCGCTGCACCGATCGCCGTTCAAGCTGCGTTATTTTTCGCGGTTGCCGTGCTGACCGAGGCAAGCCTTAGCTTTCTCGGTCTCGGCGTGCAGGTGCCGATGCCGTCGCTCGGCTCGATGCTTTACGAAGCGCGTCAGTTTTTGAAAGTGGCGCCCTGGTATGCGCTTGCACCCGGCCTGACGATTACGTTGCTCGTCCTGATCATGAATCTTTTCGCCGACGCATTGCGCGATCGACTGGATCCCGGCCGATGAACGAGAACAACTTCGACTTCATGATCGAGGATTTGAAGGTCGCCTATCGCAACGCGGTGCGTCCGGCCGTCGCGGGCGTCTCGCTGCGCGTGGCGGCGGGCGAAGCGCTGGGTATCGTGGGCGAGTCCGGTTGCGGGAAAAGCACGCTGATTATGGCAGCGCTCGGATTGCTCGATCCTGCGACGGCGGATATTCGGGCGGCATCGGTGCGGATCGGCGACGTGGATCTTATGGGGCAAGCGGCGTCGGCCGGCCGGCGCGCGGCGTTGGGGCGGCGGATCGGCGTCGTGTTCCAAAATCCGCTTGCGGCGCTCAACCCGGTCTTGACGATCGGTCACCAGCTTACGGATCACATGCGCTGGCATCTGGGGCTGTCGCCGGGTGCGGCGAAGGAGCGTGCGATCCATCTGTTGGAGGAAGTGGGAATCGTCGAGCCCGCGCGACGGCTCGCCGCCTATCCCCACGAGTTTTCGGGCGGCATGTTGCAACGCGTGACGATCGCCATGGCGCTCGCCTGCGATCCGGAATTCCTGATCGCCGACGAACCGACAACCGCACTCGATGCGACGGTCCAGGCCGAGATCGTCGATCTGATCATGAAGTTGCGGCACGAGCGTGGTTTGGGGTTGATCTGGATCACGCATGATCTGGCGTTGCTCTCGCAGATCGCCGATCGGGTCGCGGTCATGTATGCCGGCCGGGTGATCGAGGTCGGTGCGACGAAGACCATTTATGGTGCGCCGTCGCATCCCTACGCGCGCGCGTTGCTCGACAGCGTCCGTAGCTTGTGGAGCGAAACCGAAGGACCGTTCCGCACCATTCGGGCCGGCGATGAGTCGATACAGAACGACATGCGGGCGTGCGATTTCGCGCCGCGTTGCGAGCGCCGCGGCGAAGAATGCGCGCGCCGCCCGGTCCTGATGGTGCAAGGCGAGGCGGGACACGAAGTCGCCTGCCGGCATCCGCTTCAAAGGGCCATGCCATGACGCCGTTGTTGACCGTCGACAATCTCGCCGTCGCAATTCCTTTGCGTAGCACGATCCTGCGCCGCCGATTGGCGACGATCCATGCGCTGCGCGACGCGTCGTTTGCGATCACGCCGGGCGAAACGCTGGCGCTGGTCGGTGAATCGGGCAGCGGTAAAAGCACCGTTGCCAAAGCGCTGACTCGATTGGTCGGCACGACCTCAGGACGGGTCTCGTTTTTGGGGCAATCTTTGCTGGAGGCGAAGGGTGACGCGTTGTTGCGCTTACGGCGGGACGTGCAGATGGTTTTCCAGGATCCGTTCTCGTCGTTGAATCGGCGTATGCGCGTGGGCGACATCGTCGCCGAGCCGTTGCGCGTGCACGGGATCGGCAGCAAGGCCGATCGCGCGGCGCGGGTGCGCGAATTGCTCGCCGATGTCGGCCTCGGCGCCGACGCCGCCCAGCGCTATCCGGTCGCATTTTCCGGCGGCCAGCGCCAACGCATCGCGATCGCCCGCGCCTTGGCGATGCGTCCCAAGCTCGTCATCTGCGACGAGGCCATCTCGGCTCTCGACGTTTCGATCCAAGCGCAGATTTTGAATCTGCTCCAAGATCTCAAGCGCCGCTATGGCCTTTCTTATCTGTTCATCACGCATGATCTGGGCGTTGTGCGTCGTTTCGCCGATCGCGTGGCAGTGATGCATGCCGGGCATATTGTCGAGATATCCGATCCGGCAACGATGTTCGCCGATCCCCAGCATCCTTATACGCGGGCCTTGCTGTCGGCGGTCCCGCGCCTCGATGGCAGCGGCGCGCGTACGACGCGTATCCGGTTGACGGCACCGCCGCCAAGTCCGATGAGCGAGCCGCCGGGGTGCCTGTTCGCGGCGCGTTGCGCGCATGCGTCCCAAGTATGTCGTGTGACGGCGCCTGCGATGCGCGTTTTGGCGGATGGCCGATCGGTATCGTGCCATCACGCCGTTGACGGTTTGCCCGCCTGGGCCGCCGATCGTCAGTCAGTCAAGGATCCAGTGGCATGAAGATTTCTCGCGTCGCGGCTTTCGCGCATGCGGCCCCCGGCCGGGATATGCGTGGCGATGGTCGAAACTACGTCTATGTGAAGATCGAAACCGACGCCGGAATCGTCGGATGGGGCGAAGCGAGCTGCGGCACGCTTTCCGTTTGCAAGATGATCGAAGAGTTGGGCGCCGAACTCGTTGGCGCCGATCCGTTCCAGATCGAGCGCCATTGGCAACGACTCTACAACTGCCACCACAACATCCGCGGCGGCGTCGTTCATATGGCGGCGCTCAGTGGCTGCGATATGGCGCTCTGGGATATCAAAGGCAAAGCGCTGGGCGTACCGGTCTACGAACTTCTCGGCGGCAAAGTGCGTGATCGGATTTGGTGCTATAGCCGTTTCGACGGCGCGGACCCGGCGAAGGCGGCCGAGCACGCGCGGCGCGAGGTGGCGCGCGGATTCACCGCGCTGAAGGCCGATCCGTTCCGTCAAAAAGGGCCGCATCTGACGCTTGCGGCGACCGATGCGGCGGCCGAGATCGTATTGGCGGCGCGGGCCGCGGTGGGGCCGGACGTCGAATTGCTGGTCGAGGCGCATGGGCGATTGACCGTCGCGTCGGCGCTGCGTTTTCTCGACGCCGTGGCACCCGCGCGCCCCTTTCTGATCGAGGAGCCACTGCCGCCCGAGGATATCGACGGTTTGGAACAATTGCGCCGCCATAGCCGCGTCTCGATCGCGGCAGGGGAGCGCGCGTTGACGAAATGGATGGCGCGCCCGCTGCTGGAGAAGCGTCTCGTGGATTTGATCCAGCCCGATCCCGCCCATGCCGGCGGTATAACCGAATTGCGCAAGATCGCGGCGCTCGCCGAAACGCACAACACATGGATCCAGCCGCATAATCCCTACGGGCCCATCAACACGATGGCGGCGGCGCATCTGAACGCGACGCTGCCGAATTTCCTGATCATGGAGCTGATCATGGAGCCGGGCATGCACGATTGGTTCGGGCAGGTAACCGGCGGCGCGTTTCCCGAGCCCGTTGGTGGATTCTTTCCCATTCCGACGGGCGTCGGTCTTGGCGTCGAGATCGACGAAACGGCGATTGCGGCGTTTCCGCCGGTCCGCGAACTGCGCCCCAGTGGCTATGTACGTCATGCGCCGTTGTCGTCGCCGCAAGGGATCGACTGGACTTAATTAGCGGAGAAATCTAGTTCCTCAGTTTCCGCAAACGGCCTCAAAATGCTCCGATATTGTGGAAACTGACATCGACATAAACGATCTTACGCGCTCTGAGGGACTGGGCGCGACGCGATGCCGCTTGAGATTCGAATCCCGCCGCTCCGACCATCACGAGAGACGAAGAAGCCCGCCCTGGGAAGCCACATTCGGGCTTTGGTCTTTTTGCGATCAATGTGCATGAAGTCACGCACGTTAAATGACACCATCAGCACTCGATGAGGATCTTCGTCGTCGCGTCGCGGTTCGCAAGCCAGAAGGGAAACGCCTCGGCGGCGGCGTCGATCGTGAAGCGCTTGGTGACGAGCTTGTCGGCCTTGGCACCCAGCTTTTCGAGATAGGGGATCGTCGCGGCGAAATCCTCGGGCAGCGCGTTGCGCGAGCCCAGGATGTCGAGCTCCTTCAAATTGAAAAGCTGAGTCTTGTAGGCGACCGGTTCCTTCGCATAGCCGACATAGACGACGCGCCCGCAATAGCAGACGAGATCGACGGCCTGCGTGAACGTCTCGGGCGTGCCGACAGCCTCGATCACCACATCGGCCCCTTGGCCGCCCGTGAGGTCGGCGACGGTTTGCGCGATATCCGCGCTGGCGACGGCGTGCGCGGCCCCCAGATCGAGCGCGGCTTTCGCTTTCTCCGCCTTCACGTCGACCGCGATGACCGTGGCGCCGCGCGCGGCAGCACCGGCGACGACGCCCAACCCGATCATGCCGGTCCCCAGCACGACGACGATGTCCTTCTCCGTCACCCGGCCGCGCCGGGCGGCGTGGAAACCGACCGAGAGCGGCTCGACCAATGCGAGATGCGCAGCGGGCAAGGTATCGTTCAGAACTAATTTCCCATGCGGCAGGACGATGTAATCGGCCAAGCCGCCTTCCTGCTGCACGCCCAATGTACGGTTATCGCGGCAGGCGTTGACGCGGCCCTGGCGGCAAGAGCTGCATTTGCCGCAGCTCGTATAGGGCACGACGATCGCGCGCTTGCCGCAGACATAGGCGCTGGGCACATTCGTGCCGATGGCGGCGATTTCGCCGCCGATTTCGTGGCCGGGCACGCGCGGATAGCTCGCCAGCGGATTGAGCCCGCGATAATTGGCGAGGTCGCTGCCGCACAGCCCGACATGCCGGACCTTCAGCAGCACTTCGCCGTCATGCGGTTCGGGGCGGGGTATATCGACCAAGCGCACCTGGTCCTTGGCTTCGATGCGGATCGCTTTCATTTTTCTCTCCCGAAAAATCGGAGTGCGTTGTTCGCGAACAAGGCGGCTTCGTTGAGGCCCGCCATTCGCGCAAGGCGGCGCAGTCGTGCGAAGGCCGCGCCGTAAGCGTCGCCGTCGATTCCGGCGACCGGCCAGTTCGATCCGGCGATCAGCCGGTCATGCCCGAAATGCCGTGCGACATGGCCGACGATCTCGAGCGTGACATCGTCGGCGGGCGGTGCGGCGACACCAACGCGCAGATCGCCGAATTTGCAGATCGCGCCTGTTTCGTTTGCGACGGAAGCGATCGCGTCGCGCCATGCGTCGAAATCGGGCCCGCGCGTCGCAGGCGGATTGGCGGCGTGATCGATGATCGCAGCAAGCTGCGGTCGTGCGGCCAGCACGCGACGGACCGCGTCGAGATGTTTGGTCTCGGCCAGGATCTCGGCGATTAGACCCGCGTCGGCTAGCGCGTCGAGCGCTTTGACGACCTGGGGCGCTTCGATCCAGGCAGGATCATCGAACACGACCAGCGGCAGACGCAGCCCTTTGAAGATCGGCCGCTTGCGCCATTCGGCCAAACGCGAGATGAAATCCGGTGCAAAAGGATCGAGGAAGCCGATCACCGCCAGCACCTTGGTGGGCTGCGCGTCGGCGATGGCGAATAGCGCCTCGGTCTCGTCGGGTGATTGCGCGGCGCTGACCAGCACGGCCTGGGCCACACCCGCTTGCGCGAAGCCGACGGGCGGGAAAGGAAAATCGGCATCGAGGGCGGGTACGCGCGTGCGGATGCGCACCGGGAACCCGTCGCCGCGTCGCCAGCTATGGCAATGCGTATCGACGATCATCGCCCGACACCTGCGGCTTCGAGATCGCGCCACAACGCCTCGGGTGGTGTGACTGCCAGCAGGGCGAGCGTTTCGTCGAGTTCCACGACGGTCCGCGCACCGATCAGCGTCATCGTCACGCCCGGATGGCGCGCGGGATAGTGGAACGCGGCGGCTTTAAGCGTCGTGCGGTGATCGGCGCAGATCGCCGAGAGACGCTCGACCCGGGTGATCGTCTCGGCCGATGGCGGGCGGTAATGGAATTTCGACTGGCCGCCGAGAATGCCCGAATTGAGCACGCCGGCCGCGATGATGGCGACGTGTCTGGCGCGGCAGGCAGGCAGCAATTCGAACGCGGCGCTGGCATCAAGCAGGGTCAGGCGCCCGGCGATCAGCACGGCATCAAGCGGCACACGCGTCAGCAACGCCAAGGCGGTTTCCGCGCGATTGACGCCGATGCCGATCGCGCTGATCACGCCCTGGTCTTTGAGGCGTTGTAGGGCGGGGAAGGCCTGATCGGCCGCCGCGTCGAGATATTGATCAGGATCGTGCAGCAGCACGAGGTCGAGACGCTCGCGACCCAGGCGTTTCAGGCTGGCGATCACGCTCGCTTCGATCGATTTGGCGCTGAAGTCCTGACGGCGCGCGTCGCCCGGCGCATTCGTGCCCCACGGCGCGGTCAGCACGTAACCGGCCTTGGTCGAAAGGTGCACGGGCGTGCCCTCAAGCGCACGGCCCAGCAGGTCTTCGGATCGGCCGGAGCCGTAGAGCGGCGAGGTATCGAACCACTCGATCCCACGCGCGATGGCGCGCTTCACCAGATCGACGACGGCCTTGTCTTGCGTGTCGGGCCCCAACGTTGCGGGCGCCGCCATTCCCAGCCCCAGGCGCGGCAGGGCAATCATGTTCAGCCTTTCAACGCGCCGGCGGACAGGCCGTTGACGATCCAGCGCTGGAACAGCAACGCCAGCAGGAAGGGTGGCAAGGCGGTGATGACGCCCGCCGTCATCACGTAATCGAACTGGATTGACGCCGTGTCGACGAAACTTGCCGCGACGACGGGCAGCGTCTTGCTCGCGGCCGTCTTCGAGAACACGACCGCGAACAGGAACTCGCTCCACGACGCCATGAAGGCGAGAATGGCGGCGCAGGTGCAGCCGGGCACGGCCAACGGCAGCAGCACATGGCGCACGATCTGCCAGCGCGTGGCGCCGTCGATGAAGGCGGAATCCTCCAGCTCGGCCGGGATCGTCTTGAAATAAGCCTGCAGCAGCCACACGGTGAAGGGCAGCGTGAACACGCAATAGGCCATCACCAGCGCGAAGGGCGTGTCGATCAGGCCCAGATTGCGCATGATTAGAAACATCGGCACGACCAGCATGATCGGCGGCAACATGCGCGTGGCGAGATAGATGGTCAGAACCGGCAGCGCGCGGCGATAGGAGATGCGTGCGAATGCATAAGCTGCCGGAATGCCCGCCAGCAGATTGACGATCGCCACGACGATGGCGACGATCAGGCTGTTCTTCAGCGCCGGGAAGATGTCGAACACGGCTGGTGCGCGGTTACGCGCAAAGGCGAGGAAGTCCGGATCGCCGATACCCAGCACGGTTTGATAATTGCGCAACGTTGGTTCGCTGGGGAAGAAATGCGGTGGGATCGCCAGCATTTCCTTCTCGGTCATGAAGCTCGTCGCCGTCATCCAGTAGATCGGCGCGAAGATGAAGACGAAGAAGGCGAGGGCGCTCGCCATCAGGAATATCTGACGCAGGATGCGCTGACGAGCTGTGATCATCGCGCCAGCTCCCCGCGCTTCCACAGCACGCGGATATAGACGATCGACAGCGCCAGCGTGGTCAGCGCCAGGATATAGGCGTAGGCGCTGCCCCGGCCGAAATCGAGGAAGTTGAACGTGGTGACATAGGTGAGCCAGGCGAGCACGGTGGTGCTCTTGCCGGGGCCGCCGCCGGTCAGCACATAGATGATGTCGAAGGTGCGCAAGGCGACCATCGTCTGCGTGATCAGTACCAGCAGCAGCGCATGGCTCAGCCACGGGAAGGTGATGTGGCGGAAGCGCTGGAACACGTTTGCACCGTCGATGCGCGCGGCTTCGTGAAGTTCCTCAGGGACCGTCTGCAACGCCGCAAGTACGACGATGGCGACGAAGGGCACATGGTTCCACACCTGCGCCACGATCAGCACCGGCAAGGCGGTGGCGTAGTCACTGAGCCAGGGATGGGGCGTATCGAATATACCGAGAGCGACAAGCACGCCGTTGGCGAGGCCGTAACGGCCTTCCAGAATCCATTGCCAGATAAGGCCGTTGACGACCGGCGGAATCGCCCAGGGGATCAGCATCACGGCGCGCAGGATCGACCGGCCGGGGAATTTCTCGTTGAGCAGCAATGCGAGCAGCGTGCCAAGTGTGAGCGTCAGCGCGATCGAGCCGAGGCTGAACAGCACAGTCACTTGCGCCGCCGTCCAGAACTGCTCGCTGCCCAGGATGCTCGCGTAATTGTCGAGCCCGACGAAGCGGAAACGGCCGGGCTGGCGCAGATTGTAATTGTGCAGCGACAGATACAGCGAATAGACGATCGGATAGAGCACGAGGCCGAGCAGGATCAACGCCGCCGGCGTGTTCATCAGGAAGAACAGAAACGGCTGTTCCTCGCGCGGGGCGCGCCAGTTGCGCTTGGGCCGTGCGGTCGCGGCGGCGGAAGTCATCTCGATCCTCAGCCGCGCAACGACAGATACACGATCACTTTGGCCGATCCGTTATGGACCGTGCCGCTCAACCGCTGCCAGGGGCCGGGCAGATCGACGGCGATGCTCGCCATGCCCTTGCCCTTGATCGTGGCTTTGCGGCTTTCGTGATCGCACCAGGTCAAGCTTTCGGGCGAGACCTGCGCGCCGAACTCGATCTCGGCGCCGGGCGTGGCATCCAGCACATGGACGAACCAGCGCGCGTCGCCGGCCCAGGCGGTTTCGTAGGGTTCGGTCGTGAACGCGCCGTCGAAGGTGACGTTGCGTTCGATAACGGCGGTGAAGGCGCGGGGCAGCATGGTTCTCACCAATCGACGGAGACGAGGCAGGTATTGAGGAACAGGAAATTGCGCACCGGGCGATGCGTGCGCACGTCGATGGAGAAGTTCAGCAACCGCTCCAAGCCCCAATAGCCGTGCGGGAAGCGCGGCACGGGGATGTCGCGCAGATCCATGATTTTGTCGTTGACCTGAAGCTCGACATTGCGCCCGGCTTCGGTGTCGAACTGGTAGCGCAGATAGTGCCAATTGATCTTCGTCGGCACCTCGTTGTAGCAGAGGTTATGTTCGCCGTTGGGGACCGGTGCCCAATCGTTCGGATGCGCGACGTGATAATCGCTAACCGCCGGGCTGCCGGAGACTTCCATCTTGGTCGTCGTCTGCACCGAGGTTTTGTAGTACCAGCGGCGCTGCAGATTGCCGTCCGCATCGGCATTGACGTAACGCAGCGCGCAGTGATAGCGCCGGCCGAATTCGCGATCGCACACGTCGTTGCCGATGCAGAACTCGCCGAAGTCCGAAACGCTGGGATCGATATTGCCGTCGTGCTTGCCTTCGCGCGCGCCGATCCACGCTTCGGACTTGACGGTGAAGTAAGTCTCGAGCTGCACGAGGCCCGGTTTCTGGAACGTCGCGCGCTTGATGGCGAGCGCCATATGACCGGGCTTGGCGCGCGTGGCGAGTTTCAGCGCGTAATTGCCGCTGAGGGGGCCATGCGTGCCGATATCGAAGAAGCTGCAGGTCGAGATCTGCGGCGGGCGCGTATCGGATAGCACCGGGCGGACCGTATCGAGATCGCCGTTGTGATTGCCGATCAGTTCGCACCAGCCTTGGACGCCGTAGTCGAAATCGTCGTGGAACAGGATGCGCGGCAGCGGATTGAAGCGGCTGAGCTTGGGATCGGCCGTGCGAATACCTTCGCGCACCGCCGAAGCGAGGTCGCTCGCCGTGTAGAGCCGCGTGTCGGCGCCCCGCGATTGCGGGGCGCCCATCGTACCGGTGTCGTTCATCGTCGTTCCGTTCGTGTCGTTGTGCCGATCAAGCCTTGCGCAGGCGGCGCGCTTCGTCGGCCGTGCGGCGGATCGCCGTGCGGACGTCCTGGCGCTTGGTCAGAACTTCCTGGATCTGCGTCATCCAGAAATCCTCCCATTCGGGGAACCACACCGCCTTGATGCCTTGCTTCTGCTTGGCGGTGGCGGAGAGTTTCAGGAACTCGTCCATATCGCCGCCGGTCATCTTGCGTACGAGATCCTGCACCGCCGGGTCTTGGTAGAGGGCGGGGAACGGGCTGCGTCCGCCTTCGCCGATCAGGCGTTCGCGCGGCAGCGAGAATACGCCCGACGCGTCGGGGCCGGCGTAGAAGCGCAGCGCGTCCCATGCGGCCGGCTTGTTCTTCGACGCGGCGGCGAGGCCCACGCTATGCGCGTAGCTGAC
>VFQP010001868.1_pt1 | contig 25646 bp, 18 predicted proteins | sample 3512351 | NCBI WGS metagenome assembly VFQP01 (sample SAMN10412372, study PRJNA504923) | tailings metagenome | isolation source: Relicate 1 Philex TSF1 revegetated site | place: Philippines: Tuba, Benguet | collected 2017-08-29
ACGTTGGACAGGAAGATGTGCAGCATCTCGGTGGAGCCGATGCCGTCGATGATCTCGACGCCGAAATGGCGCGTCCAGCGTTCACCGATGTCCTGCGGCAGGGCCTCGCCGGCCGAGGAGCACAGGCGCAGCGCCACCGCGCTTTTCGCGGGCAGGTCGGGGCTGGCGAGCATGCCGCCGTAACCCGTGGGCGCGCCGCAGAACACGGTGGGCTGGTGCTGCGTCATGCGCTGGAAGCAGGCCTGCGGCGTGGGCCGCTCGGCCATCAGCACCACGCTCGCGCCCACGCTGAGCGGAAAGCTCAGCGCATTGCCCAGGCCATAGGCGAAGAACAGTTTGGCGGCCGAGAACACCGTGTCGCTCTCGCGCAGCTGCAGCACGCCGCGGCCATAGAGCTCGGCGGTCCAGTAGAGGTTGGCCTGGCTGTGCACCGTGCCCTTGGGCGCGCCGGTGGAGCCGCTCGAGTAGAGCCAGAACGCGGGCTCGTCGGCGTGCGTGTCGGCGGGGGCCGCGGGTTGCGCGGCTTTCACGAGCGCGTCGAAGGCGTGTGCGCCGGCGGGCAGGGCGCTGCCGCGCGAGACGATCAGGTGCTGCACCTCGTGGCCACCCTGGGCCATGGCCTCTTGCAGCGTGGGCAGCAGCGCGCCCGAGACGATGGCCGCTTGCGCGCGGCTGTCGCCGAGCATGTAGGCGATGTCCTTGGCCGGCAGCAGGGTGTTGATGGCCACGGGCACCACACCCGCGTGCAGCGCGCCCAGGAAGGCCACCACCCAATCGCTGCTGTCGTGCGCGAGCAGCAGCACGCGTTCCTCGCGCCGCAGGCCGAGCTGGCGCAGCGCCGCGCCGAAGCGGGCCACGGCGTCGGCGAGTTCGCCGTAGCTCAGGCGGCCCTGGTCGTCGATGAGCGCGGTCTTGGCCGCGCGGGCTGCATTGCGCTCGATCAGGTGGCGGGCGAAGTTGAAGCGCGCCGGCGGCGCGGCCACGGTGGGGGCGGTCATGGCTTGTCTCCTCGGGTCTTGTGGGTGTGCGGGCGCGGGCTCAGAAGGCCAGCGGCGTGGCGCTGGCGGCGAGCGCGTCGAGCGCACCGGTGTGCGCCTGCACCGCGCTGCGGCGGTGGTAGAAGCCGAGCGCGCGCAGGCCGCCCAGCTCTTCGCCGCCGCCCGCGCGGCCCGGGCCGCCGTGCAGCGAGTGCGGCATCACGTTGCCATGGCCGGTCTGCGACTGCGCGACCTCCGGCGAGATCGCGTGCACGCGGCCGTGGCTGTCGGCGAGCTCGAGCGCGGCGCGCGCGGTGAAAGCCGGGTCGGCGCTGTAGACCGAAGCCACGAGCGAGCCCTGGCCACGGCGGATCAGCTCGTAGGCCTGGGTCTCGCTGTCGTAGGGCATCAGGGTGGCCACGGGGCCGAACACCTCCACATCGTGCAGCACGCGCGCGGCCACCGGGTCGCTGGTGCCCAGCAGCACGGGTTGGGCGCAGGCGGCCACGGCGGGGTCGGCGTCGACCAGGGCCTGGCTGCGGCCGTCGTACAGCGCCTGGGCTTCGGTGAGCAGTTGCGCCAGGCCTTCGCGCACGCTGTCGAACTGCGCGCGGCTCACCAGCGCGCCCATGCGCACGGCTTCGTTGCGCGGGTTGCCCACGGTGGTCTTGGCGAGCTTGGCACCGATCGCGTCGGCGGCGGCCTGGTACAGCGCGCGCGGCACGAAGGCGCGGCGGATCGCGGTGCACTTCTGCCCGCTCTTGACCGTCATCTCGCGCGCGACCTCGTTGACGAACAGCTTGAAGGCTTCGCTGTCGGCGGTGGCCGCGGGGTCGAGCAGGGCGCTGTTGAGGCTGTCGGCCTCGATGTTCACGCGCACCGAGCGCTTGGCCACGGCGTCGTGGCCGCGGATCAGCGCGGCGGTGTCGGCCGAACCGGTGAAGGACAGCACGTCGAAGGGTTCGAGCGCGTCGAGCAGGCCGTGCGACGAGCCGCAGATCACCGACAGCGCGCCCGCGGGCAGCACACCGGCCTCGACCACGTCCTGCACCATGCGCTGCGTGAGCCAGGCCGTGGGCGTGCCGGGCTTGACCACCACGGGCACGCCCGACAGCAGCGCGGGCGCGGCCTTCTCCCACAGGCCCCAGCTCGGGAAGTTGAAGGCGTTGATGAACAGCGCCAGACCGCGCGTGGGGGTGAGGATGTGCTGGGCCTGGAAGCCTTCGTCCTTGCCCAGGCGGATGCGGCCGCCGTCGAGCAGGGCGCGCGCATCGCCCAGTTTCTCGCCCCACTTGGCGTACTGGCCGAGCGTGAAGATGCCGCCGTCGATGTCGACCGCGGAGTCGCGCGTGACCGTGCCCGAGTTGGCGGTGGCGATCGCGTAGTAGTCGTCGCGTTTGGCCTGCAGCACCTGCACCACAGCGGCCAGCAGGCCGGCGCGTTCGCGGTAGCTCAGGGCGCGCAGCGCGGCCCCGCCCTGTTCGCGCGCGAAGCGGAAGGCGCTCGCCACGTCCAGGCCGTCGCGGCTCACGCGCACGAGTTCGGTGCCGAGCACCGGGTCGAACAGGGGCGTGCCCGCGCCTTGGCCCGATTGGGCTTGACCGGCGACGATGTTGGGCAGGAGGGGGGTCTGGCTCATGGCGGGGCTGAAATCCGGGCTGGTGTTGGGGCCGTTGAAGCGATAAAGTGCACTATCTTGCGTGCTCGCGAACCTGCATTAAAGTGCATGTTCTGCCATTTGGCAAGCCCGGACATCCCCGAGTCCCTTACACCGCCTCCCCCCATGGACGCCGAAGCCGCCCCCAGCCCGACCGTGCCGGTCGAAGAAGACCGCCATCCGTTCCTGGTGTCGCTGGGCGAGCGCGTGCGCACGCTGCGCTCGCGCCGCGGCATGACGCGCAAGGCGGTGGCGATCGCGGCCGACGTGTCCGAGCGCCACCTCGCCAACCTCGAGTACGGCACGGGCAACGCGTCCATCCTGGTGCTGCTGCAGGTGGCCGAGGCGCTGCAGTGCCCGCTCGCCGAACTCATTGGCGACGTGAGCACCAGCTCACCGGAATGGCTGCTGATCCGCGAGATGCTGGCCGGCCGCCCCGAGGCCGACCTGCGCCGCGTGCGCATGGCCATCGGCAGCGCGCTGGGCCAGGGCCAGGCCGACACCGACGCCACGCGGCGCACGCGCATCGCGCTCATCGGCCTGCGCGGGGCGGGCAAGTCCACGCTGGGCCAGCGCCTGGCCGACGACCTGGGCTACGCCTTCATCGAGCTCAGCCGCGAGATCGAGAAGTTCGCCGGCTGCAGCATCGAGGAGATCCACGCGCTGTACGGCACGCCGGCCTACCGGCGCTACGAGCGCCGTGCGCTCGAGGAGGCGATCCAGATCTACCCCGAGGTGGTGATCGCCACGCCCGGCGGCCTGGTGTCGGACGCGGCCAACTTCAACCTGCTGCTCGCGCACTGCACCACCGTGTGGCTGCAGGCCGATCCGGCCGACCACATGGGCCGCGTGGCGGCGCAGGGCGACATGCGGCCCATGGCCGCGAGCCGCGAGGCCATGGAAGACCTCAAGCGCATCCTCGCGGGGCGCTCGGCTTTCTATTCCAAGGCAGAGTTGCACTTCAACACCAGCGCCTACGGCAGCGTGGACGCGGCCTTCCAGGCCCTGCGCGACGAGGTCCGCGCGCTGGTGTCGGGCTGAACAAAACCGACCGGCGGTCGAAACATGCACAAAAGTGCATTGACGCCGCTCAGAAACATGCAATATTATTCCGGTCACGTTCAAGGCAACGGCATTTCAGTGCCGCTGCCTTCCCAGCCCCCGAGGAGACCGTCATGAGCCAGCCCGCCCCCGTCGACTACCGCACCGAACCCGGCCAGTACCGCCACTGGAAACTCAGCGTCGATGGCGCCATCGCCACGCTGTCCATCAACATCGACGAAGACGGCGGCCTGCGCCCCGGCTACAAGCTCAAGCTCAACAGCTACGACCTGGGCGTGGACATCGAGCTGCACGACGCGCTCAACCGCATCCGCTTCGAGCACCCCGAGGTGCGCACCGTGGTCGTCACCAGCCTGAAGGACCGCGTGTTCTGCTCGGGCGCCAACATCTTCATGCTCGGCCTCTCCAGCCACGCCTGGAAAGTGAACTTCTGCAAGTTCACCAACGAAACGCGCAACGGCATCGAAGACTCGTCCCAGCACAGCGGCCTGAAGTTCATCGCGGCCCTCAACGGCGCCTGCGCCGGCGGCGGCTACGAGCTGGCCCTGGCCTGCGACGAGATCGTGCTGGTGGACGACCGCAGCAGCGCCGTGAGCCTGCCCGAGGTGCCGCTGCTGGGCGTGCTGCCCGGCACCGGCGGCCTGACCCGCGTGACCGACAAGCGCCACGTGCGCCACGACCTGGCCGACATCTTCTGCACCACCAGCGAAGGCGTGCGCGGCAAGAAGGCCGTCGACTGGCGCCTGGTCGACTCGATCGCCAAGCCGCAGCAGTTCGCGGCCCATGTGAAAGAGCGCGCCGAGGCCCTGGCCGCGCAGAGCGACCGCCCTGCCAATGCCCAGGGCGTGGCCCTGCCGCGCGTGCAGCGCACCGACAGCGCCGACGGCATCGAATACGCGAACGTGAGCGTGGCCATCGACCGCGCCAAGCGCACCGCCACGCTGACCGTGAAGGCGCCCAAGACCGCGCAACCCACCGACATCGCCGGCATCGAAGCCGCCGGCGCCTCGTGGTGGCCGCTGCAGATGGCGCGTGAACTCGACGACGCGATCCTCAACCTGCGCACCAACGAACTCGACGTCGGCACCTGGCTGATCAAGACCGAGGGCGACGCCGCCGCCGTGCTGGCCAGCGACGCCACGCTGCTGCGCCACCAGAACCACTGGTTCGTGCGCGAAACCATCGGCCTGCTGCGCCGCACCTTCGCGCGCCTGGACGTGTCCTCGCGCAGCCTGTTCGCGCTGATCGAGCAGGGCTCGTGCTTCGCGGGTTCGCTGGCCGAACTGGCCTTCTGCGCCGACCGCACCTACATGCTCGCGCTGCCCGACGACGAAGCCAAAGCGCCGCGCATCACGCTGGGCGAGTTCAACCTGGGTCTGCTGCCCATGGTGAACGGCCAGTCGCGCCTGCAGCGCCGCTTCTACGAAGAGAGCGCCGCGATGGAAGCCGTGCGCGCTGCGGTGGGCAAGGCGCTCGACGCCGACGCCGCGCTCGAACTCGGCCTGGTCACCTCCTCGCCCGACGACATCGACTGGGCCGACGAGGTGCGCATCGCGATCGAGGAACGCGCCGCCATGTCGCCCGACGCGCTCACCGGCCTCGAGGCCAACCTGCGTTTCGCGCAGAAGGAAAACATGCTCACGCGCATCTTCGGCCGCCTCACCGCCTGGCAGAACTGGATCTTCATCCGCCCCAACGCCGTCGGCGACAAGGGCGCGCTCAAGGTCTACGGCAAGGGCGACAAGGCCCAGTTCGATTTCAACCGCGTCTGATCAACCAACGTTGTGCGGTGGGTTCTCCGGTGGAGCCAGCCGCAACCGCAGGTCAGTCCACCGACAGGAAACCCGCAGGAGAACCGCGATGTCTGCCATCAACTACAGCGAGAAGATTCCCAACAACGTCAACCTTTCTGAAGACCGCACGCTGCAGCGCGCGCTCGAGCACTGGCAACCCAACTACCTGCAGTGGTGGCAGGACATGGGTCCCGAGGGCTCGCAGAACTTCGACGTCTACCTGCGCACCGCGGTCAGCGTGGACCCGCAGGGCTGGGCCCAGTTCGGCCACGTGAAGATGCCCGACTACCGCTGGGGCATCTTCCTGAACCCGGGCGACGCCGAGCGCAAGGTCCACTTCGGTGACCACCTGGGCGAGAAGGCCTGGCAAGACGTGCCCGGCGAGCACCGCGCCAACCTGCGCCGCATCATCGTGACGCAGGGCGACACCGAGCCCGCGTCGGTCGAACAGCAGCGCCACCTGGGCCTGACCGCGCCCAGCCAGTACGACCTGCGCAACCTGTTCCAGGTGAACGTGGAAGAAGGCCGCCACCTGTGGGCCATGGTCTACCTGCTGCACAAGTACTTCGGCCGCGACGGCCGCGAAGAAGCCGAGGCCCTGCTCGAGCGCAACAGCGGCGACGCCGACAACCCGCGCATCCTCGAGGCCTTCAACGAGAAGACGCCCGACTGGCTGAGCTTCTTCATGTTCACCTACTTCACCGACCGCGACGGCAAGTTCCAGCTCTGCGCGCTGGCCGAGTCCGCGTTCGATCCGCTGGCCCGCACGACCAAGTTCATGCTGACCGAAGAAGCGCACCACATGTTCGTGGGCGAGTCGGGCGTGGGCCGCGTGATCACGCGCACCTGCCAGGTGATGAACGAGCTCAAGACCGACGACCCCGCCAAGCTGCGCGCGGCCGGCGTGATCGACCTGCCCACCATCCAGCGCTACCTGAACTTCCACTACTCGGTCACCATCGACCTGTTCGGCGCCGACCAGTCGAGCAACGCCGCCATCTTCTACAGCTCGGGCCTCAAGGGCCGCTACGAAGAAGGCAAGCGCAGCGACGACCACAAGCTCAAGGGCCAGACCTACAAGGTGCTCGACGTGCAGGGCGGCCAGCTGGTGGAGAAGGAAGTCCCCATGCTCAACGCGCTCAACGAAGTGCTGCGCGACGACTACATCAAGGACTCGATGGCCGGCGTGGAGCGCTGGAACAAGCTGATCGAGAAAGCCGGTCTGCCGCACCGCCTGAAGGTGCCGCACAAGGCCTTCCACCGCAACATCGGCACGCTCGCGGGCGTGAAGGTGTCGCCCGAGGGCCGTGTGGTCAGCGAGTCGGAATGGAACGCCAAGGTGGACGAATGGCTGCCGACCGCGGAAGATCGCGCCTTCGTGGCCTCGCTCATGGGCCGCGTGGTCGAGCCGGGCAAGTTCGCCAACTGGATCGCACCGCCGGTCATGGGCATCAACCGCCAACCCGTCGACTTCGAATACGTCCGTTTCGGCTGATCTCCCATGAATGCGCCCGTTGAACTCGCTGTCATCCAGCAGCACCTGATCGATCCGGAGATCTGCATCCGGTGCAACACCTGCGAGGCGACCTGCCCCGTGGGTGCGATCACGCACGACGCGAACAACTACGTGGTCGATGCGGACAAGTGCAACCTGTGCATGGCCTGCGTGCCGCCGTGCCCCACGGGCTCGATCGACAACTGGCGCACCATGCCCAAGGCGCGCGCGTACTCCATCGAGGACCAGTTCGGCTGGGAGTCCCTGCCCGCCGAACTGCCCGCGGAGGAACTCGCGGCCGCGGGCGTGGCCGATGCCGCGCCCGCCGCGGCGCCGGCCCCCGCGAGCCCTGCGCCCGCGGCCACGGAAGACAAGTTCATCAGCACCCGCTACGGTTCCACGCTGCCGCCCTGGTCGGCCGCCCACGCGTTCACCAACCTCTACGGCCCCAAGGCCGCGCAGAAGACCGTCACGGCCACCGTGGTGGGCAACCTGCGCGTGACGGAGGTCGGCACCGAGTACGACACGCACCACATCGTGCTCGACTTCGGCAGCATGCCCTTCCCCGTGCTCGAGGGGCAGAGCATCGGCGTGATCCCGCCCGGTGTCGACGAAAAAGGCCGGCCGCACCACGCGCGCCAGTACAGCATCGCGAGCCCGCGCAACGGCGAGCGCGCAGGCCACAACAACCTCTCGCTCACCATCAAGCGCGTGCTCGAGGACCACTCGGGCAAGCCGGTGCGCGGCGTGGCCAGCAACTACATGTGCGACCTGCAGGTGGGCGACAAGGTCGAGGTGATCGGGCCGTTCGGCGCGAGCTTCCTCATGCCCAACCACCCGAAGAGCCACATCGTGATGATCTGCACCGGCACCGGTTCGGCGCCGATGCGCGCCATGACCGAATGGCGCCGGCGCCTGCGCGCCTCGGGCAAGTTCGAGGGTGGCAAGCTCATGCTGTTCTTCGGCGCGCGCACGCAGCAGGAACTGCCGTACTTCGGTCCGCTGCAGAACCTGCCCAAGGACTTCATCGACATCAATCTGGCCTTCAGCCGCACGCCGGGCCAGCCCAAGAAGTACGTGCAGGACGCGCTGCGCGAGCGCGCGGCCGACGTTGCCGCCCTGCTCAAGGACCCGAACGCGCACTTCTACGTGTGCGGCTTGAAGAGCATGGAAGAGGGGGTGGTGCTCGCGCTGCGCGACATCGCCACCCAGGCCGGGCTCGATTGGGAAACCGTGGGTGCTGCACTGCAGCGCGAAGGCCGGCTGCACCTCGAGACCTACTGAGCCTTAGCGGGTCGTCGGGGCATGCGGCCCCGGCCCGGGGCAGGGGCGGGACGATGGCGTAAAGTCCCGCCTTCTTATGCACGCCAAGCACACGTCCCTGCCCGCACGACACCGGCCCGCGATCGAGGTCGATGTCGTGATGCGGCGCGAGCCCGTGGCCGGCGCCATGGCGCGCTGGCAGCCCTGGCGCTGGGTGCTGGCCGACGTGATGCTGCACGCCGGCCCCGATGAAACCGCGCTGCTCGCGCGCGACGAACACCACGAGCCGCAGGCCGTGGAGCCGATCGACGCCGCGCAGGCCCCCGAGGGCAGCAGCCACTGGCTGTACCCGCGCTTTCGGGTCGAACTGTTCCGCGACGACGCCGAAGGCTACTACCTCAACCTCGAAAGCCCGCAGCCCTGCTTCTGGGTGCTGTGGCGGCCCGACGAATCCCGGCTGCTCGACGGCGAGCCCGTGGCCGTGCCGCAGGCCGCGTCGCTGAGCTACCACGACGCCGGCCGCTGGCTCGACGCCCAGGAGCGCGTGGACCAGGTGCCCGCGCCCGAGGAGGTGGTCGACTGGATGCGCGGCTTCGTCGACGCCACCTACGTGCCCGAGCCCAAGAAGCGCAAGCGCCCCGAGAGCTTTCGCCCGCTCACCGACCGCTTCGGCCAGCCGGTGCGCGTGTCCACCGACAAGCTGCGCCGTGGCGGCGCAGGCCAATGACCATGGCACAGGACGACGGCAACTTCTTCTCGCGCTGGTCGCGCCGCAAGGAAGCCGCGCGCAGCGGCCAGGCGCTGCCGCCCGAGCCTGTGGTCGCCAAGGCCGCGCCGGTGGCTGCGCCTGCGCCCGTGGCAGCACCGGCCCCGCTGACCGCGCCCGAGCCGCCGGCCGCGCGCGAGCCGGCCCCGCCCGCGCCCACGCTCGACGACGTGGCCCGGCTCACGCCCGAATCCGACTTCAGCCGCTTCGTCGCCAAGGACGTGAGCAGCGACGTGCGCAACGCCGCGGTGAAAAAGCTGTTCGCCGATCCGCACTTCAATGTGATGGACGGGCTGGACATCTACATCGACGACTACAGCAAGCCCAGCCCGCTGTCCAAGGCCGAGCTGGCCATGATGGTGGGCGCGAAATTCCTCAAGCTCGTCGACGACCCCGACGAAAAAAAGGCCGAGGCGCCCGCCGCCCCGACGGCCCCCACGGACGGCGGGCCCACCGCCGCCACCCCCAGCCCCCCCGAGGGCGACCCGACCCCGTCCCACGATGACCACGCTGATCTGCAATTGCAACCAGACCATGCCCCTGGACCCCAAGGCCCTGGGCGCGGCACTGGATGAAGACCTGAGCGCGCACACCACGCTGTGCCGGCGCGACGCGCCCGCCTTCCAGCGCGCCTGCCGCAGCAGCGACGACCTGGTGGTGGCCTGCACCCAGGAAAGCCGCCTCTTCAACGAACTGTCCGAACAGACCGAGGGCGCGGTGGCGCTGGACGTGCGGCCGATCCGCTTCGTGAACCTGCGCGAAACCGGCGGCTGGGGCCGCGAGGCCCGGGCCGCCACGCCCAAGATGGCCGCGCTGCTGGCGGCGGCGCGCCTGCCCGATCCCGAGCCGGTGCCCACCGTCACCTACACCAGCGCGGGCCGCGCGCTGATCATCGGCGCGCTCGATGCCGCCGAGGCCCTGGCCGCGCGCGTGGCCGACGTGCTCGACGTGACCGTGCTGGCCCAGGGCGGTCGCGGCCAGCAGGCCCACACCTGGCCGGTGCAGAGCGGCGAACTGGTCTCGCTCGGCGGCTGGCTCGGCGCCTTCGACGCGGTCTGGCGCAAGGCCAACCCGATCGACCTCGATCTGTGCACGCGCTGCAACGCCTGCGTCGCGGCCTGCCCCGAAGGCGCGATCGGGCTCGACTACCAGATCGACCTGGACAAGTGCCAGAGCCACCGCGCCTGCGTGCAGGCCTGCGAGGCCGTGGGCGCGATCAACTTCCAGCGTGAGGCGAGCGAGCAGCGCGAGCGTTTCGACATCGTGGTCGACCTGCGCGCGCAACCGGCCTTCGCGCAGCACGCGCCCCCGCAGGGCTACTTCCACCTGCCGCAAGGCCTGCACAGCGAGGCCGGCCTTGCGGCCGTGCTGCGCCTGCGCGAGCTGGTGGGTGAATTCGAGAAACCCAAGTTCTTCCAGTACAAGCAGAAGCTGTGCGCACACGGACGCAACGAGACCGTGGGTTGCGACGCCTGCGTGCAGGTGTGCTCGGCGCTCGCCATCCGCAGCGAGGTCGAGCGCCAGCAGATCGCGGTCAACCCCAACCTGTGCGTGGGCTGCGGCGCCTGCACCACCGTGTGCCCCACGGGTGCACTGAGCTACGCCTACCCGCGCGCGGCGGAGCAGGGCGCCAAGCTGCGCACCGTGCTCGCCACCTACGCCAAGGCCGGCGGCCAGGACGCGGCGCTGCTGCTGCACAGCCAGGCCGCGGGCAGCGCACTCATCGACGCGCTGGGCCGCGAGGCGCAGCTGCGGCCCAAGGCCGTCAAGGGCGTGCCCGCGCGCGTGATCCCGCTGCCGCTGTGGCACACCGCTTCGGTGGGTCTCGATCTGTGGCTCAGCGCCTTTGCCTACGGCGCCTCGCAGGTGTGGGTGCTGGTCACCGACGAAGAAGCGCCGCAGTACCTCGACGCGCTCAGCGCGCAGATGGCCGTGGCGCAGGCGCTGGTGAACGGCCTGGGTTACAGCGGCACCCATTTCCGCCTGGTGCGCGCGCGCGATGCGGCCACGCTCGACGTGCAGCTCGCCTCGCCGCCCGCGCAGGGCGTGAAGCGCCGCGCGGGCTTCGCGGTGCAGGCCGACAAACGCGCCACGCTCGAACTCGCGCTCGATCACCTGCTGCAGGACAGCGCGGCGCTCGCGCGCAGCGCCGAGGCCGTCGCGCTGCCCGCGGCCTCGCCGTTCGGCGCGGTGAACGTGGACAAGGACCGCTGCACGCTGTGCCTGAGCTGCGTGAGCGCCTGCCCCGCGAGCGCGCTGCTCGACAACGCCGAGCGCCCGCAGCTGCGCTTCGTCGAGAAGAACTGCGTGCAGTGCGGCCTGTGCGCCACCACCTGCCCCGAAGACGCGATCACGCTCGCGCCGCGCCTGCTGCTCAGCGAGCAGCGCAAGCAGCCGCGCGTGCTCAACGAAGCCCAGCCCTATGGCTGCGTGCGCTGCGGCAAACCGTTCGGCACGCTCAAGGGCGTGGAGCTCATGCTGTCCAAGCTCTCGGGCCACGCCATGTTCCAGGGCGAAGCGCTCGAGCGCCTCAAGATGTGCGGCGACTGCCGCGTCGTGGACATCTATTCCAACCCGGGCGAAACCCGCATCAACGACCTCTGAAAGCCCCCGCCATGATGGAGCGCATCCCCGTTTCCTCCACGCTCGACGAAGAGACCGCGCGGGCCGAGGTCTATGGCCTGCTGGCCGCGCTGTATTACGCGCCGCCCTCGGCCGAGCTGATGTCGCAGCTGCGCGTGGCCGTCACCGAAGCGCCCGCGGCCGGCGCCTTCCTTGAAGAATCGTGGCGCGGCGTGGTGGCCGCGGCGCGCGAGCTCACCGACGCGCAGGTGGTCAGCGAGTTCGACGAGCTCTTCGGCGGCGTGGGCAAGCCCGAGGTGATGCTGTTCGGCTCGCACTACCTGAGCGGCTTCCTCAACGAGAAACCGCTGGCGCAACTGCGCAGCGACCTCGCCGAACTCGGCCTGGCGCGCGACGAGTCCATGCCCGAGACCGAGGACCACGTGGCCTACGTGTGCGAGGTCATGCGCTACCTGATCGCGGGCGACGACGTGGCCGTGGCCAACCTCACGCGCCAGCGCGCCTTCTTCGCGGCCCACGTGCAGACCTGGGTGCCGCAGCTGTGCGACGCGCTGGCCGCCCACCCGAAGGCGCGCTTCTATGCGGCGCTCGCGGGCTTCACCAACGCATTCATCGGCGTCGAGGCCCAGGGCTTCGACATGCTGGTCTGATCCCGGGAGGAACGACATGCCCAAGGCTTACTGGGTGGCGCGCGTGGACGTGGACGACGTCGAACGCTACAAGGCCTACATCGCGGCCAACGCCGAGCCGCTCCATGCCTACGGGGCGAAGTTTCTCGTGCGCGGCGGCCGCTTCGAGTGCCCCGAAGGCAGCAGCCGCAGCCGCAACGTGGTGATCGAGTTTCCCTCGTTCGAACAGGCCAAGGCCTGCTACGAATCGCCCGGCTACCAGGCCGCGGTGGCGCTGCGCGCGCCGGTGTCGGTGATCGACCTGGTGATCGTCGAAGGCTACGACGGCCCGCAGCCCTGATCGGAGCGCCCGGGGCCGCCAGTGCGGCCCTTGCGGACTTCAGTACAGGTAGACCGCGCCGCTGTTGGGGGCGTCGCTCAGGCTCTGGTCGCCGCCCACGCCGGTGGCGCTGCTGCTGTCCCCGATCGCGCCGACGGCCAGGGTGAGTAGGCCCTGGCTGTCCTGCGCCAGCGCCAGGCTGTTGCCGAAACGGCCGCCGTTTTCGATGGCGTTGCTCGGTTTCACCTGCGCCCGCTCGCGCCAGGCCACCCCGTCGCGCTCGAAGACGTAGACCGCGCCCGTGCCGGGGGCGTTGTCGTTGTCGACCGCCGGATCCGCCAGGCCCAGCGCATCGCTGTCTTCACCGCGCGCGCCCACCGCCAGCGTGCGGCCGTCGGCCGACAGCGCCACGGCGACGCCGAAGAAGTCCGAGTCACCGGCGTTGGACGCCTTCACGAGCGCCACCTGGCTCCACGCGTTGGCGGCGCGCACGAAGACATAGGCGGCGCCGCTGTTCGGCACGTTGCTGGATTCACCCGGCGCACCCACGGCCAGCGCGGTGCCATCGAGCGAGAGCGACACGCTGGTGCCGAAGGTGTTGGCGGTGTGGGCATTGGACGCCTTGATGTAGGCGGTCTGCACCGTGCCCAGGGGGGAGCCCGATGGGTTGGTGCCGCCGTCGCCAAAGAGGTAGACGGCGCCGCTGTCCAGCGCCGATTCATCGGCTTGCGTGCCATTGATGCCGCTCGCGCCGCTGTCTTCGCCCGGTGCGCCGACGGCCAGGCCCAGGCCATCGGCGCTCAAGGCCACGCTGGTGCCGAAGCGGTCGTTGGCGCCCGTGTTCGAGGCCTTGATGTAGAGAGCCGGGTCCCAGTGACTGTCCAGGTACGCGAAGGTGTAGACCGCGCCACTCTGAGGCGCGCCGAGGTTCGGGTCGGGGCCCAGGTGCGCGTCGAAGATGCCGGCGTGGTTGCTGCTTTCGCCCGGGGCGCCCGCGGCCAGGGTGTTGCCGTCGGCCGAGAGCGCCACGCTGCTGCCGAAGGCGTTGCCGGTTTCGTTGTTGTAGGTCTTGATGAAGGCGTCCTGCGTCCAGGCGCCGGCGCTGCGCGAGAACACGTACACCGCGCCGCTGTTGCGCGTGCCGGACTCGGTGTCGGTCTGGTTGATGCCCAGGCGCGAACTGGACTCGCCAACCGATCCCACCGCGAGCCGGCTGCCATCGCCCGAGAGCGCCACGCTGGTGCCGAAGAGGTCGAAGGCCTCCGTGACCGCGGCCTTCACATAGGCCTGTTGCGTCCAGGCCGTGCCATCGCGCACGTACACATAGACGGCGCCGCTGAACGGGGCGTTGCTGTCGTGGTTCGGCTGGTTGATGCCCGAGCCGCTGTCGCTTTCGTAGGGCGCGCCCACGGCCAGGGTGCCGCCATCGGCCGACAAGGCCACGCTGAAGCCGAACACCTGGTTCGCGGCCGTGTTCGACGCCTTCACGTACCCGATGGCCGTGTTGAGCGAATCCGAGGCCGCCACCGGGACCGAATCGGTACAGCCGCCGCGGTTGCAGGCCCTGAGGATGTAGCGCGCGTTGATGTGGGTGGGCAGGAACACCAGCCGGTCGTGCTGCGTGGTGTCCGTGGCCAGGTTGCTCGCCAGCGCGGTGTACTGGCCGTCGCCCCGGGGCGACTCGAGCAGGGTGTAGCGGGGCTCGCCGCTCACCGCGGTCCAGCTGAAGTGGAGGCCCTTGATGCCTTGCAAGCCGAGCGCGAGCACCGGCTTGCCCGGCGGGGGACCGAGGTCGGGGCCCTCGAACCCGCCGCCGCCACCGCCTCCGCAAGCGCTGAGGCCGACGGCAACGGCGGTTGTGAGCGCCGCGCACCAGAACATCCCGGACAGGTTCATGACAAGTTCCTCGATTCGGGCCGGTGCGCTGGCCGCGATGCCTTCAGTACAGGTAGACCGCGCCGCTCGTGAGGGCGTCGGTTCGGCTTTGGTCCCCGCCCACGCCCGTCGCACCGCTGCTGTCACCGGTGGCGCCCACGGCCAGGGTGGGCATGCCGTCGCTGTTCTGCGCCAGCGCCAGGCTGCGGCCGAACCGGCTGCCGGCGCTGGCGTTGGAAGCCTTCACGTAGGCCTGCTGGGCCCAACCCGTGTTCCCGCGGGCGAAGACATAGGCGGCACCCGATCCGGAGGCGTTGTCGTTGTCCACGGGCGGGTCCGTGAGACCGATCGCATCGCCGTCTTCCAGCAGCGCGCCCACGGCCAGCGTGTTGCCGTCGGGCGAGAGCGCGAGGCTGATGCCGAACAGGTCCTGCGGGCCGGGGTTGAACGCCTTGAGGTAGGCGCCCTGGCTCCAGCTGTTGCCTGCGCCGCGCGCGAAGACATAGGCCGCGCCGCTCGCGTCGCCGCCGGCGTCTTCCTGCGGGGCGCTGACGGCCAGTGTCGCGCCATCGTGCGAGAGCGCGACCACTGTGCCGAAGGCGTCGCCCGCGGTGGTGGCGGACGCCTTCACGTAGGCCGTCTGCTGCATGTCCGGGTCGACGGGCGACACGGCATCGACGTGCGTGAAGACATAGGCCGCACCGCTGTTCGGCGCCGCGTTGTCGCCCTGCGCGCCGTTGAGGCCTTGCGCGCTGCTGGCCTCGCCCGGGGCACCGACCGCCAGGGTCTGGCCGTCGCCGCTCAGGGCGAGGTGGGTACCGAAGCGGTCGTTGGCGCCGGTGTTGGAGGCCTTGATGTATAGGCCTGTGGACCAGACGGCATCGATGGAACGGTAGGTGTAGACCGCGCCGCTCGATGGCGCGCCGACGTTGCCGGCGGGCGCGACGCTGATGGTGAACACGCCCGTGAAGTTGCTGCTTTCACCCGGTGCGCCGGTGGCCACCGTGCTGCCATCGGCCGAGACCGCGACGCTGCTGCCGAAGAAGTGGTTGGCGTCGCCGTTGAATGCCTTGATGAAGGCTTGCTGCGTCCAGCTGCCGCTGCTGCGGGCGAACACGTACACCGCGCCGCTGTTGGGTTGGCCGGCCTCGGTATCGGGTTGGTTGATGCCCGGGCGCGAACTGGATTCGCCCGGTGCCCCCACCACCAGCACATGGCCATCCGCCGAGAGGGCCACGCTGTTGCCGAACTGATCGCCGGCTTCGGACTTGCCGGCCTTCACGTAGGCCTGCTGCACCCACGAAAGGCCGTCACGCGCGTACACGTACACCGCGCCGCTGCTGGGGGCGGCGCTGTCGTTGTTGGCCTGGTTGATGCCCGAGGCGCTGTCGTCCTCGAGCGGCGTGCCCACCGCCAGCGTGTTGCCGTCGGCCGACAGCGCCACCGAGGTGCCGAACTCGTCGTTGGTGCGCGTGTTCGAGGCCTTCACGTAACCGATGGCGCCGTTGAGCGGCAGCAGGAGCGCCACCGGCTGCGAATCGGTGCAACCCCCGCTGTTGCAGGCCTGCAGGATGTAGCGCGCGTTCACGCGCGGGGGCAGGAAGGCCTGGAACGTGTACTCGGTGCTGTTGGCGGGCAGGTTGTCGGCCACCACGGTGTAGTTGCCGTCGCCCTTGATCGATTCGAGCAGCTTGTAGGTGACGAGGCTGTCCACAGGCGCCCAGCTGAAGTGCAGGCTTTTGATGCTGTAGGCGCCCGCCGCCAGCATCAGCGCTGCTGGCGGGTCGACGGTCGTGCCGCCGCCAACGTTGCCCGCCCCCGGGCCGCCTGCACCGCCCGTGCCGCCGCACGCCGTGAGGGCGGCGGCCACAAGGAACGCAAGCGCGCCACTGCAGATCGAACGCAGGAATTTCATGGTGGGGTCCTTGAAGAATTCGGGTGATTCATTCAAGAACAAGCCACCGCCATCCACCATTCGCCTCATGCCTTAAGCCCTGGCATGCATCGGGCGGCCGGGGCCTAACACCGGCGTAGGCCGTGGCCCCTGGCCGTTCGTTCGTTCAGCGCGCGCCGGGTCGGCCGTCGTGGGTCGATGGTGCGGCCGGCGCCTGCGGTTCCGTGAACAGGGTCACGGTGAAGACCGCGCCCTGCGCGCCGTCGCTGCGGTTGGCCGCGGCGATGTGGCCGCCGTAGCGCTCGACCAGGCCCTGGCTGATCCAGAGGCCGAGACCGTTGCCGTCGTTCTTCGTGGTGAAGAAGGGCCTGAACAGACGTTCGAGCGTGACCGGCGTCAGGCCGCTGCCGCTGTCGATCACCTGCAACTCGGCGCCGTTGCCGGTGTCGCGTGTGCGCAGGCGCAACACGCCGCCCTCGGGCATGGCCTGGATGGCGTTGATCAGCAGGTTGATGATGACCTGCTGCAGCTCCTGCCGGTTGATGCCCACGCGCTGCGTGGCCTGCGCATCGCGTTCGATGGCGATGCGGGTCTTGGCGAGCAGGTGGCCCACCAGCACCAGGCAATCGTCCACCGTGCGGTTGAGGTCGAGCGTGTCCACGTAGCCCGCGTACTCGGTGGGCCGCGCGTACTGCAGCAGCTGCGTGACGATGATGCGCATGCGCTCGATCTGCTGGTCGATCAGCGCGAGTTCGCCACGCACGGCCTCGCTCTGCGGGCCCAGCATGTCGCGCATCAGATCGAGGTTGCCCTGCATCACCGCGATCGGGTTGTTGATCTCGTGCGCGATGCTGGCCGTGAGCTGGCCGATGGCGGCGAGCTTTTCGCTCTTGACCAGCTGCTGCTGCGCCTGGCGCAGCGAGGCGTTGCTGGCCTGCAGCTCCTGCGTGCGCTCGGCCACCTTGTGGTCGAGCTCGTTGGCCCAGCGCTGCAGCGCGGCGGTCTTGTCGTCGATGGCGTCGAGCAGCTGATCGAGGTGGCCCGCGAGCGCGCCGAGTTCGTCGCGCGCGCGCAGCGCGCCCACGCGCGCCTGCCCATCGCCGAGCTCCACGCGCTGCATGGTGAGGTTCATCTGCTGCACCGGCTCGAAGATGCTGCGCGCCCAGCGCAGCGAGAACCAGGCCGAGGCCGCCATCACCGCGCCGAAGATCAGGCCGATGAGCGCGAGCATGGCGTAGCGCATGAAGCGAAAGGGCGCCTCCGTGAAGCCCACGTAGAGCATGCCGATGCGCTCGCCGCCCGCGTCCAGCAGCGGCTGGTAGGCCGACACGTACCAGTCGTTGACCACGAAGGCCAGGTCGAGCCAGGTGCGGCCTTCGCCGAGCACGGTCTCGCGCACCGCCTGCGACACGCGCGTGCCGATCGCGCGCCGGTCCTGGAACAGGCGCACGTTGGTGGTGATGCGCACGTCGTCGAGGAACAGCGTGGCCGTGCCCTGGCTGTCGAAGGGCAGCGAGCCTGCGGGGTAGACGATGCGGTTGATGTGGTCGATGAAGTCGAGGTTCTGGTTGAGCAGCAGGCCGCCGCTGAGCACGCCCAGCGTGCGGCCCTGGCCGTCGAGCACGGGCTGCGTGGCCAGCGCCACCATGGCGCGGTCTTCGGTGCGGCGCTCGCTGGGCGCGGCGTTGCGCGTGGCCACGAGCGGAATGTCCAGGCGCTGCGCCAGGTGCGGCGCGAGGCTGCGCAGCTCGGTGTTGGAGAGCACGCGCAGCGCGGCCTTGGCGCGATCGCGCGGCGCGGCGCGCTCGCCCGCGAGGCGACCGAGCAAGGGCGTGCCGGCCGCGGTCGCGGCGCCGGGCGCCTGGGGCTGGGCGCCGCGCGCGATCACGCGGCCTTCGCGGTCGTAGAGCACCAGGAAGTCGAGGTTGAGCCGCTCGCGCTCGGCGCGCAGGTGCGCATCGAGCAGGGCCGCCGCGCCGCTGCCCTGGTCGCGCAGCGCGTCGGCGAGCGCGCGCGAGTCGGCCACGCCCAGCGTGCCCGATCCCACCTCGATCAGCACCTGGTCGAAATAGCCCTGGGCCACCGCGAGGTCGCTGCGCACCTTGGTGATGAGCAGGCGGTCGTAGGCCTGGTTGCTCCAGATGGCGAGCGCGGCCACGAGCAAGGGGAACGCCACCAGCAGCGGCAGCAAGGCCATGGCCAGCAGCTTGTTGCGCACCGAGGTGGCGAGCCACCGGGGCGTGCGCAGCAGCCTCAAGCCTGGCCCCACTCGGCCACGCGGCGCTCGAGCGTGCGGCGCGACACGCCGAGCAGTTGCGCGGCGCGGGTCTTGTCGCCGTGCACCGATTCGAGCACCGAGAGGATGTGCATCTTCTCGAGCGAGTGCAGGTCGATCGGCCGGCCTTCGGGCAGCGCGGCGGGCGTGCCCGGGTAGAGCGCCGACACGTTGAGGTTGCCCAGGATCAGCGAGCGTTCGATGAGGTTGCGCAACTCGCGCACGTTGCCGGGCCAGTCGTACTGCGCGAGGAAGTCCATTTCCTGGTCGCTGATGCGCAGCGGTTCGGCGCCCAGCGCGGGCGCGAGCTGCGCCATGAAGTGCGCGACCAGCGCGGGGATGTCCTGCTTGTGTTCGCGCAGCGGCGGCAGCGTGAGCTCGACCACCTGCAGGCGGAAGTAGAGGTCTTTGCGGAAACGGCCCGCGGCCACCTCGGCGCTGAGCGAGCGGTGCGTGGCCGCGACGATGCGAAGGTTCACCGGCACCAATTGCTCGCTGCCCACGGGGCGGATCTTCAGGTCTTCGATCGCGCGCAGCAGCGTGGCCTGGATCGGCAGGGGCAGCTCGGCGATTTCGTCGAGAAAGAGCGTGCCGCCGCGCGCGTAGTGGAACAGGCCGTCGCGCGCGCGGGTGGCGCCCGTGAACGCACCGCGCGCGTGGCCGAACAGCTCGCTCTCGATCAGCTCGGGCGACACGGCCGCGCAGTTCACCGGCACGAAGGGGCCGCTGGCGCGCGCGCTGCGCGCATGCAGCTCGCGCGCCACCAGTTCCTTGCCGGTGCCCGATTCGCCCTGCAGCAGCACCGTGCTGTCCACCGCGGCCACGCGTTCGAGCGAAGCGCGCAGCGCGCGGATCGCGGGCGACTCGCCCACCAGCGCGGCGCGGTGGATGGGCGCGCCCGCGATGGCGCGGCGCAGCACGAAGTTCTCGCGCCGCAGCAGGGCGCGCTCGTGGCACTGCTTGATGGCGTTGAGGATCTGCGGCACGCGAAACGGCTTGAGGATGAAGTCCGACGCGCCCGCGCGCAGCGCCTCGATCGCGGTGTCCAGGTCGGCGAAGGCGGTGATGAGGATGACCTCGCCCGTGAAGCCCTGCTCGCGCAGCTCCTTGAGCCATTCCACGCCGCTCTTGCCGGGCAGCGAGATGTCGAGCACCACCAGGTCGACGCGGTGGCCGCGCAGCCACTCGGCGCCTTCTTCGGCGCTGGTCGCGCTCATCACGAAGTGGCAGCGCGGGGCCAGCGTCTTGACCAGGAAATTGAGCATGCCCTGCTCGTCGTCCACCACCAGGATGGACCAGTCGGGCCAGCCTTCGAGCTGTCGTTCGGGGGCGGCAGGGGTTGTTGTTGTCGTGTCCACCGGCGGCATTCTAGGAACGAGGCCGAGCGAATCACTCAGGCATTGGCGCAAACCCGACGGCCCCGGTGGGCCGCGCGCGCCGCGCACCGTGTCGCGCGGTGCGACAAGTTGTCGCAAGGCGGTGCGACAGACTGACCCACCGGCCCCGTATCGAAGTCCAAAGTTTTGCGGGTAAGCCCGGGCCCGCGGCCCGATTCGGCCCTTGCCTGAGAGCGGTTCTCAAGCACGCGGCTGGCACGCTTCTGGCTATGAAATGCAGAGCAGCGGTGCGGCGTGCGGGAGGCTTTTGTCAAGCGACGCCATGCTGCTCTGCAACGAAGGCGCGCGGTGGTGACAAACGGTTGCACCACCCGGGGGCGCGCAGTAGATTCCGGGTATGCAAAGCGCCCACACGTGGTGTGCGGGCCTGCGCGTTTTCCGGAGACATGCATGAAAAACACCCCCCGCGACGCTCAGCCCCAGAGCCGTCTGAGCCGCCGAACCGTGTTCGCCGGCGCCACCACGGTGGGTGCGCTGGCCGCTGCAGCCACGGTGCTGCCCCGCGGTGCCGCGCCCGAAGCCACCGCCGCCGCCGAGCCCAAGCCCGCGCCCGAGCGTGGCGGTGGTTACGCGCTGAGCGACCACATCAAGCATTACTACCAGACCGCCCGTCTCTGATCGCGCCACGACCGCGGAGATCCCCATGCTGCTGACCAAAAAGACCCCGACCGCCGGTGGTGCCGTTTCGCGCGCGCACTCCACCTTCGTGCACAACCTGCAGCGCGGCCTGGCCGCCGCGCTGCCCACCATGGACCGGCGCGCCTTCCTGCGCCGCTCGGGCCTGGGCCTGGGCGTGGGCCTGGCCGCCACCCAGCTCACGCTGGTGAAGAAGGCCAGGGCCGCCACCGGTGGCTCCATCGACGGCACCGGCAAGATCGAAGTCAAGCGCACGGTGTGCACCCACTGCTCGGTGGGCTGCGCGTCCGACGCCATCGTCGAGAACGGCGTGTGGGTGCGCCAGGAGCCGGTGTTCGACTCGCCGATCAACCTGGGCGCGCACTGCGCCAAGGGCGCGGCCCTGCGCGAGCACGGCCACGGCGAGTACCGCCTGCGCTACCCGATGAAGCTCGTGAACGGCAAGTACCAGCGCATCAGCTGGGACGAGGCCTACGACGCCATCGTGAAGAAGATGAAGGCCCTGCGCGAAGCCAGCGGCCCGGACTCGGTCTACTTCGTGGGCTCGTCCAAGCACAACAACGAACAGGCCTACCTGCTGCGCAAGTTCGTGAGCTTCTGGGGCACCAACAACTGCGACCACCAGGCGCGCATCTGCCACTCCACCACGGTGGCCGGCGTGGCGAACACCTGGGGCTACGGTGCGATGACCAACTCGTACAACGACATGCAGAACAGCAAGGTCGCTCTGTACATCGGCTCGAACGCGGCCGAAGCGCACCCGGTGTCCATGCTGCACATGCTGCACGCCAAGGAAACCGGCTGCAAGATGATCGTGGTCGACCCGCGCTTCACGCGCACCGCGGCCAAGGCCGACGAATACGTGCGCATCCGCTCGGGCTCGGACATCCCGTTCCTGTTCGGCGTGCTGTACCACATCTTCAAGAACGGCTGGGAAGACAAGAAGTACATCGCCGACCGCGTGTACGGCATGGAGGCCGTGAAGGCCGACGTGATGGCCAAGTGGACGCCCGAGAAGGTTGAAGAGGCCTGCGGCGTGAAAGAGGCGCAGGTCTTCAAGGTCGCGAAGATGCTGCACGAGAACAGCCCCGGCACCATCGTGTGGTGCATGGGCCAGACGCAGCACACCATCGGCAACGCCATGGTGCGCGCCTCGTGCATCCTGCAGCTCGCGCTCGGCAACGTGGGCAAGAGCGGCGGCGGCACCAACATCTTCCGCGGCCACGACAACGTGCAGGGCGCGACCGACGTCGGCCCCAACCCCGACTCGCTGCCCGGCTACTACGGCATCGCGGCCGGTTCGTGGAAGCACTTCGCCAACGTCTGGGGCGTGGACTACGACTGGATCAAGTCGCAGTACGCCGAAGGCCAGATGGAGAAATCGGGCATCACCGTGTCGCGCTGGATCGACGGCGTGCTCGAGAAGAACGAGCTGATCGACCAGGGCCCGAACATCCGCGGCGTGTTCTTCTGGGGCCACGCGCCGAACTCGCAGACGCGCGGCCTGGAAATGAAGAAGGCCATGGACGCGCTGGACCTGCTGGTGGTGATCGACCCGTACCCGTCGGCCACCGCGTCGATGGCGGCCATGCCGGGCAAGGCCGAGGACCTGAACCCCAACCGCGAGGTCTACCTGCTGCCCGCGGCCACGCAGTTCGAGACCAGCGGCTCGTGCACCGCGTCCAACCGCTCGCTCCAGTGGCGCGAGAAGGTGATCGACCCGCTGTGGGAGAGCCGCAGCGACCACATGATCATGCATGAGTTCGCGCAGAAGCTCGGCTTCGCCGAGCAGCTCAGCAAGAACTACAAGATGCAGAAGGTCAAGGGCCGCGACGAGCCCGTGCCCGAGGACATCCTGCGCGAGATCAACAAGTCGGTCTGGACCATCGGCTACACCGGCCAGAGCCCGGAACGCCTGAAGGCGCACATGCGCAACATGAACGCCTTCGACGTGAAGACGCTCAAGGCCAAGGGCAAGGTGGTCGACAAGGAAACCGGCTACGACATGAGCGGTGACTACTTCGGTCTGCCCTGGCCCTGCTACGGCACGCCCGAGATCAAGCACCCGGGTTCGCCCAACCTGTACGACACCTCCAAGCACGTCATGGACGGCGGCGGCAACTTCCGCGCCAACTTCGGCGTGGAGCGCGATGGCGTGAACCTGCTGGCCGAGGACGGCTCGCACTCGAAGGGGGCGGAGATCACCACCGGCTACCCCGAGTTCGACCACGTGCTGCTCAAGAAGCTGGGCTGGTGGGGCGACCTGAGCGAGGCCGAGCAGAAGGCCGCCGAAGGCAAGAACTGGAAGACCGACCCCACGGGCGCGATCATCCGCGTGGCCATGAAGCACGGCTGCCACCCCTTCGGCAACGCCAAGGCGCGCGCCGTGGTGTGGAACTTCCCCGACGCGATTCCGCAGCACCGCGAGCCGGTGTACGGCACGCGCCCGGACCTGATCGCCAAGTACCCGAGCCACGACGACCAGAAGAACCGCTGGCGTCTGCCCATCCTCTACAAGTCGCTGCAGGCGAAGAACGTGGAGGAGAAGATGCACGAGAAGTACCCGCTCATCATGACCTCGGGCCGCCTGGTCGAGTACGAGGGCGGTGGCGAGGAAACGCGCTCGAACCCCTGGCTGGCCGAGCTGCAGCAGAACATGTTCGTCGAGATCAACCCCAAGACCGCCACCGAGCGCGGCGTGCGCCAGGGCGAGCAGGTGTGGGTGACCACGCCGACCGGCGCGCGCATCAAGGTGATGGCGCTGGTGACCGAGCGCGTGGGTCCCGACACCGTGTGGCTGCCGTTCCACTTCTCGGGCCACTGGCAGGGCGCCGACATGAAGCCCTACTACCCCGACGGCGCGTACCCGGTGGTGCGCGGTGAAGCCGTGAACACGGCCACGACCTACGGCTACGACATCGTGACGATGATGCAGGAAACCAAGACCACGATCTGCAACGTCGAGAAGGCATAAGGCAGGAGAACACCATGGCCCGAATGAAATTCATCTGCGACGCCGAGCGTTGCATCGAGTGCAACGGCTGCGTGACCGCCTGCAAGAACGAACACGAAGTGCCCTGGGGCGTGAACCGCCGCCGCGTGATCACGCTCAACGACGGCGTGCCCGGCGAGAAGTCGATCTCGGTGGCCTGCATGCACTGCAGCGACGCGCCCTGCATGGCGGTGTGCCCGGTGAACTGCTTCTACCGCACCGACGAGGGCGTGGTGCTGCACGACAAGGACGTCTGCATCGGCTGCGGCTACTGCTCCTACGCCTGCCCCTTCGGCGCGCCGCAGTTCCCCTCGCAGGGCACCTTCGGCGTGCGCGGCAAGATGGACAAGTGCACCTTCTGCGCCGGCGGCCCCGAGGCCCACGGCAGCCAGAGCGAGTTCGAGAAGTACGGCCGCAACCGCCTGGCCGAAGGCAAGCTGCCGGCCTGCGCCGAGATGTGCTCGACCAAGGCCCTGCTCGCCGGCGACGGCGACGTGGTGGCCGACATCTTCCGCAACCGGGTCCTCACGCGCGGCAAAGGCGCCGAAGTGTGGGGTTGGGGCACCGCCTACGGCACCGCACAAGGACAGAAATCGTGATCAAGCGCCTGACCCTCACCTCCCTCGCGATCGCGGCCGTGCTGGGCCTGGCGGCCTGCGGCGAAAAGCCGCAGGCGCTCAACGCCAACGGCGTCAAGCAAGACCCCGCGCCCTACACCGGCGTGACGATCAAGAGCCAGTACGTGCAGTCCGGCTGGACCGCGGGCGACAAGAACAGCTGGGAACAGCAGCTCAAGGCGCGCGCGCAGTACGGCCAGAACGATTACACGCGCGTCGGCGCGCAGCAGAAGTAAAGGCCCGCCATGCACACCCAAGCGACTTCGCGCGGGCGCTCCGGCCTTCGGGCCTGGGCGCTGGCTGCGGTGCTCGGCCTGGCAGCGGGCTGGGCTTCGGCCCAGACGCTCAAGGTCGATCCCGCCGACGACCCGGCCCCGCAACAGGCCGCGCCCGCCCAGGGCGGCGGCATCAAGGGCCAGAACATCTTCGAGATCCGGCCCGACGCCGACAAGGACCCGAACTACGCCAACCAGACCAACGCCGAGCGCCGCCAGGTGCAACCCGGCAACAACGCGCCCGTGTGGCGCGAGGTGCAGGGCGGCGTCACGGGCTCGACCATGCTGCCGTACCCCGAGTTCGGCAACCTGATCCAGGGCTTCGTGAAGTACCCGGGTTCCAACCTCACCACCGCGGGCGAGGCCTGGCGCCAGGTGCGCAACAACTGGATCATTCCCTATGGCGGCTCGCTGCTGCTGATCGCCCTGGTGGCGCTGGCCTTGTTCTACTTCACCAAAGGCACCATCGAACTGCACGGCAAGGAAACCGGCCGCAAGATCGAGCGCTTCACCTACTTCGAGCGCGCGGCGCACTGGGTGAACGCCATCGCCTTCGTGGCACTGGGCATCTCGGGCGTCGTGATGGCCTTCGGCAAGTTCTTCCTGTTGCCCATCATCGGCAGCACGCTGTTCGGCTGGCTCACCTACGCGCTCAAGAACGTGCACAACTTCGTGGGCCCGCTGTTCGTGGTCTCGCTGATCGTGGTGTTCCTGGTGTTCGTGCGCGACAACCTGCCGAGCAAGGAAGACCTGCAGTGGCTGCTCAAGGCCGGTGGCCTGTTCGGTGGCGCCGAGGTGCCCTCGCACCGCTTCAACGCCGGCGAGAAGGTGCTGTTCTGGGGCGGCGTGTTCCTGCTCGGCCTCATCGTGGCCGGCTCGGGCCTGTTCCTCGACAAGCTCGTGCCCTCGGTGGAGTTCACCCGCGCCAACATGCAGGTGGCCCACATGATCCACGCGAGCGCGGCCGTGCTCATGATGGCCATGTTCCTCGGCCACATCTACATGGGCACGCTGGGCATGCGTGGCGCCTACAGCGCCATGAAGACCGGCTACGTCGACGAGACCTGGGCCAAGGAGCACCACGAACTCTGGTACGACGACATCAAGGCCGGCAAGATCCCCGCGCAGCGCTCGGCCGCCA
>VFQP010001869.1_pt1 | contig 25633 bp, 26 predicted proteins | sample 3512351 | NCBI WGS metagenome assembly VFQP01 (sample SAMN10412372, study PRJNA504923) | tailings metagenome | isolation source: Relicate 1 Philex TSF1 revegetated site | place: Philippines: Tuba, Benguet | collected 2017-08-29
CACTGACCCTGTGTCGCCGCCGGGGTCGCCCAACGCCTGTCCAAGGCGAGACGAAACGGAAGAAAACACCCGCCACGCCAAACACGCAGATGGTCACGTGCTCCGCCATCTGCGTCATGCTGCGATCGATTCACGACTGCCGCAGCACCCCCTCACTCCTAACAACCACCCCTCACCTCGACGAGCCGCACGATGTTGGGGTGCGCCAGCTCCTTCATAATGGCAATCTCGCGCACCCAGCTCTCGGCACGCTGCGGCTGCGGCTGCCCCGGCGGCGCGCCCTCCCCGCCGCTCCCCGCGTCCCCGCCAGAGCCCGCCGCACCGAGGCTCCCCGTCCGCTGCTGCTGCTGCTGCTGCTGGTGCTGGTGGCGCCCGTGGTGGTGGTGGTGGTGGTGGTGGCTGCCGTGGTGCGCCGACGCCCGCCGCTGCAGCATGGCGTCGCCGCTGCCGCCGCTCAGTCCCGCCACAAAACCCGGCACGCACCCCACCGCCGCCGCCGCCGCCGCGTCTTGGCCAAACGGTTGCGGCGGCGCGAGCGAGGCGGCGGCGGCGGCGGGCTGCGGCGGCGGAGGGCCATGGCTGCCCACGCGGGCAGCCGGCCCTTCCGCCACCGCTGGCGCGCCACCACCGTCCTCCTCCTCCATGGCGGCGTCGCCGCCGCCACCAGTCAGCCCCCGCTCAGCCCTCGCTGCAGGGCCGGCAAACGCGCTCGCCACGCCTGGGCCAAGCCCTCGCCAATGCCCAAGCCCTCGCGAGCCGGGCGCCCCGGCGGCGGCAGGCCGGCCGCTCCGAAGCGAGCCGCACCCCATGCTGAACCCTCCTCCCGTTCCCGCTCCCCCTCCTCCCCCTGCGCCACCAAACGACGGCCGCTGCGGTTGCAGCTGCGGTGCTGCCGTGGCCGGCGGATGCGGGGGCCCCTGGACGCGGGCATCGGCCATGCTCACGTCGGCGCCGGCTGCCGCCTCCGGCGAGCTGCTCTCAAAGCCCGCCGCCGCCGTACTGTAGCGGTACCTCGCCAGGCGCCCCGACCGCGGCCGCTGCACGCCCACCTGCCCGCCGCGGCCCGCCTGCCCCGCCGCCGCGAATCCCAGCGTGATGGTGGTGATGGCGTGCGCGGCGGCTTCGGCTGCTGCTTCAGCGGCGGGCGGCAACGGCGGTGCGGGCGGCGGCTGCGCGGCAGCAGAGTCGGTGGTTGCGGTGGAGGTAGTTGCGGTGGAGGCGAGGACGGAGCCGTTGCCGCCGCTGCCGCCCGGCGCGTGGTTGGGGCCTGGGCTGGGGCTCAGCCGCATGTCCAGGGCCGCGGCGGGCCACCGCGGCGGCGGCGGCGGCGCGGCGTGCTGCGGCTCCTCCTCGGCGACGGTGGGCAGCGAGGGCGTGGAGGAGACCCTAGCCATGCCGCCATCCACCTCCATGTGGACGGCGGCAGGAGGCCCCACGGCGGCGGCGAGCGAGGCGGAGAGGAGCGAGGTGGCGCCGTCACCAGAGGGCGGGCGGTGGGCAGCGGAGCCGCCACTCAGGCGTGAGGGCGCCCAGGCCTGAGACGTGGGCGCTGCCACCGTGGCCGCGACGGGTTCCGCGCCGGCGGAGGGCTGCTGCTGGGTGATGGGCGCGGGCGAGGAGGAGGCGGAGAGCAGGAGCTGCCCCTGCGACCACGCGCGGCGGCCGGGGGGGCCTGCCGGCGGGCCGTCTGCTGGCGCGCCCTGCTGCTGCTGCTGCTGCTGCGACTGGAGCGGGGGAGAGGGGTGCTGGAGCGACGGCTGGAGGGTGGCGGCGGCGGCGCCTTGGCTGCCTGTGGCGCTGCGGCGCTGCCGGCTGAGCCCTAGCATCCTGCGTGCATGCGCGCGGGGAAAGGCATTGAGCGAGGGCGTGCCTTTGTCGGCGCGCACTGCAAGCCACGTGCCTCGCACGCCAAGCGTGGCGCACGTGTGCTGCGAACGGCGTGGAGCGGCCCCACCCAGCCCAGCCCCCTTGGCCTCTCCGCCACCGCTGTGCGGCGAGCGCTCCCCACACACCCTCAACGCCCAGCACCTGGGAGACGCCAATGGCCCGCCGCTCCATCATCGCCCCCCCCCCAATCATCACGCCTGAGAGGACGAGAGGCTCCCGCCCAGGCCTCTGCCGCCGCCGCCGCCTTCCCCGCTGCTGCCTCGTGCCCTCGTCCAGAACAACCCCATTGCCGCACCTGGGAGAGGCCGACAGCCTCCCGCCCAGCCCGCCGCCACCTCCCCCGCCTCCGCCGCTGGCACCGCCCTGCAGCTGGCTCTTGCGGCAGCTCTTGATGGCGTACAGCTTGCGGTCGCGGATGTTGAACGCCAGCTTGACCTGCCGTAGCGCGAGGGAGGGAGCCAGCCGCATAGGAGCACGTTTGTACACACGGTGTGTGCTGCCTCCTCTCGTGGCGGATACTCCCCAATTCAGGCGAAGACGGCGTGGCCTCCTCGGTGCAGCGCTGGTTCCTCCTGCAAGGCCCGCCCTTGGTGTGCAGAGAGCGCACCTGCCCGTAGGTGCCCGAGCCCAGATGCTTGATCACGATGTACGTGCGGTTGATGAGCGTGGCCGCGCCCGCCTGCCGTGGCACGAGAGGAGGCACTCGCGTGTGGCAGTGCACGCGCGCCTGATTGCGGCACGCGGGCACCGTGGGGCTTGTGCCAGAGACGATGTCGCACGCACGCGCGCCCGGACCCCGCCCCGCGGATCGCGTGCATCCGCCACCACCGCTGCCCCACCGCACCTTGCAGACGGTCAGCGTGTCAGTGGTGGTGCTCGCGCTGTTGACGTCCACGGAGGTCCTGCAAGCCCAGAGCAGCCAGGGTGTTCTGCGCGTTGCGCTTCTTCAGGTGCCATCAACCCAGGGTCACGCACCGAACGCCGCGCACCTCTGCCTCCGCGCGGCGAACCACACGTCCAGCTTGCCTCCTCCGTCCTGACGCTGCTGCTGCTCGTGCTGCTGCTGCTGCTCCTGCTGCTGGGGGAGCCTGCGTTTGTGCACGCCGCTCGACCCCGCTGGCGCAGCAGCAGCAGCATCCACGACCGTCACGACGGCGTCGTCATCATCACCGCTGCCGCCGTCGGGCTGCTCCTCGCCCGGCGCCTTGCGCTTGCCGAAGAAGGCCAACCTGCAGAAGGGAGCAGATTGGAGAGAGAAGCTCGGTGGAGGACTTCCCCTTTGCTCAGGCGCATCGTGCGAGGTGGCGGCCTGCTTGGCTGCAGGGCATTGCGCCTGCCCCACGGCCTCGCGCCGCACGCCGGGCGTGCCTTTCCCGCGCCGTGTGGGCGCCCTTTCCGCGCCCTCCCCCGCTCAGGAGGATCGATCGCGGCGAAACCCACCACTTCATGGAAGACCTGTGGCCGCTCACGCCGCCTCGCTCAGCACCAGACTCGCATCGCGCTGCCCTGGGGCGACCGGCCGCACTCCCGCACGCGCCGGCTCGCTGGCACCAGACCAGAAGGCTCGCATGCTCTCCTTACCAACGCGCTCTTCTTCGCTGGTGTTCTGTTCTTCTCTGGTGGCAGCGCTGCCTTCTCCTTCTGCGCGCTGGTGACACGCGCACGCAAATATCTTCGGGGCGTGCATGGATGCGTGCGGTCAAACTGGGAGAGTGATGCAGGCGCATCCTCAGGTGGTTCACAACTTTGTCTGCTTGCTCCGGCCGACGATGGCCTGCACCCGCGCATTTTCGCGCCCTGCTCGCCCGCACGTGCACCAAGACTCTTGCCAGGACTCCCGCGCAAGTAGCAAGTCTCAGCCGCGTCAAGGCCACCACCACCGCGCCTCTCAGAGCGCTCCGAAGAAGGGGTTGCTCAGCATGTCGTTGAGGCCCGCCAGCGCGCCGTCAATCACGTCCCGGTTGACCCTGTCCCTGGGCAGGTGGAGAACCTGCTCGCCCTCGGCCGACGTCTGAGTCTGCGCCGGCACCAGCCACCACGCATCGCAACCCCAGCAGCACCACGCTCAAGCTAGGGCCAGCGGGCCAGCCCCGGCACCTCAACGGGAAAAGCAACGCCTTGCCAAACAGGCGACGATTGAGAGAGGGAGAAGCAAGGCGCACCTCAAAGCCGACCAGGTGCAGAAAGTCAAGGCTGCCGTTGAGCCCCGCCACGCGCTGCTGGAACGCCGCGTTGCCCAGCTTGATGCTCCTGCGCGCGCCACACAGGGCGTGCGGGACCCTGCCGTCACCGCGTGCTGCCGGACGTGTGCAGTGCTGCCTTCCTCGGCGTAGCCTTGGTGAGACGTCAAGCTACTTGGCTTTCCTCCCAGCGCCCAGCGCCACATGCAGCAGGCGACGGCCAGTGCGGAGCGGCGCGCACCTGAACTTCTCCTCGTCGGGGTTGGCGGCCACGTTGCTGATGTACTTGCCCAGCGTGGTGGCGCACGTGCGCCAGCGCGGCTCGTCCGCCGCGTACTCCTTCTTCATGGCCACCAGCGTGCCCCGCAGCTTCTCCAGCGCTGCAGTGGGCAGGGGCCACGGCAGGGCGGGGCAGAGCAGGCGTGAGATCACGCACGGCAGGCCCCGAGCGTGCCGCGCAGCTTCTTCAGCGCTGCAGCAAGGGCAGGGCGGCGCAGGGCAGAGCAGGGTAGATCTCGCGTGCGCAACAGTGCAGCCGGTGTGTCACGCAGCTGCTCCAGCGCTGCCCCATGCACGCGGCAGGACAGGGCAGCGGCCAAAAGCGAGCACGCCGCCGCCGCAGCAGCAGCGCCTAGACAGCGCCGCTGCGCACTCACTGCTGACGGGCTTGACGTGGCCAAAGATCTTCTTCTTGCCCGCCTCCTCGGCCGCCGCCCGTTCGGCCGCCTTCTGCGCCTCCCGCGCCTGCCACTCAACCACCACGCCACGCGCCACGCCATTCAATCCACTGCACCCTGCTGCTTGCGCTTGGAGGAAGGTGCCACGCTAGGCGAGCGTGCGCAGCGCAGCACGCCCAGAAAACTGCCCCCAAAGTCGTCGCGCGGCCCCGCACCTTCTCCTCCTCGGTGAGCTCCTCAGGCAGGCCCAGCTTGCGCCGCCTCGCCTTGCGGTCCTCCTCTGCGCGCCGCGCGCACCAGCGACACGTTGCTCATGTCTTGGATACGGTTCGCCGTTTGGCGGTTCGTGCAGATTGCGGTTTGGCGTTCGCGGTGCGCTTCTGTCCGTGATTGCCAGTGTGGCTGCTTGGCGCGTCCAGCAACGTCCATGCAACAGTGAGAGCGTAGCTAAACTGCCAGAGCTGGGAGCCGGCAGCACCACGGAGGCTGCGGCCACGGCGGCGTCAGGGCTCAGCAGCCGACCCCGCCGTGGGCCCCACAGCAGGCAGGAGGGCGCACCTAGCTGCGCCTGGATCTTGGCGCGCGCCGCCGCTTCCTCCGCCTTCTCCCGCTGCCGTTGCTGCGTGCCACAACACCACGCCAAGCACCACCCGCCACGAGCGCCCTTCGTCACTGCAGCTCACAGGAGCTAGGTTCGTCCGCCCGCCCCTAAACCCTAAGCCCTACCAAAGCCCTCACCTCGACGATGCGCTTGAGCGCCAGCTCGTCGTCCTTCTTCTTGGCCGCCAGCATCTCCTTGCCCGCCCGGATGCGCTCGCGCTCGCGGTGCGCCGCCAGCTCCCGCTCCTCCTTCTCCCGCTTGTCCTGCGGTTAGGGTTGACGTTAGGGTTGTGTCGTGTGGCGCCGCACGCAGGGTGTGCAGGCGGGGTCGCTGTTCGCTGCGTGGCGCAAAGGCGCGCACACCTGGCGCATGCGGGCCGCACGCGCGTCCTGGCCCAAGTACGCCCGCCTGCTCACCCGCGCCCCACACCCAATCCACACCCAAACACAAACCTTGGCCGCCTTGATGAGCTCTGCCGCCTTGCGCTTGCGCTCCTCGGGCGTCAGCTTGGACGCCGCGTCCTCCGACGCCTGCTTGCACCGCGGGTATCGCCATGGCACGCACACACTCACGCAACGTTGGCACGCAGAGCCTCGCTCGCCCCGCGCCCTCGAAACGGGTGTTGCCTGCACGCTGCCCCGTTTTGCGCGTTCAGCTGCGTGCCCAAAGGGGGGCTCCGCTGACGCTGACGACACGGGCCCTCCAAGGAGCCACGCCAGCAAGGGTGGCCCAGCAAGGGAGTGCCCAGGTCATTGGCTGACCCCCAAAGGCACAAGGGCTGCCCCAGGGAGGGCTCCCCATGGAGGGACGCGCACCCAGCGTCCTTGCCTCACCTTGCTGACGAGCAAGGGCGTGTCCAGCTCATTGCCTGCCCCTTGCCCCAAGGGTCCACAGACACCCCAGCCCACACCCTTTGACGTGCTCAGCTCACCTTGCTGACGAGCAAGGGCGTGTCCAGGTCGGCGTCGCCCTCGTGCTCCATCAGCCAGTTGACCGCCGCCTCCACGCCTGCGAAGTGTTGCACCACCCCCACCACGCACGCGGCACTGCCACAAGGCGCTGGCATCGAGCCCGCGTGGCCCTGCGCTCGCCACCTGCGCGCCCCTCCAAACAGAAACACGCCGCGCACCTGCGCCGCCCGTGTTGTAGATGGCGCGCACCGCCCGGTTCGCGCCGAAACCCATGCCCTCCAGCTCCGTCACCAGCGCCGCGTCCACCTCTGGCGCCACCTGCGCGCGTCGCACGGCCCTCCGCCCCAAAAGCGTCAGGGCGTCGTGGTGGCGCGAGCGCAGCGAGAATGCACTGTTGCGCACCGTGCTGTACACCATGCTCTCACCAGCTCCCCCTGCTGGCCCTCGCCGGCCGCCGCCGCGCCGTTGCCCGACGTGCCCGCCGCCGCCCCAGCGCCCGACGAGCTGCCCCCACCGCCACCGTCGGCTGCTGCTGCTCCTGAGGCGCTGCTGGCGCCCTTGGCGCCCTTGGCGCCCTTGATTTGCTGCCGGATCAAGTCCTCCTCGTCCTTGAGCTCGTCTTTCGCCTCCGCCATCTGCTTCTCGGTGTCAATCTCCATCGCGTCATTGGTCTGCATCGCAGGGCGTCGTGCGTCGGATTGGTCGAGGGGCACCGCCTCGAGGCGGGGGCACGAGATTGGGATCTCGTGAAGCAGGGCCACTGCCTCGCGCAGGTGCCAAGCAGTAGATGATGCTAGCACAAACGGCACTGCCAATAGCAACCACTCCACCTGCTGGGCCCGCTGCCTGCCTGCTCGGCCCGGCACGCACCCACGGTGCCCGCTGCCTGCCTGGTGCTCCACGCGCGCACCTGCTCCACGAACTCTGCGTGGCCCGTGTAGCGCGTGTGCAGCTGCTGCTCCGCTGGCGTCCTGCACTTCTTGCCGCAGCTGGTGCAGGCGTGCACCTTGAGCACCTCCTCCGTCTCCGAGAAGCTCGCGTGGCCCGTCACCTCGTTGTGCGTCTGTGCCTCTTTCACGCTCAATAGCAGCACGCCGCAGTCGTTGCATTTTAGCGACTTGGCCATCGTGACAGTGCTGCTCGCTGACCAGCCCTGGGGCAAAGTCAGGCGTGGGCGGGCCGCATGGACGGGCCCGGGCCCTCAACCGTCACGCCCACGCGGCGAGCGAGTGGCGGTGGCGGTGGTGGAGCAGCAATGCCACCACCTTCACATGCCGGTGCGCACAAACTGCAGCGTCAGCGGCGGCCGGTGCGCAGCGCAGGCGCCCCGTAGCTCCACCTCGAGGTACGCGTCCACGCGCCGCCACCGGTCCAGCACCGTCACCGTCAGCGGGTGCGCCGGCGGCGCGGCCACCAAGCCCCGGAGCATGCTGTCCGCCGGACGGTCCATGTCCACCTGTGGGTACGCGTGCGCGCACACCCACGCCATCGCACATGCTTGTTTCCTCCCACACCCTCCTTCATGCTGCAGCGTTGTGCAACCGAACAAGCCTCGCCGTGATGCAAGCGCCAAGCAGCCTGCCACGCCGCACCCCCCACCGGCGTCCTTACCTGCACCTCCTGCACATTGCTCGGCAGGCACGTGGACGTGAGCAGCGGCCACAGCGCGTCGCCGGCGCCCGCCGCGTGCAGGCACAGCACGCGCACGCTGCTGCCGCGCAGCACGCGGCCCAGCTGCTGCATGGACTCGAGGCTCGGCCACGTCACGCGCAGCTCCAGCGCCGTCACCCTGCGCACACGGGTGGCACATGACAGGGAGATGCCAGGTACTGGCCTGGGACCCAGGCACCGCCAACAGCGAAACAGCTGCCGCAGCATGCGCAGAGGCAGTCCCGTTCACTCCAGTCACCCCAGCCGTCAACACGGTCCCACTGCAACGCACTCCAGCCCACCATGGCCTCCGCCTCCCTCCACCGATCCTCCCTCCGAGCCCCCCACACCTGTCAGCGCACAGATTGAGCGCATTGTGCCCACCACCTCCCCTCGTCTCCTCGCCTCCCACCACCAACCCACACACCCACCTGTCAGGGCACAGCTCGAGCACCATGCGCACCACCTCGGTCACCAGCGGCATGCCCGGCACCGTCGACGTCACGCTGAAGAAGCACGCCGGGCCATGCGCAAGCCCTAAACCAGGGCCCGCGCCCCGCGCTCCCAGCCCCAGCCGCTCCATCTCATCGTCCACGTCGTCGGCGCCGGTGACGCCGGCGCCGTGGGCAGCCAGCTCCGTCAGGCGTGACCGCAGCGCGGCCATTGGGGAGGGCGGTGTGCTGGGGATGTGCCCTGCGGCCGTGCATGTACGCGCTCACACGCCAGCAACGTCACGCCGCCACGTGCATCGTATGTGACGCCCCGCTGAATGAGCATGCCACCCAGGCACCGCACCTTGTGGGTGCTGCGGGTGTGCTTCCAGGACGGCGGTGGTGGTGACGGAGCCGGTGGCGGCGGCGTGGTGGGGCCAGTGCCAGCGCGCCGCCTGCCGGTGCGAGGTGGGCACGGCGCGCAGCCGCAGCCGGCCCCGGCGCCGCTCCTCCTCCAAGGCCTCAAAGCCACCGGACCCGCACTGCAGCGCGCCGTGCACGGTCAGCGTGCGCAGCGCCGCCGCGCTCTGCACACCACGCACGCACGCGCACGCACACTCTGCAGATCAGGCGCAGCGAGGGCAGAGGAGCTCAGAAACGCGGGCAGCCTCCCCACGGCGAGGCGAGGGGCCCCACGCAGGGCAACCCCATCGCGCCACACCACCTGACGCAGGTAGGGGAGGTCAGAAACGCGCCGCCCCGCGCAGCCTCCCCAGCGGCAAAGCAAAAGGCCCCAACCACCCTCGGCCTCGACGACAGGCAACCCCATCGCGCCCAAACGACACAGTACCTGTAGAGGCAGATATGGCAGGTCCGAAACGCAGCACCTGCCCAGGCTCAGCGTCTCCCAGCGGCACGGCGTCAGGTGCAACGGCAAGGGCTCCTCGCACTCCCTCGCCGCCGCCGCCACGCTGCCGCCGCCCGCGCCGTGCTGCTGCTGGCGTGCTGGTGCAGGCGCGGCGGGCTGCTGCCAGCGGGCCTGGCCGGGCTGCGCCATGCCCAGCATGGCGCTGGCGCCGGCAACCATGCGCTGCGTTTCGGCAAAGAGGCCGTTGATCCGCGGCTCCAGCAGCTCCACCTGGTGCAGCGACACGTGGCGGAGCGTCGGGTGCTTGAGCAGCCTGCGTTGAGCAGCCAGGTTGGGGGCGGAGCAACACGTGGTGTGCATGACAGCGCGTGCCAACTGCCGTACCGTCGGGCGAGTCAGGGGAGTGCGAGGCAAGCTAGCAACGCGCGCGAGACGGCGCGCCCGGAGCGGCCCACAGCGCCAGGCGTTGAAAACGGCATGCCAGGCTGCGGACGGCGGCGGTGCGCGTGCATGCAAGGTACGGGCGACAAGCAGGAAGCGGCAGGCGCCGCGGTCCGCGCTCACTGCCAGAGGAGCAGCTCGGAGGCCGCCTCGTGCGTGCGCGCTGTCACCCTGACCAGTCGCGGCAGGCACGCCACGGCGCTGGCCACCTGGGCCTGGCTCGCCCGCATCTCCAGCTCCTCCACGCCGCCGCTCGCCCCGGCGCCTGCGCACGGCGAGCGACACACCCACGAACTGAGCTCAGCGTCCCCACGTTGACGTCGCTCTTCCAAACGGCAGCGGTGCACCAATCTTGCTCACCACCTGATGAGGAGAAGCTGCCGCCGCCGCCGCCTGCGTACGTGCCACCGTTCCCGCCGCCCTCTTTGTTGTCATCAAACGTGCCCGACGCCACCGCGAGAAGGTACGTGCTCGCCCACGGCGCCAGCGTGCGCTGAACCTCCTCCAGAATGCACAGCGCCTGCAGCGCCGGCGCCAGGCCCAGCCGCGCGTCGCCCCCGCCCCCCGCCGCGACGTCCACTGGCGGCGATGAAGCCGCGGCGGCGGGCGTGACAGTGGGCCGCGGCGCGTCGTGGTGCTGCAGTCTGAGCCAGTGCCTGCGCTGCTCCCTGGCCGCGGCGAGGGCGCGCGCCACGGCCTGCTGGGCGGACTCCTGGCTGCCGTCCTGCGCCACAAAGCGGCAGCGCTCGACGCTCAGCCGACGCAGCCGCGGCCACCTGTGCTGCTGCTGCTCCTGCGGCGGCACCGGAGGAGGCTGGGCAACAGGGCGTCTGAATGCGTACGGCGTTGAGGAGCTGGGTGGGGCGGCAGGGGGTGGCGTGGCGAGCCGGTGCAGCTGCAGGGTGTTTGAGGCGAGGTCCGTGTCGGTGATGAGCAGGCCCTGTGTGATGGCACCGACAGCGGCGGCAGCCGGCGACTCGTTGCCAAGGTGTGGCGCCCTCCCAAGCTGCGATGCCCATTGCCCGAGCTCCGTCACCTGCGAAGACGGTGCCCTGCCCCCCCAACAGCACCCACCTGCAGCGTGAGCGCCCAGACGTGCGGCTGCAGCGCCACCAGCAGCGGGGGCGTGGGGCTGGGCATGCGCTCGTGCGCCGGCGGGGAGCGGAGCACCAGCTCCAGGCGCGGCGGCCTCCAGGCGTCCAGCAGCCGCAGAATCACGGCGCCTGCATCCGTGTGCGATTCCTTCGTCGCCGCGGCTGGTGGTGCAGAGCTGGAGCTGGGCGCGGTGGCGCCCCACAGGCCTCTGGCCTTTTTGCCTGCCACCATGAGCAGGAGCTTCTGCGCCTCGGTGCGCTGCATGACGAGCCGCGCCATGGCGTGCGATGCGCTGAACAGGGAGTGGCGGGCGCGTGGGTCCATGCGCGCCAGGACGTCCTGCTGGAGGTGGAAGGGCAGTCCTGCAGCATGGAGCGTGGTGGTGGTGGTGAGAGCATCAGAGCGCACCACTGGTAGCCATTGCATCGCGCGTCCTGGTGGCCATCGCAATCGTCTCTATCACGGATTGTGGCGCGCACCATCGAGCAGTTCCTGGAACAGGCGCGGCGGCGAGGCGTCCTGCTGAGGCGCGAGCGGTGCTGCCATGCTTTCGCAACTGCAGCCTTGCGAAGGCGAGCCCGCTCGCGGCGTGGCTGTCGGTGCTTGAACTCGCAACTTGCTGTGACAGCTCGCAAACTCAGCAAAGGAACTCTATCGTGAGCGCGGGCTGGTGGCCGGCGCACGCCTGCTGCAGCTGCTGCCGCCGCGGCTCGCCCTCGGGCCCCAGCAGGTGCTTGGGCGTGTCGTGCACCGAGATCCTGCGCGCACAAGAGCATCCCGCCCCGTTCCCACGCAGGACGTTGGCATCACTATCCAGGACGCGCTGGTCCCTAAAAGGAAAGGGAAGGGGACAACGCCCACAAAACACTCACGTGAGCGGGGCCGCAGGAGGGTGCGCCACGAGGCTGTCCAGCACAGTGCTGTGCGCGGCGCGCAGCCGCAACCACTGCACAGCCGCCGGCAGCCGCCTCGTCAGCTCGGCCCAGTCGCCCATTTTAAGTGATCGGCGATAACAGGCTGGTTACCAGTCCTGGCGTGCGACTGACATGACTCATGTCAGTCGCATTTCTATGATAGAAATCTCTAGCATACACGGCGCAGCCGTGCAGTGACGCGTTCTTCGCCTTGCACTCACGGAACCGTTGCGCTGCCAGGATGTGCTGCGGGAAGGTGCCGCTGCTGCTGGCGCGCCATCCTCGTGGGTGGTGATGTGGACGCGGGGTGGGGGCCGCGCGCTGCAGCCAGCTGCCCTTCCTGGGGGGCCAGCTGCGCCACCAGGGCTGGCTTGTGTTGTCCACGCCGGCTCCACAAGGGAGGAGAGAGTTTCTCCGCTCCAGCCACCACCGGTCCTTCCTTGACCGGAAGGGCCGGCCTTGCCTTTTCTGCCTTCTGCTCCAGGCGGGGTTGGGCTGCAGCTCCACCGTCTGTGTCGTGCAGCCGGGTGACGCTTGCTCTGGCCAACGGTGGTGCCTGATCTATCTTGCTGCTGATCCTTCTTGCGTGATGCGGGTGGTGGTCCGTTCCGTCGATGCACGATGCACACCGGTGCTGCTTGGCCGGGGTCTCTTGCAAGTGTGACAGAACTGAGCGCAGAAGATTCAGCACCAGCCCAGAGGCCAGAGCACGTGTCACCCACAGCCAAGACGCGGACGGCGCCACGAACGTTTCTCACAGTCTCGTGGCAGCTGCCGAGCGATTTCAAGCAGGGTGCATGACAGACCGCGCACTTATCTTTGCCAGGCACACAGAGCAACGCACCACCAAAATAGCATGCGTCAGACGCAGCACAGCGCCAAGCGAGCCATACGCGACCTCAACTCGCGCCCGTGAAGCCAAGCCTATTGTGCGCCCCTCGCCTGCGCTGACAGTCGGACATCACACGAGTGAGGCACCGCACCCGTGCCGCGTGCGCACGTGGTATGATGCCGTTTGTGATATGATCATCTGCCAGAGATGGCTCCACCAGATGTAAAGCTTGACACACACACGCGTAAAGCTCAACACACATACGCCAGGGCCCACACTCAAACGCGGGGCCCGCAGGCCAGCAAGAGAGCACACACGCAGAAACACAAAGCGGAACCCAAGCGGAACCCCCACCCACCCGTGCCCGCCCAAGTCAGCTCGCCAAGGGGCCGCGCAGCTGGGCGTGCGGGCCCGGAGTGGCCTCCCAGACGCGATCCCCCGAGCTGCCCGCCCCAAGCGGACCCGGGTAGTGAGGGGCTCCCACCGGAGGCCCTAGGGAGCCACCCGACAAACATGCCACGCAGGAGGACAGGGAGCGCCAGGCACAGGGAGCGCCAGGCACAGCAGGTGCGGCACTCCAGCAGCACTCCCACCCCCAGTGACTAAAGAGCGCGCACGCCGCGGGAGGCCAAGCCACACCCGCAAGCGAAGGCGCCCGAGCGGCAGCATCGCGTACACCAGCCCCGCCCCACCCGCAGAAGCCTGACCCACCCACCCATGCGCAGGCTGTTGCCCCGAAGCGGGATACTGGGGCATAAGATGAGGTCATCAATCGCAACAAACGGAATGTGCCCACCGGCTGCGCCTCCGTCACTTGAAGGGGTCCACCTGCTTGGAGTACGTGTCCACAGCAGTGTCTGCATTACCCTTCACCTTCACGCCAGCCTTGAGAGCGTCTTGGGCCATGCGGCCAGCGAGATCTGCTGGGCGCTGCGTAGATCCCGCTTGGAAGCCGGGATTCTTCAGGTTGGGGTTCTCGCGTTTGTCTTGCCAGTCTGGCGTGAAGTCGCCACCGAGATCACCCATCGCGACGCTGCGAAGGAGAGGTGGGAAGGATACAGCGCTTGTACAGCCCACAATAGGCCCTGCCCTCGCGGCGTGCGCCACCTCAGCAGTGAACCTACCTACAGCGATTGAACCTGCCTCAGCAGCGATGGGCCCCGATGAGGGCGTTGTTTTGCGAGCCTGCGACACAACGTGCACACTTCGACGCTGTCCCGGCGCTGTTATCTCCCTGACGGGTACGAAAGGCTACCCGAGAGAGAGAAAGGCAGCTGAATCGCGCGAGTAAACTTGCTAACCTTGCTTCAGGAATCGCGGCGCTCTGCTCAGCTCAGCCTGTAGCTCTGCCTTTCTCTCTCTCGCGCGCGCGCATATGACTCACATGCCAGGGACCTTTGTGCTGGAGGGGCCCTCCCAGCCTCCAGCAAGCACTGCCTGTCCCAGACGATGACGTCAGAGTCCCTGCACGATTCTTGTCTCAACCTCACACCCCTGAGGTGTCCTTGAAGGCTTTGCGCTCTGCAGGTCCTGAACGGCTTCGCAGCCAGTGACCGCATGTGACGCACATGCAAGCCCCTGCCTTGCAGGGGCAGTCGTGCAGTGAGGATAGCGCAGTGTGCACTCCTCTGCACACTCGTTCCTCCCCTCAGGAGGACTGCAGGGTCCCCTCGCCAAGGTGCGCAACGAGTGCCGTGCCCGAGCCTGTCTCAGCACGTCACCGGGAACCCCAAGGCCCTGTGCAGGCACAGATGGCAATGGTTCCTCCACGTCTGCGCAGATGAACGGCTTCACGCCAAAGGTGCTGGACCTGGTAACGGCCATCGTGTGGGGAGCGGCATGGCACGCGGCAAACAGTGTGGCGTCCAGCACCCATGAGTTCTTCAGGCACCTCGCCAACGACGCGGTGGATGACGACAAGCAGATTAACACCGCCGTCCTCAACCTCAAGAGGAAGCGCATCATGCCCAACGAGGTCGTTGACCGCATCAAGTGGATGGCGTGGGACTCAGCTTGGGGTGCGAGCAACGACCGGCTCGGAAGCGGGGGCGCTGCCAGCTGGGACAAGGTGTGTGTTGAGCTTTGCATCTGGTGCAGCCATCCCCGGCAAGCAGATGATGATATCGCAAATCGCAAGCTCACGCAGCGCACAGAGGCAGTTGCGTGTGGAGCTCTTGCTACTCACGCACGCACATGAGTCTCACAGGTGTGTGTGTGCACATGCATGTGATGCATGTGCTTCGCAGCGTGACGACCACTACAACGCGCTGGTGCAGTCTGGAGCGCTGAGTGTCGACCTGGTCAACCGCCTCAAGGACTTTGCTGCAAGTGCGGCGTGGCACGCCATCAACTCCCGTGCAGGAGAGCTCCGCTATCGACACGACGCACGCCAATGCCGTGATGACGCCCGCAAGGACATCATGAACTGCAACACCCTCGTGTTGGAAATGGGCGCTGAGGTGGACGTCGACTGGACCAAGCCACCTGTCCACCGCATTGAGCGCGTGCAAGGGTACCCCGCAGCCTCTGGTGGCTCAACTGGCAAGACTTCCTATCGCCTCAAGTACTACGTCGGCATGACGTCCAACGAGAAATTCTCCATAGACACCAAGACAAACATCCTAAACACGGTGGACCTGTCCCTGGACAAGTACATCAAGGCCAACTACTCTCACTCCGACGTCCGCGAAAAGTTGGCTTCGACAGCCCGCTCCATCACAACCAACAGCTGGACGGAGCTCGACTACGTCGTGGAGGTGGGCTTTGACAAGCCGTGCTACTTCTACCAGGTCCACACGACCTTCTTTCTGACTGAGCCGGGTGAGATCGTGGAGCTGTGGAGCGGCGCGGAGCAGTTTTCCCACCGCCTGTAGGGTGCGCATGATTGCCAGGGTGGCGCTTCTGAATTGCCCGACTTGCCCCAGGAGGCGCGGCGGCATGGCCCTTGCCTGTGCCTGTCTGCGTCCTGTTTCGCTCCTACTGGCTCTCGTCCCCTCCTGGCGTGGCCTCCCTTCGGCTGCATCCTTCCTCCGTTCTGCTCCTACGCTGAATCTTACCTTGCTTTCCTTTTCTCTGCTCCGGGCAGCTGTGCTTGTAACGCCGCTCGCGGCTTGCGGTTGGGTGGCTGGCCCGGGCTGGTGCTTGATCTGCCTCGCTGCTGATCCTTCCGGTATGACGCGGGTGGATGCACGCCACATACACAAATGCCAATTGTGCGCTTCTTTGGTTGTGTTGCTGCCCCGTTCGCTTGAGGGGTGGGATTGAGCCTGACTCCCTCCCTGTACCTGGACGATGGTTCGCTGGCTGCCCGCCTCCCCCGTGCCTGATGCGCTGTGCTGCTTTGCCCTGCTGTCCTGCTGCTGCCTCCACTTGCTACTTGTCTGTCAGCTCATTTCGGTGCTCTGCTCTCGGTCCGTCACCCTTGATGCCTCCTCCCCTAGCCCTGTCCTAGCCCTTCGTCCTTTTCTGTGCCTCTCCTTCCTGTCACTCTGCTCCGGGCTGGAGTGCACTGCAGCTTTCCTGTTCCGCCGTGTCGCGGCTTGCAGTTGGGTGACGCGTGCTCTGGCCTGGGATGCCTCGCTGCTGATCCTTTCTGCGAGACGCGGGCGGTGGCCCGTTCCGGTGCTGCAAGATGCACGCACACTGACTTTCCTCCAGGGTGTTGCAAATTGCAACAGAAAAAACTCAGAGGAACTCTATCGTGAGCGCGGGCTGGTGGCCGGCGCACGCCTGCTTCAGCTGCTGCCGCCGCGGCTCGCCCTCGGGGCCCAGCAGGTGCTTGGGCGTGTCGTGCACCGAGATCCTGCGCGCGCAAGAGCACCCCGACCCGTTCCCGCAGGACCGTTGGCAGCACGCGCAATGTCCAGGACGCGCTGGTCCCTGACGAAAGGGAAGGGGACAACGCCCGCAAAACACTCACATGAGCGGGTGCGCCGGCGGGTGCGCCACCAAGGTGTCCAGCACGGTGCCGTGCGCGCCGCGCAGCCGCAGCCGCCGCACCGCCGCCGGCAGCCGCCGCGTCAGCCCGCCCCAGTCGCCCGGCACCATGGCGCGCGACTCGAGGCACAGCGTGCGCAGCGCGCCGTCCCCGCCACAGAAGCGCTGCAGCAACTCGCACAGCGCCTGCAGTCCGGCGCCGCCGCTACGGTCGTGCGGCCCGCCTGAAAGCGGCACGCCGCCCACCACCAGCGCCGTCAGGCCCCCGCCGCCTCCTCCTCCTCCTCCTCCTCCGCCGCCGCCGCGCTGAGGCGCGTGGGCGTGCACCCGGTCGGCGCCGCCACGGGTTGCCTCCTGCGCGGCATGCAAGGGCGCCGCAGCTGCTCCGGCGGCGTCCCGCGCGGCGTCCGCAGCGCACCCAGACAGCACCGCCTCCAGCATCGCCAAGAGCACCTGCAAAGTCGTGTTTGCACGCATGGAGGAGAGGGCAAGCCCTGAGGGTCTGCACTCCCATGGTGCAGCGTCGCGCAAAGCTCCAGCGCAGGGCCTCACCTCCCACTCCTGCGGCGCACACTCGGCCGCCTGCACGGCCGCCGCCTCCAACAACGGCCCAATGCCGGGCAGCTGCTCCAGGCCGCCGCCGGGCGGGAACGGCGGCGGCGCCGCCCCGCCCTCCCCGCCGCCCCAGCCGCCCATCGGCCCCGCGCCCATCGCCTGCTGCACCGCGTTGGTCATCCACCCCGCGCCCCGCGCTCCCGCGCCCAGCCCCACCTCAAACACCCGCTCGTGCGCTTCCAGGCCCCACTTGGCGTGCAGCGACGACCGCGCCCGCATCGGCAGCAGCGACAGCAGCGCCGGCGTCAGCGCCAGCGCCAGCGGCGCGCCGCCTCCTCCGCCGCCTCCTCCTTCGCCCGCTTGCCCGCCGCCAGCCGCCACCTGCACCCCCGGCCCCACCGCCACGCCCTGCCCCACCTGCACCTGACCCCCCTCTTGCCCCCCGGGCGCCTCTGCCGCCGCCGCAGCAGCTGCGTCGCCCTCGGCGCCGCCCGCAGCCGCGGGCGGGCGGCGGTCGCCCATCCAGGGCGGCGGCCCAGGGCCCCAGGCGGACACGGCCGTGAGCGGCTCGAAGCGCAGCCGGGCGCCGTGCTGCCGCAACGCCTGCACGTGGTCACGAGCGCGACCACAATCGTAGTCGGCGTCAACGCTTGTTTCCTGGGTTGAAACGGACCCTCAAGCGCGGTGGTGCACACGCCTCGCATGGTCGGGCACTCGCCTGCAGGGCCTCTGCCAGCTCTGGGCTGGAGGCAGAGGCAGCGCCGTGGGGCCCGGCCGGCACCGCATGCCCTCCGTTAGGGTTTGTCTGCGCCTGGAAGGAGAGCATGGAACTGAGCGCGTCGCTCCAGTGGCTGGTGAGCGACCCAATCACCGCCACCTGTGTGCACGTGCGTGCTTGTGCGTTGGGCTTGCATCTGTCTGGACACGTCAGCGGGGCCGGAGCGCGTGTGCGCGCCGTTGCCCGCGTCTATTTCTGGACGCCACCTCTGTAACGCCATGGCACGGCTGTCTGGAGAGCCCGCTCGAAGCGGCGCTTGGAAAAGGCGCAAGCCGGCACCCTCACCCTCACCTCCTCGATGCCCGTGGCCACTGGGCGCGCTGCCGCTCCGCCGCCCCGCTGCTCCTGCTGCTGCTGCGCGCCCGGCGCTGCTGCGTCCGCCGCGGCGAGCTCCTGCTGCGTGGGCGGCGGTGGAGGCGACGACGTGAGGAGGATGTCCTCCTTGCCGGCCATGGGCAGCCGGCTCAGCTCCAAAAGCCCTAGCCGCATGAGGCGCAGGGAACGGAGCGGGCAGTGCGGCGCCAGGCGCAGCGGCTGCCGCGGGTGCACCGCCACGTGGTGCGCGCTGACGTGCCGGAGCGTGGGGTGCTGCGCCAGCGTCTGCGGGGACAAAGCCGGGCAGGAACTGACGTCACGGTGGTGGGGCGCAGCGCCTGCTCAGCACAGGGCGTGTGGCGAGGGGACGTGACGTGGCGGCGGCGGCAAGGGAGGTGCGGCAAGGGAGGTGCGGCAAGGGAGGTGCGGCAAGGGAGGTGCTGCTGCGCCCAAGGCGCGTCGTGCAGCGGCAAACAAAGCAAGCTCACCTCGAGGAACTTGTCCTTGAGCGTCTCGGGCATGGCCAGGGTCTTGAGGTGGCGCAGGTGCGGCACCAGGCGCGTGGTGAGCGCCAGCCCGCCGTCCTCGGCCACTACCAGCTCCTCCAGCCGCGAGTGCGCGCCCAGCTCAGCCAGCTGCGAGGGGCACACGAGGAGACTTGGAGGGCAGTCAGGCGCGTGTACATGTGTGTTGGATTTGCATCTGTGTGGACGTCTCGGCAAGCTGTGCAGGGGAGCGCCCACAAACGCAGGCGGAACACGCAGGCACACAGTGCGTCCTTGCATGCGCTCGGCTAGCCAGCCACAGCGTGGTGGGCCGCCAAGCAAAGGACAAAAAGGGGCCTCCGGCCACTGGCGTGTGCGCACCTGCGCCTCCTCAAAGGCCACGGAGCTGACGCCCATGTTGAGCAGCCGCGCCACCGTCAGCCGCCGCAGCTGCGGCAGCAACGGCGCCGCCGCCGGCGTCCCCACCTCCGCCCCCCCTCCTCCCGCCGCCGCAGCTGCACCCTCCTGAGGCGCAGGCGCGCCGCCCTCCGCGCCGCCCTCGGCGCTGGCGGCTGCGTGCTGGGCCGCAGAAGGCCCGAACTCGCAGCCCAGGACCTGCACATCCTGCAGCCGTGGGCAGTCCTGCAGCCGGAAGCGGCCCAGGAGGTCGCCGTGCGCCACGAACAGCTTTTGCAGGCGCAGCGCGGTGACGAGCGGCTGCAGCGCCGGCGGCGGCGGCTCGGGCAGGCGCGGGCATAGCGCGCGCAGCGTGGGCGAGGGCTGCAGGTGCAGCGTGAGGCGCGGGGGGCGTAGGGTGGTGGTGAGGAGGTGCAGGAGCGAGTCGGGCCACGTGCAGGCGTTGGTCCACACGTTGCGCACGGGCCGGATCAGCCTGCAGCATGCGTGGACGGGCATGCGCAAAGCACGAGCAGAGTCGCACGGACAGGCTCTGAGGAGGAGGGGCGCGAGGCGTGCTCCCAAGGGCGATCTGAGGCGGCGGCGGCGGACGGCTGGTGCGCCCTCCCATGTTGGTCTTCCTTCCACGGCTGCAGCCAGCGGCACAAGGGTGCCTCTGTCTGCTCGCCAAGGACAGCAAGCGGTGCTCACCGGATGCCGTTGGGCGCGTGGGCGAGCACGACGTGCGCCAGGCCGCGGGAGGACGCCACCAGCGCCAGGCACGTCTGGGGGTCAAGGCACACGATGATGGCGTGCTGCACAGCTGCCGGGAGGCCTGCGTGCACAAGGAGTGGGCTCCGTGCTGTTGCGTTGCTGCTCGCCTGCTTGGCGATCGAGCTGGATCAGCGCGCACCCTCGAGGAAGTCGGGCTTCTTCACCGCGTCGCCATTCGCGGCGCGCTTCTGCTGCTTGCTGCTCGACTGCTCCATCGCCGCGATGGTGCTGCGTGCCGCCGGCTGGATCGCGCTGGTGCCTCCCGTGCGTCCGAGCAGTCGCAGCAAGAGTTGGTGCAGAAGCCTCAACAAGAAGAACATGGCATCGTAGAGAACACGGCGCACAAGGCACACACGGGGGACGCACACACGGGGGCGCAGCGCATGCCGCGCTGCCGACGCCGCCCCGGCAAGCCCAAAAATGTTGCGGTGCGGTGCGGATTCCTGCTGAGGTTGAAGGCAGCCCCACTGCGGGGGCCCAGGTCTACTTGAAGAGGTGGATGAGGTTGGACCGCTTGCGGCACACGGGGCAGCGGTCCAGGCCCTGGGCGCACTGCCAGCACGCCTGCGCATACAGCAGCGATACAGCACCGCCAACGGCAATCACTGTGGTCCTGGCACAGCAAACGACAGCGCAGGGCGTCCACGGCGACGACGCCCCACAAAGCAGCCTGCCCACGGCGTGTCTGCACAGCGGCTCCGCTCCGGCCTGCCCGCCTGCACTCCTGGCCACGCCACGCACGCACCATGTGCCCGCAGCCCGCAAAGGTGGCGTCCAGCTCCCGGGCGAAGCAGATCTTGCAGGTCCAGCCCGTCTTGGCCGCCTCCAGCTCGCGCTGCCGCTCGCCCAGCTGCCCCTTGACGTCGCCGAGCTCCCGACGCGTCTGCGAAGGGGTTGCGCCACGAGGGGCTCGCTCACGTTCGGCGTCTTGAGACTTGACCTCCACTGCAATCGTGCACGCGCACGTCGACACGACGCACCTGCTCGAGCGCCTCGGACGCGCCCGCCGCGCGCTCCAGCAGCTGCGCCTGCGACAGCTCGAGCGGCAGGCCCGCCGCGCCGAGCAGGTCGCGGACCGCCTCCACCAGCTGCGCCGACCCCACCGGCCCCGCGCGCGCCTCCTGCGGCCCCGTGGTCGCGGGCGCTGATGAGGGCAGCGCGGCCGCCCCGGACGAGCTCGACGCGCCGCTGCCGCCTCGCAATGCCGCCGCCGAGGCGGGCGCGATGGCGTCGCGGCGAACCGCGCTCGCCGGAGCGGCACCCGGCGAAGAGACGCCGCCGTCGCCCTCCTCCTCGCCCTCCTCGCCGCCGCTCGCGGTGCGGAAGCAGTACACCTGCGGATCGATTTGATCGCAGCACATCATCTCGCTCGCAGCTGCAGCTCACACGCAACGCACCAACAAGGGAGCATCCTGCAAATCTTGAGTCACTCACGTGGATGGAGAGCACGGGCACCACGACCCCCGGCTCCACCTCCAGGGGCACCCGGTACAACGGCACCGAACCCTCGGGCCCGCAATCGGCCGCCACCCGCGCGTAGCACAGCTCCTGCTGCTCCGCCCTGTCCCCCGCTCCCTCACCCTCCTGCTGCTGCTCCTGCTGCTGCTGGGGGTCAGAGTGCCGCGCCCGCCGCAGTGCCGCGTCCGCCGCCGCCGCGCCCGCCGGCTGCGACGCGCGGTTCATCACCAGCCTGCCGGCCATACCTGCGAGGCAGCACCCCTCACAACACGACACATTCCTGCCCTAAATCCTGCGTTCCGCCTCGCCCCCCACTATGCGGGCCCTGGCAAAGCCTGGCCCGGGCTCATGGCGAGGGCTCACCAGCCTCGGAGGCCGACGCCAGCACGGCCGCCTTGGCCACCGCCACCAGCTCCCGGGCGGCGTAGCGCCGCAGCGGCTTGAGGAGCAGCAGGCGCGCGTCGTGCGTCGGCAGCGGCGCGCCCGGCTCGCCCGACCGGGCCGCCGCTTCGAGCGACGCGTCCCAACCACCTGCGCGTCAGGGTTAGGGTTAGCAGGGTTAGGGTTAGGGCCAACCTCGCCTGCGCGCCAATCACGACGCACATCTGCTTGCCAGAGATGGCTCCACCAGATGTAAAGCTCAACACACACAGGCAGCGGGTGCTCGCTGCCACGTCCCCAGGCGGGAGTAGCCCGCCACGCGTGCCCACAAAATGCTCCGCAGCCAGTCCCCTCTTTGGCAGCAGCACGTGGACGTCGTCACCCAAGCCCCTTCCGAGCGCGCACCTGGCAGCAGCACGGGCTGCAGCTCTCCCATGCGCTCCGGCGGGCAGGTGAAGAGCGGCTGCAGCGGCAGCGTCAGCGGGCACCCCAGCGCCCGGCTGGTCACCACGGCCAGCAGCCACTCCACCGCCAGGCCCGCCGGCGGCTCCGCCACGTACTGCTTCTGCGAACGCGGGCACAGGAACTCGTAGACCCTAGACGCGCCTTCGCCCTCCCCATGCACGGCCGCCGGCTGCAGCGCGCCGTCAGCGTCGTCGGCGTCGGGCAGCAGCAGCGGCGCGCGCTCGTCGCGCAGCCGCGGCGGCGGCGGTTGGTGGCGGTTGGCGGTTGGCGCGGCGGTTGGGGCGGTGCGGGTGATGTCCTGCTGCGTGCCGCGGAGCACCACGCGCGTGTCGAGCCGGCGGACAAAGGTGAGCTGGGCGGCCAGCGCGCGCAGCGCCGTCGCCACCTGCACACGTATGGAGAGGGCGCACGCAAGTTGGGCTGTCCTGCTGAGGCCGGAATCGTGCCGGCGTCACGTGGCGTTTGCCGCACTACGCAGTCGCAGCGAGCCCTAGGTGACGGCTTGCGTGCGTGCATGCGGACCTGGTGCACGCCGACCTCTGGCAGGCCCTTGACCGATGGCACGTGCGCCTGCGTGGAAGGAACAGGAAATGGCCCAATCAGACGTCAAGGAGGGTGCACCTGGCCCGCGTCCCTCTCCCCCAGACACCGGAACTGCCATGCCCCCATGCAGACCTGGAGGCAAGAGTACACGGCGTCGGCGAAGCGGGCCGAGAGCAGCTGCTGCCGCGTCTGCTCCAGCGTGATGGCGTGCGGCGTGGCAGAGAAGGGCCCGCCGCCCAGCTGCGCCACAGGCTCGAGCGGCGCCTGCGCGTCCAGCACCTCCTCCACGCGCTCCTGCATGCATGCGCGATCAGGGCTTAGGGTTTAGGGTTAGGGCTTGCCGCGGGCTAGCCGCGACAGGTTCAGCTTGGCTGCGTGGAGCAGGTTGCGGCGGGTGGTGTGGGGCACGGGGCAGGGGCAGGGGCAGGTAACCCTAGGCGGACCTGCAGCGGCGCGCAGCCGAGCCAGGTGGCGACGGCGCGGGGCAGCTGCGGGTGCGCGAAGCGCAGGCGCGCCGCGTCGATGCGCCCCAGCAGGCGGCCCACGCCCGGCGCCACCGTCACCACATCCGCCGGAGGGCACAGCCTGCGCGCAGTGGACAGGCAGTCACGCTCAGCTCTAATGCTCCTCAACGCAAATCGCGCGCAAGATGCTGGGTGCTGCACTCGTTGAAGCAAGGAGGGGTTCTGCAAGTTCCTCGCTGCTGTGCCCTGCCACTCGATGAATGCACTTGAAGACACACGCACCTGGCGTCCGAGGAGAGCACGACCAGCTGCCCCCGCGCCCGCGCCGCCGCCGCCGCCTGCGCGTCGGGCCCCGAGGGCGCGGCGCCGGGCCCCGCCGCCGCGTGCAGCTGGCCCAGCGCGCGCAGCGCGGCGGCGCGCTGGTTGGCGTTGAGCGGGCGGCCGCGCGCGCGCTGCGCCTCGGACCACAGCGCCTCCAGTAGCCACTGCGGCGGGCGAACAGGGCAAGGCGACAGGGCAAACAGGTTCAGTTTGTTCTGTGTGGGCTGCTGAGGACCACGAACTGAGCGTGGACATAGCAAGCAGAGCGGAGGGGCGAGGGGAAGATTCTGACGCGCAGCTCCCGTGCCCAAGTCACCTGGGCGGTGGGGCCCTCCTTGCAGCCCAGTTGCTTGAGGAGCTCCAGCCTGCAGGCCGTGCGTATGTCGCGCAAGGCAGGGCGAACAACGTTCACTCGTTAGCGCGACAAACGCCACGTCCTTGAACGCAGCGCAGCATGTTCACAAGGACATCTACAGCTCACCTGGGCATGTAGCGGGCTGGGAGCTCGTAGGCCAGGGGCGCCAAGTCGGAGGGCAGGCGCACAAACGTGTGCGAGGGCGGCACCAGCCGCGACGCGTTGGCCACGGGCAGGAACGGCACGTCCCTGCACACAGCACACGCAGCACACGCAGCACACCTCGCGCCTTGCCGCCTTGCAGCCCCACGGAAGCAGGGATAGCAAAGCGAGGATGAAGACGCGCCACCAGCCCACGTGCCAGGGCCTGGCTGCGCACACCTGAGCTGCAGCGCCTGGCCTCTCTGCTCGCCAGAGACTGGCTCCACACAGAGGCAAAGCCCCCAACACGCGCACCTGAGCTGCAGCGCCTGGCCGGCGCTGAGCCCCTCGCGGTGCAGGTGCTCCAGCACGGCGTCAAACGCCGCCTCGCACGTGAGCGGCGCCGTGCCGGGCCAGCTGCCAAGCACCGACTCGCCCCAGTCCGCGCCCACCTGCGTCAGCGCCCAAGCGACGCAAGCGACTCGTGCGGCGCTGCGCAGCAAACGCTGCCGTGGCGGAGGCAGCAGCTTCTCTTTCGCTGCAAGCGCCTGCCCATGAGACCCTTGTACGACGGCCGCAAGGCACGCACGTTCTTGAGGTGCTGCACCACGGCGGCAAAGGGCGGCGGCGACCGCAGGCGGAAGTGCTGCGCCGCGGACGCCGGGACCTGCCATGCCTGTGCGCCGCCGCCGCCGCCGCCGCCACCAGCGTCGGGGTTGCCGGGCCGGGTGAGGATGGGCAGCACTGTCCAGCAGAGCGGCCAGTCCTTGGGCGACGCCACCTCGCTGTACTTGGCCAACTGCATGCAATGATTAGGGTTTGAGGGTTTGAGGGCTGAGGGCTTGGAGTCAGCGCGCGTCGGGTGTGGCGCGGCGAGCAGAGCCCTGGTTCGGGGCTCACCATGGGCGTGGCCTGCGTGCCGCCCGGGATGCCCAGCGCCGCCGGCACAAACGCAATCTGCGCCATGCACAAACGCAGCACACGCGCGCGCGCACAGTCGCCGCCGAGCCCTGAAAACCCAAGCCCTAACCCTAAACCACCACCATGCGCGCGGGAAGCAGCACCTCGGAGAGCGCCAGGTAGAACTCTCGCCCCAGCAGCGTGTGTGAGTGCGACGCAAGGTGGTCCATGAGCGCGGCGGCCGCCGCCAGCACGTCCCGCGCTTGGCTAGGGTTGCCCGCCCCGTCCAGCACGTGCCGCCGCGCCTCGACGTGCCGGGCGGCCGCCAGGAAGTGCGTGGTGGTGACGGCGTGCACCAGCCCCACGTCCCGCAGCACCTGCGCACGCCCATGCCCACCCACCCATGCAAATAGGGCTTGGCCACAGGCCCAAGCGCGGAAGACAGGGCGGCGCGCGCAGAGCGGAGGGTGGAGCGCGTCCTGGTGATGGTGGAGAGGTGTCAACCGCTCAACCGTACCTCGAGCCAGGCGGGGAAGGCAAACTGCCCGGCTGGCAGTACGCCGGCGCCGCGGTACACCTGCACACCAGCGTGCACGCTTGGCTCGTTTAGCCCTTGGGCTGCGAGGCATCGGACACAGGCTCGGAGGGTGGGTTCCGGCCCCGCCGTCCAAGCAGGTGCAAATCCAGCACGAGCACACCTTGCTGTACAGCGGGTGTGCCGGGTCGAACAGCTCGCCCGGCTTGGCCAGCGCCTGCGGTACGCACGACCAGCCCACCCACCACCGCCACACGCACACACCCCGTTCGCGCACGACGTGTGTCGGGGCTAGGCCTGGCAAGCTTCCGCCGCAGCTATGCTGTTCCGCCGCTCGCGGCTTG
>VFQP010001871.1_pt1 | contig 25610 bp, 40 predicted proteins | sample 3512351 | NCBI WGS metagenome assembly VFQP01 (sample SAMN10412372, study PRJNA504923) | tailings metagenome | isolation source: Relicate 1 Philex TSF1 revegetated site | place: Philippines: Tuba, Benguet | collected 2017-08-29
TGTGTGTGTGTGTGTGTGTGTGTGTGTGTGTGTGTGTGTGTGTGTGTGTGTGTGCGTGCTTATTCCACCCCCATTGGGATGGAATACATCTTGTCAGAGAAGCCCCCTCCTGGGGAAGCAACACACCTGTGTTTCTCTATACGCAGCAACCGTCCAAAACATGGCACGCAATGCCGTTTCAAAGCAAAACATGGGTTCTGTGTCACAGCAGTCGCGTGCTTGCACGAGGTGCTCCACATCATTTCCGCACCAAGCAAATTGCTGCTTCTCACTAGCCATGAGCACCGTGGGATGTGTGATGGTGCATGCAAACATCCAGCTACGACACAGCAACATGACAGCGGCAATCAGCTGGTGTGGGGGGAGAATAAGTGTGTGTGTGGAGAAAGAATTGTGTGTGGAGAATGAATTGTGTGTGGAGAATGAATTGTGTGTGGAGAATGAATTGTGTGTGGAGAACAATTGTGTATACAAGCACAACCCACCATGTCCTACACAACCACTATGTATTTATGTAGGACATACCTGCAAAGGCACAAACCCCAGGCTTGTGATGATCTGGGACGCACAATTGTTAGGGTTGACGTATACTATCAGTGTGAGTGAAACAAACAGAGACACAAAGACCACCATGCCCTCACGCATTTGAATGCGCAGCAACATGTTGGCCAAGCGGTACGTGCTGTGTGTGTGTGTGTTTTGGGTGGGGGGGGGACGGCTCAACAGGTTTGCAGCAATCTTATATACATGCAGCTATCATGCAGCAATCATATATACATGCAGCAATCATATGCATGCAGCAAATACACACACCTGTATGGATAGCGCCGCAGTGTCGCCATGCCACGTAGTAGATGAAAAAAGTACATGACCACATACAACAACTCTACAACATTAGTTATAATGGGCCACGCCAGCTGTCCAACAGTGACAGGGCACCTGAAAAAATTACAAGTCCAATCCTCGCTGGGCGCCCTGTTGTTGCGCGTAGGTGTTTGCGTGGGTGCATAGGTGTTTTCTCTTGGGCTATGCAACGAACGCACCACTGTTTTTTCGCCACCACAACCACTGTAATCACCAACAAAACAACATACTGGGTGCAGACTGACAAATTGAAATGGTCACGAAAGTTTTGAGAGTTGATTTTGACCGAATCATATGCCCCCAGAAAGTCAAAGGTGGCCGGGTCTTCACAGTGGGCAAAGTATGGCAACAGCACATACAAACTCCAGGTCTGTGCACAGCCATCAGGTAGTCGTAGACAGAAGTAGTACAGACAGTGGCAATACACAACACACATGGGGTAGTACATTCAACGGGGTAGTACATGGGGGTGCATTCAACAGCAGCACAGCACAAGACGCATCGCAGCACAAGGGAAAACACGCCCACGCACGTACCGCAACAGCACCCAATGCAAAGGTGGCATTGCTTTCGTCGGGCAGCTGTGCCCTGTAATTGAGATTCGAGTCGAAAAATTTAAACCCAAGCTTTGTGTAGGGGTCCAGGTCGAAAAAGGGCTGGACCACATTGCTGTTGTTCCCAGTCCTGTGTGTGCGGGTATGTGGATACAGTGTATTCACTGACAAGTGACATTCTTAATTTATTTATTTCTTAATTTATTTATTTATTTTTCTCAATGGGTACATACAATGCAGGGTCTGTGCCGAATATTTGTAAAGCCGATTCCTCCAAACCATTGTCAAAAGGGACAATCCAGGGTTCTGGAGGCTGCCCAGTGTCTGCTATGGTGTCCCATGGTTGCTCTGTTCCAAACGCAATTGCAAGAAACTGAAGAAGCTGCTGTTCTGTGCTTACATCTATTTCTGTGCATTGGATGTGTGTGAACACATTGGTTATGATGAAGACATTGGTTGTGTGTGGGAGGGTACTCACATGTTGACCACATTTGGCCCACATTTGGCAACATTATCACCACAAACATCAACACAATACATACCAGTTGAATCATCTGAAGCGTTGTCCAGGGATGTCACAAGCTGCCCAATGGCCATGCCCTGCAGCACCAGTGCCAGCAGTAGCACATGCAAGTGGCGCCAAATGCGGGGCTGCCTTCGTCGGAGCGGCGGTGGCAGCTCACAATATGGGTTGATGACTTGTCGATGATGCCAAAGCCATGATGGGCCACCTGGTTGTCATGTTATTATATTATTTATATAAATAGTAGTAGTACTGTTATTTATATTATTATTATTATTATTATTATTAATAGTATTATCTATAGTATTACTGTGCTACCTATTATTATCATCGTCTAGGCATTGTGACGATGCGCATTATGTGCAATACATACCTGCTGTTGTGGGTGTATGGGTTGTAGCTGCAGCTGACTCTTCACACACGTCACCATTGACAACGTCACCATCAATAGTAGTATCATCTGCCACTTGCTCCTCTGCACGTTTTTCACCACGACAACAGCAGCAGCTCCACAAATTTTGCAATTTACGAAGCAACAACAAAGAAATCGCGAGATCAGGGCTCAGTGTGTGTGCTTGCACAATCATGACCATGAGAAACTGTGTCAGTGGGTGTGACAAAGAAGAGAGAATGTGACGAAGAGGGATGTTGATATGGTGCTTGGGATGCATAGAACAATGCATACACAGCCAAGAACAATGCTTACACACATAGCCACGTACCCAATACCAAGCAGATTGATACACAAAAGACAAAACTATGAGGGCCTCTCGTGGGGGATCCAACCACCAACATGGACGCTGCACCACGGCCCTGTTGATAACAGTGGCGCGATGTGTGTGTATGTGATCTATGGTTGCAAATGAACAAGCGTGATGTGTGTTTATGTGATGTATGGTTGTACATGAACAAGCGTGGGAATGCACTCGTCAATCCAATACCCAATGCACTCGTCAATCCAATACCAAATGGACCACCACACAATGTGTTCCCTCAATGGGCCCATACCCGTTGAGTGCCAGGGTCATGGCGTTGACAAGTAATAGTATGCACAACATGATGCAGTGGGTGGTCACCATGTTCCAGCGGAGCACATCCCTGTGTGTGTTATCGAATGGCAAACAAAGTGCCTACTCATGCCCACCAGCAATGCCTACTACGCATGCTGGGAAAACAATAACATATGCACTACCATGTGCGCTACATGAGCATCATACCATTGTGCATGCCAGGTGCGCATCAGGTGCCACGTGGACACCACCATGCCAGTGAGGTTGAAGAGCGTACACATGCTCGTAAACGCCAAGTTGCAAATGGCAAGGTTGTTGGACATGATGAATGCAATACCATCTCCTTCAAACTTGAGAACCATCAAGGCAATGATGCCGGCAAGTGCCAGGATGATAGCCGTGTAGTTTGCCACCACCACCGTCTGTGTGGATGATCCACCGGGAAGGTGTGCAGCAATGCCTTGTACAAATTCCCCTAGTGGACCTTCCATACCTTTGTTTCTCTGTAGCTCATCCATTCCAAGCGTAAATGGACAATGGACATGTCTCTACCAGGTTTTGGGGTTGTTTGATTGACCTTGCCAGCCCCATTGTCCCCACCGTTGCTTTCATCAATCGATGTATCCATCGGGGACACACTATGTGAACACACTGTGTCTACATGATCTCACACATCACACGTCGTTTCATAGCAACCAAACACGGTTGCTGTCTTTTACATGAATCTCGTCAACACTATCACAACGTGCGTGCTTCATAAACACAACATCAAATATAAATAGGTGCAGAAATAATACGTGAAGATATATATGTCGCGATGCGGTCATAAGCTACATAAATTGGGACAAAAAGTGCCACACGTGTACAGTTCTCACAGGTTGGACAAGTGTGAAAACTGTCTCGAAAGCTGTCGCTGGGAATGGGTTGTAGACATACAAATACCATCCTCCTCATCCCCTGCTGTACCATCACCTGGAGTGCCTTTACGCCAAGGCGCCTTGAGGAACATGGTGAGGTTGGTCAGCATGGCCATGGTTGAGTCCACGTCCATGGTTTCTTGTGATACTGATGCGCCAAGTTTTGCGCATTCTTCGTCTAGCAGATCGAGGTTGAGCTCCTGAGCACCAAGGTGGTGACAATTGTGTTGAGGTACCTGCACACACATGGGTACCCACCGCACATACCAGCACCCATGTCATCAGCTGCTGTCCTGCCTTGTGCTGCCACAGACGATGCACGCCCTGCAACCCATCCTCCAGGCTCTTGAGCTGGCTGTATTGGGCCTGCACAATGGCCGCCAATGAGCCACGATACGATCGAATCAAATGGTCGTCCACGCTCGTGTATGTGCTCTGTGTTGTTTGGGTGTGGACAGGTGTTTTGGACCAGTGTTTTATGATGCTAGATTTCACCACCACCACCAAAACAAACATACATTCTTGACATTCAGTTCCATCCATGTTGGCCGCACAATGATGTCACCCACACGGTTGATGATAACCCTGTGCCCACTGCGCTTGTACACACGCAGCCACTTGCTCGCCTTGGGGATCACGTCCTGATCGTTGACAATGTCCCATGTGCTGGGCACCGCTGCCTTGAACAGCCGCGCAAACGCATGGTTGCCCACGCGTGGTGCACCAAATGTGTAGACTTGTACATCCACACGTCCCTGCAGTGCTGGCTCTGTTGCTGCAATCAGCGTGTGCACATCCCATGCCGCCAATGTGGCCAGCGCACCCCCCAGGCTGTGCCCTGGTGTGGTGTGGTGTCAGTGGACATCCACACATTCTGGTGGTCTGTACACCCACTGCCTACATACCTGTCAGAAGTACACGTACTCGCTTGCTACACACGCCATTTGATGCGGCAGCATTGCGCACCGCGGTCATCATGTGATCTAGTGCTTCTCCTTCGATGGCACTCCACAGTCGCCAAAACCCTGCAGGAGGTTGATGGTGTTTTCAACAATGCTGTGTTCCATGCTGTATTCAATGCCTGCACTTTAAATGTGTGCATTATGTATATGTGCCCAATTTATTTGTTTTTTAAAAAACAGAAGATAACTCAAAACTCAAATTCAAAATTCTTACCTTGATGCACATGAGGACCGCGTTGCCAGCGCCGCTGCCAGGGCATGCGTGGGTGCTGTACTTGCCACAGGCTTGCGTCTGCTCTTATGTTGCTGTTGGGTGTGCCGGGCGAGGTTGTGTGGGGTTGTGTGGGGTTGTGTGGGGTCATGGGTATTACGTTCACCATTCATTTCCTCCTTATTCCTGTGCTCCCCATTAATTTCCTCCTTATTCATTTGCTCCACCATTCATTCGCTCCAATTTTACTTATTATTATTTACATACGTACCGTAATGACACGGTGCCTCGAAAGGTGACCACCACAAACCCAGGGCCCCATGCAACCAGTGCCGCCACATCCTCGTGTTGCCAAATATGTATGCCATGGGAATGTACTAGGCCCATCTGGCACCCATGTTCTGCAGTGAATACAGGTTCTCCTGCATAAATATCCTGTTGGAGATGGGTAGGAGAACACATATCCTATTGTCATGCAAGCATACAGCATGTTGTACAGCATATTGTCAAGCCCAACAATACACGTTGAGATGCGCGCACCCCAGTCTGTATACCACAAACACACACACCTGCGTTTCTCTATACGCAGCAATGGTCCAAAACATGGCGCGCAATGCCGTTTCAAAGCAAAACATGGGTTCCGTGTCACACCCACGTTGCATCATGGCCTGCTTCAAGTCACCCTCACACCATGCAAACTGTTGCTTTTCAGATGCGAGAAGCTGGTGCAACTGTTCCACAATGGGTGCGGAATACCACCCACGTGCCAACAGCATCACCGCCATCATGAAGAGCACGGGCGCAACACCCAATTGCTCGATGAATTGGGACCCGCAGTTGTTGGGGTGAATGTAAAATGTCAATGTTTGCAAGAGAATAACTGTGCCAAAGACAACAAGCCCCTCTCGCATCTGTGTGTGCATGGGTGGTGTGCATGGGTGGTGCGTTCTCAAGCACAAACAAGTGAGGGAATCCTTGTGGGGTGTCCATACCTGCAATCGAACATAGAGGTTGGCAAAGCGGTAGCGGCTGTAGTTGTATTGCTTCAATGCAGACAGGGCATGCATCGTGTGCCATGCAAACAAGACCAGGTATAGAACTTGCATCACGTTTATCACAATCATGTGCCACAGATCTGACAGGGCCGTTGGGCAGCTAAACATCTGACATGACATATCCTCAGCAGGAGCATTTCTGTGTGTTGTGAGATGCAATGTCTTGTGATATCAATGCCTTGTACTCTGTTGCTTGTAACACCAGGTTCCCCCCTCCCACACACGTTTCCCAATTTTCACCATTCCACACACTTTTCACAGGTCCCACCATCCCACACACCAACCTGCATGACACATCCAAACCAAAGTGCTGTCGAAATGTGGCTGCATTTGCCACAACAGCCTTGTACGCTCTGTCAAATGTGGGAAAAACAGGCGAATCCAAGCAATAGGAATAGTAGGGCAAGCCCAGATGTACCAGCATGGACTGTGTGGGGAATTACCAACATGGTGTGGGGAAAACCGCCGACACGATAGGTGAACTCGCATGTGCCACATTGTGGTCATATGGTGGTGCACTTGTATATATACCACATAGTGGTCACGGTGATACAAGATGGTGGTCACACCACATAGAGGTCACAGTGATCTACATACCATTGCACTAATAAGGGCAAATGTACCATTGGCACCAGTCTCATTGCCCCATGGGAAATCGGTTTGCGCAATAACAATGGCACTATCATGCCCTACAATATCTCTGGAGAATGCATCATGAAATGGGAGTCTGTATACATTGGTGTTGTTGTATGTCCTGTGGGGATATACATCGTGTTGGTTGTGTGGGTACCTATACCCCTATGCACATGCTTGCCAACAACACCACATGTACCATCATCACCATCACCCATCATCATCACCATTACGTACGAGTTGGGGAGGTTGCCATACAGTTGTTGAGAAACAGTCTGGTTTTCTGCATCACCCACATAGTAGGGGATGCCCTTCCATGGCAAGAGCATGGTGTCATTTCTAATCATGTCTTTCCATACATCTCTGTGCCCCGTGGTGCGTTCAAGGTAATTCATCAGCACATCATTGACCTCTGCAGGCCTGGTGCTCTCTGTTTGTGTTACATGGTGCATGTGAAGGCATGTACATTGCAAATACATGCTGCTTCCCTATGCACCACCAAATTCCCTTTGCACCACCAGATTCCCTTTGCACATACCAAATTCCGTGGCTATGTTGTCAATAGCGACCAAATCCAACTGCGCATCTTCAGCACGGCTCACACACTCTGCAATAATGGCAGACTGCACCACCGCCCACACCACAAACACATGCAGGCTGCCTGTACACACACGGAGCCATCCTCTGGGTTGCATGCTGTCTGGTAGCTGTGCATGGCCTGCGTGGGTAGAAACAATGGGCACAAACAATGGTTCGAAACAGGAGTTTTGTACATTTTCTCTTTCTTTCTTCTTTTCTTTCTTCTTTTTTTCTTTCTTCTGTGTACATCCAACAACCCACACACATGCAACAGCACATATAAAACAGCACATATAAAACAGCATCACCTGGTTGACTGACAGGTAAGGCCTCACTGGTGCCCTTTTCCAGCCGTGAAGATGTGCCACGACGAAACCAGCTGCTGCGATGCCGTGATGGATATCTTGATGCATTAGGGATGCGTTGTGTTATGGATGCGTTATTGGTGGATGAAAGGGAGGGTTCGACAGCACCATTCGATTCTCGATTGATGCTGCTGTGCAAGGGCTCCATTATGGGGGGCTCCTTTACCGCGTGCATGGAAGAATATTCCACCACACATGATTCCACCTCATCAGGAGCTGGTAGTGTAGCAGCATCAGGGAGTGTCGCAGTCTTGTCAGAGAGTCCGTTGCGCTCCGCATTCGCTGTACCATTCGCTGTACCATTTGCTGTATCAACCACCCTTGTAAGGCAGTGATTGCTCTTCTCCACTACTGTCGCATCCTCTTCTTTTGCCCTGCGTTTGAAGCCACACCATCCGCTTTTGCCACACCAGCCCATACGCTGTACTACTTGAGCCCATCGCACACGGGGACACATGAGTCGAATCTGCATGACCAGAATTGCAAAGAGCACGTTCCATGCACTCTCCATGACTGCATACAACACCACCGTGGACACTGTGTCGCGTCGGAACAGCCACCAACACGAGACACCCACCAGCATGACGTTGCGTGCCAGGCAGCAGCACACGGCAAGCAGCAAGGCAAGCATGAGGAGGCTGTTGGTGGTGACAACCATTTTGCGCATGGGATCCCTGATGAGAGGGGAACAGGTGGTGGTTCTGTATGTATGAGGGTTGTGGCAGTATTTCATGTTGCTTCATACACATATGTTGCTTCATACACATGATTGCTTCATACACATATGTTGCCTCATACACATAGGTTGCTCCATACCAGTGATGGTGCCTTGCTTTGTACACGTGCCATGCATATATAACCATAGATGTGAGCAACAAGGCAATGCAGAATGAGAAAATGATGGTATTGGCCATGGTGAGGTGGTTGTTTCGAAAGAACGACAACCTGTGTGTGGGAGGGTTTCAATTACCCGGCTGCTGCAAAACCTAGTCTAGTGTGTTTGTACTATTGCTGGACTTTTGGAGGTTACATGGCACCTACCCATTGTTTTCAAATTTGAGCCATACAAGGACCGCCATGCCTGCCACGCCCAACACAATGCCAATATAGTTGATCAGCAGCACCGCCTTAGTCTGCTTGTATGACAGATACTCTAGTCTGCACACCACCACAGCCATTGTAATAATAATCAGTGACACTGTTAGGAGTTGTCACAATACTGCATCATGCATGCAGTCACGTAACTGCGGTATTGACCATATGTAACACGAGTGCATCCACACTCCATTGTATAGGTGCTATCATGGAGATGTAAATTTGGTAGTAATTTATAATAAATTGAACCAAAGTAATTGTTGAGGTAGCGCCCAAACGAGCAACGCTCGAGTGCCCCACCCTTCACGTTTTTGCTCCGAAACCTCCCACAATAAAAAAAGTTGAAATTCCCGCAACAAACCCTTCAGCATATGCATATACTTCCCTGCAGTTGAAAGCTATTCGACACACGCTTGATCAGTTGCATCTTGCTCCATCATTTTTTTGGAGGGTGCACTGGTTTTGCCTAATCTCAATACACCCGTGATCCAACGCAACGCCATGCAACTTGGTAGTCAGCGTCACGTAGCTCCAGCTAGCGAGTTGTGCCCTGCTCGCTGCAGTGTGGGCCGTCATCCGCAACGTGTTGTGTGCTTTCCAACCGTTCGTAGAGCCTGCAGTGGCACCACAATGCGTCACACAATCATTGCACAATCAGCAGCAGTGGAAGGAGTATCACAGCAGCAAAGGTTTGTGTTTTGACTTGAACAGTGGGTGCCATGCATACCATCGTTGACCACCACATTCATACACAACCACAGTGCACAAAACAATGGCGATGGACCCGAATACATCACCACCAAGCGCATTGGCATCCTGGGTGGTGGGCAGCTCGGCAAGATGCTTGGCAACGCTGCGGTACGCGTTGTATTGTGTTGGGCGTCGGGTTTTGTTGGAGGGGGTTGTTTGGTGGTCTGATGGTTGTGCAGCGCAAGCACATGCAGTGTGTGCAAACCAGATGCTACTCTGTAGCCATATGCAAGTGCATGCAACACTTGGGCAGCATATGTGTGCCAATTGTTGCCATGCATATTGCTGTATATACAACCATTCATCCATGATCCATCCACACCATCTCCTTCCCCCCCCCCCCTATAGGCAGAAATGGGCATCAGCATCCGTGTCCTAGACCCCACCCCGGGCTGCCCTGCATCCTCTGTTGCAGAACAAACAGTTGGAAGCTTCCAGGACTTTGAAACAGTCAAAGAATTTGCCAAAGGGGTGGATATTCTCACAGTGGAGATTGAACACATCGACACTGCAGCCATGCAGGATGTGCTTGACAACACAGATGTGGATGTGGAGCCACAGCCACAGACATTGCGCACCATTCAGGTTGGGGGGGGTTGGGGATGCGTATTTTGTTGTTGAGAAAATGCAATGATTGGTCATGTTTGATTGTTGACTTTTCAAAACGTGCAGCCTGTTTTATTGCTCGTCAATGGAGCACCATCCCCTGCTCAACCACCCTCTCTTGCTTATACAACCACCCTCTCTTTGTGTACCTATCATATATTACAGGACAAGTATCAGCAAAAGGTGCATTTCACCAGCAACAATGTCCCAGTGGCACCCTTTCAAGAGATCCCCGATCAGGCTGCACTGGACAAGGCAGTGACTGCATTTGGCTACCCCATCATCCTCAAGTCAAAGCGGTAGGTGGGCAGTGGTGGGCAAGTGCACATGTGGGGGGCAGTGGGGGGCAAGTGCACATGTGGGGGGCAGTAGGGGGCAAGTGCACATGTGGGAGGCAGTGGGGGGCAAGTGCACATGTGGGAAACTAGAAGATACAGAGTAGTAGATACAGTGTAGTAGATACGGAATAGTGGATACGCAGTAGATAGTGCACTACTTGGCTGCGTAGATACATCTTTTGTCTGCATTATGTTGTTTGTTGTTGTTTGTTATGTACACAAAACACAGCACAACATCACACATGTTTTCCCCACCCCCCACCCCTGTACACCACAGCAATGCATACGATGGCCGCGGCAATGCAGTAGCACGCACTGCAGATGAGCTGCAGGGTGCTGTGGATGCCCTGGGTGGCTTCCCACAGGGCCTGTATGTTGAAAAGTGGGTCCCCTTTGTGTGTGAAATGGCAGTCATGGTGGCCCGATCCAGCAACGGGGAAATCGTGTCGTTTCCAGTGGTGCAAACCATTCATCGTGACAATATTTGCCACACGACAGAGACACCTGCTCGGGTGCCCTTGTCTGTACAGCAACAGGCCAAACGCGTTGCTGAATCTGCAGTTGCATGCTTCCAAGGTAGGTATTGTTTTGCTGTTGTTTTTGTGTCCTTGTACATTTATATTGTTTTGGGTCATTGTGCAAGTACAACATATGGGTGTATGCAACATATGTTGTTATACACAGCAACCCCACCTGTCCCACTCGCACACACCCTCCCCTCCTCCTCACAACTACCGCCACAGGCGCTGGCGTGTTTGGTGTCGAGATGTTTTTGCTCAAGGACAACACCATCGTGCTCAATGAAATTGCACCCCGACCACACAACAGCGGCCATTACACCATTGAAGCCACCAGCACCAGTCAGTACCAGCAGCACCTGCGGGCCATCTTGGGGCTGCCATTGGGCAACACAGACCTGAAATGTGGTGCTGCAATCATGCTGAATATTCTGGGTGATGCGGATGGGCCAGAGGGGCGAGCACTGGCGGAAGATATGATGCAACGTGCATACAAGGTGTGTGTGTGTGTGTGTGTGTATAATGGTGAGGGAAACTATGAGACGAAACACCACAACAACATAAACAACAACAGCAATAATAACAATAATGGAATTCCCCACCAATGTAGCACCCCTAGTTTTCCCTCACAACAAACAAAAACACCCTCCCCTGCACATAACAAACAACCCCACCCGACTACACCCTCCCCCAAACCCCACCCAGGTTCCCGGAGCCACAGTGCACTGGTATGGCAAGGAAGACGTGCGTCGTGCTCGCAAGGTGGGCCACATCACCATCTGTGCCCCCACTCCCGAGGAGGCACGTCGACGACTGGGTCTCATAAGCCCTGCTGCACTGGAGGCTATGAAAAAAGAGGCATTCCCTGTGGATGCAGCTCCAGCAGGGGGTGTGACAGGGGGTGTGACAGGGAATGCTCGGGTGGCGATCATTATGGGGAGTGACAGTGACCTACCCACTATGAAGGGGGCAGCGGAGGCACTGGAGGAGATGGGAGTGGAGGTGGATGTGACTGTGGTGTCTGCACATAGGACTCCGGAGAGGATGGTGGAGTTTGCACGTACTGCACACACACGTGGTGTCCAGGTGTGTTGGTGGTGGTGTTGGGTGCTGCTGGGCATACCAACAATGTTGTGGGTGGGTGGCGTATATATATATTATAATGTTTGATTGCACACAAACACACCGTACACAAACCTAAAAACCCTAAACCCCACAAAAAGGTTATCATTGCAGGAGCAGGTGGTGCAGCACACCTGCCAGGCATGGTGGCATCCATGACCCCCCTGCCCGTGATTGGTGTACCAGTCAAACCTGCAGGAGCATACTTGGATGGCATGGACGCACTGTTGTCCATCGTGCAGATGCCCAAGGGCGTACCCGTTGCCACAGTGGCCATTGGCAATGCTGCAAATGCTGGCTTGTTGGCTGCTCGCATCTTGGCAACATCAGACCCTGCACTGCAGCAGGTGTGTTTGTGGGTATGGGTGTGGGTGTGTGGGTGGGTGTGGGTGTGGGGGGGAGCAATACAATAATAGTCAACAGTTATTTGGTGTTGACTACCACCACAACGACGTGTCTCCCTTAAAATACCAACAGCGTATGCTGGAATATCAAGAGGGTATGCGATCCATGGTGGCAGACAAGGCCAGCAAGCTCGAGTCGATCGGCTGGAGGCAATACTTGCAACAATGAGGAGAAACATGTGTTTTGCTCGTTTTTGCATGTCAATTTACTATATATATTATTTGGCTGTTGGTTGCAACACACATACATACAAAACAACTTGCAATCAAAACCAACAGCACACATCAGCTGGCCAGCATCCATGCTTCCACCATCGTGCAGCAGCACGTTGATAGCACCATCTTGCAAGTGATACATATAGATCAGACACTATGTGCTCAAAAGTTGGGCGCACCGTGCCTCATGCAGCGGTTGTCGCAGCTCTGATCTGCTGCAGCATCGCCATAGTGCACGCAGACGAGCGAAGCAACAAGGTTGTGGCATGATGTATATGTTGATCTATATGTATAGCACTTGTTCATGCACCCAACAGACCCATGCATGTAATGGCAAGCCAGCACACCATCCATCATCCATCCATCATCTCCTTGGACACACATACAGTATGTCGTTGGCGATACAGTGCGCTTGTGGGTCAACAAGGTGGGGCCATATAACAACCCCCAGGAGACCTACAATTACTACTACCTCCCATTCTGTAAGCCACGACCGGGCGAGCGGATGACACAAAAGTGGGGTGGGTTGGGTGAGGTGCTCGAGGGCAACCAGCTGGTAGACAGTCAGCTGGACATTAAATTTCGACGTATGTGTGTCGTAGGTTGGCATATGCTGTATGTGTGCTTTGATGATGATGATGATGATGATGCCCTTATGGAGCACCAGTACACCACTAATACATCTTGTCATCCCCACGCATTCCCCTCCTCCCCACAGTGGATTCTTCAAAAACAGAAGTATGCACATTGTTACTGACAGATGACAATGTCAAGGTATTCAAGCATGCAGTGCGGCGGCATTATTGGTATGAGCTGTTTCTGGACAACCTACCCATTTGGGGTTTTGTGGGTCCACCCCCCGAGAAAACAAAGGATGATGATACGATTTACATTTATACACACAAATCGTTTGACATCTCCTTCAATGACAACCGGGTATGTGCGCTGTAAAGGTGTTGTCGGGGTACTTTTAGGGTTACTTTGTAGGGGTACTTGTAGTCAACACATGACATCTTTAGTCAACACATGAAACACCTCAAACAAACCCCCACCACACACACACACACACACAACAGATCATGCCCACCACACAAACACATACACAACAGATCATACCCACCACACACAACAGATTATCCAAGTCAACCTGACATCAGAAAATCCTCAGCCTCTCACATCTGCTGCATCACTGGTGTTTACATACCAAGTGCGATGGGTATCCACAGACATTCCCTTCCGAAAGCGGTTTGAGAGGTACCTTGACTACAACTTTTTCGAACACCAGGTGCGTATGAGGTGATAGTGATGATGTTGATGATAGTGGATATGTTGATAGATTATATTGTGTGATACAACCACACACAATACCACACACAATACGCTCACAATACAACCCCACACCCTCACACACCCTCACACGCAACAGATTCACTGGTTTTCCATCTTCAACTCCTTCATGATGGTCATCTTCCTCACTGGCCTCGTGTCCATGATCCTTATGCGCACACTGAAAAAGGATTATGCAAAATATGCCAAGGAAGATGATGACCTGGAAAGCTTGGAACGTGACATTAGCGAAGAAAGTGGCTGGAAGTTGGTATGTGGGAGGTGTTGTGAAGATTGGTTGTTGTGTTGTCGGTAGTATTGTATGTCAGAGAATACTTACGAGAATACATGACACACTCAGCAATGTGCACACTGCACAATAGAAATGTGTACACAGTGTATATTGCACACACTTGATCTGTGCCTTTTACGCGATCATCCCACCATCATCCCATCCATCAGGTGCACGGAGATGTCTTCCGCCCACCGCGTTACTTGGAGCTCCTGACTGCCCTTGTCGGTACAGGCATCCAATTGGCAACACTCACCCTGCTCGTCATCCTGATCACCATTGCAGGCACCTTGTTTGTGGAGCGTGGCACCATCCTGACCGTGTTCATCGTGTGCTATGCCCTCACCTCCTTTGTTGGCGGCTATGTCAGTGGTGGTTTCTATGCACGCCAGGAGGGCAAGCAGTGGATTCGATGTATGCTCCTCACAGCCAACATCTTTCCCATGACGTGCTTTGCGCTGTGCGCTGTGCTCAATACAATTGCCATCGGCTACCGATCCCTGGCGGCGGTGCCCTTTGGGTCTATTGTCGTGGTGCTGGTCATTTGGTTTTTCGTGTCGTTTCCATTGTGCCTGTTGGGTACGGTGGTGGGGCGCAACTGGAACAGCGTGCCCAACAACCCATGCAGGGTCAAGCGCATCCCATCCCCGATCCCTGACAAGCGGTGGTACCTCACCCCCCCTGTCATTGCTGCCCTGGGTGGCTTGCTCCCATTTGGCAGCATCTTTATCGAGATGTATTTCATATTTACGTCGTTTTGGCAGTACAAGGTCTACTATGTGTTTGGGTTTATGCTGCTTGTGTTTTTAATTCTGATGATTGTCACCACGTGTGTTACGGTGGTGGGCACCTACTTTTTGCTCAATGCAGAAAACTATCACTGGCAGTGGACTGCATTTGGGGCTGGTGCATCCACTGCATTTTACGTATTTGTGTATTCCATCCACTACTTTTTCATGAAGACCAAGATGAGCGGGTTTTTCCAAACCTCGTTTTATTTTGGCTACACAGCCATGTTTTGCCTGGGGCTGGCCACCATGTGTGGTGCAGTTGGGTACCTTGGCTCACGCGTCTTTGTGCGACGCATCTACATGAATATCAAAGTGGATTGATTGTTTTGTTGTTGTTGTACACATGTGCTGTCGAGGGTAACAAGGTGAGTACCATGTCTGGTACTTTTCTTGCATGTCATCGGATCAATCACAACGCATCAGAAACACTATCACGACACCAGTACACACGATTTTGATTCCGTATCGTGCCCAGCCGCACCTTGTGGAGATGATGCACCCTGTGTTGAACATCCAGACACCCTGTGGCATGGCTTGTGCTGTGCCACGCAGTGTGACAAAAACCATGCGGATACCAGCACAGTTCAGGTGCGCCTTGTCACATGGTGCTAGCAACTCGTGGAAAGCGATGCCTCACGTTTGTTGTGCCCCAACAGCTGCCCCAAGAGCATGCGTCTAGGGCGCCAGGATGCACCAACACACATCTTCAGGTATGCTTGGCAGGATTTGGGCACGATGTATGCACTGTTCATGGCATGGGCTTGCTCACCAAGCCCTACACCAACACACAGGGCTGCAGAGGCAGCAGTGACAGATAATGGTGCAACACCAACACCAACACCTACTCCTGTAGTGAAAATTGACAACAAGAGTGACCCCTTTGCTACCGTGGTCACCATCCGCTTTGGTGATCGCCTCGGGGAGCTCCTTGATACCGTATGTGTGTGGAGAGGGTCTTTCTCTCTGAAGAGAGAGGGCATTGTAGTATGCACAGGGCACCTTACCCCCCTCTCCACATGTACAGATGCGTGCATTGAAAAACTTGGGATTGAACATTCGCCGTGCCAAGATTGATCAAACAGATCCCAACAGCAAAAACAAGTTTTACATCACCGATGCATCCACAAGTGAAAAGGTCACCAAGAGGTACCAATGGGGGTTGTGCCATGAATAAGGTTGTACAGCAAACTTCATATCCTAGCAAACTCCAAATCCCATGCTCACAGTGCCATGATTGAGGAAATCCGCCTGACGATCCTCAACAATCTTTTGCAATACCACCCTGAAAGTGCAGAGGAGCTTGCATGGGGCCCCAAGGTTAGCAAGCCCAGCAGCTTTGACTCAACATCGCCTCTGGGGTTGGCCAACCGTCAGCATGTGGTCGACACGTTCATTGATGTGTCTGAAAACAGTGCTGGCACATTTACGGTGATCAACCTGCGCACCACCGATCGACCGGGCTTGCTCGTGGACATTGTGCGTGTGCTCAAGGATATTAATGTCAACGTGGTATCTGCAGAGGTTGACACAGAGGGCAAGAATGCTGTGGATACATTCTATGTGACGTATGTTGATGTGTTGTGTGGCTGTGTGCATGTGCGTGTGCTCATGGCGTATCTCATGTTCTATCTCATTGTACAGGTATCATGGCGAGCCCCTCAACCCATCGATGGTGCAACTGGTGACCAAGTACGTGGGGTTTGTGTGCTGTATTCTTCCGTATAACATGCATCTGCAACAATACACACTGTCACACACAGCTGCTTGCAATACTACTTGAGCATGGCATCTGTGGAGCGAGAAGAGAGCTATTAGTGTTGCCCTTACTCAACCTGCCTGAAGTTAGTATGTCAAAAGCGTCCTGTTTTTGGGAAATTGCTGTTTTTGCTGTGAAACATTCCAATACTCCATTAACCCACTCCATACCCACCTGGATACGCATCGACACTGTTTGCAGCCCCCAGTTTGTGCACAACATCTCATCACACCACCAACTACCGTCGTATATAACAGCCCGCATATAGCAGCCCCGTCGCACCATGAATGATCCAGTTGCCCTTGCCACATTGTTCACCAAGCCCACACCGGTGGGCGAGCAATTGACAGCAAAGGCTGCCGCATTGCATGCAAACCAAAATACTAGTCCTGCCAGGCAACACGACGACGGTGATGGTGACACCTCAGGTCCAGTTGCTCCGTATCAGGCAAAGCCCATCAGCGGTCCCATCAGCAGGAACTATACACCAGCACTGGAGGTGATGGAGAACCATGACCTCAACCAACAGGTGTGTAGTTGTATATATGTTGCACAGGTGTAGGCTGCCACCAACCAACCACACTGGTACCTACAATCCAGGATGTTGAGCAACGCATAGAGACCATCATCAACAGCTACAAGAAGAAGCTTGCAGACCGCACCCACCATCACATGGGCTATCCGTACAACTTGGATTTTGAGTATGGCCCACTGGAGGGCTTGCAGAGCTTTATGATCAACAACTTGGGTGATCCATTTATTGAAAGCAACTATGGTGTCCATTCACGTGAATTTGAGGTGGGTTATGGGATGCGATGAGCACGCTGTCAAACGCACAAACCATCACCGTGTACCATCACCTCACAGATTGGTGTGCTCAACTGGTTTGCCAAATTGTGGGAGATTGACCAAGACGATTTCTGGGGATACATCACCAACTGTGGTACAGAGGGCAACTTGCATGGCATCCTGGTTGGCCGTGAAAACTTGCCAGATGGCATCTTGTATGCATCCCGTGAGACACACTATTCCGTGTTTAAAGCTGCACGCATGTACCGCATGGACGCTGTTGCGGTATGCTTTTATGGGGTGGGTGGGTGTCTCACAGACTGCTGTCTGCATCCTGCGCATCCTACATCCTCTGATCATCCTCATTATCCTCACCCACAGGTTCCCACCCTGTCTACGGGTGAGATTGATTATGATGCGCTCCAGAGCTCCCTAGCAGCCAATGCATCCCGCCCAGCCATCATCAACGTCAATATTGGCACCACCGTCAAGGGCGCCGTGGATGACCTTGACCGCATCCTGGACATTTTGCGATCGACTGGCTACACAGAGGATCGATTTTACATCCACTGCGATGGGGCATTGTTTGGCTTGATGATTCCCTTTGTCAAAAAGGCCCCACTAGTGACGTTTCAAAAGCCCATTGGATCCATTAGTGTGAGCGGACACAAGTTTATCGGGGTGCCAGTGCCATGTGGTGTTGTCATCACACGCACCCGCTATGTGCATGCGCTGAGTCAGGATGTGGAGTACCTCAACAGTCGTGATGCAACCATCATGGGATCACGCAACGGGCATGCACCCATCTACATGTGGTACACGCTCACACGCAAGGGCTACGAGGGGATGCGCAAGGACGTGGAGAAATGCTTGCGCAATGCACACTTGCTCAAGGTATGATGATGTTTTGTTGGGGGGGAGTTGCACGAGGATGTCAAGTGTGCACATACAATCATTAACACCAACACACACACACACACACACACACTCACACAGTCTATGTTGGAAAAAGCGGGCGTGCCAGTGATGCTGAACGAATTGAGCAGCACAGTGGTGTTTGAACGCCCTAGGGATGAGGCATTTGTGCGCAAGTGGCAGCTGGCGTGCGAAGGCGATATTGCACATGTGGTGGTCATGCCCAACATTGGCTTGGACAAGCTTGAGACGTTTGTTGCAGACTTGATCACCAACCGTGCATCTGTGGCAGTGGAGGCGACACGACAGATGGCACAGATGGCACGCTTACGTGAAGCAAGCATAGATGAGGAAGAGGGCACCGCAAGGAGCAGCATTAGTGACGAGGAGGGCATCACAAGGAGCAACAATGACAAGGAGCGAGTTGTATAGAAACGCTTGGCGAATTGATTTGTACTTGCATACCATCATCTTGCAGTTATTTACAGAGCACCACACAGAGAGAGTTGCTCTGATTTTGTGTAACATATAATTGCGAACTAGGCGTGTTGACAATTTGCTGCGACGATGTTATTCCCCAGCATGCGGCGTCTGCGCCTCAGCAGGTGCAGGGCATTATTGAACAGCCTAGAATGTGCAGTTGAAGCTGCATTGCCATCGGATATGTTGCCACAGCGGTCAGCAACTGGCATGCAACATGTCATGACAAGCCACATGATGCGTGGGCTGCACAGCACCTCCTCTCTAGGTATGCTGATTGATTTGCTTATTCATTGCTAGGTGATTACTACTGCATTACATTACCATCATCATCCATCACCAACCAGACGTCCAGCCAGTCACAGCACCATCACAACCTGCATCACAACCTCCCCGTGCTCGCCACCAGGCTGTGGGGTCGTGGGCACTTGATATACATACACACAACCTCAAACCATTGAGCACCAGCACCAAACTCATGAAAGCACCACTCCTACGATTGGTGGATAGCTTGAAGCAGCTTGTCCTGAGCCACCATCAACAATTTTGTACGTGTATGCGTGTTGTAAGGATGGTTTGTTGTTGTAGGGATGGCTGCATGGTTTGTTGTTGTGGGGATGATGACATGTACATGTACACATCGCCCATACACACCCACCCATACACACTCATCCTAACCCCCTCATCCACACACACCCATCCATACACGCCACCCATACCCCCTCATCCACACAGCAGCAGCAAGTGTCCAGCTGGCAAATCAAGCACTCCAAATCATCCGCCTAGCACATAAAGAAGCCAACCTGTCACAGAGACGTGCCCACCAATCATCAGTGCACCAATCATCATCAGTGGCTCCCCCCACAGCAGGTGACAGCCATACTGTGGGTACACCAGTGGGCACATCAGAAGTCAATGCAGGTTTCATTCAAAAGGCAGCTTCTCATGCACCTGCAGAGCCAGCTTCTCATTCAGGAGATGCAGCTTCTCATGCAGATACACAGCCAACACACAACCAAGTGCCCTTGCTCAACCTTGCAGACACACAACCACCCCCCCACACACAACAACCCCCACCATTGCTCAACCTGGCAGATGTAAATAAAACACTACTCATGTTGATGGAAACCCTGCCGGGCAAGGTGCCGTATGAATTGTACTGCATGCTGCGCATGCTGGGCTTCAAACCCACACAGATTGTGCTCAAACTTGCATTGTCGTCGTTGATACCTGACAAGCAAGGGCTGGCAGCTGTGCAACTATACAATGACTGGGTATGACTGAGATGATTCGCATGTGGAATGTGCATGTGGAATGTGCATGTGGATCAAGCAACCATCTGCAATGACATGACCGGACATGGCCACACCCACATGCCCTCACATGCCCTCACAACCCACATCACAACCCACATCACAGCCCACATGACATCACTCCCCCCAGGTCCAACACTGTGTGCACCCAGCATCCCCCACATGGTGGCCCACACTCGCCGTCCTCGAATTGAGCCACGTACTTGGCCTACTGGGGGAATACAGCCTCCATGAACAGTTGCTCTCCATTGCTGAAGACCACCAAGTGGTGCCCAATATCCTGCATCATAATCAAGTGCGCGCCTATTGCAATGCAGGGCTCCTGTCGGGGGCCCGGGGGGCCCTTGTTGCGGCACAGCACGCCGGGTTTGACAAGGACCCTGTGTTGTATACACTGTTGATTAATGCGTATGCCAAGCGGGGGCGAGTGGACGATGTGCTTGCTGTGCAGGGGGAGATGGTGGCGAGGGGGATGGTGCTGAGCACTAAAACATATAATATGATTATCAATGCGTGTGCTACTGGGAGGCGGTTGGGGGATGCCAAAGAGGTGTTTTCAAGAGCAATTGTGCATGGTGGGCGGTCGTTGTACTCGTTTAATACACTGCTCAAGGTGATGTGTGGGTGGGGGTGGGGGTGGATGGGAGGGTGTGGATGGGGGGTTCTGCTCCCAGTACTCTATTTTATTTTATTTTACTCTAATTTATTTTATTTTACGCTGTTTTTTTGTATGTGTCGGTGCCTGGAGGTACATGTTGTCAGTGCACCTCTTCACCTTTGCACCTCTTCACCTTGTACAACACCTCGTGCCACACCTTGTACAACACAGGCATATGCAGCCACACACAGTCACCCAGAAGAAGCAGAGCGTGTTCTGCACGAAATGGAAACAGAGGGACCCTACCCTGATGTGTATACGTATACAACCATGATTGCGGTATGCACTTGTGTGTGTATATCATGGGTACTACACCAACACTATGGGTAGAGCACCAGTAGAAGATCTTTTTCCATCCATACACATCTTTTTCCATGCATACACATCATTTTCCATGCATACACATCCTTTTCCATGCATACACATCTTTTTTCATGCATACACATCTTTTCATCATCCTTCATTCATACACATCCTTCATTCCTTCATACACATCTTTTTTCATCCTTGCTTCATTCACACACAGATGTGGGGCAGATGCCAGCGACCTGACAAGGCCCAGGATACCTATGATCGCATGCTGCAACGGGGCATTGACCCATCTGTGAGCACCACCACTGCATTGATAAACGCATATGGGGAGGCTGGGTGGATGCAACAGGCACACACAAAGCTGGAGGACATGATCAAGCATGGACCACAACCTAATCTTATATCGTTTACTTCACTGCTGGCATGGGCGGGGAAGCATGGTGTGTTTGTGTGTGTGTGTGTGTGTGTGTGTGTGTGTGTGTGTGTTTGTGTGTGTGTGTGTGTGTGTGTGTGTGTGTGTGTGTGTGTGTGTGTGTGTGTGTGGTAATGCTACTACATTGCACCCTCTCACATGCTCCCACATACGTGCCCTCTCACATGCTCCCACATACGTGCCCTCTCACATGCTCCCACATACGTGCCGTCCCATGCTCTCCATATACACACCCTCTCATACGCCCCTCACACCCTACTCACTCCCCAACCACCCAGGCACCTATGAAGATGCAGAGCAAGTATACAATAAAATAATCGAGCATGGGTTACACCCGGGCATCGTGACGCACCTGCTCCTCGCAGAGCTTGCCATGCATCACTGGGACAACACCACCTCGAGAGAAAATGAGGGGCTGCTTCGTAAAGCGACGACATTGATGAAGGAGCAGGTGGTGCCCTACTTTCGACCATATGCCCCCCATGTGGGGGGGCCACATCTGCCACCTGCACTGGACCTGCATGCGTTGTCACACTACACGTGTCAGCTGATGCTGCTGGAGCTGTTGCAGCGCAGGCTTGATCACTTTGATGTGTTTGCCAAACCTGTGCCCCTGGAGGTATAGTGTGTGTGTGTTGCTTTTCAAGGGGGGGTCTTTTTTTTTGCTGTGTGTGTGTGTGTTGTGTGTATGTGTGTGTTTTTATGTGTATGTACTTCTGTCCACATACACCACATACACACCACAGGTGGTGGTGGGCAAGGGCATTCGCAGCACGTTTCGGTGGCAGAGCAAAGACTTGTCCTGCAGTGTGCGAGAATTCCTGAGCAACTTGTTTGCACAGACGGGGTTGGAAGAGGTGCAGTATGCCGCGACCAATGAGGGGCGGTTGATTGTACCGGGGCCTGCTGTGCATGCATTGTTTTGTGCATTGCAGTCGAGGGGGGAAAAGCTGGATGCACTTGACATGCACGGCTACATAGTCCCCGCGTGAGCGACATGGGGAATCTTTCCAAGTTCGGTTCAGTTTCATTTATAATTTTGTGCGATTTCATTCAATGCGGAACTGATGCTCCTATGTAGCCTCTATGTAAACGAGCATTGTATTGCACACGAAAAGTGATATCGTGCATGCCGTTGATCAACCCGTGCGTTTCAAGCTATATTCGGGAGCACACCTCTCCCAACCCAACACCATGGCGTTGCTCAGCAGCATAAAAGTGGACGATGTTCCCACCTGGGAAAAGCTCAAGCTGCGCACAGGGGCAGCTGATGGGCTCCTGCACAAGTCTCAACGCCTCGAGTCACACAGCGGCTGGGAAACGCTGATGGAACAGGCAGGCAAGCCCAAGACATACCTGCGCATCAATGATCGTGGTGAGGTGCGCTATGTGCGTACCACCAAGCACCGCCTGGCCACCTATTTGGACATACCCTACCGTGACCTGCGATCACTCGACCCTGTGGTATGCCCGGGGTGGTTGCGTAGTACTGTGCATTTGTAATTGTACTGCTGGATGTAGTGCTTTGCTTGTGTAATGCTTGATTTGAAATATACAACCACTAGCAGCCATCATTAGCACACCCCTGTTACAAGAAGAACAAACAACCCCCACCCCCCCAAAACAACAACAGTTGTGGGACGGCAACGCCAGTGCTATTTTCGCTCGTGAAAACGCCATGGTGGTTGCCGTAGAGAGCATGCGTGCCGTCCTCACCCACAAATTTGCCATGTTCCTCACCGTCCCAGGCGAAGACGACCCCCAACGACCCGCCGAACCCAAAGAAGAAAATCTATTCATCCGGGAACTCATTCGTCGTATATTACGTAATCGCCTGGAGCATGTGTCCCTTCAGGCAGGGTTTCACGGTGCCCACGAAGCACTACAGGATATACGACAGCCCCATTTCGACACGGGGTTGCCGTTTGAGTTTGTGGTGCTGGAAACCATGCTCGCGACAGCCACTCGCATCTTACATGTGGAACTGAGGGACCTGGAGGGGGTGGCCCTGTCAAATATCGAAGCCATGGCGAGCAAGGTGTCGAGGGAGACGCTGGAGGGTGTGCGGGAGGTCAAACTACGGTTGACTGTGCTCACACGACGGGCGTTGCGATTGGAGCGGGTATGTGGGTGTGTTGGGGTGTGGGGTGGGATGTGGGCTGGGGCATATACACCAAGGGGTTGTGTATGTTGTTGTGTGTATGTCTGTTGTACTCCTTGTACATATGTATACTCTGTATTCATTACAGCACAACCACGCATTCCCCACACATGTATCCCCATGTAGCCCACATCATCCCATCCTCCACCCAACAACCCCCCCCCCCCCAATCACACAGGAACTGCATGAAAAGATGAACGACGATGATCAATTGGTGGACATGTACCTCACACGGAATGCCATGCGACAGGCCACACTGGAGATGGATGACCCCCTGGGGGGTGGGGGGGGAGGGAATGCCGGTGTGTCCCTGGGAGATGGTGGGCATGGTGACGGTGGGGGGAGTGTGCTGCCGAGGGGCCTCACAATGGCTCCTATTTATTCTCAAGTGAATTTAGACGTGGGGGATGATGAGGACAGGGATAAGACACTTAAGCGCCTGAAATCAGTGGAGGCAGAATTGGCAACAGAGTATGTGTGTGTATGTGTATGAGAATGTGTGTGTATGTGTATGAGTATGTGTGTATGTGTATGAGTATGTGTTTGAGTAAGTTTTGTTGTTTTTCAAATATTTTTTTGTTATTTGGGGGTGAGGAGGGGCCGAAGTTATTTGGGGTGACGAGGGGCTGACGAGGGGGGGGAGGGTGTGGCGGTGGTTTATCGTGCACGATGCCAGGATGTGTGGATATGGGTGCGGTGGTTGCTACGTTGACTATCCATAATCATCACTTTGACTATCCATAATCATCATCACCATCCTCCTCATCTACCAATATACCAACACACACCGCTTACCACCCACCACCACCACCCTCAGGGCCAATGCATTGCGTTACACCCCCTCCATGGAGACCTACATGCTCACTGGGGAACTACCCAGCACCGACACCACCACCACCACCACCACTGGTGCAACAGACACTGGAACCTTCAGAGCGGGAGATTCAGGAACCTTCCGAGTGGGACGTTCTGGAAGGCAAGGCCTCTCCTCCACAGCCACAGAACAGCAGCAGCATGACTATGTGGAAAATGGGGGGGGGCGGGTGAGTGGGATACACATGGGGGTGTATGGTGGGAGGAGCGGGGCGGGTGGGAAGCAGCAGCAGCAGGGGGAGGGAGATGGGGAGGGGGAGGAGGAGGATCCTATCAGTAGTGATAGTGAGGGGGGTGAGAGGCAGCAGTTGAGCAAAGCTCGATCTATGGAACAGGTGTGTTTGGGATGGGTTTGTGGGGTGGGTGGGTGTGTGAGGTGGGTGTGTGGGTGTGGTGGGTGTGCACTGCATGTGGTGCACAATGCAGTTTGATGTGTGTGATGCTTGTGCTTCTCTTGCTTGAGGAGACACACACACAAACACAATAAATACACATGCCTGTTCCCTCAGCGTTTGACCAAGCAGTCAACGCAGTCAACTGGGTCAAACCAGGGCAAGGAACGTAGTTGGGCACTTAGACAATTTCGACGCATGGGGTATAGCGTGGAGGGGTTGAGGCAGAGGAAAAAACACACGGTACTATGTGGGTTTCATATTGTGAGGATACGTGTATGGGTATTGTGAGGATACGTGTATGGGTTGTGTGTTGACAGAAGAAATAAGGAAATTAATATACCCCCCCCCCCCCCCCCCTCCCCCCCCCCCCCCCCCCCCCCCCCCCCCCCCCCCC
>VFQP010001872.1_pt1 | contig 25609 bp, 30 predicted proteins | sample 3512351 | NCBI WGS metagenome assembly VFQP01 (sample SAMN10412372, study PRJNA504923) | tailings metagenome | isolation source: Relicate 1 Philex TSF1 revegetated site | place: Philippines: Tuba, Benguet | collected 2017-08-29
AACGATCGCAGGAAAGACTGCGATGATCTGCACTCTCGACTTAACGGGAATTTCAGGCTTAAAAGGTTTACTACGATATTCGTTGAAAGTCAGCTATTTACTAGCAGCTTTTGCCTGCATTCTTCGCAATCAGGAAACATAGCAATAACATACGTCCTTCATCTATTTTTTTTTACAAATTTTCCCTACCTTTGCGCCGCCGTAAGGAATTTCCACAGGTGCAGGGATTAAGTGATAACGGGGATTTTCTTCATGCGGCGATATATGAGAGTCTAATCTTACATACCGGCCATTTATGGTCCGCCATAGCTTCAGCGAAGGCGGATACCCACCTTTTACCGGTACTTTCAACAACAATCTTAATAGCCATCGAGATCTTTAAGCCCGTAATGGACGATTTCAACGAGCTATTATTCAGTTACACTGATCAATCTTTTTTTAGAAAAATAAACTCAAATCAAATAGTCATGGCCGACTTAAAATTTCAGAGAAACTTTGGTATTGCCGCACACATCGATGCCGGTAAGACCACAACGACTGAGCGTATCCTGCGCTACACAGGTATGATTCACCGTATTGGTGAAGTACATGATGGTGCTGCTACCACCGACTGGATGGAGCAGGAAAAAGAAAGAGGTATCACCATTACCTCTGCGGCTGTTAGCTGCCAGTGGAACTTCCCAACTGTATTGGGTAAGCAAACTGCTGACACGAAAAAGTATTCTTTCAACATTATCGATACTCCGGGTCACGTGGACTTTACCGTAGAGGTGGAGCGTTCTATGCGTGTACTCGATGGTCTGATCGCTTTGTTCTCTGCGGTTGATGGTGTAGAACCACAATCTGAAACTGTATGGCGTCAGGCAAACCGTTACGGTGTACCACGTATCGGTTTCGTAAATAAAATGGACCGTCAGGGTGCTGACTTCCTGAACGTAGTTAAGCAGGTAAAAGAAATGCTTGGTTCTAAAGCGGTTCCTTTGCAGCTTCCTATCGGTGCAGAAGATGATTTCAAAGGTGTGGTTGACCTCATCAAAATGAAAGGTATCATCTGGCACATGGAAACAGAAGGTATGACTTTCGATGAGATCGCTATCCCTGCTGACATGGTTGAAGAAGCGAACGAATGGAGAGCAAACCTCGTTGAGGCTGTTGCAGAATATGACGACAAGCTGATGGAGAAATTCTTCGATAATCCTGATACGATTTCTGAAGACGAGATCCATGAAGCGATCCGTAAAGCTACGGTTGACCTGAGCATCGTTCCGATGATGTGCGGTTCTTCTTTCAAGAACAAAGGTGTACAAACTGCACTGGATGCGGTTTGCCGTTACCTGCCTTCACCGGTTGATATCCCTGATACAGTGGGTACAAACCCTGATACAGGTGCTGAAGAAACACGTAAAGCTGATCCTAAAGCTCCATTCTCTGCATTGGCGTTCAAGATCATGACCGATCCATTCGTAGGTCGCCTTGCGTTCTTCCGGTGCTATTCCGGCCACCTCGACGCTGGTTCTTATGTGCTGAATGTAAGAAGCGGTAAGAAAGAGCGTATCAGCCGTATCATGAAGATGTTTGCAAACAAACAGAATCCTATCGATTTCATCGAAGCTGGTGATATCGGTGCGGCAGTAGGTTTCAAAGAGATCAAAACCGGTGATACGCTCTGCGATGAGAACCACCCGATCACTTTGGAGAACATGTTCATCCCTGAGCCGGTGATCGCGATCGCGGTTGAGCCAAAAACTCAGGCTGACGTGGATAAAATGGGTATGGCGATCGCTAAACTGGTTGAAGAAGATCCTACACTCCGTGTAAATACAGATGAAGATACCGGCCAGACCATCCTGCGTGGTATGGGTGAGCTTCACCTGGAGATCATCATCGACCGTATGCGTCGTGAGTTCAAAGTAGAAGTAAACCAGGGTGCTCCTCAGGTTGCTTATAAAGAGGCATTCAACATCACTGTTAAACACCGTGAGACGTTGAAAAAACAAACCGGTGGTCGTGGTAAATTTGCTGATATCGAATTCGAACTCGGACCGATCGATGAAGAATTCAGAGCAGAGAATCCTGATAAGAACTTCCAGTTTGTAAACAACATCGTAGGTGGTTCTATCCCACGTGAGTTCATCCAGCCAATTCAGAAAGGCTTTGAAGCTTCTATGACAACTGGTGTTCTTGCTAACTACCCTGTTGATAACCTGAAGATCCGTGTATTCGACGGTAGCTTCCACGCGGTTGACTCCGATGGTATGTCATTCGAACTTTGCGCTAAGCAAGGTTTCCGTGAAGCTGCAAGAAAAGCTAAACCAGTTCTCCTGGAGCCGATCATGAAAGTTGAAGTTATCACACCAGCTCAGTACATGGGTGATGTGACAGGTGACTTGAACCGTCGTCGTGGTATGATGGAAGGTATGGACAGCCGTGCGGGTGCTGAAGTGATCAAAGCTAAAGTTCCGCTGAGCGAAATGTTCGGATACGTAACGCAACTGCGTTCACTGTCTTCCGGCCGTGCGTCTTCTACCATGGAGTTCTCTCACTATGCTCCTGCACCAAACAACATCTCTGAAGAGGTGGTTGCTAAAGTGAAAGGAAAAGTGAATGCGTAAGAAATAACGCAATTCCCATATATGAGCCCTGGACTTCGGTCCGGGGCTTTTTTTGTGGGTGGGGGAGAGACCGCGGACCGCAGACCGCAGACCGCAGACCATAGACCATAGACCGCAGACCGCAGACGTGAACTATAGTTGAAATGTTTTCCAATTCCGGTCGGGTAAGATTCTTACAGCATAAATACTGATACCGCGGTCCGCTGTCTGTGGTCTGCGGTCCTCTCTCAAAAATGTTTTCCAAGTCCGGTCGGGTAAGATTCTTACAGCGTAAATGCTGATACCGCGGTCCGCGGTCTGTGGTCCGCCGTCCTCTCTCAAAAAAATATTTTTCTTCAGATATCCACGGGAATCGAAAATTACTTAACTTAGATCAACCCGATTTGCTTATCGTGGCATCGGTTTTGATAAGTTTTCGCCAGAACTCACTCCGTTTTTAAAATCTTTGTACACAGGGCATAAGCCGTTTTATGAAAAACACAATGTCAAAAGGTTAAGGACTCATCACTGGGTCCTTTTCTTTTATATGGCACCGCTCCTCAATGATTTATATCTCATCAATTTTACTCATTCCTGGAACTTGTTTTTTCGTGTACCTTGTTCAGGCAAAAATCCAAACCAATGACACGATTAACAGGTATTTGCATTCTGTTACTTTTTTTCCCCAATTGCTTGCTGGCCCAGCAGCTAAGCTTAAAGCCTGGATTACATATTAACAAAAATGCAAAAATCAGCAGAAAGACTTATCCACTTCCGTCAACAGGCGAGAAACCCGCTATCGTGATAGAAGGGAATAATATCACGGTCGACTTTAATCAAGCCATGCTCCAGGGGAACCCGGATCCTGCGAATCCTGAGCGATTTACCGGCATCGCCATAGAAGTCAGGAACAGCAGTAAGGTGACCATAAAAAATCTGACTATTAAAGGATATAAGATCGGGATCCTGGCCCGTAACGTGGAAGACCTGGTAATTGAGAACAGCGACTTCAGCTATAATTACAGACCGCATCTGCAAAGCACGCAGCAAAAGGAAGATGTGTCTGATTGGCTCAGTTATCATCATAACGAGAATAACGAATGGATGAGATATGGCGCCGGTATTTACCTTACAGGCTGTAAAAATGCCATCATCCGAAATAATAAGGCTTCCGGCAATCAGAACGGCCTGTTGATGACGGGCTGCTCGCGGGCTAAGATCACCAACAATGATTTCTCTTTCAATTCGGGGCTGGGTATCGGGCTCTACCGCTCATCGGATAATATTATCCTGTATAACCGGCTTGTTTTTAATATTCGTGGCTACAGTCATGGTATTTATCAGCGTGGGCAGGATAGTGCCGGCATTCTTGCTTTTGAGCAATGCAATGACAATCTCTTTTATAAAAACAATGTTACCCATGGAGGCGATGGTTTTTTTCTATGGGCCGGTCAGACAACGATGGATACAGGAGAAGGCGGCTGCAATGGAAACGTGTTGCTGTCAAACGATTTTTCGTATGCTGCAACGAACGGTATAGAGCTTACTTTCAGCACAAATACAGTGAATGGAAATCGTATATATGAATGTGAGAACGGGATCTGGGGTGGTTATAGTTATGATACAAAGATCCGTCACAACCGTTTTCGCGATAATAAAACAGGGATTGCAATAGAGCATGGTCAGAATAACAGCATCTCCTATAATCTCTTCAACCAGGATCGTGAGGCGATCAGACTTTGGTCGGGCAATATACAACCAGCGGACTGGGGTTATGCAAAGAAACGCGATACCAGAAGCAGGGATTATGTGATGGTCTCCAATAGTTTCAACCGGAACCCGGTGGTATTTAATATTACCCGTACCCATGGTCTCAAAGTGTTCAGCAATACTTTTTCCGGGAATGAGAGTCCTTTCAAACTGGATGATACGGTTACAGGGCTCGATTCAACGCTGTACTATGATGTGATCGAGTCGGAGGAGAATGACTCTTTACCGCCAATTCCGGATCTTCCTGCCGGAGATCCTTTTAAAGGAAGCAACAAATGGGCAGGAAGGAAGAATATCCGGATGACAGAATGGGGGCCTTATAACTATAATTACCCAATTGTCTGGAACACTAATCCGGCAGACCCAAGTGGTTGGATGGAGTTTGAGTTGCTGGGGCCTGAAGGGAACTGGGCTGTGCAGGAAGCAAAGGGCCTTGACAGCATTTCAGCCACCAGGGGCCGTTTTCCTGCAACCATCCGAGGCAAAAGGGCAGGGGCGGGCGCAGGCGTCGATATTGCTTTACAAATGAGCTATCAGGGCGCAGCTTTTACCGATGCCTATGGCAAACACGTGGCTGCTAAAACGAAGCATCTCTTCGGGTTCCGTAAATTCTTCCAGCCGTTGCCATGGAATGTGCTTTGGTATTCGCTGGATACGGCTTTTCATCATCCGTTGAAAGAACAGAGCCTTTTTGCGCCTACCGTTCGCATGGCGCCGGTGAAAAGGGATACCGTTCAGGAGCTCAATTACGCCTGGTGGGGTGGTCTGAAGCTGGCTGACCGGACGCTGAGCCAGTTCATGACCATTGCCGACGCGGTAGTGGAAAAAGGCGGTAATTTTGAGCTCTCGGTGACCTGGGAGGGAGCCGTCAGAGTCTACCTCGATGACAAAATAATCCTGGACGCATGGAAACTGGAGAAAAAGGCTGCTGATGAGGCGGATAATCGCCAGATTCCGATACAAATAAATGACGGACAGCGTTTTAGGGTTCAGCACCTGGGGTTTGCAAGCTTTTCAGCACTCTCAGTAAAGCTGCTTCCGGACCGGTCTGGAGGAAAAAAATGACGAATATTCGGCACAATCCTCTAAAATTGTTGCCCAACTATTTGGACGGTATAACCGGTAAACATACCTTTGCACTCCCAAAAGAAAAATTGGGATTTACAAAATGTCTCAGCGAATCAGAATCAAATTACAGTCTTACGATCACAATCTGGTAGATAAATCAGCTGAAAAGATCGTTAAAACAGTTCGCAGCACAGGTGCTGTAGTAACAGGTCCTATTCCTCTTCCTACACGTACCAAGATCTTTACCGTACTGCGTTCTCCACACGTGAATAAGAAGAGTCGTGAGCAGTTCCAACTTGCTACGCATAAGCGTTTGTTGGATATCTACACGTCATCTAGCCGTACAGTTGATGCGTTGAGCAAACTGGATCTGCCAAGTGGTGTTGAGGTTGAGATCAAAGCGTAGTACTACGCGAATGAGCGCAAATGGCCGCGAAGGAACACGAATAGCGTTCTAAAGAGCCTGAAAGTTCTTACATATTGAATTAAATTTTTGCTAACCTCTCAAGGAGATTGCGAAACCGGCAGGAATGCATTCGCGTTTATTCGCGGCCATTCGTGCTTCATTCGCGCTCAGAAAAGAGCTCTGGCACATTACATAAAACAAGCCATTCAGGGTTTGTTTACCAACGGTACTTCCCCAGAAAGGAAAAGGTCGTTGGCGAACGGGGATTGAAGAGTTATTAACTTTCAAGTGGTCGTGTGGCCGTGTGGCCGTTGTTGGTCTCTGACCAACAACAGATGCGACACACTTGAAACAACTAATAGCACTGTCCCAATAATCCTGTGTTGGCACAAACAACAAACAATGAAAGGAATTATTGGTAAAAAGATTGGGATGACCAGCATCTTCGATCCCACGGGCAAACAAATCGCCTGTACGATCATTGAAGCAGGCCCCTGTGTAGTTACCCAGGTTAAAACAACCGCTAACGACGGGTATGACGCTCTCCAGCTTTCTTTTGGCGACAAAAAAGAAAAGCATTCTACAAAGTCTGAAGTAAATCACTTCGCTAAAGCTCAGACAGCTCCTAAAAGATTCTCTAAAGAATTCCGCAATTTTTCTATCGAAAAAAATATTGGTGAAACAATTACCACTGACATTTTCGCTGAAGGCGAAAAAGTTGAAGTAGTAGGTACTACTAAGGGTAAAGGTTTCCAGGGTGTAGTTAAACGCCACGGTTTCCATGGTGTGGGACAGCAGTCACACGGCCAGCATGACCGTCAGCGTGCTCCAGGTTCATTGGGTAACTCTTCTGACGCAAGCCGCGTTATGAAGGGTGTTCGCATGGCCGGCCGCATGGGTAACGACCGCGTGAAAATGAAAGGTCTGAAAATCGTTAAGGTTTTCGCTGAGCAAAACTATATCCTGGTTAGCGGTTCAGTACCAGGTCACATCGGTTCAATTGTACTGATCCAGAAATAAGTTGTTTGCAGTCTCTGACTACCAACAGCAAACATTCAAAAAATTAGAAAATGCAAGTTCAAGTTTTAAATACACAAGGACAAAACACAGGCAGAACAGTGGAACTGCCCGAGGATATCTTCGGGATCGAGCCAAACGACCACGTAATCTACCTGGCAGTTAAACAATTCCTGGCTGCCCAGCGTCAGGGTACACACAAAGTGAAGACCCGTGCTGAAGTGAAAGGTGCAAGCCGTAAGCTGCACCGTCAGAAAGGTACTGGTGGTAGCCGTAAAGGTAACATCCGTAACCCTCTGTATAAAGGTGGTGGTACCATCTTCGGGCCAAAACCTCACTCTTACGATTTCAAACTGAACCGTAAAGTGAAAGACCTGGCGAAGATCTCTGCCCTGGCTTACAAAGCGAAAGAAAACGCTATCGTAGTTGTTGAAGACATCAACCTGGATGCTCCAAAAACAAAAACGTTTGTTGACATCCTGGGTAAACTGAACGTTGGTGGTAAAAAAGCAATGTTCATCACTCCTGAGTTCAGCGACAACCTGTATCTGTCTACACGTAACGTACCTTCTGTACTTGGCGTGGTACTGGCTGATATCAACACTTACGACATTGTTAACTCTGAAGTACTCGTTCTCACTGAAAGTGCAGCGAAGATCTTCGGAGATGATAAAGCTGAAGCGTAATAAACAATAGAAAAGACCCGCCTTCGCCGAGGCTATGGCGGGTTAAAACAAATAAAAGATTTTGCGATGAACCTTTCTGAAGTACTGATTAAGCCAATTTTGACTGAAAAGGCAAATGCCCAGCAGGAATCCCTGCGTCGCTATGCTTTCAAAGTGGCCAGGAAAGCAAACAAACTGGAGATCAAAAAAGCGATCGAAACGTTTTACAACGTGAACGTTGTTGGTGTTAACACCAGCGTGGTCCCAGGAAAAAACAAAAGCCGCTTCACTAAAGCTGGTGTAATCAATGGCCGCAAGCCTGCTTACAAAAAAGCTTATGTGACTGTAGCTGAAGGTGAGAGTATCGATTTGTACTCTAACATCTAGAGTGTTGTTGTTGGTTTATAAGCCAACAACGGCAGAATGGCAATCAACCGCCGCGAAGTGTTGATTATAAATTTTGACTTTGAATTTTTACTTACAAAATGGCATTAAGAAAATTTAAACCCGTAACAGCCGGTACACGTTGGAGAATCGGTAATGCTTACGCAGAGATCACTACCAATGTCCCTGAAAAGACCCTGGTAGAAGCAAAACCTAGAACTGGTGGCCGTAACTCTTCTGGTCATCTGTCCATGCGCTACAGAGGCGGTGGTCACAAGAAGAAATACCGTATCATCGATTTCAAACGTAACAAGACTGGTGTTGCAACGGTAGCATCTATCGAGTATGATCCGAACCGTACTGCATTCATCGCTCTGTTGAACTATGCAGATGGTGAAAAACGCTATATCCTGGCTCCACAAGGTCTGGAAGTTGGCGCAACGGTAGAAGCTGGTGAAGCTGTAGCTCCTGAGATCGGGAATGCCCTTCTGATGAAAAATATGCCTCTCGGTACGAATATCCATAATATCGAGATGCAGCCTGGTCAGGGTGGTAAACTCGCGCGTAGCGCAGGTTCTTCTGCTCAATTGACTAACAAGGAAGAAAGGTATGCTGTACTGAAAATGCCTTCTGGCGAGCTGAGAAAAGTATTGATCAACTGTTTTGCCACTGTAGGTGTTGTGAGCAACAGTGATCACTCTCTGCAGAGCATGGGTAAAGCAGGACGCAACCGTTGGAAAGGTATCAAACCAAGAAACCGTGGTGTTGCGATGAACCCAGTAGATCACCCGATGGGTGGTGGTGAAGGTAAAGCTTCAGGTGGTCAGCCTCGCAGCCGTAACGGTCAATACTCAAGAGGTCTGAAAACCCGTACGAAAGGAAAAGGCAGTGATAAACTGATCATCCAGCGTAAAAACGGAAGCAAACTGGCGAAGTAAGTAAACAGCACTACTAATTAAAATCAAAATAGTCACATGGCTCGTTCGATAAAAAAAGGTCCTTATATAGCAACTCACCTTGAAAAAAAGGTGTTGACTATGAACGAAGGAAAAAGCAAAAAGGGTGTGATCAAAACATGGAGCCGTCGCTCTACGATCTCTCCTGATTTTGTTGGTCATACGTTCGCTGTGCATAACGGCAACAAATTCATCCCTGTCTATGTAACAGAATTCATGGTGGGACACAAACTGGGAGAATTTGCACCGACACGTACATTCAAAGGACACTCTAAAAAAGACTAACGTTTAAAAGTTCTAAAGTTTAATGTTTAAATGTTAAGACTAACACACAGAACCTTAAGCTTTTAAACCCCTTAAACTTTTAAACTTTAAACTCATAAAAGAATAAAAATGGAAGCAGTAGCTAAACTGAGAAACTATCCGACATCACCCCGCAAAATGCGTTTGCTGGCTGACCTCATCCGTGGTCAGAAAGTAGAGAAGGTGTTAGCAGAACTGGAGTTCAATCCAAAGCACCCTGCAGTGCCTTTGCGCAAACTGGTGTTGAGCGCGATCAGCAACTGGAAACAGAAGAATGAAGGTGGCGATGTGAGCGAGCTGGTAGTGAAAACAATTTTTGTTGACGGGGCACGTACGCTGAAGCGTATGCGTCCTGCACCACAAGGCCGTGGATACCGCGTTCGCAAACGCAGCAACCACGTTACTGTGATTGTTGACACAAAGGAATCTAAAAATTAAACCTAATAACGAATAACCTAAATAAACATGGGTCAAAAAGCAAATCCGATCGGTAACAGGTTAGGCATCATCCGTGGATGGGAATCTAACTGGTATGGCAGCAAAAAAGATTATGCTTCCAAACTGATCGAGGATAACAAAATCAGGACTTACCTGAACGCCCGTATCAATAAAGGCGGTATCTCTAAGATTGTTATCGAAAGAACATTAGGTAAACTGATTATCACTATCCATACATCTAAGCCTGGTATCATTATCGGTAAAGGTGGTGGCGAAGTTGATCGCATCAAAGAAGAGCTGAAGAAACTGACTGGTAAAGATGATGTGCAGATCAACATTCTCGAGATCCGTCGTCCTGAACTGGATGCGATGATCGTAGGTGATACTATCGCCCGTCAGATCGAGAACAGGATCAACTTCAAACGTGCAACTAAGATGGCGATCGCTTCTGCTCTCCGTATGGGTGCTGAAGGTATCAAGATCAAACTGAGCGGCCGTCTGGCTGGTGCAGAGATCGCACGTAGCGAAGAATTCAAACAAGGTCGTGTACCTCTTCATACATTCCGTATGGATATCGATTATGCAAACGTATTTGCACAAACCGTTTACGGTAAGATCGGTATCAAAGTATGGATCTGTAAAGGTGAAGTACTGCAGAAGCGTGACCTGAACCCTAACATCATTGCAGGTAACAGCCAGGGTGGCAACGAAAGAAGAGGCGGTGATGACCGTCACGATCGTCGTGATGACCGCAGAGGTGGTGGTGACCGCAGAGGTGGTGGTGGTGGTAACCGCGGCGGTGGAAACCGTGGTGGTGGGCAACGCCAGCAAGGGTAAGTAAAAATTAAAAATTAAAAATTCAAAAGTAAAAAAGTTCAAATCTGTAGTCTCTGACTCGATCGTAGGATTTTTTAATTTTTACTTTTTAATTTTTAATTCAACAGCAAATCATTCAAGTAACTAGAAACTAAATACAATGTTACAACCGAAAAGAACGAAGCACAGGAAAATGCAGAAGGGTCGCATGAAAGGCGATGCGAAAAGAGGTACAACTATTTCTTTTGGCTCTTATGCCCTGAAAGCTTTGGATCAACACTGGATCACTGACCGTCAGATTGAAGCTGCCCGTCAGGCTTTGACCCGTGAAATGAAAAGGGAAGGTAATGTGTGGATCCGCATTTTCCCTGACAAACCAATTACCCGTAAGCCTCTTGAGGTAAGGATGGGTAAAGGTAAAGGTAACCTGGAATTCTGGGCTGCTGTAGTAAAACCTGGCCGTATCATCTTCGAGATCGATGGTGTTAGCGAAGAGGTTGCACGCGCTTCCCTGGGACTGGCGGCCGGTAAACTGCCGATCAAAACAAAGTTTGTGACACGCCGTGACCTGGTAACTGCGTAATAACTCTATAAATCTAAGACGATGTCAAAGAAAACTGATTTTTTAAAAAGCATTCAGGACCTCAATGAGGCTGACCTGAAAGCGCGTCTGGAAGAAGACAAACAAAGGTTGAAGAAACTTGAGTTTGCTCATGCGATCTCTCCTCTGGAGAATCCGATGACTATCCGCGGTCTGCGCAGGGATATCGCCCGCCTGAGCACGGCACTGAACGCAAAGCAACAAGGAGCATAATAAAAAAAGCTAAATAAAATGGCTGAAAGAAATTTAAGAAAAACAAGGATAGGTGTTGTTACCTCCAACAAAATGACTAAAACCATTACTGTTGCGGTTGAAAGAAAAGTGAAACACCCTATCTATGGTAAGTTCGTAAAAAAGACTACCAAGTTCCATGCTCATGATGATAAGAATGAGTGCAGCATCGGTGACGTTGTGAAGATCATGGAAACCCGCCCTCTCAGCAAAACAAAACGCTGGAGACTGGTTGAGGTTGTTGAGAAAGTGAAATAACAATCTTCGCTGTCACCCCGGACAACGATCCGGGGCCGGGCACAATCCTCCAATCGCAGGGATGTGGTTTGAGGGACTAGTAATAAACATTAAGGTTGGGATTAACCTGGCCAATAAAAGCTAAAAGCTAAGTAAGATGATTCAGCAAGAAAGCCGATTGAACGTAGCGGACAACAGTGGCGCCAAAGAGGTGCTTTGCATCCGTGTACTGGGCAACAGCGGCCAGCGTTATGCCGGCATCGGCGATAAAATCGTAGTTACAGTAAAAGATGCGCTTCCTGCAGGCGGTATCAAAAAAGGAACTGTAGCAAAAGCGGTGATCGTTCGTACTACCAATAAGCTGCGTCGCAAAGACGGATCTTATATCCGTTTCGATGACAATGCGGTAGTGATCCTGAACCAGGCAGACGAGCCTCGCGGCACGCGTATCTTCGGACCAGTAGCACGTGAACTGCGTGATAAAGGTTACATGAAGATCGTATCTCTGGCTCCTGAGGTTCTTTAAGAAACTTCCGCCCCCGTCCGCCGAAGCTTTAGCGTAGGAGGATAGAGATTAAGGGTCGCTAACTATTTAAACAATTCCGCAAAAACGGAGTAAAGATTAGAATAAAATGAAAACAAGATTCAAACCCAAATACAATATCCGCAAAGGCGATAGTGTTGTGGTTATCGCCGGAGACGATAAGGCGTTGGATAAGCCCCGTATCGTTAAGGAAGTATTGGTGGAAGATGCTAAAGTGATCGTTGAAGGTGTTAACATCATTACCAAGCATACAAAACCTTCTGCACAAAACACCAAAGGTGGTATTGTGAAGAAAGAAGCGCCGATCCATATCAGCAATGTAATGCTTTGGGATGCTGCTCAGAAGAAAGGTGCGAAAGTGTCTAAAGTGAAGAATGCTGAGGGCAAGACTGAAAGGGTTTTTAAAACTAAAACTCAGGGAGGTAAAAAATAATGGCTACTAAATCATACTCTCCAAGACTGGCAGACAAGTACAAAAAAGACGTTGTACCTGCCCTGGTAAAAAAATTCAGCTACGAAACTGTTATGCAGGCTCCTAAACTGGAGAAAATCTGTCTTAACCGTGGTGTTAACGGAGCTGTGTCCGATAAAAAACTGGTGGATATCGCACTGGATGAGCTGACAACGATCAGCGGTCAGAAAGCGGTTCCTACCATGTCTAAAAAAGATATCTCCAACTTCAAGCTGCGTAAGAACATGCCGATCGGTGCAAGGGTAACCCTGCGCGGAGAGAAAATGTACGAGTTCCTTGACAGGTTGATCTCTGTTGCGCTCCCACGCGTGCGTGACTTCAAAGGTGTTAATGAAAAAGCTTTTGACGGCCGTGGTAACTACACACTGGGCGTTACTGAGCAGATCATCTTCCCTGAGATCGACATCGACAAGGTGAACAAGATCACTGGTCTTGACATCACTTTCGTTACAACAGCGAACACAGATGAAGAAGCTTACGAACTGCTGAAAGAACTGGGTATGCCATTCAAGAATGCAAAACCAGTTGGAGAAGCTAACTAATAAACGCTAATTACACGGATCGCGTAAAGTGATCCGTGATAAAATAAAAACTCAACAACACTATGGCTAAAACTTCCGTAAAAGCCAGGCAACGTAAAAGAGAGAAAATGGTTGCCCAGTTTGAAGCAAAACGTGCCGAGCTGAAAAAAGCTGGTGACTACGCTGCTCTGGATGAACTTCCAAAGAACTCTTCCAAGGTTCGTTTGAAGAACCGTTGTCAGCTTACTGGCCGTCCTAAGGGCTATGTGCGTTACTTCGGTATCTCCAGGGTTGCCCTGCGTGATATGGCGCTGAATGGTAAGATCCCAGGACTGAAGAAAGCAAGCTGGTAAGAAGAAAGGTTTCAGAGGTTTGATAGGTTGATAGGTTTCAGAGGTTATCTGTACTTCAGCATATCAGAGCTCAGACACTGAACAGGTAAGAAATTATAACATTAAACAAAATTCCAATTATCCGCCATAGGCGGATGTAGGAGGACAATAAACATGGTAACAGATCCTATAGCAGACTTCCTGACAAGAATCCGTAACGCGCAGATGGCCGGCCACCGCGTGGTTGACATTCCTGCTTCAAACCTGAAAAAGCGTATGACAGAGATTCTGTACAATCAGGGCTATATTCTGAAGTACAAATTTGAGGACGATACTAAACAAGGCATCATCAAGATAGCGTTGAAGTACGACCCAACCACCAAACAGCCAGCTATCCAGAGCATGGAGAGAGTAAGCCGTCCGGGTTTGCGCCAGTACTCCAAGCCTGCTGATATCCGCCGCGTTAAAAACGGTCTGGGTGTTGCGATCATCTCTACCTCTAAAGGTGTGATGACTGATAAAGATGCCAAGCTCCAGAATGTTGGTGGCGAAGTTCTTTGCTACATCTATTAATGAATGAGCGCCAATGGGCGCGAATGAATACGAATAGAGCTCGATAAAAGGGTGATACATTAAGCCGAAAACCTATTAAGCTGACCGGTTACCCTTAAACAATAATAATAAACGTTCCTGACCGCCTACGCAACAGCTTCGGCGGACGGAGCAAAAATCAGACAAACATGTCTCGTATAGGTAAACAACCCGTAGTTATTCCAGCTGGTGTTACTGTTACAGTAAACAAGGATAACACAATCACAGTAAAAGGTCCTAAAGGTGAACTGAAGGAAGCGATCGACCGTGATATTACTGTGGAAGTAAAAGACAACCAGGTAAACTTCACACGTCCTACAGATCAGATCCGTCACCGCGCATTGCATGGTTTATACCGTGCGCTGGTTGCGAACCTGGTTAAAGGTGTAACTGAAGGATATGTCCGCAAACTTGAACTGGTGGGTGTGGGTTTTAAAGCAACAAACCAGGGCAACCTGCTTGATCTGGCTTTGGGTTATTCTCACAACATTCTGATCGAGATCCCAAGCGAAATGAAAGTAAGTACTGCACAGGAAAAAGGTCAAAACCCGATCATTACCCTGGAAGGTATCGATAAACAACTGATTGGCCAGGTAGCTGCAAAACTGCGCAGCCTGCGTAAACCAGAACCGTACAAAGGAAAAGGTGTTCGTTATGTTGGTGAAGTTGTACGTAAGAAAGCTGGTAAAGCTGCTGGTAAGTAAATAAAGTAAGTTCAAAAGGTTTCAGAGGTTTAAAAGGTTCAAGAGGTTCCTTAACTGCTGAAACAGGTTAAACCTCTGGAACCTCTGGAACTTATTGAACCTTTGAAACTTTTATAAACTCTTCCTGGCAGAATCAGGAACAAACTGAATAACGATGAACGGTAAAGTAAAAACAGCAAGAAGACAGCGCATCCGCTTTAACATCCGTAAGAATGTTAGTGGTACTGCAACAAAGCCCCGCCTGTCTGTTTTCCGTAGCAATGCGGACATCTATGCACAGATCATTGATGATGTGAATGGCGTAACTATCGCTGCTGCATCTACAAAGGATAAAGACATCAAAGCACAGTCTGGTACAAAATCAGAAAAAAGCAAACTGGTTGGCGCTGCAGTTGCACGCAAAGCAGTTGAACTGGGTGTGACAGGAGTTATATTTGACCGTGGTGGTTACCTGTATCATGGCCGTGTGAAATCTGTAGCTGACGGAGCAAGAGAAGGCGGTCTTCAATTTTAAGCAAACACACAACATTCAAACTTTTAATTACAAGTATAAATGTCAAAGTTTAACGTAAACAGGGTTAAAGCCGGTGACCTGGAACTGAAAGATAAAGTTGTTGCGATCAACCGTGTAGTGAAAACTACAAAAGGTGGACGTGCTTTCAGCTTCTCTGCGCTGGTGGTAGTTGGCAACGAGAATGGAGTAGTTGGTCATGGCCTGGGCAAAGCAAAAGAAGTGCAGGAAGCGATCACTAAGGGTATTGAAGATGCCAAGAAAAACCTGATCAAGGTTCCGGTTATGAAGGGAACTATCCCTCATGATCAGTGGGCCAAAGAAGGTGCAGCAAAAGTGCTGATCAAACCAGCCGCTCACGGTACTGGTGTGATCGCCGGAGGTTCTATGCGCGCGGTGCTGGAAAGCGCTGGTGTAACAGACGTACTGGCTAAATCACTTGGCTCTGCCAATCCACACAACGTGGTTAAAGCAACTTTCAAAGCACTGGCTCTCCTCCGCGAACCAGTTCAGGTTGCAAAAACACGTACACTGGGTCTGAAGAAAGTATTTAACGGATAAGAGAAGGTTTAATAGGTTCCATAAGTTTAATAGGTTTCATAGGTTAACAGCCCTGAACCTATGAAACCTCTGAAACCTGTGAAACTTCTGAAACCTCTCAAACGAATTAGTTATGAAAAAGATCAAAATAACTTTAGTAAAAAGTCCTATCGACAGACCAGAGCGTCAGAAACTGACTCTCCAGGCACTGGGTCTGAATAAGACAAATTCTACAAAAGAAGTTGAAGCTACTCCTCAGATCCTGGGTATGGTCCGCAAAGTGGAACACCTGGTGAAAGTTGAAGAAGCTTAATCCCGGAAAAAGTCAAAAGTCAAAAGTAAAAATTAAAAAAATTGACGTCAGTTAGGTTTTTTAGTTTTTAATTTTGACTTTTGAATTATTATTTAACAAGCGAGGGGAAACAACCCCGTAAGTAAAAATTAAACACATGAAACTTCACGAATTAAGACCGGCAAAAGGCGCAACACACAAAGAAAAGAGAATTGGTCGTGGTGACGGCTCCGGTCATGGTGGTACATCTACAAAAGGTACAAAAGGTGCTCAAAGCCGTACTGGTTACAAAAGGAAAATGGCTCACGAAGGTGGTCAGATGCCAATCCAGCGCCGTGTTCCTAAACGTGGCTTCACTAATATTCACCGCGTAGAATACAAAGTGATCAACCTCGGTCAGATCGATCAACTGGCTGAAAAATATAATATCACTGAATTTTCACTGGAGAACCTTTACATCAATGGTCTTATCGGCCAAACTGATCGTATCAAGATCCTGGCTAACGGCGAGATCACTGGCAAGTTTACCTTCAAAGTAAACGCTATCAGTGAAAAAGCAAAAACTGCTATCGAAGCAGCTGGCGGGTCCGTTGAAATTGTTAAATAAATTTCACTAAATTGCCCATCCTCCGCTAAAGCTCCGGCTGGCGGAGGATGTTGGCACTATCGGTATCAAAAGCTTTTGCCTGATATCATCATGTTTTAGGGCTCTATAAATTTTTTAACTCCCGTGAAGAAATTAATTCAAACTCTTAAGAATATCTGGAGTATCGAGGAACTGAAAAGCAAGATCATTTTCACCCTCGTTCTGATCATCATATACCGTTTGGGTAATCACATCGTATTACCAGGTATCGATCCGATCAAACTCGAAGCAAACCAGAGCGCAGGCGGAAACGGTATCCTTGATCTGATCAACACCTTCGCGGGTGGTGGTTTCTCTACCGCTTCAATCTTCGCACTGGGTATCATGCCTTATATCTCTGCTTCTATCTTCATGCAATTGATGACCGTTCTGGTTCCTAAATTCCAGAAGATGCAGAAAGAAGGCGATAGCGGGCGTAAAAAAATCAACCAGTACACACGCTACCTCACTGTAGTTGTTACACTGTTGCAGGCTACCGCTTATGTTACGTACCTGAAACAAACTAATGCCGCGGCAATGATACAGGAGTATTCACAATACTTCTTACTGTCAACTGTAGTGATCCTTACTGCCGGCACAATGTTCGTAATGTGGATGGGAGAGAAGATCACTGATAAAGGACTTGGTAATGGTACTTCACTCATCATCATGGTTGGTATCCTTGCCCGTCTCCCGCAGTCTTTCACGCAGGAATTAGTTGCAAAATCGACACGTACCGGTGATATCCTTGTGTTCATCATCGAGATCGCGATCCTGATCGCCATCATCATGGGTTGTATCATGCTGATCCAAGGTGTTAGAAAAGTTCCGGTTAACTACGCAAAACAGATCGTTGGTAACAGACAGTTCGGCGGTGCCAGACAATTCCTGCCACTGAAAGTGAACAGCGCTGGTGTAATGCCGATCATCTTTGCTCAGGCGATCATGTTCCTCCCTACACTCGTTACACTGGGTGGTAAAGGCGGACAGGGCGACCTCGCAAGAATGTTCACTGACCACACCAATATCTGGTACATGCTGATCTACTCAGTAGTGGTAATTGGTTTTACATTCCTTTACACTGCATTGATCTTTAATCCTAAGCAGATCGCTGACAACCTGAAGCAGAATAACGGCTTCATCCCGGGCGTAAAACCTGGTCAGCCTACAGCTGATTATATTGGTAGCATCATGGATAAAATCACCCTTCCTGGAGCGATCCTCCTGGCACTGGTGGGTATCCTGCCTGGTATCGCTCAGCTGACTCTTGGTGTTAAACAGCAATTCTCAACCTTCTTCGGTGGTACTTCACTGCTGATCATGGTTGGTGTGATCCTGGATACACTCCAGCAGATCGAAACCCAATTGCTGATGCGCCAGTACGATGGCCTGATGAAAAGCGGCCGCGTTCAGGGACGTCAGACAACATCTGCAGTTCAGTACTAGAAAGAATAAGTTTTTATATCGCAGACCCGGCTACGAATGTGGCCGGGTTTGTTGTGTTGAGAGGTTCAAAAGGTTTGAGAGGTTTGGGAGGTTTAAGAGGTTCAAAGGGTTTAAGAGGTTCAAAGGGTTCCATAAGTTAAAGTCAGTGCCATTAAACCTTTTGAACCTCTCAAACCTCTCAAACCTTTTGAACCTCTCAAACCTCTCAAACCTCTTCAACCTCCTCTACCACTTCTCTTTGCCCGGAATATTTCCTAAATTTGCGGCATGATTATTCTAAAAACGGATGAGCAGATCGAGATGATGAGGCAGAGTGCGTTGCTGGTAAGCCGCACATTGACCGAAGTGGCAAAGATCCTGCGGCCCGGGATTACAACTCTTGAGCTTGACAAGCTGGTGGCTGAGTTTATTGGCGACAATAATGCAAAACCTGCGTTTCTACACTATAACGGGTACCCGTTCAATTCGTGTATTTCTGTGAACGATGTGGTTGTTCACGGATTCCCCAATAAGAATGAACTGAGAGAAGGCGATATTATTTCAGTAGACGTGGGCGTGGTGCTGAATGGCTGGTACGGTGATCATGCCTATACATTTGCGATTGGTGACCCGGGCGCTGCGGTGATGAAACTTATACAGGTTACAAAAGAATCGCTTTATAAGGGGATTGAGAAGGCTGTTCCTGGCAATCGGATAGGCGACATTGCTTTCGCGATCCAGGAGCATACAGAAAAAAAGCATGGTTATGGCGTGGTGAGAGAACTGGTAGGTCATGGCCTGGGAAGAAGCATGCACGAAGATCCACAGGTTCCGAACTATGGAAAAAGAGGCAACGGTGAGAAGCTGAAAGAAGGAATGGTGCTTGCGATTGAACCAATGATCAACCTGGGAACAAAGAACGTATTTACGGAGCGTGATGGCTGGACCGTCAAGACGCGTGATGGCAAAGCAGCTGTCCACTTCGAGCATGATGTGGCGATCCGCAAGAATGGTCCGGATATCCTTTCAGACTACAGCATCATCGAAAAAGCAGAAGCTCAGAATCCCAACCTTTTTACAATACAGAATCAAATTGTTGAACCCCTCGCCTGAGGGGTTTATTTTTGCACTATGCCAGGTAAAAAATTAGTGGTGATCGGCGGTGGAGCTGCCGGTTTTTTTTGTGCCGTGAATGCAGCCAGGATGAACCCTGATCTGCAGGTTACGATCGTGGAGAAAAGCAGCAAGCTGTTATCAAAAGTTAAAGTAAGTGGTGGTGGACGATGTAATGTAACGCACGCCTGTTTTGAGATCGGCGAAATGGTAAAGAAGTATCCTCGCGGTGGCAATTTCGTCAGGAAAACCTTCCACCGTTTTTTTACCACTGATACGATCCAGTGGTTCAAGGAAAGAGGTGTGGAGCTAAAAGCAGAAAGCGATGGCAGAATGTTTCCTGTAACAGATTCTTCGCAAACGATCATTGACTGCCTGTTAAAAGAGGCGAACAGATACAGGATAGAGATACTGATGAATAAAGAGATAAAATCTATTCAGAAAATAGATACAGGCTTTTTGTTGACTGCCGCAAACGATCAGCAATTATCTGCAGATTATGTTTGTATCGCCTGCGGCGGATATCCAAAGTCTGGTATGTTCGATTGGTTACGCCAACTCGGCCATACGATCAGCGACCCGGTGCCTTCTTTGTTTACGTTCAATATGCCCGGAAATCCCATTACACAGTTGATGGGGGTGAGCGTTGGAAGAACAAGAGTGAAGATCAACGGAAGCAAACTGGAGCAGGAAGGTCCCTTGCTTATTACTCACTGGGGCATGAGTGGTCCGGCGATATTGAAACTGAGTGCCTGGGGAGCGCGGGAACTGGCCGATCTGAACTGGCAGTTCTCCATAAATGTGAACTGGGTGCCTGATTATAATGAAAACACGTTGCGTGAAAAACTGCGGCAGATCCGTTTTGAAATGGCGGCGCAAAAAATAGGAAATAAGAATCCGTTTGAGCTTCCCGGCAGGCTCTGGGAGTTTATGCTTGAGCAGGCAGGGGGAAATAAAGATGTGCGATGGGCGGATTTTCCCGCGAAAGCGCAAAATCAGTTGATCCGTTTGATGGTAGCAGGAACATTTGAAGTAAAAGGCAAAACCACTTTTAAAGAAGAGTTTGTGACTGCGGGGGGCGTAAATCTTTCAGAGATTGATCCTTCCACCATGATGAGTAAAAAGATTGAAGGATTGTTTTTTGCCGGGGAGATCATAGATGTAGACGGAGTTACCGGAGGGTTTAATTTTCAGAATGCGTGGACGAGCGGGTTTGTTGCGGCGGTCGCGATAAGTGTGTAACGAAATGCAGAAACATAAAGAATTGCTCAGGGTTGAAGGATCAGCCGCCCGGAGCTGTAATATTCGGCATTTTTTAGAACGGGATTACCCTTGCAATAAACATCCCCTCTATACCTGATGATAGCTTCCAATTCGCCGCTTACCTGGATATGCGTATCTGCAAGACCACTATAAATCATGTACATATTTTCCGTTCTCAGATCGCTAAGGTTCAGGATGCCTCTTGCATTCGTATAAGTAGAAACATTTCTGGTAATGCCGTGCATGGTCATTGAGGCATTTTCTTTCAAAATGATCACTCCGAGATTTGAAATATCTACTGTCAGTTCTACATTGCCTGCACCGATCTCGCTGTTGATCCATAGATATTCCTGCTTCAACGTATCTGTATTGCTTATATTGCCACTTCCTTCATACTCAATATTTGAAATATCCTTAAAAAAAAGCTTTGCAGTGATCTTTTCATCTGCATTGCGCAACCACCTGCAATCTGTACTGTTGCTGATGATCAATTCTTCATTTTGAACAACGGTTTGAACATTGGCAATGATGTTCTGCGGTCCAAATATTTCTATTTTACTTTCATCGCTTTGAATTAATACAAGATCTATGTTATCCTGCAACTTTAATTTGCTGAATGCAGGAAGCAATCTCTCTTGTAGTGAAACAGAGCCCGCGTTACCCGTGCATCCAGGTTTTTTACATCCTGTATTAGCAGCAGCAATAAACAATAATAACAAGAGATAACGGTAAGATTTCATAAGTTAAAAGTTATAACCAAGCCCAACGTGAATAAAATCGGCCTGTCCTGAATGTGATTTTAACAGCATCTGCGTTGAAATATGATCAGTAGCCCGGAACCTGATTCCGTATTGCTGAAAGATGCCGGAACCTGATCCGTTATAGATATAGCCTCCGATATTTACCGGTATCGAGAGCCTGCCAAGAAAATGTTCATAAGAAAAATAGAGTCCGGCCTGGAATTTCTGATAGGTTGGGTTTTCCGGGCGGTCTTCCATAATATATCTTCTCATTGTTCGATTATATAATAAAAGGGTACCAATTCCGATTGATGAATTGCGCCCTGTTCTTTTCGATGCCTCCAGTTGTGCGGCATTGATCAGATAATAGCTTCCACCAACCCAGGGGTATTGTTTAACAGATATAGAGGTGTATGCTGCCATGTCGATTTTCTTGGAGCTGGTATCTTTCACCACTCTTGGATACTGTACTGGTTTTCCCAATGCATACCGGATACCCGCGCTGAGGTTTGGGATATTCAGTCCAAGGTTGGGTAATTTTGTGCTTCCGTTTGAGACGTGCATGATACCTATACTTGCCGCGAGGTTGAGCCGATCACTAAGTTTTATTTCGTTCTGAAGTGCAAATGACAGGAATACGTTGAAGCGTGTTCCGATCAATGTGTTCTTGGGATTTGAATAAACATCATACGGACGTCCCACAACAGCAACCCCACCTCCGGTTTTGATACTTGCTTCATAACGGTGCTTATTTAATAAGGGAAATTTTATGTAAGGATAAAGTGCATATAGATTGCCGACGTACTGTTTGCTACCTGAATTTCCGGCGAGCAGAGCAATGCCAATGGAAGGATAATTATGTGAAGTATGCCAATCTGCTTCACCATTTGTTTTCTTTTCGATGAACACTTCGGTGAGGGTAGTGTACGAGTCCCGGATGTATTCAGACTTAGGCTGATTGGCAATAAAGGAGCCAAAGGATTGGCTGGCGCCTATTGACCAGTTATTAGGCGAAGTTGTATCAGCAGCAACGAGTTCTCCTGCAATTGATCCTGTAGAGGTCCCGGAGAATATTGCTGCAAAGAAAAGTAAGCGGATATACCTGTTTATGTACATAAGCAGTTTAAAAGGATACATTACAAATATAGGCAGCATTAAATAAGTTTGTTTTGATAAAAGAACAATATCACCGGCGGGAGTTGCAGACTGCAATTATCGTCTTCAGATTCAACTGAAGGATATACAGTCCGGGGCACTTTAATCTTATCAACTGCACTTCTTCCGCGAAATACGGTGAAAGAATCCATACCCGTCTGCATCAAAACAAAATAGGGAAAAAAGAAATCTAATGTTTTGCTGTTCGGGTAAATGCAAATGCTGTAAGCGGCAACATCAATAAGACCAGTATGGTAAGAAATGAGTTGCCGGTCAGGCATTGTATTAACACGGTGATGGTTATCAGATACAATGGATAGGAAACAAATAGCAATGCGGCCAGCACGGAATCATAATGCCCATTGGATTTTGCTTTGCGTAGCGCAATTTTTTTAAGCGGCAGATACAGGGGCTGATGAAGCAGCCATCCGGTGAATGAAGGAATGGCAAGGATAAAACTCCTGAGCTTTGAGCTGGGTTGAGCAAAAAGCCGGTTCCGGGTCTGCTGATCTTCCGGGGAGATCTCCAGGACCAGCGGCTGAAGACGTTCATTTAAAATGCTGTTGAAAGACTGTATGCTTTGTCCCTCCGTACCCTCAAGGGAAACTTCGTTTTTGCTGATTGGTTCGCCGATATTGATGATGACATTTTTGCCAAACCGGGTGAATGAGCTGTAATTGATGCCGACCGGGAGTATGGTAAGAGGAATTTCTTCTTTCCAACTGCTGATGACGAGCCTGGCGGTACCTTTTTTTAATGGACGGAGATGCCATTCATTGATACAAAGCCCTTCGCTGAAGATCAGTACAAGTCCATTGTCCCTGAAGATCTTTTTGCAGGTGGCAAAGGTTTCATAGTTAGTGCTCAGGTTTTCTACTCCTTCGCTTACGCGATAAACGGGCAGGATGCGCATGGCGGTGAGAACACGTGTCAGAAAGTTGTTTTTAAATACATCGCCACGGGCCAATGACCATACAGGCTGTTGAAACAGTGTATCAAGCAGGATGGCGTCGAGAAATGAATTGGGGTGATTTGCGGCGATCAGGACAGGTCCTTTTATCTGAAAAAATTCAGGATGATCTACCCGTATTGAACGAAAGAAAAAACATCTGAAGAGGGTAACAGAAAATTTGAGAAATGAGTAGAGCAAAAGCTGATTTTTGGGTGAATATAGCCGAAATCTGGTGACATGGGTAGCAGGCGCGCGCTTTTTATCTGGTAAAATGATCTTAATCAATTGGTTATATACCAGTTTAATACAAAAAAATCCTTCATTGAGCAAGTTTTTTCCTGTATCTTTGCAGCCCGAATTAAAACCTTCGGGATTTTATCATGTTTCAGAATTTAATTCAAAAAAACCTAAACGCTGATGCACAGGAGTCTGGTGCTGCCGCTACCGCGGAAGTTCCGGCTACAGCGACAACAACTGCACCTGTTGCTACTGCTCACGACGATTTCGACTGGAGCGTAGACAAACGCAACGTAACTTCTTACACCAAAGAAGAAAAAGAAAAGTATGACAAAGTGTATGACAACACTTTCGTACAGCTTACTGACGGTGAACTGATCCAGGGCACTGTTGTAGGTCTTACAAAAACTGACGTTGTGCTGAACATCGGTTTCAAAAGCGATGGTCTGATCTCTCTGAATGAATTCCGCGACATCCAGAACCTGAAAGTAGGTGATGAAGTGGAAGTGATGATCGTTGAAAAAGAAGACCGTGATGGTCACCTGAACCTGAGCCGCAAACAAGCGCGTATCACACGTGCATGGGAGCGTATCGTGGAAGTTCACAAAACAGGTGAAGTTATCACAGGTACTGTTACTTCAAAAACTAAAGGTGGCCTGATCGTAGACGTGTTTGGAATGGAAACGTTCCTTCCAGGTTCTCAGATCGATGTTAAGCCTGTTACAGACTACGACCAGTTTGTAGGAAAAACTATGGAATTCAAAGTGGTTAAGATCAACGAAACCATCAAGAATGCTGTAGTATCTCACAAAGCTCTTATCGAAAGCGATATCGAAGCACAACGTGCAGAGATCATGAGCAAACTCGAGAAAGGTCAGGTTCTGGAAGGTACTGTGAAGAACATCACCGACTTCGGTGCGTTCATGGACCTCGGCGGCCTGGATGGTCTCCTGTATATCACGGATATTTCATGGGGCCGTATCTCTCACCCAAGCGAGGTGCTGAAGATGGACCAGAAGATCAACGTGGTGGTACTCGATTTCGACGACGAGAAGAAACGTATCAGCCTTGGTCTGAAACAACTCACTCCACACCCTTGGGATGTGTTGGCTGAGAACATTGCTGAAGGCAATATCGTGAAAGGTAAAGTAGTTAACATCGAAGACTACGGTGCATTCCTCGAAATTCAGCCTGGTGTTGAAGGCCTGGTTCACGTAAGTGAAATTACATGGGCTAACACACCGATCAATGCGAAAGAGTTCTTCAAACTCGGCGACGAGCACGAAGCTAAGATCGTAACACTTGATAAAGCAAGCCGCAAAATGAGCTTGTCTATCAAACAACTCTCTCCTGATCCCTGGAACGATATCGAAACCAAATTTGCTGAAGGAAGCCGTCACACCGGCCTGGTGAAAAATATCACTAACTACGGTGTGTTTGTTGAACTCGCTCCTGGTATCGGTGGTATGATCCATATCAGCGACCTGAGCTGGTTGAAACGCTTTAATCACCCAAGTGAATACACTAAAGTTGGTGCAAACATCGACGTAGTGATCATGGGTATTGATAAAGAAAACCGCAAACTCCAACTCGGACACAAACAACTGGAAGAAGATCCCTGGAATACCCTGCAGGATACATTCGCGATTGGTTCAATCCATGAAGGAACTGTAATTCGCAGGGATGACAAAGGAGCTGTAGTTCAGTTGCCTTATGGTCTGGAAGGATTTGCTCCTAACCGTCACCTGACCAAGGAAGATGGTAAGAGCATCGGTGCTGACGAAACTGCACAATTCGTAGTGATCGAGTTTGACCGCAACGAAAAACGCATCGTTCTTTCTCACAGCCGTATCTGGGAACAAGGCCAGATAGAGGAAAAAGAAGCTGCTAAGAAAGAAGCGAAAGCTGAAGCGGATAAAACGAAGAAAGCTGTGAAGAACATTCAGGGCAAAGTAGAAAAAGCTACTTTAGGTGACCTGGGTGTACTCGCTGACCTGAAGAAGAAACTCGAAGGTGGTGAGAATGCAGCTGAAGAAGCTAAAGGCGAATAATCCTCCGATAGAAGTTTTATACAAGGCCGTCCGTAAGGGCGGCCTTTTCTGTTTCAAG
>VFQP010001873.1_pt1 | contig 25583 bp, 23 predicted proteins | sample 3512351 | NCBI WGS metagenome assembly VFQP01 (sample SAMN10412372, study PRJNA504923) | tailings metagenome | isolation source: Relicate 1 Philex TSF1 revegetated site | place: Philippines: Tuba, Benguet | collected 2017-08-29
AGGCGTACCAGCCCCAGTTGGTGCCGCCGCCGATCTTCCAGGCGTCGCCTTCCCAAGTTCCCGTGCCAAGGCCCTTCTGGCCGTAGTGCGGGTTAGCCTTGTTGAAGTCTTCGCCGATGCCGACGTCAGCGTCAGGACCGGTCGCGTACACGCGCCAGACCTGCTCGCCGGTCTTGACGTTGTAAGCGGTGGTGTGGCCGCGAACGCCGAGCTCGGCGCCCGAAGAACCGACGAGAGCCAGATCCTTGATGACATAAGGAGCCTGCGTCAGCGTCTGGCCGACCTTGATGTCACCGTTCTCGACCTTCCAGTACTCTTCACCCGTCGCAGCGTTGAGGGCCACGAGATGGCCGTCGAGCTGAGTCTTGATGATCAGAGCCGGAACCTTACCGTCGCCCGGCCAGTAGGCCAGACCGCGGTTGACGAGGTCGCAGCAAGCGACCGAGCGAGCGGCCGGATCCTGCTTCGGCTTGTGCTGCCACAGGATGTGTCCGGGATCGTTCAGATCGAGCGCGAACGTGTTGTTCGGGAACGACGTGTGGACGTACATGACGCCATCCACGACGAGCGGCGTTCCTTCATGCCCGTGCAGCAGACCGGTCGAGAACGACCAGGCAGCGCGGAGCTGCTTAACGTTCTCAGTGTTGATCTGCGTGTTGGGGCTGTAGTTCTGTGAGCTGTAGTTCTTGCCCGGCATAATCCAGTTCTCGTTGCTCTTCGACAGCTCGTTGAGCTTGTCGTTAGCAAACGAGGAAGATGCCATGGTGACCACTAGCGCAACGCACGACGCGCCAGCCAGTAGCCCCTTACCCAGGTGCTTCATCATTCCCAAAACCTCGCGTTATCCATCCCAAGGCCGAGACAGTTCTTGCGCTGCCCATCACGGTTAAGCGCGATGGGCCTGCAGCCTGCCTCTATCCAATGTCGCGATGCCTCTTTGACCACGTCGGGAGACACCGCGCCCACGTCCCGATCCGCTGCACTCGCAAGGACTTGTTTTCTTCCTTTGCGACACTGCGTCTCGCGACGTGGGGGCACGCTAGACTGCGACGATCGGGCCGGTCTTTAGTCCAACTGGCAGACATTGCCAGGATAAACCGGCAATGCATCCGGGCTTGCCCAGGCAATGGGCAAAAACGTAACTATGTAACGTTATTGTGATCGCAGCGACGCGCTGTCTTGTGTTGTTTCACTTTCATCTCACGCCTGCTTCGGAGCGGTTTCCGGAGCTGATCATGGAGGCTCGAACAATCGTGGTGCTCGTTAGTGGACACGTCCGGCGCGCTTTGCGAATTGCGCTGGTCCCTGCCGCGCTCATCGCCGTCGCGGGAGTTGGCGGATGCGGAGACGAAACCGGTTCACACGTCGCAGCCGAGCGACGCGGCGCAGAGAAAGCAGCTCCGCACAAGACAGACTGGCTCGAACTTTCGAGCCCGCTGACGCCCGCCCAATGGCTCGTGAGCCGCGACAAGGATGAACCTGTGCCGCTCAGCGAGCCGCAGGTGCAGCGTGTCACGCGCCAGCTCGCCATAGCGCATACGCGCTATCGGGAAAGCGAGCGCATGATCGCCAATCGTTCCGTTCAAGTCTCGGATATGCTGAAAAAGATCGGACATACGGAAGATCCCTCGCAGATCCTCGACGATCTCGCTGGCATTGACGCCGAGATCGGCCAGACCGAAGGATTTGGCGCGATCAGCCAGTATTACTTCAATCTCCGCGCCGCGAGTGTTGCGCGCGCGGAGGCACTCACAACACTCAAGGCCCGCTACGGGTCGAAGTCTTGATTTCGAGGACTGACTACCAATGGGACTAGCCATGCAAAGCGCCGAGCAGCTCCGTGTGCTCATCATCGACGACCATCCCTTCGTGCTGCAAGGGTGTGCGCGAATCCTCGAGGAAGCGGATGTCGCGCGCGTGCTGCAATCGGGCGGTCTCGCCGACGGCTATCGCCAGTATCGCGCGCACCATCCGCACGTCATCATCGTCGATCTGTCGATCAAGACCGCCGCGCTCGGCGGCCTCTCGTTCGTGCGCAGACTGCGGCTTCATGACAAGAAGACGCCGATCCTCGTGCTCAGTATGCACAGCGACCCGATGATCATTCGGCGCGCACTCGAAGCTGGCGCGACGGGTTACCTGCTCAAGGATGCGCCGTCGGACGAGTTTCTGAAGGCGTTTCACACGGTGCGGACGGGTCGTCCCTATCTCAGCCACGAGGTCGCGTCCGAGATCGCGTTCAGCGAAACACGGCTCAACGCCAGCCCGCTGCAGGCGTTGACCGTGCGCGAGCTGCAAACGCTCTCGCTCATCGCCGAGGGCAAATCCTATGGCGTGATCGCCGAAGAGCTCAGCATCAGCTACAAGACCGTCGCCAACACCACGTCTCAGATCAAGATGAAACTCGGCGCACGCAGCTTGCCGGAATTGATGCGAATCGCGATCCAGCATCTGCCGGGACCATCCGGCCGGCGCAGCAAGGATTGACCTTCATCAGCGTAACAGAAAGGGCCGCTTCGAACATCGAAGCGGCCCTAAATCTATCTGCAGTCGCAAACGCGAACCTGACACTCAGCCCGGCGCGTTGATCGTGATGTCGGACGGCGTGCTGAAGGTGCCGTCGAACAACCGCTTATCGGAACCGTCGCCCTTGGTCACGATGTTACGGACCGGAAGGCCCGTCGTCTGGTCAATGTAAAGGGTTTGGATATTGGCCGGCTCGGCGGGTTTGGCCGGCTCGCCTTTCGCCTTTTCCTCAACGACCGGCGGCAGGGACGCCTTGTAGGCGAGATACGATTTTCCCTCGAGCGTCGCCTCTCCGAGGCAATCGTAATCGAGCTGGCTCTTGGACGGCTCGGCGATCGATTCCTTGAGCTGCTTGGCGATCACCTCTGCAAAATTTGCCGGTACCTCCGTCCAGCCCTGGCCTTGATTGGACCAGACCTTGTTGCCGATGGCGATGGTTTCCATCTTCTGGGCCTGATCGCCAAGGGCGACGCGCTGGTGCATGCGGTCGGGCAGCACATAATCTACGGTCATATGCAGCGTGCCCTGCTGCTCGTTGACGATCTTCGTCTCGAGCCTGAACCCGCTGCTGCCGCGCAGCTTGGAAAATGCTTTGTCGACGTCCTCCTTGCAGGAGGCTCCGGCATGACCGGCCAATCCAATAGATAGTCCGAGCATGACAATGACACGGATCACGAGCGCTTCTCCCGATTTCTGGTTCTCAAGTTTCGCTAGCTCATTGCGCGTCACAGCCTGCCGTGTCATGGCAGAAACCCCCGGGAGGAATTCCCCAAGAGTAAAAGCCAGTCGGCGGGCTAGGCGCCTTGAAGTTGCCGAAATCCGATCGGGTCAACCCCTTGACCGCCATGATTTCCGCGGTTTCAGGCTCTACGTAAGTGTCCTGGGTTGGTCTTTCCGAGCCTCGGGCGCGGCGAGGCCATCCTCTCGATGACGGCGTCCATTTTCGGGCGCTCGACAGACCAGCGGGACAAGAAACTTTTCGATCCCCAAAACGTTGGACCAAACATGACCCTTCGACCTCTTTCAGTCGCCCTCCCCGTCCTTGCCGCCTTTGTTGCCTCGATCAGCGTGCCCGCTCTCGATGCTCGCGCTGCGCCTCCCGACCAAGCCCAACAGGACCAGGCTGACGACGGCCAGGGCAAGGACAAGAAGGGCAAGCCGCCTCGGGACAAGGAAGGCAAGAGAAACAAGGAAGACAACAGGAACGATGGCCGCGGAAAGAGCCAGGACGGCGCTCCGCCGCGGCGCGATGCTGGTCCGGGACAGGGCGGCCCAGATGGGTCCGCTAAGGTACGCAATCAGGATGGAGCTCGTAGCCCTGAAAAGGAGCGCGCGAGAAATGATGCGCTCGGAGTGAAGCGGGATCCTGGTCCGCAGAACTTTATCCAGAGACGGCAGCAACAGATCCAGCAGGCCAAAGAGAAGGCCCTCAAAGAGAAGCAGGATGCCGATCGTGCGCGCCAGGACGCTGCGAGACAGAAGCAACTCGAAAATCAGCAGGCGAAGGACAAGGCTGCTAAGCAGAAGCAGGATGCTGATCTCGCGCGTCAAAACGCGGAAAGACAGAAGCAGCTCGAAATCCAGCAAGCCAAAGACAAGGCCTTCAAGCCGAAACAAGACGCCGATTTCGCGCGCCAGAACGCCGAGAAGCAGAAGCAGTTCGAGATTCAGCAGGCCAAGGAACGCGCCGCGCGCGAAAACGCTGCCAGAGATCAGGCAGGGCGAGACAAGGCCACAAGAGACACTTCGAAAGACAACGCGCGCGGGGAGCCCGGCAAAGGACCTAACTGGCGCGACCGTCCGGATCGTGCCCCAGGCAAATTCGACCGCGCGAACGCAGACAAGGAATTCGAGCGGGCTCGAATCGAGGCCCAGCGTCAGCGCAACCCCGGCTCCGGGCCGGGTCGCTCCGGCGACACCGAAAGATGGCGCGATGGCGCGGACCGGAAATTCGAAGCTTTCCGACGCGACCGCAAGGAGCGCGATGTCGGGAATCGCAAGCTGATCATCGAACCGGACAAGCGTGTCATCGTTCGGCACAACGACCGCGCGTTCATTCGCCATGACGAAAGCAGCCGGTTGCAGAAGACCGGACGCGAGCTCAGGCGCGAGCGGCGCAAGGACGGCACCTTGATGATCGTCACCATGGGGCTCGCGGGCGCCCTCATCTATTCTCTTCAGGACGACGACGGGCGCACGCTGCGCCGCAGCCGCAAAGACCGGGATGGCCGCGAGGTCGTTCTGTTCGACAACCGCCGCTATTACAGCAACCATTCCGGCTCGCAGTTCGGACCCGACCGCTACTACGACAACTATGTCGACCTGCCGCCGCCGGACGTGCGGATTCCCCGCGACAAGTACATCGTGGATTACGATCGCGCTTCGCCCGACGACATCTACGACGCACTCAACGCTCCGCCCGTCGAACGGATCGAGCGCGGCTACTCGCTCGACGAGGTGCGTAGAAGCTATCGCGTTCTCGAGCGGATGCGTCGCGTCGATCTCGATACCATCAACTTCGAGTTCGGATCGTGGGATGTGGGTCCGGATCAGTACGACCAACTCGAACGGATCGCGGGCGCCCTCCGGCGTATCATCAACAGATCGCCGGATGAAGTGTTCCTGATCGAAGGCCACACAGATGCCGTCGGCTCAGACATCGACAACCTTTCGCTCTCCGATCGGCGCGCGGAGACGGTGGCCGTGATCCTGTCGGAAAACTTCGGGATTCCGCCAGAGAACCTCACCACGCAGGGCTATGGCGAGCAGTATCTCAAGGTCCTGACGGATGGGCCCTCGCGGATCAACCGGCGTGTTTCGCTCCGGCGTATCACCCCGCTCCTTTCTCGCGAGGGCTGGAACGACGATTGGGAGAGTTCTTCCAGATAAACTATTCCACGGTCTAGAGGCCCCGGATGCCAGAAATCGGCATCCGGGGCTTTTTTCGTTTGCGCTTGGCGCGTCGGCGGATGAAAAACGTGCCGGAATTACACCCGTAACGCCACCGTCCCCGTTGGCCTTCAAGCGATCCTCGATGACCCAGACGAATACCGATCACCCCCTCTCGGGATTGCGCGTGCTCGATCTCTCGCGCGTGCTCGCCGGGCCGTGGGCAAGCCAGACCCTCGGCGATCTCGGGGCCGAGGTGATCAAGGTCGAGCGTCCGGAACGCGGCGACGATACGCGGAGCTGGGGGCCACCGTGGATCCCTGATGCAGACGGGCGAGAGACGACCGACAGCGCCTACTTTCTTTGTGCCAACCGCAACAAGAAGTCCGTCACCATCGATATCACTGCTCCAAAGGGACAGGAGCTGGTGCGAGCGATCGCTGCGAAGAGCGATATCCTGATCGAGAACTTCAAAGCCGGCGGCCTCGCCAAGTATGGGCTCGACTACGCGAGCCTCGCAGCCGTCAACCCCCGCCTCATCTATTGCTCGATCACCGGCTTCGGCCAGACCGGGCCCAGCGCGCATCGCGCCGGCTATGATTTCTCGATCCAGGGGCTATCCGGATTAATGTCTGTTACAGGCGCGCCGGCGACAGTTCCTGGCAGCGAGCCGCAAAAAATCGGCGTGGCGCTCGTCGACATCCTGACCGGGCTTTACGCGACGAACGGCATTCTCGCTGCTGTCCAACACCGTCACCGCACCGGGCGTGGCCAGCATATCGACCTTGCCCTGTTCGACACCGCCGTAGCGTGCCTCGCAAACCAGGCGCTCAACTATCTCGTGTCCGGACAATCTCCCGAACGGCTCGGCAACGCGAACCCCAACATCGTGCCCTATCAGGCGTTCGCAACCTCAGACGGTCATCTCATCGTTGCCGTCGGGAACGACGGTCAATTCCGCAAGCTGTGCGATGTGATCGGCGCCGCGGATCTGGTTGAAGACGCGCGCTTCGCGACCAATGCGTCGCGCGTTACGCACCGAGCGGCGCTGGTCCCGATACTCGAAACTTTGTTTCTCGCGCGCGACGCGCAGGATTGGATCGCCCTGCTCGAGCCGGCGGGGGTTCCGTGCGGCCCGATCAATAGTGTCGCGCAAGCCTTCGCAGAGCCGCGTGCGCTCTCACAACAGCTTGCGATGATGCTGCCGCACGATACCGGCGTCCTGGTTCCGAGTGTAAGAAGCCCGCTCAACCTGAGCGGTGTCTCCGATCCACCACGCGCGGCGCCGCCGTCACTCGGGCAGCACACGGAGGCTACGTTGCGGGAGCTGCTCGGCGCATCGGACGAAACAATCGCGGCGCTGCGCGAAAGCAAGATCATCTGATCGCAGCGCGATCCTTGCTCAGCTTGCGATGGGGCGTTTGCTCAGGATCGCGCCGATCTCGTCGAGGATGGCCGGATCGTCGATCGTCGCCGGGATTTTGAAGTCGGTGCCGTCGGCTATTTTTTTGATGGTGCCTCGCAAAATCTTGCCCGATCTCGTCTTCGGCAAACGCGTAACGATGCGCACCGTCTTGAAGGCGGCCACGGGTCCGATCCGCTCGCGAACCAACGCCACGACCTCGTTTTCGATATCCTTGGCTTCGCGCGTAACGCCGGCCTTCAGTACGATGAAGCCGATCGGCAGCTCTCCCTTCAGCGCATCCGCCGCACCGATCACCGCGCATTCGGCCACGTCCCTGTGGGACGAAAGCACCTCTTCCATCGCGCCCGTAGACAGGCGGTGGCCAGCGACGTTGATGATGTCGTCAGTGCGACCCATGATGAAGAGATAGCCGTCGGTATCGCGGAATCCTGCGTCGGCTGTTTTGTAGAAGCCGGGAAAATGATCGGTGTAGCTCGGGCCGAAACGCTCTTCCGCATTCCACAGCGTCGGGAAGCACCCAGGCGGCAGCGGCAGCTTGACGACGATGTTGCCGAGCTGGCCGTCCGCAACCTCCTGCCCATCCTCATCGAGCACGTGAACATCGTAGCCCGGCATCGGCACCGTCGGCGAGCCTGGCTTCACAAGCAGGGCCCCAAGCCCGATCGGATTGGCGGCAATTGCCCAGCCTGTCTCCGTCTGCCACCAGTGATCGATTACCGGAACCCCAAGAGCCCATTCCGCCCAGCGCACGGTGTCAGGATCGGCGCGCTCGCCGGCCAGAAACAGTGTGCGCAGCTTTGACAGGTTGTAGTTGGCGATCAACGCGCCTTGCGGGTCTTCCTTCTTGATTGCCCGCAAAGCAGTGGGCGCCGTAAAGAGCGCCGCCACGTTGTGCTCGGCGACAACGCGCCAAAACGCACCGGCGTCGGGCGTGCCGACCGGTTTGCCCTCGTAGATGAGCGTGGTGCTGCCGTTTAGCAGCGGACCATAGATGATGTAGGAATGCCCCACCACCCAACCGACGTCTGAGGCAGACCAGAATACCTCGCCGGGCGCGATGCCGTAGACGTTCTTCATCGTCCAGGCCAGCGCAACCATATGGCCGCCGGTGTCGCGCACGACACCCTTCGGCTGGCCGGTGCTGCCAGACGTATAGAGAATGTAGAGCGGGTCCGTCGCCTTGACGGGAACGCACGCGGCTTTGCGACCCTCCGCCCGTATCTTCGCGACGAGATCGGCCCAATCCAGATCACGCCCCGGCTGCAGCGAGGCTTGTTCCATCGGCCGCTGCAAGACAATGCAATGAGAGGGCTTGTGCGTCGCCATCTCGATGGCGGCGTCGAGCAGAGGCTTGTATTTGACGACGTGCTTGGGCTCGATCCCGCAGGAGGCCGAAACGATAACCTTCGGCTTGGCATCGTCGAGGCGCACGGCAAGCTCGTTGGCCGCGAAGCCGCCGAATACCACCGAATGAATCGCGCCGAGGCGAGCCGTTGCCAGCATCGCAATCGCGACCTCCGGCACCATCGGCATGTAGATCACCACGCGATCGCCCTTCGACACGCCGAGGCCGGCGAGCGCGGCGGCAAACACCTCGACCTCATCGAGCAACTGCGCGTAGGTCAGCGTGCGTTTGGTTCCGGTGACGGGACTGTCATAGATAATCGCGGGCTGCGCGCCACGCCCGGCCGCGACGTGCCGATCGATACAGTTGTAAGCGGTGTTGCATTCGGCCCCGACGAACCACCGCCCATAAGGGCCGATACTCTGGTCGAAGATCCGCTCTGCCGGCTTGAACCAATCGACAGCTTTCGCCGCCTCGGCCCAAAAGGCCTCGGGATCGGCGCGCCATCCGTTGTAGACGTCCCAATATCTGCTCATGCACGTGTTTTCGTTGTTGGCCGCCCCCCCCGAAGCAGTCCTCTGCTCCGGGGTCGGATCTCACAGCCGCATCTAGATGCTGTCAATCGCTTCCGCGGACTCGGGCAGGATCTGGCCGCCGTCCACGACTATAGTCTGGCCGGTGATGTAGGACGCCTCCTGCGAAGCCAGAAACAGGGCGGCATTTCCGATGTCCTCGACCTTGCCGAGACGCTTCAGAGGAATGGCCTTCGCCATGCCGTCGAGATAGCTCTGACCGAGATCCTGCAACCCTTCCGTTATAATGTTGCCGGGCATCACCGCGTTGATGGTCGTGTTGTAGCGCGCAAGCTCCATAGCCGCGGTGCGGAGGAAGCCAAGCTGGCCCGCCTTGGAGGCACCATAGTGCGACCAGCCGGGATAGCCCGTGATCGGCCCGGTGATCGAAGACGTCACAACCACGCGTCCTTTGCCGGCCTTTTCGAAAACGGGGATGCAGGCCTTCACGCACAGGAACGTGCTCTTGAGATTGGTATCGAGCACCTGATCCCAATCTTCCGGCGACAGCTCAATGATCTTCTTCTGCGGGAATACGCCGGCGTTGGCGCACAGGATGTCGACCGTTCCGAACGTCGCGACGGCCGTTGCGACGAGTGCCTGCACGCTCTCCCAATTGGAGACGTCAGCCGCGTGCGCGATCGCGGCGCCGCCCGCATGGCGGATCTCCTTCGCTGTCGCCTCGGCGTCGTCCAAGCCGCGGGCCGCGACGACCACTTTTGCGCCCTTGGCTGCGAACACCTTGGCGATGCCTTTTCCGATACCTTTGGAACCGCCCGTCACGATGACGCTCTGGCCGGCAATTGAGGTCAGCATTCCCAAATCTCCCGTATCAATCCGAAGAGTTGCGCGTAAAGCGGTTGATCAGCGGCGGCAGCGCCAGCGCGATCGCGACCAGCACAATCGAGGCGGCGACCGAAAGCATACCGACTGTCGGAACCAACGGCGAGTAGCCGGATACCATCTTGGCGTAGAGCCATTCCGGAAGGGTCAAATCCGCGCCCGTCGTGAACAAAGACAGCGGAAAGTTGCCCCAGCTCAGAAGGAACGAGAACAACCCGGCGGCCACAACGCCTGGCATCAGCAGCGGAATGGTGACTTCACGCAGGATCTGCCAGGTGGAGCATCCCATGTCGCGGGCCGCTTCTTCCAACGCCGGATCGAAGCTGTAGGCGCGAATGGCGATGATCAATGTCGCGATCGGCGCGATCCAGACGAGATGGGCGATGATCGCCGTGTGCCAGGTCGGCGTGATTCCGACGGCGTTGAACCACATCAGAAGTGCAAGCCCAAGCACCGACTGCGGAAAGAAGATCGGCAGCAGGATGAGCTTCTGGTAGAGGCGACGATAGCGCCACTGATAACGCGCGAACGCAAGCGCACCGAAGAAGCCAAGCACCATCGAGATGACGGTTACAATCGCGGCGACCTGAAGCGAGATCCAAAGCAGATCAGAGACCGTCCCGCTCTCGAGCGCCTGAGCATACCACTGGGTTGTATACTGGCGAATGGGGAACGAGAGATAACGCGACGTCGACACCGACGCGAAGCCAATCGCGACGAGCGGAAGGTAGAGAAACGCCAGGATCAGGATGCCATAGAGATAGAGACCGATCCGGCCCGCATTCGAAGGATGCATCAGCGCTTCCTCCCCATGATGGCGTCGAGATCGATGCGCGTCACGCCGAAGATCGCGAAGCTGCCGACGACGGCGATCAGCGTCATGGCAAGCGCAGAGCCCAGCGGCCAGTTCTGGCCATAAGTGAACGACCGCTCGATCTCGTCGGAGATCACGATCACGGCACGCCCGCCGAGCAGCTTCGATTCCGCGATGGCCCCCGCCGTCAGCACGAACGTGATGAGGCATCCGACGGCTATACCGGGTGCAGACAGCGGCAGCTCCACCTCGCGGAAGATCTGCCATCGGTTGGCGCCGAGATCGAAGGCGGCCTGGCGTGCATCATCCGGCACCATCGCGATGCCCTGCGCGAGCGGGAACAGCATGAAGGGCAGGTAGACGTAGACAAGGCCGAAGATAATGACAGGGACGTTGTAGAGCAGTCCGTCGAAAGATTGGCCCGTCCAGCTTCGCCAATATCCCTCGATCAGGCCGCCTTTCATCAGCGTCAGCACCCAGCCGAAGAGGCGGATGTTCTCCGAGACGAACAGCGTCATCACCACGCCGATGGTGAGCACCAGCGTAAAGCGGCCGAAAACCTTAGCCATGGCGAACGCCAGCGGCCAGCAGATGACGAAAAGAATGAAGGTCGCCGCAAACGCCATCGCGAGAGAAACCAGCAGAGACTCCCAATAACCCTCCTGGATCATCAGGGCGTAGGACGAGAAGTCGGGCAAGTTGGCAAGCGAGAACACCTTCTGCGGCATGATCGAGAAGGCAGCGACAACGCATAGCGGAGCCAGAAAGCCAGCAGCCAGAAAGATGATAACCGGAAGAGCGCTCAGAACTCCGAGGCGCTGATTGATCCGCTCCACGCTACGCCTCCTGGATGAGATGCGCGCGATCAAGATCGAACCCGACCCCCATGCTTTGCCCCGGTTCCCAGGTGACCCGGTTCTCTCGCGACAGCTCGACGGTCATCTTATAACCGCTCGCCAGCCGCACGAGATACTGCACGCGAGATCCGAGCAGATACTCTGACTCGACGACGCCGGTGGCCATCACATCGGCGCGTTCCCCTGGCTTCAGCAGGCGTACGCTTTCCGGCCGCGCCATGAGGTCGCCGGAGAACCCGGGACGCAGACCGCGCTTCGCGGCAGCGGCGGGATCTATGGTGACGTGCTCAAAGGAAACAGCGCTGCCATTGCCGTTCGCACGGAACAGATTCACTTCGCCCATGAACTCGGCGACGAACCGGCTCTTCGGCTTGGCGTAAATTTCTTCTGCCGGTCCCAATTGCTCGAAACGTCCCGCGCGCATGATCGCGATGCGATCCGACATTACCATCGCCTCTTCGAGGCTGTGCGTAATGTAGATGAAGGTTTTCCCGGTTCGCTGGTGGAGGTCTTTTAGTTCCTTCTCCAGCATCTTGCGGAGCCGGAAATCGAGCGCAGACAGCGGCTCGTCGAAGAACAGGATCTCAGGATCGAACGCAAGCGCACGGGCAAGCGCAACGCGCTGGCGCTCGCCGCCCGAGCACTGCTGGATGCGCTTTCCGTAGTAGTGCTGAGGCAGCCGCACCAGATCGAGCAGCTCGAGCGCTCGCGCGCGACGTAGCGCCGGATCGACCCCGCGGATCTTCAGCGGGAATTCGATGTTTTCGCCGACGGAGCGATGGGGAAACAGCGCCAGCGACTGGAACACCATGCAGGTCGGGCGCTTGTTGGCCGGAACGTTGTCGATCCGACTGTCGCGCAGCCAGATTTCACCGCTGGTCTGCTCCTCCATGCCGACAAGCAGGCGGATCAGGGTGGTCTTGCCGCTGCCGGACGGGCCGACGATGGCGAGAAACTCGCCGTCGTCCACCGTGAGATTTACCGAGTCGAGAGCAGTAAAGCCATCGAACGTCTTCTTGAGATCGACAACGCGAAGGATCGGTTTCGCATTCATGTGTGTGGGTCTTGACGCCTCGGCCTGACTGGAAAGGTCCGCCTTCCCAGCAGGAAGGCGGACCGGTGCTGCAATGTTCATCGACGCTTCGCCGCCGTGTAGATCTTGAGGAGGGCGTCGTAGTCGGGAACGACCGAGAAATCGGCCGAGCGCGAAAGCTCTTCCGACAGGCTATCCCACTGGATCGCGTCCAGCTCCGCGTTGTTCCAGAGCTTGAAGATTGCCGGATCGCCCATCTGGCTCACCGGATTGTAGGTGCCTTCCGCGAAACTGACAGCCTTGGCGATTTCCGCCTTCTGAACGAACTCCAGGAAATCTTCCGCAAGCGGGCTGACGTCGGGGTTGTTGACGACCGATGTCAGCTCGACCCACACCACGCCGCCCTTGCCGTCAACGGGGCCGCTGTTGGGCGTGATCGCGCGAATGTTATTGGCGCCGTCGAAGCGAGCCGGGCTCGCGGTATAGGTGCCACCGGTAAAGTAGGCATCGATCTCGCCGTTGATGAGCGCCGTGTTCATCGCCACAAGATCGTCGCTCAGCAGCTTGGCGCCGCCGAACACCGTCTTTGTCGCTTCCGTGAACTTCGTGACGCCGTCGTCACCCACAGCCTTGAACGGATTGACGCCCGCCGTGAGGCACAGATGGATCACGTTCCAGTTGTCGTAAGTCAGAACGCCGAAGCGCCCCTTCATGGCCGGATCGAGAAACAGCGACCAACCCTGATCCTCGGCAGTCTTGCGGCTGATCTTGTCGGTGTTGACGACGAAGCTGAAGGGGCCGTAGCGCTGCGGCATACCGATCAACTCGCCGCTATCAGCAAACGCAAGCGGATAGGGGGCTGAAAACTCAGCCGACATCTTGGAGAAGTAGGGAAGGAAGCGCTCCTTGCTCAGCGGCTTGATCAGCTTTTCGGGAAAAAGCTGCTGGCGCGCCCACGGCTGGTTGACGTTGATGAGGTCCCAGACTTTGAGCTCGCCCGCGCGGAGCTTGTTGATCATGTCCGGATCGGACGTGCCGCTTTCTGCGCGCGCCGTTACGCCAGGAAAGGCTTTGCGGAAGGGACCGAGCACATTGTCGGTGTTGTAGCCCTCCCAACACAGAATGTTCATTTCCTTGTCGCGCGCAGCGAACGCCGGGCGCGCGGCTCCGAACGCAGCTAGGCCAGCGCCGGCACCCAAATACTTCGTGAACTGACGACGAGTAAGCTCCATGAAACCTCTCCTGGGACCATAGTCCGCGTTTCCCCTAGAAAATTTCCGGGGCCTTTTTTGCGGCCCTCGTCTTGATCCGCCGCGCGCGTTTTCGCGTCACGAAGGAGCGAGCGTAGGATCAACGTGAAATGTTGCAGAACGCAAGCATAATGTTGCGGATCGCAGAAATTTTCTTTATCTCCATGGAAGCGGATAAACAGGGCGCGACCAATGGCAGGACTTTACGAAGACGCTTTCGTCGAGCAATTGCGACAAGGCCTAGCGGGCCTGACGCAAGAGTGGGGACTTGCGAAGGATTGCACCGTAACCACGTTGAATATCTCAGAAAATGCCACGTTTAAGGCGCTAGATCCGGCGACCGGCGCACCGGTTATTCTGCGGGTTCATCGCCCCGGCTATCACACCCCCGACGAAATTGCCTCGGAGCTAAACTGGATCCTCGCGCTGCGCGACGAAGGCATTGTTGCAACTCCAAAACCCTTGCTGCGCAAAGATGGTGGCTACATCGGCAGCATGGTCGCCGCGGGCGACGTGCGTCATGTCGTGGCCTTCGAATTCATGAGCGGTTCGGAGCCAGCCCAGGGCGACAGCATCAAGCCCGGGTTCCGGGAGCTCGGACGGATCAGCGCCCGCCTTCATCGCCACGCACGCACGTGGCAACGGCCAAACGACTTCCGCCGCAAGACGTGGAATTTCGAAACCATGCTCGGCTCGGCGCCGCTGTGGGGCGACTGGCGCGAGGCGCTCGGCCTCGAAGCGGACGGCTTGGCCGTTCTGGAGCGAACGAGCCGCTCGCTCGAACAGGCGCTTAACAACTTTGGCGAAGGCCCCGAACGTTTCGGCCTCGTGCACGCGGATCTGAGGCTCGCCAATCTCCTCGTCGATACAGATCGCCTGGGCGTCATCGATTTCGATGACTGCGGGTTCAGTTGGTTCATCTACGATTTCGCGTCCGCCGTAAGTTTCTTCGAGGACGATCCCATCATTCCCGAGCTTCAGGATGCCTGGGTCGATGGCTATCGCTCGGTGGAGCCTCTGTCGGCGGCCGACGTAGCGTTCATTCCCACGTTCGTGATGCTGCGCCGCCTGCTCTTGACCGCCTGGGTGGCAAGCCACGCCGAGACACCAACGGCGCAGTCGCTCGGCACGGCGTTTACGGATGGCACCGTTCGGCTTGCGGATGCGTTTCTCTCGAAATCAGAGCGGTAGGTGCTCGCAAACATGAGCAAGAAGAACAAGAACGCACTCGGTGGAGCGCGGCAAATTCTGGACATGAACGCGTTCGACGCGGGCGCGCAAGCCACCGAGCGCAACCCGCTTCTCGAGCGGAGGCTCGCAAACGTCGGCGCCGCCACGGTTCTGTTCTACAAAGAGCCTCTTGAGATCGTTTCCGCGAGCGGCTCCTGGATGACGGCCGCAGACGGCAAACGCTATCTCGATTTCTACAACAACGTTCCATCCGTCGGACATACGCACCCGCTCGTGGTTGCCGCGGTGACGGACCAGATCGCGCGTCTCAACATCAACACGCGCTATCTCAACAGTGTCGTCGATCTATATCTCGACGCCTTGAAAGCGACCTTTCCTGCCGCGCTTTCCAATGTCGTTCTTTCTTGCAGCGGCAGCGAGGCGAACGATCTTGCGGTTCGGATTGCGGCCGCCACGTCGGGCGGAACCGGTATCATCGTCAGCGAGAACGCATACCACGGCAACACGTCGATCATTTCGGAGATCTCACCTTCGGCGCTGAAGCGGGGCAATCTGCCGGATCACGTGGTGACAGTTCCCGCCCCATCTCATGCGGGACAGAGCGGCTCGATCGAAAACGCTTTCGCCGCCGACGTTAAACGAGCGATCGCCGAACTCGAACGGCGCGGACACAAGTTCTCGGCGTTCGTCTGCGATTCCATTTTTTCGAGCGACGGCGTTTACGCCGATCCGCCGGGCTTCCTGCGCAAAGCTGTCTCGGAAGTTCACAAGGCAGGCGGGCTCTATGTCGCCGACGAAGTCCAACCCGGATTCGCGCGGACGGGAGACGCGTTCTGGGGCTTTGCGCGGCACGACGTAACGCCCGATATCGTGACCATGGGCAAGCCCATGGGCAACGGATTTCCGATGGCGGGGCTCGTCACGCGGCCAGAACTGCTCGAACGTTTCTGCGAGGACACCGGCTATTTCAGCACCTTCGGCGGCAATCCGGTGGCTGCGGCGGCCGGCATGGCGGTGCTCGACGTCATCGCCGACGAACAACTCCAGAGCAACGCGCTTCGACAGGGCAACCATATCCAGGAGCGCCTGCGCGATCTCGCGACAAAGGACGAGCGCATCGCCGACGTGCGCGGCGCGGGCCTCTTTCTCGGCATCGACCTCAGCCGGCCCGGTGAGAAGGATCAGCCGAACGCCGATCTGGCATCGAGCGTGATCAACGGCCTGAAAGATCGCGGCGTGCTGATCGGTGCTGCGGGCCGCTTCGGCAATACCCTGAAGGTGCGCCCGCCGCTGTCGCTTTCCCAAGACGAAGCAGACATCTTCGTCGACAAGCTTGCAGACGCGCTCGCCGCATCTCCCTGAAGGCGCGAAGTTCGCTTGCCGACGGCTTCAGTCGACGTCGGCGATCTTAACCTCAACCTCGGCGGTCTGAATCGCTTTGAGAAGCGCGCTTTTCGGCGCCTGATCGGTGGCTAAGAGATCGATTTGGCTCCAGCTCGCATAGCGGGCGGTGAACATCTGATCGAACTTGGAACCGTCCGCCACGATCATGCGGCGGTTGGCCCGCTCGATCATTCCGGAATAGACGTCGGCCATCTCGATCAAAGCATCGCTTGCGCCGTCGGCCGCAACGCCACTCGCGCCGAGAATGACCCATTCCGCGTTATATTGCTCAAGAAAGCGGAGGGTTTGGGCGCCATACATCGCGCCTTCGCCGGCATGATAGAAACCCGGCGTCATGAGAATGGTGATGGTCGGATTGGCGGCCAGGGCCGTCGCGATCGCGAACGAATGCGTGATGACGGTGACATTCTGCATACTCGATGCCATCCGCCGAGCCACGTGCAGCGTGGTGGCACCCGATCCGATCATGAAGACCCGCCCGCCCTCGCAGGTCTGGCACGCCGTCTTGGCAATCCGCGTCCGTTCCTCGACGAGAAGACTGTGGCGCTGCGCAACCGACGGCTCCGCGGCCTTCCGCAAAATGGCGCCGCCGTAGGTTCTGCTTATCACGCCACGGCCGGTCAGCTCATCAAGGTCCCGGCGTATGGTTTCCGTCGTGACGCTCAGCGCCTCGGCAAGCTCGCTCACGCGTAGCGTCGGCTGATCGGACAGCAACGATACGATCTCGCGCTGACGCACGCTCTTCTTGCTCATGTCTTGCTTCAAGGCGGAATGAATTGCTTGGCTCCGGCGGCTGGATCAAGGCGGCCCGTCGAGACGTCGGGCGTTGCATTGATCGCACACTTTGTCACGACTGACGACGCCTATCGAGCCGCGGATCGTCTTAGTGATAACGATCGCGTTAAGTTTGAAATTTTGAGCCTCGGATCGCTGTCCGAACAGTACGCTAGGTGGCGCCAGGCTCTGCGAGCGACGCGACCAGGCCCTGCCTCATACAGAAATAGACAAGCTCGATGTCGGAGCGGACGCGAAGCTTGGATTTTATTTCGTAATGGTAGTTTGCCACGGTTTTCGGGCTGAGGTTGAAGGCCGAGGCTATTTCGTCGGTCGATTTCGCATCCAGGATCATGCGAAGAACTTCGAATTCTCGTGGGGACAGCTCGTCCACGGCCGACGCCTCATCGCATAGCCTGCTCGTGGCGATGACCTGGTTGATCTCGGCGCAAAGCGCCGGCCGGCCGGCGAAGACGTCACGGATCGCGGTGACCAGAATCTCGGGTGGACTGCTTTTCGTGACATAGCCTCGCGCACCGGCGCGAAACGCCTGCTGTGCGTAGGTCGCGCTCGCGTGCATCGTAAAAATGAGGACGCGGGCAGCCGCATCGAATTGGCGTATCTGCCGAACAAGATCGATACCTCCACGTCCGGGCATCGAGATATCGACGACGACGACATCGGGATTGAACTTCTTAAATGCTTCATACCCCGATGCCGCGCCGTCAGCCTCGGCGACGACGTCGATACCGGGATGCTTTTCGATCAGCCTGCGATAGCCCTCCCGGACAACCGCATGATCATCGACCAAAAGGACTCGGATGCCCATGGCCTTCAGGCTCCTCGCTGCAATGTCGGAAACTCCACCTGAAGCCGGAATCCGCCGCTCGGGAGCGGACCGGCGGTGAACTTTCCGCTTAGCGCGACGACCCGCTCGCGCATTCCGATCAGGCCCGAGCCGGCGGGGATCGGAGGCCTTTCCGCGGCGGCCTGCCCGACGCCGTCATCGATGACCGCAAGCCTGATCCGTTCCTGGTCGGTATCGGCATGCTGGCTGAGCATGACTTTCACATTGCGGGCGTTTGCATGCTTCGAGGTATTGGTGAGCGCCTCCTGCACGATCCTGTACACGTGGGCGCTGGTCTCGGCGCGGAGCTGCTCCAACTCGCCTGTGGCTTCGATCGAATAACTGGTGCGCCCGCGCGCGCTTTCATTGTGTTGTTCGACGAGAGCCTTCAGGCTCGGAAGCAAACCCAGGTCATCGATTTCCTGCGGGCGCAGATACGTAAGCGTGCGACGCAAAGATATCATCAAGCCCGACGCCATTTTCTCAAGCTCTCGCACCTCGCTGACGAGCCCGGGCGCATCGGACTGCGCGCTCGTTCGGACACATGCCGCAAGCGCGTTCAGCGCGGCAAGTTTCTGGGCAATCTCGTCGTGCAGCTCGCGGGCAATGTGGCGCCTCTCCTGCTCCTGCGTATCGACGAGGCGACGCGCAAGCTCGGTCCGTTCAGACGTTGCATTGGCTAGCTCCGCGGAGAGCGCGTTAAAGACCTCGCTGATACGATTGAGTTCGGTCAAACGAAACGCTGGCAAGCGGCACGCGAGATCGCCGAGCGCCAAGCGGTTCAGGCCCGAAAGAATATCCTTTGCGGGCAGAAGCGCGCGGTCGACGACAAGATAGGTGACCAAACACAGAGTGGCGACCAGGGCTGCCGACAGACCGAGAAGCGGCGCGACTGTCGCCCACGCTTGTCCGGCGGTCGCAACCGGATCGTAGGCCGCAACGACGGTGCCTTGGTACACGCCTCGATGCGAGATGGGCCTGACCGCAGTCAGATTGTCATTGATGAGCGCCCGATAGCCCTCGAAGAACCAGCGAGGTGCGTTGGTCGACCGTGCATCGACACCGGCGCAACTCGACCTCTGTAGGCTCGCATCGGCCCCTCGATACTCCACGCACTGCCCGGGGCGCAGCGAGTAGCTCGTCACAAGATCCCAGTCGGGAAAGCGCTTAGGGATGTCCGTCGCTCTTTCGATGCGCAAGAGCTGCAGATCGAGCTGGCGGCCAGCCAGGTCCACGAGCTCGACGTTCTGGCGTCTAGCCTCGCGTGCTGTGACGAATAGCGCAATCGCCGATCCGGCGAGGAAACACGCGAGCGCCACCAGCGTAATCCGCCTCACCAGCAGCCATTTCAGGTCCATGCGGCACCTCACCCTAGTACTTTTGCTTCAGGCTAGTGGGCACGCCCCGACCTGTGAAGGGGCGTAGCCGATGCTCAGGAAATTTGCCCAAAGATCCTCAGGCGAACCCCTCTGTCCGGCGGGTCGAGCCCTTCCTAGGCTCCGCTCGAAAGGTTGGGGGCCGGGAGACGGGCTGAATGCAGCGAATTGGAGTGGTGAGATTTTTGCGTTCTTCGGTTCAAGCTCGCAGGACTTGGCTGAGCCAAACACGGGCGGTGACTCTGCTCTCCGCTTGCATCGCGATCTCCGCCGCCGGTTGCGTGGTGCTCCTCGGTCTTTGTCTGCAGAAGCTGAATGAGGGGAACGGACCAAACGCACCTGGCTACGGGGACAACGTTAGCGGGCCGGGCGATGTCTTCATGTCCGAACTTTTGGCGAGCCGCTGCCTAGGCCAGCCTGATCGTCGCTAGTTCCTCGGGCCGGGTGTTCAGCACAACGCCCAGGCCGCGGGCCCCACACACACTTTCATCGACCTCGCAAAAAGAAGGAGCTACGCATGTTTAAAGGTTTGATCGCTGCCGCGCTGATCGCGTTTGCCGGTTCTGCGTTCGCGGGGGGCACCTCCCACGACGCCAAGGAGCTAAGACCCGGCGATGTAACTTTCGAAGACAATCCGGCATTTCCGAAAGGCGCGCAAACCGTGGTCGTCTACGGCGATCCGTCGAAGCCCGGCCTGTTCATTCTCCGCGCCAAGTTCCCTCCCAATTATGTCGTGCCGCCGCACACTCATCCGGTTTTTGAATCGGTGACTGTGATGACAGGGTCGATGGGAAGCGGAATGGGAAAGACCGTCGATAAGTCGACCGGCAAAATGCTCGAGGCGGGATCCTTGCTCCTGCTGCCGGCGGACCATCCGCATTATGTGTGGACAGGAGACGAGGAGACGATCATCCAGGTTGCGGCCAACGGCCCGTTCGACCTCATCTATGTCAATCCGGAAGATGACCCGCGCAAAAAGTAGTGCGCGTGCTTTACCCGCATTTACTCTCCCCAAATGCTTCGGCCCGCTGCCACGAGGTAGCGGGCCTTTGCTTTTTCGCGAATCCACAGGCTGAGGTAGGCAGGACGCAAAGGCACGGCGCGGCGGCCGTCCTTTCTCCTAGCCGCTCTCGTTCACCGCTTCCAAAGCGCTCCGACCACAAAAGCAACACCTGCCGCGATCGCGAGGGCTTCGAGCGGCTTCTCTTGCGTATACTTGGTGAGCCTGTCGCGGTTTTCGGCAATGAACCGCTCAGGGTTCTCGTACGCCTCCTTCGCGATGGTCGTCACGCGGTCAGCCGCCTCGGAGGCATATTCTTTCGCTGCTTCCGTTGCCTGTTCCGTGTAACCGGCAACCCGCCCCGCCTGCTCCGACACGTTGTCGATAGACTGTCTGTTTGACTGGACCATTTGAAACTCCCGGATGTGTTCTTTTCACAAACGCGGGTGGTCGATTTCTGTTCCTCAAGCGGTGGGACGAAGTGGAAGGCGGATGCTCACCCCTTCAATCACGTCGTCACACGTGGATGTTGGCCATTGTTAGTGGAAGAACCCCGGCTGGCGACCTCACGATGCGCAGCGTAGCGGCGTTCTTTCCACGATTTCAATGATGTGGGATCGAAAGAGCATTGGTGGAGGGGGATCGAATTAAATCGGCGGCGTCACCCCTCCATGCGCATACTCTCAATTGCCCGCGGACTTCATCGCAGCCGCTTGGCTTATCCCGGAAACGTTGCCGCCGCGGGGGTAGATTTGATCTGCCCATCAGGAAACGGGGTAGGAATTCGAAGGTAAAAATCCCGGCCATACATGAACCGTTGACCGTTGTTCTCCAGCGAAAGAAATCTAACCTGGAGATCCGAACTGAACCGGGCACCATTCGATGGAACGCTCGATGTTCCGTCGCAACCAGCTGGCTTGGTCATCTCGAAGGCAATGGCGACAACACTCACGACGCTCCTTTTAAGCGCAGCAGCGGTGCTGGTCTTGGTCAGCTCGTTTACGCCATCGAACAGCTACGCTGCGCAGCCTGCGGGGTGCGACGGAAGTAGCCTCATTGCCGAACTCGCCCTAAAGCGTCCGGCAGGGCTTACATCCTTGCTCGAAAGCGCCTCCCAGGCAGAGAACAGTCAGGCGGTACTCTGGCGCATCGAAAGGAACGGAAAATCGCCGTCCTTCGTTCTCGGCACTCTTCATATCGCTCACTCGAGCCTTCAAGAACTAAGTCCGGCGATCAAATCTGCTATCGCAGCTTCGCGCGTGGTGGCCCTCGAACAAGAACAACTGTCGCGCGGGGCGTATGGTCAAGTGATGGCGCAGGCTGGGAAGCTGATGAGCGCCCGCGACAAGCCTTTACAGCGCATGCTTGACGAGAGCGAACTGAGAGTAGTCGAAAAGGCGATTTCCGCCGCTGGCTACCCTGAAGACCTCGCGCTTGGTGTCCGGCCGTGGGTGGCCACACTCTTTCTGGCAGGCGGATGCCCAAATGAGACGCACGAACCGATGGATTTGATTGTTGCTAATTTTGCCAAATCGCAGGGCAAGCAAGTCGTGGGGCTCGAAACTCTGCTCGAACAATTTGAAACGCTGGCTGCCATACCTGATGAAGCCCAGGCGGCCTGGTTACGCGCCAGCATCGAGATGAATGATCGAGCCGACGATGTCACGGTCACGATGCTGGAACTATACAAAGGCCGCCAGATCGCCGCTTCGCTCGAGATTATGCGCGAGCTCGCACCAGATGCCGGGCTGACCGATGCACGGATGCAGGACATTCGACACGGCTTGATCACGGATCGAAACGCGCGAATGGCGCAAAGAGGGATGCCGTTGTTCGAGGCAGGGGGAGCTTTTGTTGCAGTCGGCGCAACCCACCTTCCCGGATCGGACGGTTTGATATCGATCCTGAAATCGAACGGCTTCACCGTGACGCCTGTCGAATAGCTCACTTCCTGGCCGGATAGGGGAACGGAACGCATGAGGTTTGCTCTCGTGGTTGTCGCGGGTCTTGTCTCGCATTGTGCGGCTCTCGCCGGAGATCATCCTTATGCTGCTCTCTGGTCTGAGGCAGGGCTAGACGACTTGGAGGGGAACCCTGATTTTTCAGGGCCGCTCGGGTGCTACAATCGGTTTACCGAGCAACTGCCTGACGGTCGCTTCCAATACTATCTGGTCGATCATGCGAAGTGGCTCGGCGAGCGAAAAGTCGAATACCTGCTGGCACAAGAAGGCCAGTGCACCATGAACGTTGACGGCCGAAGCGAGAAGTGTGTCGGACATGTCATGGGGGAGAAGCAAAGCGAGTGGTTCATTGCCTACCAGGACGCAGCTTCGGATAAAGTTCGCGCGACTTACTACGAAAACGTTTTCTACTTCGAGAAGCGCTTCGGCGGCGAGTCGATCATCCGCAACAAGTGCCCATTCGATATGCTCGCGATCAAACGCTACATCTCGGGCAAGACCATCGCCGACTGCGCAACGCGGTGCAGGGCGTTCGGACGCTCCGAAAGCGAGGAATTCAAAGGCATGTTAAAGGAACTCGGAGTGGCTAAGTAGATGCGAACCCTACACGTGCCGACAACCGAGATTTGTCGATGACCACGCGCATCGCTGGCCGGACCGTGATCCTGACAATAGCCGGGATTGCAACTGCACTGCTGATCAGCTTCGCGACGTTTCCACCGTCCGGGCCGCCTTCTGCGCCATCTAGAACGGCCGCAGAGAAATCTCGGCAGCCACCCGTGGAGAGCTTGCCTCCGTCGCTCGATTGTGGGTTCAACGCCTTCATGCACAGCACGACCTCTATTTCCTTATATTTCGATGTGGTGCTTTCCGAAACCGGCTCGCCGCGCTTCTATCAACGGGCGTTTGTCCCGGCGGACGGCGTCCGCCAAGTCTACGAAGGCAACGATCGGCCAGCGTGGGTTTACAGCCTCGATAGCGATGGTCAGCCGACGATTTCCTCGCCGGATGGCGCGACGCAGATCGTTGTCTATGGATTGAAACTCGGTGCTCCTGGGATCCTAGAGGTCGAGGCCGGCGTCAGGAGCAATGTGTTCCGCAATCTCGGCGGTAAATGCCGGCAGACAAATCTTGAAGGCAGACAAGAATAAGAACGCTCAGAAGTCTATTCTGCGCACGGAGAGGTATCCGATTTTGGCCCAGAACGTCGGCGGGTTCACGTCGGGTTCTTGACTATCGCGACCGCGCTGCGACCGATGATCCGCCGATCAGTGGTGTGTCTCGCTTTCGGAAGTCGGCCATCTGTGTCGGGGCGACCGTTGGCTGCCGCCCATTTCGACCGCTGCTAGGCTTTTGGATCCGGTATCCGAGGGCTCTGGCCTCCGCGGAGGACCGTGTTGCCCTGATACAGAGTTCGCTGATCGATGGCCGGCGGCGACAACCAATCCGCTTCCGCCATCTGCCCGCTTTTTCCGTAGACCGTGAGCGCGTTGGCATAGGTGACGAGCTGAACGTCTTCCGCAGAAATGCCCTGCTCGGTCATGAGCGCCGCCGTCTTCGGAACCGAAAGCGGATCGGATACTCCCCAATCACAAGCGGAATCGACGATCAAGCGCTCGGCCCCGTAGGTTTTCACCAGCGCCACCATGCGTTCGGCAGTCATCTTGGAGTGCGGATAGATGGAGAACGCCGCCCAAAAGCCGCGGTCCTTGACCTCCTGTATCGTCTCTTCGTTGACGTGATCGATCACAACGCGCGACGGATCGACCTTGTGCTCCAGGATCACATCCATCGAACGCGACGCGCCGCGTTTCTTGTCACGATGGGGGGTGTGGATCATGACGGGGAGATCGAGTTCGCGCGCAAGATCGAGTTGCAAGCGAAAATACTTGTCTTCGAGCGCGGTCTGCTCGTCGTAACCGATCTCTCCGATCGCAACGACGCCTTCCTTAGTGGCGAAACCGGGAAGTATCTCCATCACGCCTTCCGCCAAGGCTTCGTTGTTGGCTTCCTTTGAATTGAGGCCGACGCAGCAATAGTGGCGCACGCCGAACTGTCCGGCGCGAAATCGCTCGAAGCCGAGAATGTGCGAGAGATAGTCCTTGTAGCTTCCGACATTCGTGCGCGCCTGACCGATCCAGAAGGCCGGCTCGATGACGGCCACGACGCCGGCTTTCGCCATGGCCTCGTAGTCGTCGGTCGTGCGCGAAATCATATGAGCGTGCGGGTCGATGAACATGAATGTCTCCGTGACGTGCTTAGGCGATGTTGTTCCATGCGATACGGCCATCGCGAGCGGCCGCTGCGAGATCCGGGAAGAGAGCCAATGCGTCTTTCGCGGAGGCTAGGCTGCATTCGGAGAGTGCCAATACTGCTCCGTTACGTTCTGCGTCGGTGCCGGTCTTGAGGATTTCCGCCAGCGCGCTGACCTCGGCCTCTCCTGCGAAAGGCGCCACACATCGCCAGAGCTCCGGAGAAATGGACCGCCCCGCCGCGCGCCGCTCGGCGGCGTAGTCGATCAGCATCTGCGCCAGCTCCGCGTTGCGACGCTCGTCCAGTCCCTGGATTGGGGCCAGCGTACTGCCGATGAAGAGGGTCTTCACCACCATCTGGTTCCACTGCGCGTCGCTGAAGTGCTCGCGGGGAAAGGGGTTTCGATGAGCTACGGCCTCGAATATGGGCTGCATCGCCGAGCGGACCCCCTCCGTGGCGTGTGCCAACATGTGCTGAGGCGCCGGAAAAAGCGCGAGACCACGAAGGATCGCGATCTGCTCTCCGATTTCCGCAGCGGCAAGGAGGCGACTGACGCCTGCAGCAAACGCATCCGCCTCGCCGTGAAAGCTCTTAAGCACGAGAAATATGCGGGCTGTCTGATCCAAGCTCCAGCCGGTGGTGTCCAGGCCGGGCCGAACGGTATGTGCCTCTGCCTGTTCATCTGCTGTTAGAATGAGGTCTGATTTGCCGATCTTGCGCGGCGCGAGACCGATCGCTGTCCCGAGTTGCAGCGTTCTCGATCCATCCTCAATGAGTGCCGCCTGCCGATCTAGCCATTCCATCGCGTCAGCCGATGCGCGGCGGGAAAGCCAATCCCGAAGAAGCGCAGCCTGGCCAAAGACGGGATCGTGTGGCGAACCTGGAATTGTCATCGGTTTTCCCTTCGTCAAGTTCCAGGAACGATGCGTTGCAGTAGCAGGGTGACGACGAAGAGCACCACGCACACGATGGCCACGACCACGCTTTCAGCAAGCGCAGCGACGGCGGCATCCAGCAGCGCAATGGCCGCGATCATAAGGCCGATGTTGGCAAAGCCTCGTTTTGCGAACCAAGTCAGGCCGACAACGTAAAGAAATAAAGCAAGAGCCGCAGCGAGAATGGGTAGCGAAAGGGCTGCGCCAGCCGCCATGGCGGTTCCAACGTACACGAGCGCGCGGCACGCCCCCATGATCATGGGAGAAATCGGGTTACCCTTGTGCCA
>VFQP010001874.1_pt1 | contig 25582 bp, 44 predicted proteins | sample 3512351 | NCBI WGS metagenome assembly VFQP01 (sample SAMN10412372, study PRJNA504923) | tailings metagenome | isolation source: Relicate 1 Philex TSF1 revegetated site | place: Philippines: Tuba, Benguet | collected 2017-08-29
AAACCCTAAACCCTAAACCCTAAACCCTAAACCCTAAAACCTAAACCCTAAAACCTAAACCCTAAACCCTAAACCCTAAACCCTAAACCCTAAAACCCTAAAACAAAACCCTAAACCCTAAAACCTAAAAAAACTACATACCTAAACCCTAAAAACTAAAAACTTAATGACAGGGATAACAACTCTGGTGAAGCTGATTACATGTTGCTTAAATTGTACATAAAATGGACACTTGTTATGAAATACATGCTAACGACACATCGGCACCACCGTTGTCACCACCATCACCATCACCAGCATCTTCATTCACCCAGAGCTTGCCATCCGGTGTCAGCTTGCCATGCAACACCCCCACTGCCGTGCACAATGCAAAATCATCTGGCACATTATGATTACATGACACAAACAAACCCGCTGCTGCCACCGGCTGTTGCATCCAATAATACGTAAACAACTTTTCTAGCAGTGTGAGCACTGTGGGTTTTTCAAGTGGGTGTATGGTGGGAAAAGCCTACCCCCAACCAACATGCATCACCACCCCCACACCTGCAACATGGTCCTCACACAAGTTGTGCCGCAAGCGGACCAACAAATCGGTTGTGTGCACAATAGCACGTGCTGCAGGTCGCTCTGTACCACACACTACCATATGACTCTTCATATTCGCAGAACACAATGCCCCGACAATCCTGCATCGCTGCTCATGCAACACGGTCCACTTGCTCACAAATGCTTGCCTTAGGCCAACAATCTCCTCCACTTGGCGACTGGTCAGTTGAAATGCATCCTATTGGGTTGGGTTTTGCAGTTGGGAATGGACATATGTGTTGTACACCAGACAAAACACATACCACATGGGGCTGTATGTGCTGCAGAGTTGCTGCGCTAACACACACGTTTGTCGTTGGTTGCAGCAACAAATCATCATCACTGCATCCCCCCACTGTCATTTTCTTCAACAGCAGCGGATTGCGCATGCCTGCTACGAGGTAATTGTACACCATGTCGTCGATACCATCCACAATGCGCTGTGTGAGAGAGGCACGTGCTTTCTGATCCATTGGTGTGTGGTGGTATTGCAACAACAGCTCGTGCAGATGGCTGCCAACTTGTGCATCGCGCACAATCAACTGGGTTTGGTTTGATGGGGCGTGTGAGGAAAGGTGGGGCTGTTTGGCCCGCATACATTTTGTTAAGGACACCTCCCACCACATACATCTTGTTCTGATGAAATGTTCTCTGCATGCTGCAAGAGCTTGTCTTGGTCCACCGTCATCATCAATGGTGCATATCCCAACACTGCCGACGATGTGCGGGACCCTGGCAAGGGATCTGCAGTTATCATGCGCGGCAAGTCAGGCCCAGCATCAAACATGCATGTATTGGATGCTGCCCAACATGCTTGCTGTGCGTCTGTGAGTCGTTCTGTCTCTGTGAGGGTGTGAGGGTGTGTGAGCGAGAGGATGGTTGTGTGTGACAATGGATGCATATATATACATGTATACCCCCAAACGATGTCCCCACATTATCCACACACATACACACACACACACACACACCAAGTCGCACGCGCTGCTCGAGAAGCTGTCCGCGCTGGGTAAGACGTGCATTTTGGGCCTGCAGCACTGTGAGCTGCGCTTGTAATGCTGCAAGCTCCTCCTCCAGAGCAGTCAACCGTGCCTGTAGGGGTTATGTCAACAGGTGAACGCGCATTCACTCAATGCTCAGCATGTAGCATCATACCTTTTGCTTGGCATGGAAACGCTTTTGTGCTTGCAGGTTGCGTTCTCGCAAGCTCTTCAGTTTTGCAATTTGTTCTTCGTTAGCAGACGGGTTGGCAAAAGGATCCTCCGCATCCATACTACACTCTTCGTGCAAGTAGTATGTATGGCAAGTAGTGTATGTAGTGTGTATCAAGTAGTGTGTTACATGCTTTGCAAAATTGAGATACAAAATTGACTTTACTTGGAACCAGTGACCCACCACACCCATGGTGAGGTGGTGGGTAAGTCACACCGTATGCGTATGCTTGTGACACTGTGTCTAGTGTGTGGGGCCTGATGTGGTCAACACGTCAGTGTACGTACAGGCAATCCACGCATGTCCAACCGTCCCCGTTGCACTCCAAGTGCTGTAGCAAACTGCAGCGAGTCGGCATTGACTTTGCCAAGTTTGCTGGTCAACAACCGCGCCGCAGCCACAGAATTGCGGTTCCAAAACGTAAACGTCATCTCCTCAAACATGATCACTGTGTAAAGGTGCGGTTGCATGGTGCAGCATGGGCATGCACACCATTAATGGTACTACACAACATACCTGCCACATGCTCCTGGTACAAGTTGTCCCTCAACTCGTGCATCAATGTCTCGAGCGCCACCACCTCCCTAGCACCCTTGCGCTCGCTTTTGGCACATGCCAATTCCTCCCATTGAACAACATGTGCAGACATAGAATCCACCAACCGTCGCCGCTCTTCAAGGAGTTGTGTGTAGCGTGAAACAAACGACGAGCGTATCAACATCAACTGTGTGACATCGGTGTCTGTCAAATTGAAAGCATCCTGTGTGTTGATAGGGTGTATGACGTACATTCCCTCTGTTCATCCCTCGACACACCCACACACACCCAAACACACCATGTATGGTTGCAGTTCATCCACTACTGCAGCACTCAGTGGCAGTAGATCAGTGGTGCCCGACATGTTGAGCAGCAGCTGCTTGAGGAGCAATGGGTCACGCATCATTGCTGCAAGTGCCAATTCGGCAATATGCAGGTGTTGCTGATGGTTGTGGTGGGTGGTTGTGCGTGGTGTGATTGTGTACAGCAATCAATGTACAGCAACCAACAACCACACCAAACAATACACACCTCTTTCAACTGCTGCTCAATCTGTCTACGTTCTTCCTCATCGTCTGCTTGATCATGCTCGATGCTCAGTGTGCTCATGCCATCTACCAACCGCATGTACTCCTTGTGCACGTGTGCTGCACTGTCCAACGATGCACTGCCCTCTGCAACCGCGTGCACATCCAGAGCAACTTTGCTGGGTCTTCCCTCAACCAACACCACCGGCTTGCCACCGTTGGGTGCCAACTGCACAGGTGTCGGCATGGTTGGGTGCTCAAACACAGCACGGCATCCCGGTTCTTGGAGGAGTTGCTCAGTGGCCATGTCAATACGCTTCTCCAACAGCAGTGCGCGTTGCTGGAGGTTTCTTCGCTGCTGTTGGAGGTGTTCCAGTTGCTGCGTGAGGCTGGTCACTTGTTCTTGCAATGTGGCCATCTTGTGCTGTGTTGGGGCCAATATTCCATGTGTGCTGGTGCTACATGGTGCTAAAGCATGCCCTCGTGCTGCACACCTTTTGTCTGGCAAGGTACTGAAGCTGATTTTTGCAATTACGAGATCTAATATGTTGTGCTCGTTCATGTTCCGCCATGGTTGTTGATGACGACTCGTAGGATTGTGTAGCAGTGTGACGGGTATATGTTTTGCAGGGTTTTTGTGGACTTGGATACAAAATGTTTGTTGTCAGTGTTGTCCCCGACACGTATATATATATATGCATCCAACAACAACTCAACAACTGACAACTGTCCTGGACCTTACAGTGACTGAGCCATACACATTCTTCTATGTGCATGTCAACAAGACTGTCAACGCTTCCACCAACCCTGCCCCTGGGAGAGTACCTTGTGGGAGACTACCCCTGTTGGAGGGTGCGTGCCTGTTGTAGCAAGATGTGGATGTTTTCATTTTCACTGCGGTCTCACCAGTTCTAAAAAATATAGCCCAGTACAGCACCGCTTGTGCACAACGCTTTAAGACGGCACAACACCACACCGCACAACACACTCAAATATAAAGACACCTCAGCAAATTCACATCCCCGCCTTGTTGAATATCCTCTATTTTCGATGTCTCTGTTGGTGCAATGGCTGGGCGGCAGCTTCTTCTCACAATCTATGCCTACGGAGCCCCGGTTGCCCGACGTGAACTCGACCAATGCCATGCTTGCTGCCTTGAAAGAGCTAGCCAGTCTCTCAAGCATGTCTGACGATGCACAGCGATGTGTTGCCAGCATAGACGTGTCATGGTGCGCTTGTTAGTGCACTCTTGGAAACTGTGGTTGACTGGCATCTTTGGTTCACATACATCCACCTTGTACGCTACCCCACACCTCATGTCACACCCCACCATGTCACATCACAACCTTGTAATCACTCCCACACAGGACGCTTGTGTTGCAGCAACACGCTGCCTGCTCTGCAGAGGGCTTTTTCTTCTCTTCACCAGGCCGAGCAAATACCCGCAGACGTATTGATCAGGAGCTCGACAACGTGCGCCAGCAGCTGTATGTGCTCGCTGTTGAGACTGCCAACAGCGACGACCACCTCTTGCGCTCCCTCGTCACAGCCATGCGTCGCGAGTTTGATGCATTTTGGTAATTGCCTTTGTGTGTGTATGGGGTTGGGTATACCTCCCTGCGTTCTGCGCTTGTTTGTGTTCATGCCTTATTACTTTTTTGCTTTCGCTTTCACACATGATGGTGGTTTTTGCTGTGTATGCATGTGTTTGTCTGGAGGCACAGCCTTGAAGGGCATGTGCACCATTACCCCCCCCCACCGCCACATTACAACAATATCATTTCGTGCTTGTTGTACTCACAAATTTGGTACTTTTCAATAAAGACAATAACAATAAAACAACAATAAATGCACTGCCTAGGTAATAACAATGTATGTTGTGTATGTTTGGTGCATGATATCATGCACACATCGATGGCACACACCAGACGAGATCCAAAATTCCAATCAATTTCACCAAACGCCAAAACCACATTGGTGATATCTTGTGATATTAGAGAATGATTTCCCCCTTTGCTTGAACATTCACCAACACATACAACACCTAGCATCACGCAATATACATTTGCATCCTTCCCACACTACACCATGTCCGTTGCAAAAACAACCCATCAAAGCCCAGCAAAGATGCAAGATTGGGTTGTCGACACGCAAATCCAAGTGGAGGACCAACAAGCTCGGGAGCAATTGCTGCTTGATGAACTCAATCAATACAGAGCACTGCTATCGAGCATGGAAACATCAAGTGAGGATCTCAAAGCACAACGAGACGTTGCATCAGACTCCAAACGAGTACAAGCCAAGGTGGGGGTGTTGGGGATGCCAACTGTGAAAACACGCTGCACGTTTGGAAAATGGCACACCACAGGTGCTGCAAACACTGACGATGACAGCCACGCAGCTCGACATCGACAAACGCCAGCTGGCACAACAGCTCAAGGACGCAGAGCAAACAGTGGCCGCACTGCAACAAGAACTGGAAGCAGGGTGTGTGTTGTTGTTGCAACAGGGGGCTGTGCAGGAGACGTCACACCAACGCTTGCCCCAAAAACACAGGGCACAGCAGCATGTCGCAGACCTGGAACAGCACACAGCACGCCTTCGAGCACTGCAGGAATCCCTTGATGTAAAGGACACTGTGCTCAGTGCTGCCATTGCGCAACAAACACAGCTCACCACACAACTGGCCACTGCACAAGCACTGGCACAAGAGCGTACGCTGGAACTGCAACATGCACAAGACATTATTGCTGAACTGGAGCATCAGGTGTGTGGCTGGTACTGTTGTTTCATTGTTGCTAGTCACCACCACCATCACCCCACAGATGGAGGAGTATGTTCATGATGCTCAGCAAGCCCCAGCACGACTGCAGGAGCAGCATGCACAACAGTTGGGGGAGCTACAACAGCAGCTGGATGCTGCAACCAGGCAGTACCAAACAGCAGTGCGGTATGTATGCTGGGGTGCGCAACTCGTGTGTTCTTTTTTATGCATGCATACATACAAGCAGCATACACTGTTTACAGAAAAATGCAAGAGGAGTCGGAGGCAATGCAGCATCAAGCACTGGCAGCAGCAACCACCATCCAGCGCCTGCAGCAACGTGTAGAGGAATTACAGACATACAAAGCACAAGCGGCTGACTTGCAGCAACGTGTAGAGGAACTGCAGACATACAAAACAGATGCAGCACAGTTACAGCAACGGGTGGAGGTATTGCAGCCATACAAAACGCAAGCAGCGCAGTTGCAGCAACAAGTAGATGAACTGAAGAAATACCAAACAAAGGTAGATGCCGCACAGGAACGTATACTCAAGTTGACTGAAAAGCATGAAGCCCAAACAAAAGAACTGCAACGTACTATGGAAGTAGGTGTGAAAATGTATGAGAAACGCATCAAGGAACTGGAGAGCACTGTAGCACAGCGCACTCGTGAGCTGGATGACGTTGCAAAGCGGCTGGCGGTGCTGCAAACGTCATTACATCAGGTTGCAGACAAGCATCGTAAAGAATTGGCTGCTGCACAAGCACATGCTGCACAACAGCAAGCAGCACTCCATGAAGCATGCACAGCACTGGAGGATCAACGGTGTGTTGTTGTTTTTGTAGTGGGGGTGGGGCAAGCATACTAAATTGTTGTATGTAAATTGTGTACCACCAATCCACACAGTTCCAAGGCAACAGAGGACGCGCGCCTTGCAGCACAACAGCACCAGCAAGAAACAGAGCTGCTGCGCACCCGCCTCAATGAGGGCGCCACACACCTTGCCCAACTGGAGCAGCTGTTGCATGAACGAGAATTGCGTTTGGATACACTTACAGCTTCCCTGAAACAACTCAAGATCGCACAAGAGGAACGCGTGGCAGGCAGTGTAGAACGTGAAGAAGCAGCACAGCGGGAGCTGGTATCGTTGCGAGAGCAACATGCTGCAGAGGTATGCTGTGGGTGTGTTTGGGAATACAACTTTGTAGGTGTTTGACGTTTGTTCTTTATGCCCAATAGGTTGAAGACCTGACACAAGCAAATGATGAAAGCACACGAAAGCTCACCCAGCTGCAAGAAAGCTTGACAACGCAGCAACAGCAACATGTACATGCATTGCAGGACTTGAAGGCACAACAAGATACGCAGTTGGAAGAAGCACAGCGCGCTCACCAGGCGCTGCAGGAACTGTTGGATGTGGTGGTGGGTGACAAACAGACACTGCAGCAACAGTTGGACGCGGTGGTGGGTGACAAACAGACACTGCAGGAAAGATTGGATGTGGTGGTGGGTGACAAACAAACACTGCAGGAACTGTTGGATGTGGTGGTGGGTGAAAGACAGACACTACAGCAACAGCTGGACGTGGTGGTGGGTGACAAACAGACACTGCAGGAACAATTGCAAACAGCGCTCAATGCAACACAATCTCTACAGCAACAACTGCAAACAGCGCTCGATGCAACACAGTCTCTACAGCAACAATTACAAACAGCACAAGCAGGCAACCAACAACAACTGGATGCCATTGCCAATGAAAAACAAGAATTGCAACATCAACTGCATGAGGCAACAGCACATCAGGAAACACTGCAACAACAACTGGAAGCAAAGGACACTCGTGTGCAGGGACTACAAGCACAGTATGATGCACTTCAACAGGTGTGTTGTTGGGGAAATGGAATGGAAACACCCATGAGTATGCACCATCACCGTATCTCTACCGCAGGCTGTGCAGCGGCTGTCCAAGCAACTCCTTGTCAACGGACAAGATACAACAACACCACGAGGTACAAGCATTGATATCACCATGTTGGTCATCCATTGTCATCCATTACCCTTTTCCCAAAAATAAAATCCCAGGTACCAATCAGCAGCCTTTATCTCAGCAACTGCATGCTGCTGCCATGGCATACGCAACAGCAATGGCACAAGTCGATGCCAGTACACAGCAACTGCATGAAACAACAGATCGGTGCGCTTATCTTGAAGAACAACTTGCTGCTGCTGCATGCCATACCGCCCTGTTGCAGCAACAAGTAGAAGCTGCACAGAGCAAGCCTGTTGTAGACATGGGTGTGCAGGCAGAGCCCATCAAGACACCACACACGCGGAGCACAAAACCTGTGTCAACCGTGGGGCTTGTGCTTGCAGCAGGGGCACTGGCAGCAGGGGCCACAGTGGTTGTGATGCAGGGCCATGACAAAAGCGTACGGCCACGTAGACAGACAGAGCAACAAGAAGCCAATGCACGGCAGATAAAATGGACGCTACGAGCAATGCTGCCACTGGGACGCACATAATTGTTGTTTGTTTTTCAACCCTAATGATTGGACATAATGATGTTACATGATGATGTTAATACAACAATTTGCCCCAAAGTTGCTGTCAAAGAAGTGCAATCTTGTGTCGCCGGCTGGGCACAGTCACCACTGTGGGGTCCTCTTCCTCCCCCAGAGTGTCTGTGTCATTGTATACACCCTTGCATCCCTGTGCTACACAAGATTGGGCACATTCCATCCACCAGGCTGGCTTGGCATTGTGGTCATTGAGGTCCATCTGTTTTTCTGCACGTGCAGAGATCCAGCGCTCCACCTTGTGTTGTTGTGTGGGGTTGTGCATGTGGATGGTCAACATTGATTGTGCACAACGCATCGCCACGCACCTGGTCAAGGATGTATTTGTTGACAGCCTTGGGGACGCATGCATCCAACCCCTGCTTTGCGCACGTTGCATTGGGTTTACGGTGCATAATACCATGATGCAGTAGCACGTCCTCAAAATCCTCGAGAACCATCGTGTTGGGAAACATTCTGCGCAGCTTGGCTATATATGCACTGTGGAGGTTGTGATAGGTATCTCCGTTTGCAACACAACAACCCACCCACCCACACACACACACACCACACAATAAATGTACCTGCGTTTTTCATCATTGGTGGTGAGGAAGAATGGTTCTGACTTATCAAAGTGCCAGGTGAGACAATAATGTACTGCTGCTGGATGCGTCACATTTGCCTGTGTGTTGGTGTTGGTGGATGGTCTACACACACCAATCATCAAACACCACTCGCACAAACACCTACCAAAAAGTTGCCCGTCTTGAGTTTGTCACCCCTGCGTATGTGCAGAGAAACATACCCTAGTGGGTGTTTTTCTTCGATTTTCCTAATAATCTCCTCTGCAACCCACACAGTGTGCCTGCTGGGCACAAAGCAGGGGCTAAACAGCTCATTCGTCCACAAGTCGGCACCTTCTTGTGCAGCTGCTAATGTAAGTGCATTGTCTGTGCCCTGCCCACCATCCTGGGGTACAATTGTGTGTTGTAGCGGGGTTGAGGGTTTAAGGGGAAACACGCACAACACAACCAACCTTTCTTCCCTGGCAGGGAAAGGCCATGCGCTCCACCATACGGCTGGGTGCCTTGTGCCATTCTGAACGCACCACAATATCAGCAGGCTCCTCCTGCAGCTCTTCAGGCTTGACATGAAAACGTGTCAATTCACGCACAGACATGTCACTAGGCCACTCGCGGTCACGCATGGTTGCCACCATAGGGTCAGTGTCAAGGATGAAATCGATGCAGGTCTTCAACACATCCAGGTCAATCATGCGCTGTATGGGTTCTCGGTATGCAGTGGATTCCTGGTTGTGTACTGGGTTGATGCACATGGCAGAGGGCAGCACGAGGGTCCGGTTGAGGTAGCGAGCCTCCACCGCAGCACAAGACAGTGCACGCAGCTGATGCGACAAACCAGGGCACGTCCAGTCTATGGGGCCCATTGGGTGATCCACACGCCAATGCAAGAGCTTTGGTTGCTCTGTGGTTGCTGCAGTGCATCGGTGCTGCATCGATGCGACGAGAGCGACAACGAAAAACGTGCAAATGAAAGGGCTGGGTTTTTTGTTTCGTCTGGATGATTCATGATGAGTCAACATGTTGGGCGAAAACGTGCGTGTATGTGTCACGATCCCCCGGTCAAGCATGCCGTGGGGTGTTTTTGACGAGTAGCTGTGAGTATAGCTGTGAGTAGCTGTCCAGTTGATATGCACAGTGAATGGTATATTGGTAAATAGTAACAAGAAAGACGTGATTTTGGCAAAACAAATGAAAATGCATATTTCCACTCCGCAACTATGAAGCAAGGTTGAGAAACTTGGCTGCTGTGTTGACATCCTTGTCACCACGCCCACTGCAGTTGATCACAATGGTGGTCCCATCAGCCAATGTGGGGCACAGTTTCTGTGAGGTTGATGTGAGCAATGTGTTGTACAGCATATCGTAACAAAACCATCTACCACCCCACACACCTCCAGGTAGGCAAATGCATGGCTTGTTTCCAATGCAGGAATGATGCCCTCCAATTTGCTCACCAACTGGAATGACTCCAATGCCTCTGCATCAGTGACAGCATGGTATTCTGCACGGTTGGTGTCCTTGAGCCAAGCATGCTCAGGGCCAATGCCCGGGTAATCCAACCTGTGGTGCGTGGGTTGGTATTGGTTGGTATACACTGGCTGTCACGGTGTATCATAACATGTGCAACCCCACACACTATGTGGTGTCATACAAGTACAGCCATTACACACAACACCCTCATACCCTGCACTGATGGAGTGTGGGTCGATAATTTGCCCCTCACCATCCTGCAGCAAGTAACTCATACTGCCATGCAACACACCAGGGGAGCCCTTGGTCAATGTTGCTGCATGCTTGTTTGTCTCCACACCTTCACCACCTGAAGCGGGGGGGAGATCATGATGATATGCGGGAGATGATATGATGTGGAGGGAATGGAATGAATTGACAGCTGACAACCTGACCAAGTTGCAGAAGAGAGAAGCACACCTTGTACACAACATAACATGGAATACAGTATTTCATACAATACATATACACAACCACACCCCCATTACCTGCTTCCACACCCACAATGCGCACCCCCTCATCCTCTACAAACTCATGAAACAGGCCCATGGCATTGGAGCCACCACCAACACATGCCAGCAGCACATCAGGTGTGCCACCAACCTGCTCTGCAAATTGACGACGCACCTCACGACCAATCACAGCCTGGAAATCACGAACCTATGTGTGTGTAGAAATACGTGGACAACATGCTGGCGGCGAGATACATAAAAATTACGATATTGTATGCATGATACCACACACCATCCATCCCCCCCACACACAACACACACCATCATGGGGTAGGGATGTGGCCCAGCTGCAGACCCCAAGATATAATGGGTACTCTCCACATTTGTCACCCAGTCACGAATTGCCTCACTGGTTGCGTCCTTGAGTGTGGCTGTGCCTGCATGCACTGGGCGTACCTCAGCACCCATGAGGCGCATGCGAAATACATTGAGTGCTTGACGCTCCATGTCTTTGGCACCCATGTAGACAATGCACTCAAGGCCCTCCTTGGCACATACAGTTGCCTGTGTGTAGAGGGTGGGTTGTGTGGTGTGGTGTGCATGGTGGCTGCATGAATTGCGTAATGCTTCACTCTGCAAGGATGGTGCAGTGCATGCATGGTGGCGTCGAGTGCTACGGCTCGATGTATATACCAAGTTGCCACCACCACCACCACCATACCGTTGCAACACCATGCTGCCCGGCACCAGTTTCTGCAATGATGCGCTTCTTCCCCATGCGCTTGCACAACAGCGCCTGACCCAAGCTGTTGTTGATCTTGTGTGCACCAGTGTGGTTGAGGTCTTCACGCTTGAGGTAGATCTTTGGTTGGCGACCATCAGGCCTGTGTTGATAAGGTTTGTGTGCCTGGATGGTACAAATACCTGTTGTACACCCCACCCCACCCCACGTACTGGCGGTAGTATGCGGACAAGCGCTCTGCATAGTACAATGGTGTCTCACGGCCTACATAGTGCTTGAGCAAGTGATCAAGTTCCGCCTGTGTTGTGTGTAGATTTGTAGTGTACCAAACACACACCTGCTTCCATCCCACCACTGCACCCACCTGAAAGGCAACATCGCCTTTGGCTCGTTCATACTCTTCTTCGAGTTCTAGCAATGCAGGAATAAGTGTTTCTGGCACGTACTTGCCACCAAACTTGCCAAAACGTCCGTTCTTATCGGGGCGCTGCACAGATGCCGGACGTTCTGCTGCGATTGTGGCTTGCACTGGCTGCACACGTGCATTCGACATACGTCTTCGACCTGCAGATGGTTGTGCGCTACCAAGGACTGCTGTACTCTGCTTCTTGGGCAAAGGTTGTGCGAGTGGCAGGCACTGGTGGGAGGTCAACATTGTGGTGATTTTGGTTGATGTGGATGACCAATAGAACTGGGCTGTATGATTGGAAACACAACAAAATAAATGCTTGGAAACGGTGGATCGTTGAGGGTCATGATCAGAGAGCGAGTTGAGAAAAAACATCTTTTACATTGCAGATTGCTTTACAGAAAATCATACCGCCTTGGTGCTGACGACCACATTTTCATGAGAACATAATAGCGATACAAAAGATATACAAGGCAGAAACATTGAGCATGGAGGATTGCATCATCAGAGATTCCATGGCATAACCCACTACTTTATACTTCGTACTTGTAAATAACAACCACACATAATCAACCCTTGGTAATGCAGCATGGCCAATCAAAGGGCACACCCCAGGCTGTTGGCGCCCGACCACTGCTCGACCTATGTATCGAGTGCCTGTCCGCCAACTTGCAGCACTTTGGGTCATTGCAGGGCATCAGTGAGGAGCTCGCAGTAGTGCTGTTTCAGGTTGGTGACTGCACACATTTGTATGCACGCTTGGAGCCCCCTCACACAACAAAAACACCCACACAGGACGTATTATCCAAAGCACGACTGACACCACATGCACTGCGCCTGTTTGAGCAGCTACAGCAGCATGATGCCTTGTTGAACCTCATACAAACGCTCAATATCACCACACCACCACCGGTGCTCCCGACCAGCTGTGCAGGCAAGGCTCCCAAATGGTTTTAGTTACGTTCCTTTGTGACCGAGCAACTTTTCACCAATCACAATGGATATTTTTCAGTAAGCTTGTTGCCAATGTAGCACACGTATGTAATCATGATGCACGTTGCAAACACATGCATTTCCCAGAGAGCGCTACAAATGGAAGAAGAAAAAGAAAATGAAAGAAGAATACACGCAGAGGGACCCACTGTGGTTGCACGTTGCTTGAGAAGCAAATACCCAAAAAAATGTTGAGAAGAACAGAAACAATCCTCGGTAAAAACACAGACAAATAGCAAACAACTCGGTCATGGTTTACACAATGGTCTAGCACGTGATGTGTTCATAAGTTGTGCATTTCACAGTGGTTCCATAAAATAGCGTTCACGTATGTGGTTTCACATTGTCAGCAGACTCATTATATCACTAGGACACGCAATATCCACCTCTCATAGCAATCAAAGATCAGAAGTTGTGTTCATACAGGCATACGAAATGATATGCGCACATATTATGGCGCACATTGGGCACCACACATACAAGGTAATGGCATACGCAAAAGGGATTCGTTTTTCTCTGTGTACATGATGATTGTGCAGTATGTGCAAGCAGACACATGGAATATACAAATGGAAAAAAGAAAACAACAGCATGCATCATATGGGAGCACACACAATTTCTGCCCGTGAACAATACCATGTACACATCCACGACTTCCCAATGGTACACACCATCAGAAACCCCCATCAATTCACAATCACTCATCAATTCTTTCAACCAACCTTCACAGACCACATCATGCTGCCTTGGCCATAATCATCACGGCCTCACCCACCCCAAAATGTGTCTCCCCAGGCAACTGTGCATGCAGCTGTGCCTCCAGTGCACTGTCCACTACGTATCGTTCGGCATTGAGCGAGGCTGTCTGTACCATTGCAAGCCCCTGTACCTTGCGCAACTCAACAATACGCTGTTGTTGTTTTTTGGAAGGGGGGATTATGAATATGCATGGTACAAGATGAATGAAAATAGTGTGTATATCCATCACAAGCCCGCCCCAACCCAATTGTACTTTCAACACAAACATCCTACAAACGCATTTCCTACAGACATACCTCACTGTACGTCATTCTATTCAGTGCACTACTCCGAAACACATAGTCGCTGATGTGCTCCACTAGCCCCGCACAGTACGTCACCGTGGTGTTGAACAACTGCTTTTGAAATTCAAACTCGTTGCTCGCCAGAATATGTGACCAGTCTTGAATAAAGGTACCATCATTCATGTAGCCGGTTGGTTTGCACCCAAGGGCAGCTTCAAAGGCAGCTACGAGAGGCTCAGTCACACCATGGCCCCGGGCACTGCTCCAGGGTGGGGGCCATCCAATGTACAACAAACCACCAGGCTGTGTGTTGGTGTTGGGGATGTGTGCGTGTGTGATTGTATGTGGGTGCATGGGATTCATAATGCATGCACAAACAAGTAACTACGTTGCCAACACAAAACACACCAATTACCTTGAGTACACGCACAGCCTGCTGCAGGTGCACACGCATTGCATCTGTGTCCACAGGTATCCTCAAGCTCAACACAGCATCAAAGGAAGCATCCGCAAAGGGCAGGGTGTCAGGGTCATGCCCCACCACAAACGCAGCACCATCCCCAACAGCAGGGGCAATATGGGGGGCATCGGGGGGGGCGTGGTGATAGCCAACAACACTAGCACCTGATGCTATGTGCTGCTGTAGTAGTTGGAGCTGTGAGAGAATGGTGTATGTGTGATGGTGGTTGATAATAAATGTACTCTCTGCTTTCCAGACAACCAACAACAATAATCATCAACATACGCACCACAGAAAATACATACCGCAGCACCAGCAGCGTCTGTGTCCAGATGCAGTACACTCCCTCGGAGCAACAAATCATCCGGAAGCCTCACCCGAGTGGTATCCATATCATCAGGCATCCCACCCAGTGTGTAGCTGCTATACACAGGCAAACTCCAATCCTGCCACCCATATATGCCCTGCTGTAGTGCTGCCACCGAGTACAGGGCGTTGCGTAGTGTGCGTTGATCCTCGATGGACAACACAGGCGAGGGAAGAATACATCTGGGTGTGTTGAATGGGAGCGTGTGATGCACCATTATTGTATGGGGTGTACAGCAACACATACCCTTCGCCTGGTCGATGCCGAGCAAACCACGACCCAGCTGCTTTGCATGCCTCTGTACACGGCACTCCCTCCTATGTAGTGGTGGTGGTGGACATCCCGGTGTGTATGCAGTCAATGCCAACTTCCCCGGTCACCATGTACGTACCAGGGTGCCTGTGCACACCACAGGATCTGGGACCTGGGGAGTAGGTGCAAAAAGATGCACCTCACCCACCAGCGGTATATATTGCTCTGAAAAAGCGATACTCGTGCGAATGGGAGCCTCTAATGCCTCCCGCTGCCTCGAGTGTGACGATGATGTAGCTGCCCCCAAGCGTCTTCCCACAGCAAAGTGTTCTACTGTGATTGCTGTGGAGCCGAGCGCATTACTAGATGCTGTCGTATGCGAAGCGAGCAGGAAAAAGCGGCCGACCGTAAACAGAAGCAGAGTGGAAGCAAAAACCATCCCAACCGTGTAGTGATCTAGACGCCAAGCACGCCTCCCCATCCGTACGGATGGATGTGCGTTGTATCGTTTTGTTACAATCTGCAATGGATCGGTTTCTGTCTATGGGAAATTATGGGAGAATGCACTAGGGTTAAATCCAACATTAACGAGGTTGACTGCAGCTGCCATGTGAGGTGCTGGTGCACATTCTCTCAGCGCCGGACCACCTCCACGCCCCAGTTGCTCTTGTCATACAGCTCATGCACCACCTGCAATCCACCTACACGCTCCACCAATGCCCCAAGCTCTCCCTTGCCAAACAAATGATAGTACCGCTGCAGCACCACAGCATGCTTACGCCCGTCCACTCGCGTGTGGGTCTCTCGCCCCACTGCCAATGCCGCCGGTGCGTCTGCCCGATGCATTGGCACATGCCATGGCACAAAATAATCACGACATGTGGTTTGCGTGGATGGTGTGTTGGGGCCCTGAGGGAGCGCATCATGCAAGGGGGTCCATTTGTCCAGGAGCCCCGGGTCCTCCTGCTCCAGTGCCCACACCGTCACCAGAGCCCGCCCACCATGCCGCAGCACCCGTCGCACCTCTCGCAGCAGCTGCAGCCGCCGTGCATCGGTAGACATGTGATGCAATACTGCTATACACACCGCTGCATCTGCACACCCGTCACGATAGGGCAGGTGCAGGGCGTCTGCAACAGCCACATCAGCATGGGCCCGGATTGGGGGTCCCCCTTGTCCAGGTGGGGTGGCGAGGCGGCGTGCAGCAACCGCAGCAAGGGCGGGGCTGCGATCACTTCCCAGGATGGCAATGTCGTTTCGTACATAAAAATACTTGCCATTGCCACACCCTATATCTGCCAGCAGGCACCCTGTTTTGGGGGTGAAGGTGGGTCGAGTTTGGATATATCACCTTATTGTTTCATAAAACCATGCACAACATCCACACATACCAGGTTGTAGGGTTTGCAGAAACTCTTTGACATTATGCCACACAGCAAATCGTGTGGCTGAGAAATGACCAGCAATAGCATCATACACAGTGTGTACATGTGCTGCTTCCAGTGCTGCTGCTGTTGTGGATATGTCAGGCACTGATGGTGTGGGACCTGCATCATCATCATCATCATCATCATCCTTATGTGCCTCATTGTTTGTTTCATGTGTTTGCACCCCATTTTGTTGACGTGTTTCCTCGGTCGCTTGCTGCTCCCCTCTATTTTCCAACTGCTGTTTTTCATGGACACCCTCGCTACTCCCCTGATCTTCCCCACCCACACTATCATCATCATCATCATTTCCCTGCTGTTCCTGTTGCAGCAGTGCCAACCTTGTAGGGGGCATCCCACCACCTTGGCTGTCACACATGTCTGCATAGGCACATGTACACGGACTGGTAACAGGACGCACGTTGCGCATGGTGATGGAAACGCGACGCAGGGGGCGAGGGAGGTGTTGCCCATTGACCTTGTCACTCTTGCGATGTGGTATGTAGTGAAACCTGTGTTCAGAGATGTGTTCAAAGATGGGGCATTGTAAAGTGGTTTTGCACAAAACAAGTAGCAGTCAACCATACATTCCCTTTTACACCACCACATCCACATATCACAACCCCCACAATCCCATACCATCCATATCGAGCCTCGTCCGCCATCACCAGTAGGCTGCGTGGTGGTAGGTACAGTGCACGTGGTGTATGCCCTGTACGTCTGAACTCCATGACCATGTGCCCCTGGAGACTGAGCGCCAATATGCACTCTTGAAAGGAAGAGTGTGTGTCGACATGTGCAGTCATGCCAACACCGGGCGTGTATTCATTCACTGTCACTTGATCCACCTGCAGGAAGGTGGTTGGATGCATGTGGAGGGGGTGTGGGCGGTATGGTGGTGTGCATGATGACAATTATACTTCTACAATGACACAACCACCCATACAAAAGTCAACCTTGCACATATACACCCACAAACAAACACCCGTACACACGCACCAATACATACCCACACATACACACCCACCCATACACACCCATACACACCTTGGAGAGCAATGAGGCATTTGTTACTCGTTCCACCAGTGGTGTGAATGCCTCAGGCAACAAGACTGATGCTGAATCTTCAACAACACGCGCCTGTAGGGGTGGTGGGCATTGGAGTGATGCAGAAACATGCATGCGTAGGTTTGTGGGTGTTGTGCTGAGATTTTCCCATGCGCACATCATCCAAATCCATGTCATCACACATTGGTATTATAGATACACACACCGTACACCAACACACCGAACTACCACACCTATCACACCTATCACACCTACCACAAAATCAAATACATGTCCATACTGCTGTATGCGTCTTCTGTTCACCTCATCCCATGCATGATTGTCTATGCACTGCAGCAACAACGCCTCCTCATCAGGGGTCACAAAGTCATGCAGCAACTGCAAGCCAGGGATGTGCATGTCATTAACATCCGTGTACACAGGGGTGGTGGACTGTGTGTCAGAGGGGTTTCTGAACATGGGGACAGATGTTCTTATTATACCACATGTGTGTGTATAACACAACAAATACAACAACAATAATCCGAGAGCAGCCAAACACGTACATCTGTTGGGTTGCCATCTTCAACAGCACGCCGTACTCTTTTTCGTATATACTCGCCATACCGTAGTTCCAACACCCTATCAGTGAATGTTGATGCATACCCATTCACCAACTTGTCCCTGGCAGCGGCAGCAGCTTGTGCATTAGCAAATTGAACAAACACCACAGGGACACCTGGACGGCCGTGAGGCTCGGCTGAGATAGCGCCCAGGGGTTGCAAATGGTTGAGCAATTTGTCAAGCGGTAGATCAGTGCCCTCACCAGCGTTGCCCACAACCAACACTGGCTTTGGGGTGTGTGAACGGCACACAACGGTCTTCTCCATGTGGTGGTGGCTGCATGTGCGATGCCGGCTACCGGGGTGCCATCATGTTTTTTGTGTGAATTTGCTCTTGGCTAATGTATTGCACACACGTTGGTGACGGGATATGTAGAAAAATCACGAGCAATGTGTGGCGCTTGTAGAGAAAATTGCAATGCTTTGTGAGCACTCGTGCATAGTAAATAGAAAAAAACACAAAATACAGCAACAACTTTTGCTGTACCATCTCAAACAGCACGCATACAACCGTGATTGACGAGCAATCAAGAGAGCACACAAAAACACACGATCACAACACGGAAGTTCCACATCACAACCCTGCGTAACACCCACGTACACAGCCCATGCTCCGCATGAAACATACATAACAGACCCCGACAAACCCACTCGCAAGTTCACAAACACAAAGTGCAGATGAAGACGATGATACAGCAGACACCCACACGCAATCGGGTGCCCGAAGCCCCCCACAGCCCCTCGACAGAAACACTACCCCTCAACACCGCCCCATCCACATCCAAATCACTGCGTTGGGACAGCTGCTTGCCAGCGTCCACGCGCACACTGTTGCAGAGTAGAGAAACACGCAAGCGAACGGTGCTGATTGCAGCATGTGCAGTGTTTGCCCTTGTCATCTTGTATGCCAACACCAGCATGACACACCAAAAGGCCAAACTGGTGCTTGAATGGGAGTCTGCATCGGGACAGAAGTTTGGGAAAAAGGCCAACTTGCATGCTGCCAAGACATGCGAAGGCATCCCTCACATAATTCACCAATCATGGGAGTCGGGAGGACTTGCCATGCCTGCCTCATGGGGTGCATTTACCAAACAGTGGCGTAGCAATCATCTCAAGTGGAACCATAGGTTTTGGAGTGAAGATGACAACGCCCGCCTGGTCAAGGTGTGTTGTTGGGTGGAATTGATCCATTGCCCCCCAATACTTTGTTATTTGGTTAGCATATTGACCGTGGTCATGATCCTCACTCACCGCTCCCTCAGGAACACTATCCATGGCTTGCACACTTTTACAGCAGCTTGAGCAGCGCAGCACAGCGTGCAGATATTGCCAAGTACCTCTACCTGCACAAATATGGTGGTGTGTATGCATCCGTTGCCACCTACAGTGCTCAGCCCCTTGATGCCAGTGTGTTGTCGACCAAGGGGGTGTTGCTGATGCCTATTACAAATGAACATGGTGCTGGGATATCAACTGCGTTTATGGCGAGTGAGCCCTTGCAGCCATTCTGGTTGTTTGTGGTGTCCAAGGTATGCATTTTGTGGTGTGTGAGGGAGGGGTCCAATATGTGTGCATTGTAGATGTATGGTTGGTTGTGTACTATCTCTAGCAGCAGATTGGTACACAGTCATATGCTTGCATACACATGACAACAACATCAGGCTGCCAGTTATGCGGTGGACATGCCACTCAAGCAAGAGGAGCGGCATGAAAACACAGGGGCCAACATGCTGTATCGTGCAGGTATGAGTGTGAGTGTGTACATAATGCATGTAATACAACACACATTTACACCCTCAATCCAACCAGTGCATCATTACAAGCTGTTGCACCAAGACAGTCACAACATCACGCTGCTTGGCAAAAAGGTGGTCGTGGATGCTTACACGGTTGCACAGGAGGCCCCCAGCAACACACCATGTGTGCTTGTGCCTGTAGATGCATTTACCAATGCAAGCTGTACAGCACAGTTTCCAGAGGCGTATGTATTTGTTACAGGGCTAAACCCGTTGACGGAGGGTGTGGTGAGTGACAATGCAACAGCCGGACCCGGGGCGAGGTAACACCCATGTAGGTTTTGTTGTATATTTTTTCATTGACGTTGTTGATGTTTTTAATAAGAGTTGTTTCTCTTGATCGCAATTCGTTTTTGGATAATCATGAGACACACGCTGTAAATACGTACAGCTCTAGAACATCCACATTCTGTTGCATGCACAGTGGTGCAACCCTCCTGCGTTTTGTTTGCTGCTGATTGAGATATACATTGATAAAGACATCATACACAAGACGCCACACAACGCACTGTTGCACAGACAACAATGCCATCCATCTGCAACAACAACAACGCACGCGTTACAGCATCATCAACGGTGCTGAAGCGTGCTCCATCCCAATCCTTGCATTATAGACATTCAAAACGACGACACCAACGTCGTTCCCTTGCCACCACAACACTCCATGCGTCGGCAGCCCCGGTTGCCCCTGCACCTGATGAGAGACAGCACACAGCAACAACACCTCAAACACCTCAATACGAACCCATCATCAGCTGCGGTGGAGGGGTATGTTGAGATTGCTTGTGAGTTGCTTGCATATCAACATCCTCACGAGATCCCCGCCATCATCAACACAGGGTATCTTTTTCTTTTGGATGCTGGGGGTAGTGAAGTACATATCCACCCGCTACGATGTCACCAAATGCACATTGCTTGGTGCATCTGCAGGGGGTTTGATCTCTGTGCTTGCAGCATGTGAAGTGGATTTGGACACCGCAGTGGAGCGTGCATATCAACTGTCACTCGAAGCAGGCCTATGGGATCGTCCTTTGGGTGTGCTGGGTGTTTGGGGTGCACTCATCCGTCGTTGGTTGGATGATTTGCTACCGGATGATGCCCACGTGCGATGTGGGAATGGCAGGGTGAAGCTGGTTGCTACGGAGCTGCCCCGGCTCCAGCAAGTCTACCTTCAGGTCTGTTGGGTGCCTGTCTTTTGCATCCTGTTACTGGGAATGCTTGTACTTAACACTCTTGACCAAACACTCTACGCATTCACCCATGTACAACTATCCACCCCATGTATCCACACACACACCTACACAGGATTTCAACAGCAAGGAGGAGTTATTGGATGCGTGCATGGCAAGTGCACATGTCCCCATGGTGTTGGATGGGCGACCATTCACCACTCACCGGGGCAAGTTGTATCTTGATGGGAGCTTGCAAGACTTTATTGTGTGGGATAACAGCCCATTACTCAAGTACGTACCACGATTCTGGTGTGGTTGTGCTATGCTGTGTCTCTATCTTGTTGTATTTCATGGTGTTTTTACTTCATGTACATGTTCCTGCTGTGTAATGCACATACTCACATATACCAGGGTCATGTACCATAATTCTTTCACACTTTCTGTTCAACCATTCTTGTCCCCCAATTCCTCCCAGGTGTGATGGCAAGGCCTTCATTCTTGACTATTCTCAAGACCATATGCTCAGTGCTGAACGCTTTGATTTCCTACGATTGCGTCTGTATGATGAAATACTACAAATGATACAGTTGGGGTTTGAATACGGGCAGCGTATTGATGGGGAGGGGGTGCTTGATAAACACTTGTCGGGTGTCAAGCGTGCGTGATGTGATGGTGGTGAGATGGGGATCCCATCTGGGTGCGTGATGCAACCATCGTGCACCCTAGTTTTATTGTTGTTCATTTTGTGACATGTGCACAGCCGTTGTGAATGTGATTTCATGCTGTGTATCTTTCCTTGTGCTGTACCTCCATGTTTCGTTGACACCAGAAACATATGTCTTATACCACACATTCATAAACACATACATGATCTTGTCCCAGCTCTTGTGTGCTCATGTACGTTTCTAGGACATGATGATGTGTGTAGGGTTGTTGTTTACACGTTGTGTGTTTTACATCATTATTTTAGCACCGGTACACTGTAACAAACCAACACACAATGCACACAGTCCCTTTTGCCACCAGTCAACAGCAATTTGTTGGTCAGGAGGGTGAGTGCTCATGGCACATTGATGAGGATTGCCCCCCAGCAGGTCAGCAATGTGCAGGTATCCATCATACACTTGGTACAAAGAAAAGGGCACAGGGGCCCACAATGTACAATGTCCACCCCTTCATTCCAACAATGCCCTGTTCACCTGTACAGCAAGTGACCCATTGCCTTGCCTAAACACCCGCATGTCCCTGTCCACATACACCAGTGACACCTCCCCAGTGCCACGAATGAATGCGAGTGGCACCTGCAGTGCATCATTGAGCATGTGGAGTGTCCCTGATGTCACAGTGGCTTGTATGTGTATTGGCAGCTGCGTGGCAGGGGGCTGTGTGGGGTGGTTGACATTTTGGACATTGTGGGGTTGGTGTGTCTGGTGGGTTGTGAGCAATGCAACACACATGCATGCACCAAAACGCTCCCCCACACAGGATCCCCTCAGGTACATACCATCACTGTATATGTCCCACGAGCTGTGACATACAGCCATGAGCCCAACAGCTGCCCCTTGTTGACCAATGTGCCCTGCTGTGCATCAAAAGCCTGGGAAAACTCATTGGCAGCATTGACCACACGGCCCGGGGCGGTCAACACCTGCCACAACAAGGGGCCCCTTGTGTAGACCACCTGCCAGGGGCCCTGTCCTATATCACGTGCATTGAATGGTTGTGTGCTGGTGACGAGTGTGTCGACAAGGCTGTCGATGTCTTGGGGGGAGAGGGTGGTGGAGGTAGTTGGGAGCAGTGCGTCGAGCAAACGGGTGCGTGCATGTTGCAACCGCTGCCTGTGTGTTTGTTGCAGGGGTATGTATGCGTTGTCTGGTTGTGTACCATGGTCATATACCCTACCGTTGTTGTTGTTGGGGGCTTGGCTGTAACCAGGATGTCAACAGGTTTGCATGTGGGGGTGGGCACGATGGACGTGCAGCATGGCGAGGAGGATGCAGCAGTATACGGTTGACGTGTTGATGATGACGTGTTTGTACGTAATTATGATTGGACATTGTACTAGGCATCGTGTGGCGAATAAGCATCAAGGTGCAAAACAGTGTGTACAATGAACACTGTGTTGACCATTTGATACATAATAAACATACAAACTCTGCCATACATTTTTTTCTCAATCACGTACCAACAATAGTTTTGTGCTAGAGAGCCACAAATCAGCCATTATTACCCCCAAACACACGAGTACAGTACATCAACAGCAGCGATGATGGTTTGACGAGGTGTTTTATTATCTATATTACCCGTATTCTCAATCCAAAGCAGCATCATGGATCAGCTGGCACAGCTTCAGCGATTGTCTTTGATTTCCAAAGTCACAACAGGTGCAGGACAGCCTTGTACGAACACATGCATCGATGTATCAATCCAGCTTGATATACACCACGCCCTCCTCCCAACACAGAGCTGGAAAACCATCTTGGCATTGCTGACAAGACGCTTGCAGAGTTTGTGATTGATATCGCCAAGGCCAGCAAAAATGTCAAGGAGTATGGCGCGGTATGTTGTGATTGCTCTCCCGGGAGTGGGTTGTGGAGAGCATTTGTTAGCATACAGGATCATACGACACAGGAACTTGCAAAGCAAGGAGCAGAGCTTCCAGAGGGTTTGGTGCACACATTGTGGAACGTAGTGCAGCGCCTGGCGGTATGTTGGCAGCACATCATCATGTCGTGCTATATTGCACAATCCTCCTCCTGTTTAATACACATGCACCAACATACAATGTGTACCTCACATGCAATATGTGACTCCCAACAGGGAGCACCTGGGGCACGCAATGGGGATGGTACGGGGCCCTCTGTATCTGCTCGCCCAGGTGCCAAGTATGCAGGCCTGGCACTACAAGACACTAGGTAGGTGGTGTATTCAATGTGCCTGGTGCATTCATGTGCCTGGTGTATTCATGTGCCTGGTGCATTCATGTGCCTGGTGCATTCAATGTGCCCCATGTACCCCCACATCTCTTTGGATCTCTGTGGTGGTGGTGGTGGTGTGGCATATGAAAGCATGTGTGGCACATAGAAACACACATCTGTATGTCTGACATAGGGATCGCATCAAGGCAATGGAGGCAGAGATGATCGAGGAGGCAGCAGCGAAGCAACGTGATGCTGGTACTAGTGGACGTAAGGGTGATTATGAGGATGAGGAGGATGAGGGGAGGGGGGTGAGGCATAACGGAGGGTCTGATAGGTACAGGGATGATGGACGACGGTGCGTGTTTGTTGGGGGGGGGGGGGGAGGTGTGTGTGTGAGAGAGAGTGTGTGTGTGTATCAGTGTGTGTGTATATGATGAAACATACTGCATTGTGTTGTTTCTATTGTGTTGTTGTACTATTGTATTGTATTGCTGCTCAACTGATACACATGCAGCAGTACTGTTTTCTCTTGTATACCTTGTCTCACACACCTTGTCGTACACACCTTGTCTTACACACCTTGTTTTACACACAATACATACCCAGGCGTCCACGCAGTCCTGGTTACAAACGCAGCCGCCGCAGTCGCAGTCGTTCCCTTGATCGTGGTGGGAAAAGGGATAGTAGATATGGTGATGATGAGAAGGGGGGGGGGAGGGGGGGGCGGCCTCCAAGGGCCCCTCAGGGGGGGAATGATGGGGCCCCTCAGTTGTATGGTATGTGGTGTCAGTGTGTGGTGTCAGAATGTGGGTGTACATATACGAACAGACATGTCATGTATTCTCTACGACTGTACACAACGTGCTGTCTGATACATCGCACTTTTTTGAGTTCAATCACATGATGTACCCACTCCAATATGCCCTAGAACACATACACACACACACACCCTCACACCCTCACACCACAGGTGTATATAGGGGTAAAGTCACTGGTATTATGGATTTTGGTTGTTTTGTAGAACTGATGGGTGTGCGGGGGCGTGCAGAGGGGTTGGTGCATGTGACCAACATGGCTACAAGGAGGGTTGCATCAGCCAAGGACTTGGTGAAACGAGGGGAAGAGGTGCTTTGGGTGGGTGGGGGGGGGGGAGCTCTGGGGGCTGTATGTCTTGGGGGTGTATGTGTGGAGTGTTTATGTGTGTGTGTGGTTTGTCTAGCATGTGCTATCATCATACACATGCACAGTTTTAACTGTAAACATTCATGGTTCACACACACTACAACAACACACACACTACCACAACAACCCTTATACATCAACATCAACACAGGTGTGGGTCAAAATCATCACCATGACTGGTCAACGCATGGGCCTCAGCATGCGTGATGTTGACCAGTCAACGGGGGAGGACCTGCTCAAGGGGGTGGGTGGGGGTGGGGGTGGGGGGGTGGATGGTACCAATCCCCTAGCACCACAGGCACAGAAATCAGCACTGCATGGTTTGTCTGGTATCAAGGTGTGTTTTGTTTGTGTACATGTTGTGTGTGTGTGTGTGTGTGTGTGTGTGTGTGTGTGTGTGTGTGTGTGTGTGTGT
>VFQP010001875.1_pt1 | contig 25553 bp, 20 predicted proteins | sample 3512351 | NCBI WGS metagenome assembly VFQP01 (sample SAMN10412372, study PRJNA504923) | tailings metagenome | isolation source: Relicate 1 Philex TSF1 revegetated site | place: Philippines: Tuba, Benguet | collected 2017-08-29
GTGGGCGTCGCGATCGGCGTCGGCCTCGGGGACCTCGTGGTCCACGCGATCGGGTCGGGCTGGTGGCAGGTCGCCGTCGTCCTCGCGGTCTCGGCCCTCGCCGCACGCTTCATCGACCGGGGCGCGATGCTCACGACGCAGGCGGGCGTGCAGGCCATCGTCATCGTCGGTCTCCCGGCCGCGCAGGCGGGCGGCCCGCTCGGGCGGTGGACGGACGCGCTCGTGGGCGGCGCCGTCGCGCTCGCCGTCGCGGCGCTCACCCCGGGCGACCCGCGGCGACGCCCCCGTCTCCTCGGGGCGGAGGCGACGTCGGAGCTCGCGGGCGTGCTCGACGTGCTCGCTCGCGGCCTGCGGGCGCGCGACCCCGGGGACCTCGACGCGGCGCTGGTCAAGGGCCGGGCGTCCGAGGGCGCGCTCGAGGAGTGGCAGTCGTCCGCGACCTCCGCGCGCGAGCTCGCGCGCGTGAGCGCCGCCGGGCTGCGGCACCGGGACGAGCTGGGCGGGCTCGAGCGGCAGGCGGTGCTCGTCGACCGCGCGATGCGCAGCGTGCGCGTCCTGGCGCGGCGTGCGCGGCCGGTCGCGAGCGGCCCGGACCACCACGAGCTCGACGCCGTGGCGGACCTCGTCGCCCGGTTCGGCGCCGGGGTGCACGTGCTCGCCGAGGCCGTCGGCGCGGGGCGCGACCCGGCGGTCGCGCGCGAGGTCCTCCTCGAGGTGGCCCGCAGCGCCGACCCCCACGCGCTCGGCGACGGCGACTGGCAGGTCCAGTCGCTCGTGATGCTCGTGCGGTCGCCGATCGTCGACGCCCTGGAGGCGGCGGGCGCGACGCCCGAGCAGGCGCGCGACGCGCTCCCCGAGCTCTGAGAGCGTTCGCACCCGGGACGACCGACCCCTGCACAGCGGTACCGCGGGCCGGTACGGTCGGGGCATGGAGGTCCCTGTCAGCGCGCTGCGCGCCGAGCTCAAGTCGTGGATCGAGCGGGCCAGGGACGGTGAGGAGGTCGTCATCACCGAGCGCGGCGTCCCCGTCGCCCGGCTGACCGGCGTCGCGACCGCGGACCTCGTCACCGAGCTCGTGCGCGACGGCGTCCTGGTGCCCCCGGCGGGGGAGCGCCCCGTGCACGCGGTGCCCGCGCCGGCGCTCGCCGCGGCGACGGACGGGGCACGTCCGGCGGGCCCCGACGGCCCGCGCCCGTCCGACGGCGCCCGGGCCGCCCGCGGCGGCGGGGTCGCGGCGCTCGTGCGCCGGATCCGGCGCTGAGGGGCCCGCGGTGGCCCTCGTCTACTTCGACGCGAGCGCGCTCGTGAAGCTGTGCGTCCCCGAGGCCGGCTCCGCGCTGGCGAGCCGCCTGTGGAACCGTGCGGACGTCGTCGTCACGAGCCGCCTCGCCGACGTCGAGGTCCGCGCCGCGCTCGCCGCGGGGGCCCGCGGCGGGGTCATCGACGGCCCGGCGCACGCCCGCGCGCTCGGCACGTGGGACACGCTGCGACCCGCGCTGCACGTGGTCGAGGTGTCCGGTGCCGTCACCGACCGCGCGTCGCGGCTCGTCGCCGCGGGGTCGCTGCGCAGCAACGACGCGGTGCACGTGGCGAGCGCGCTCGCCGTCGCGCACGACGACACGGTCGTGGCCGCGTGGGACCCGCACGTCGTGACCGCGGCGCGTGCCGCCGGGCTGCGCGTGGTGCCGTGGCCGCTCGCCAGACCGTAGGCTCGTGCCCGTGGGAATCTTCGGGTCGCTGCAGTGGATCGTCTACCTCCTCCTGTCGCTGGTCGTGTTCGGGACGCAGCTCTTCGCGCTCGTCGACGCGATCCGGCGGCCCGCGAGCGCGTTCACGGCCGAGGGCAAGCTGAGCAAGCCGATCTGGCTCGCGATCCTCGGCGTCGCCGCGGCGCTCGGCTTCCTCTCCATCCCGCTCGGCGGCGGGATCAACCTCGGCTTCATCGGGATCATCGCGGTCGTCGCGGCGATCGTGTACCTCGTCGACGTGCGTCCCCGCCTCCAGCCGTACGGGAACGGGCGCGGCAACGGGTCGTCCGGCCGGCCCGGCGGCTGGTGAGCGCCGCGGTGACCGACGACGTCCTCACCGGGGTCGCGCGCGCCGCCGTCCCGCTGGCCGAGGTCGTGCGCGGCGACCTCGTGGAGTCCGTCCACACGGGGCACCTCGTGCTGCTGGAGCCCGACGGCGGCACGCTCCTCGAGCGTGGCGACGCCGGCACGGTCGTCTGGCCGCGCTCGAGCGTCAAGCCGTTCCAGGCCGTCGCGATGCTGCGGCACGGCCTGCGCCTGCCGCCGCGCCTCCTGGCCCTCGCCGCCGCGAGCCACAACGGCGAGCCCGAGCACCTCGCGGGGGTGCGCGAAATCCTCGCGGGCGCCGGGCTCGACGAGTCCGCGCTGCGCAACACCCCGGACCTCCCGCTGCACCCGCCGGCCGCGCTCGCGTGGCAGGAGGCGGGGAACGGCCCGTCGTCGATCACCCAGAACTGTTCCGGCAAGCACGCGGCGATGCTCGCGACGTGCGTCGTCGCGGGCTGGGACCCGCGCACGTACCTGGAGCACGACCACCCGCTGCAGGTGGCGGTGCGCGAGACCGTCGCGGAGGCGACGGGCGTCGCCGTCGAGCACGTGACGGTCGACGGCTGCGGCGCGCCGCTCTTCTCGACGACCGTGCGCGGGCTCGCCCGCGCGTTCGGGCGCCTCGCCGCGGCCCCGCAGCACGACCCGGGTTCGGCCGAGGCCGAGGTCGCGCGCGCCATGGCGGCGTTCCCCGAGATGGTGGGCGGCACGGGACGCGACGCGACCCTCGCGATGCGCGCCGTCCCGGGCCTGGTCGCCAAGGACGGGGCCGACGGGGTGTACGGGGCCGCGCTGCCCGACGGCCGTGCCCTCGCCCTCAAGGTGCTCGACGGCGCGTCCCGGCCCCGCCCGGCGGTGCTCGCCGCTGCGCTGCGCCGTCTCGGCGCGCTCGACGTCGAGGGAACGGACGGGTCGGCGCTCGACGCGCTCGGCGACGTGCCCGTGCTCGGCGCCGGGCAGCCGGTGGGCACCGTGCGCGCCGTGCTCGACGAGCCCGGGACGGACGCGGCGCACGATGCCTCGCAGGACCTCTCGTCCGACGCTGCGCGGCGCGACGACGGGGGACGGCCGTGAGGGCCGTCGTGCAGCGCGTGACGCGCGCGAGCGTGCGCGTCGTGGCCGAGGACGGGACGGCGGAGGTCGTCGGCGCGATCGACCGACCGGGCCTGCTCGCGCTCGTCGGCGTCACGCACGACGACGGCGACGCGCAGGTGGAGACGATCGCGCGCAAGATCGCCGAGCTGCGGATCCTCGCGGGGGAGCGGTCCGTGCTCGACGAGGGCGCGCCCGTGCTCGTCGTCTCCCAGTTCACGCTCTACGCGGACACGCGCAAGGGCCGGCGGCCGTCGTGGAACGGCGCGGCGCCCGGTCCCGTCGCGGAGCCGCTCGTCGACGCGGTCGTCGAGGCGCTGCGCGCCCGCGGGGTGGAGGTCGCGACCGGGCGGTTCGGCGCGCACATGGCGGTCGACCTCGTCAACGACGGCCCGGTCACGCTGATCCTCGAGGCCTGACGCGTCGTCGTACGGGCTGTCCCGTACGGGGCCTGCGTACGGAGGACCGCGTACCCCGCGCGGCGCGCGTGACGCGAAGAGTGTGGGAAGCACGTAGTCCCGCGGGCCCCGCCCACGGCTACGGTCGCTCACGTCAGCCGGTCGCTCAGGCCCCGCAGGAGGCCGCACCGCCGCGCGTCCGCGCGGGTCGGCGACCGACCTCGTCGACGAGAGGTCCTCTCGATGCACCGTCCTCGCCCGTCCGCCCCGCGCCGCGCCCGCGCCACGCGCGCGGCCGCCGGCCTCACCGCCCTCGCGCTCGCCGCGAGCGGGGCCGTCGCCGCCGCGACGACCGCCGCCGCCGCACCGACCGCCCACCTGACCGCCACCACGGCGGCCACCACCCCGACGCCCGACTCCCCGAACGGCGACGGCGCCCTCAACGGGTACCGCAACGTCGGCTACTTCATGTCCTGGGCCCCGGAGAACTACGGCTACACCGTGCGCGACTTCGTCGAGTCGGGCCAGGCCGAGCAGATCACCCACGTGAACTACGCGTTCGGCAACATCCACCCGACCGACCTCACGTGCTTCCTCGCGGACGCCCCGGGCACGCCCGAGCCGGGCGGCAACGACGGCGCCGGCGACGCGCAGGCCGACTTCGTGCGAGCCGTCTCCGCCGAGGACTCGGTGGACGGCGTCGCGGACGAGCCGGGCCAGGCGCTCGCGGGGAACTTCAACCAGCTCCGCAAGCTCAAGGAGGAGCACCCCGACACCAAGGTCCTCATGTCGCTCGGCGGCTGGACCTGGTCCAAGTTCTTCTCGAAGGCCGCGGCGACGCCCGAGAGCCGCGAGAAGTTCGTCGCGTCGTGCATCGACCTCTACATCGACGGCAACCTGCCCGTGATCGACGGCCGCGGCGGCCCCGGCGCGGCCGCGGGCCTGTTCGACGGCATCGACGTCGACTGGGAGTGGCCCGGGGCCCCCGACTGGTCGCAGCACCCCGAGAACCACGTCGACCCGGTCAACGACAAGGCGAACTTCACCGCCCTGCTCGCCGAGTTCCGCAAGCAGCTCGACGAGCGCGGCGCCGCGCAGGGCAAGGACTACCTGCTCTCCGCCTACATCCCGGTGAGCCCCACCGTGGTGAACGCCGGCTGGGACGCCCCTGCGATCTTCGACTACCTCGACTACGGCAACATGCAGGGCTACGACCTGCACGGCGGCTGGTCGCCGAACCTCGCCGGGCACCAGGCGAACCTGCACGACACCTCGCAGCCCGGCACGATCTCGCTCGAGGACGGCATCGACCTCTACCTGTCGCGCGGCGTCGACCCCGCCCAGCTCACGCTCGGCATCCCGGCGTTCGGCCGTGGCTGGTCCGGCGTCGAGGCCGGCGACTCGGACGGCGCCTGGCAGCCCGCCGCGGGCGTCGCCCCCGGCACCTACGAGGCCGGGAACAAGCAGTACTTCGAGCTGCGCGACCACGGGACCGAGTACTTCGACGAGGTCAGCGGGGCCTCGTGGCGCTACGACGGCGACCAGTGGTGGAGCGTCGACACGCCGCGCGCCGTCGCGTACAAGGCGTCGTGGATCACGGAGAAGGGCCTCGGCGGCTCGATGTTCTGGGACCTCGCGGGCGACTACGAGGACGAACTCGTCGGCACGGCGGCCGACGTCTACCGCGCGGCCCCGGCCGGTCCGGTCGACCCGACCGCGCCCGGCTCGTGCTTCCCTGGCTGGGACCGCAGCACCTCGTACGTCGGTGGGCGCGTCGTCTCGCACGAGGGCGTGAACTACCGCGCCGCGTGGTGGGTCCGCACGAACGTCCCGGGCACGGAGAAGTGGTACCCGGCCTGGCGCGTCGTCGGCACCTGCGCCTGACGGTGCGGTGCGCGGCCTCGGCCGCGCACCGCACCGTCCGTCGCTCAGCGCAGCCAGCCGCGGCGCTTGATGTACGCGAGCGGGATGACGGCGGCGACGAGCGTCACCAGGACCGTGAGCGTGAACCCGTACGGCCGGTCGAGCTCGGGCATGTGCGTGAAGTTCATGCCGTAGAACGACGCGATGAGCGTCGGGGGCAGGAACACCGCGGTGATGATGGTGAAGACCTTGACGATCTGCGCCTGCTTGACGTCGAGCGACGTCATGATCGCCTGCTGCAGGTAGCGCACCTTGTCGTGCTCGAACCCGGCGTGCTGCTTCACGCCGTCGACGTCCGCGACGAGCGTCTCGACGAGCCCCGCGAGCACGGGGTCCGAGTCCGCGATCTCGCTGCGCAGGTGCCGCGCGGCGCGCGCGAGCGAGAGCTGGGACTCCTGGGCGCGCGACACGATCTCCTCGGCGCGGTTCATGCGCGTGATCGTGTCCTGCATGTCGCTCACCCCGATCTCCCGGCCGCGCGAGTCGACGCCGCGCGTGGCCTCGTCGATCTCGTCGGACATGTCCTCGAGCAGGTCGCTCGCGTAGGACACGACGCGGTCGGCCGCCTCGTTGAGCGCGTAGAGCAGCGCGTACGCGACGCCGTACGACGAGCGGATGAGCCACGGCGTGCGGCGCATGCGGGCGATCGCCTTGTCGAAGACGGCGTAGTGCCGCTGCGGCTGGGCCGTCACGACGACGTCGGCGGACAGGGCGAGCACGATGCGCTCGTCCACCACCCGGTCGCCGTCGCGCCGGGTCGCCGTCACCGGCAGGTAGACGTGCGCGTCCGTCTCCCAGACGCGCCCTCCGGCGGCCGCGAAGTCGACGCCGTGCTCGGCCGCGCGGGCCGCGGAGTCGGGGTCGCCGACCGCGACCTGCACCCAGCGCGAGCGCAGGACGCGCGGGTCGAACCGGGGCGAGCCGTCGCCGTGCGCGCGGGCGTGCAGGTCGAGCCCGCCGCGCGCCGGGGCGGGCAGGCGGGTCTCCGTCTCGGGGGCGAGGCCCGGGGTCTCGGGCAGCATCGTCGTCATCACGCACCGCCGGCCGTGAAGTGCGCGGTGAGGAGCGCGGCGCAGATGAACAGGTAGAGCCCCACGGTGAAGGAGATCGACTGCCGTTCGAGGTTCGGCCGGCGCGTGCGGCGCCGCTCCTCGCGCGGGGCGCGCAGGGGCGTCCGGGCGGGGCGGGTCCGCACCGGGGCGGCGGGGGTGGTGGTCGGCGTGGTCGCAGGGGAGCGCTGCGTCATGGTGGTCGTCCTTTCCGGCGGGCGGACGGCACGGGCGCGGCCACGGGCGGGCGGCGCGGGTGCGTCGGCGGGGGAGGTCCGGCGGCGCGCGCGAGGCGCGCGCGGAGCGCACTGGCGACCTCCCCGCGCGGGACGGACGACGGCCGGGGACGCAGGGACCTGCGTCGGCCGGGCTCAGGCGTCGGGTCGCGAGCCACGGGGGGTGAGCGCGCAGTGCACGGATCTATGACTGCTGCCGTCAGGCATGGGGCTCACCTCGCTCTCGTGGCGGCGGCGCCGTGGGCGCCGCACCCGGGTCGGGGCGCACGAGGGTCGTGGCCGCGACGGGGATCGAGGCCAGGCTAGTCCTCCGGGCAGCGGGCAGCAACCGTCGAGGTGCGGGCGTCGGCCCAGGTGGCGGCCGTGTGACGAGCGGGAAACGATGAGGTGATCCCTTGTTTACGGAGGGTTGTTAACATTTCATCCGGTCGACGGGCGACGAAGCCCCCGGACGGAGGGTCCCGACATGTCAGAACAGCAGGACTACATGGTTCCCGAGCCGGTCCGTCGCGCGGACTCGCGGTTCGCGCGACGGCTCGAGCGGCTCTCGTCCCGCGCGCAGGAGGTCGACCGCGCGCTCGCCGCCGTGAGCGAGGGCAAGGGCGGTCTCGTGTGGACCGCCGAGCACGGCATGGGCGCGAGCGCGACGCTCGAGCTCGTGTGCGAGGCCGTCGCGACGCACGAGTTCGCGCAGCCGACCGTCACGCTCCGCTGTCGGCCGCCCGCGGGCGTCCCCGCTCCCGGGTCGGCCGTCGTCTCCGTCGTGTCGCAGGTGTCGCAGCTCGCGGGCGGCGTGGTCCCCGAGCGGCTCACGCGGGTCCTCGAGCCGGTCGACCCGGGCTTCGGCCACCTCCCCGAGGTGGCGGCGGTCGCGCTCGCCGAGCTCCTCGTCGCGACGTTCGACGGCGCGACCGTCGTCCTCGTCGCCGACGACCTGCACCTCCAGGACGAGCTGAGCCGGTCGGTCCTCGCGAGCCTCGTGGCGCAGCGGCACGCGCCCGTCGTCCTGCTGGGGACGGCGCCCGCGGGCGCGCTCGACCCGTCCGCCGGCCCGTTCGAGCTGCGCGCCGTCCCGCCGCTCGCGCCGGCCGACGCGCTCCACCTCCTGCTCGTCGAGCGGCGGCTCGCCGTCGCCCCGCACGTCGCGGCGCGGCTCGCGCACCTCCTCGGCGGCAACGCCGCGGCCATCACGCAGACGGCGGCGCTCCTCACCCCCGAGCAGCTCTCGGGCGGGTCGATCCTGCCCGACCCGCTGCCCGCCGTCCCCGCCGTCCGGTCGCTCTTCGCCGACCGGCTCGCCGCGCTCAGCGAGGCGGAGCGCCAGGCGCTGCTCGTCGCGGCGGTCGCCGTCGTCGACCGCACCGAGCTCGTGCTGTCCGCGACGGGGCTCGCGATGGAGCAGGTCCTCGACGGCCCGCTCGCGGAGCACCTCGTCCTCGCGGGGGGCCGCTTCGCGTTCGTCGACCCGCGCATGCGCTCGCTCGTCCACGCCGACGCCCGCCTCGCCGAGCGCACGGCGGCGCACGTCGCGCTCGCCGAGGCGCACCGGCGGGCGGGGGAGGAGGACGTCGCGGTGTGGCACTCGGCGCTCGCGACCCTCGTGGGCGACCCGGCGCTCGTCCCGGGTCTCCTGCGCATCGCGCGCCGCCACCTCGACCGCGGCGACGTCGTGTGGGCGCACGAGGTCGCGCGCGAGGCGGCGAGCCAGGCGGGTGCCGAGCACCGCGCCGAGGCGTTCGCGATCGCCGGGGTCGCGGCCCTGCGCTCGGGCCACGTGCAGGACGCCGCCGACTGGCTGCGCAAGGCCTCGCGGAGCGGGGACGACGCGCTGCGCGCGTGCACGCTCGGCCCGCTCGTCGCGGCGCTCACGCTCGCCGAGGGCCAGGTGCCCGACGACGTCCTGTCGCCCTACCTGCGCGGGGGTCGGCCGGACGGCCTCCCCCCGGACGCCGTCGCCGGGGTCGTGACGGGCGTGCTCACGGCGGCGCGGCTGCACGCCGAGCGGGGCGACGGCGTGAGCACCTCCCAGCTCCTCGACACCGCGACGTTCCTCGCGTCGTGGTGCGAGGACGACGCGACCCCGGCCCGTCTCGCGCTCGCCCGCTCCTGGGCCGCGGTGTTCGGGGTGGGGGAGCGCGGCGTCGTGCCCGACGTCGACCTGGGCCCGGACCACGAGGCCGCGCTCCAGGTGAGCCGGGCGCTCGGGCTCGCCGCCGACGACCGGCTGGACGACGCCGCGCAGACGCTCGCGAGCGTCGTCGCCTCCCTGGCCCCGGTGCGCGACGGCGGCCGGTGGTTCGACGGCCCGGACGCCGCCCTCACGCCGCTCGCCGAGGCGCACGTCCGGCTCGCGCAGGCGCTCGTGCACCTGTGGCGCGGCACCCTCACGCGCGCCGCGGACGAGCTCGCCGAGGCCGCGTTCCGGCTGCCGCTCGGCCTGCCGTTCGCGGGGATGGGCGTGGCCGCCGCGCGCCGCCTCGACATGATGACCCGGGGCGTCGTCGGGCCCGTCGCGACGGCGCTCGAGGAGACGTGCGCGAGCCCGACGTCGCGGCCCGTGCGCCTCGGCCTGCTCGTGGACCGCGCCATGGGCGCCGCGTTCGCCCACCACGTGACCCAGGCCGCGACGCTGCTCGAGCTCGCCGCGGAGCGCGAGCGTCCCGACAGCGCACGCATGCTGCCGCTGCCCGGGCTGGACGACGTCGAGGCGTGGGTCGTCGCCGGGCGCCATGACGCGGCGCAGCGCGCGCTCGCGCGGCGCCGGGTCGACGCCAAGGAGCTCCCGCCGTCGCTGCGGTCGGCGACGCTCGTGCGCGCCGACGTCTCGCTCGCCGCGCCCGAGGACCTCACCGCGCCGCTCGAGCGGGCCACGCGCGTGAACCGCACGACGGCGTCGCCCTACGAGCACGCGCGGACGGACCTGTGCGCCGCGCGCGCCCTCGTGCGTGCGGGCGAGCTGCAGCGCGCCCACGGCCTGTTCCTGTCCGCGATCGAGCTGTTCGACGACGCGGGCGCGGACGCCTGGACGACGATCGCGCTCGACGAGCACGCCGAGGTGGTCCGCCTCCTCGGCGGCCCGGTGCCCGAGGACCTGACCGCGGCCGTGCCGGGGGTGCCCGGCGTCCTCGGCGGCGGGGCCGTCGTCCCGGGCGGCACGTGGCCCGCGGCCCCGCGGGCCGGGAGCATGCACGCCGCCCTCGGGGTCGCGCGCGCCGGCGTCGAGGCGCAGGCCGCGCTGCGTCCCGCCCCGCCGGACGCGTGCCGGCTCGCGGTGCGCGAGAGCGACGTGACGGACGAGGCGCTCGCCGAGCTGCGGGGACGGTGGGCGGACGAGCTCACGGAGCGCGAGCTCGACGTCGCGCTCCTCGTGGTCCAGGGAGCCTCGAACCGGGAGGCGGCGGACCAGCTCTACCTGTCGGTCCGCACCGTGGAGGTCCACCTCGGGCGCGTGTTCCGCAAGCTCGGGGTGCGCTCGCGCGTCGAGCTCACGGTCCTGGCGCACCGCGTGGGCCGCTGAGCTCGGGGCACTTCGGGGGCACTTGTCACGCCTTGACCCGGTTTGTCCTACGGGTCTTCCCCTACGCCGACCGCGCGGAGGAGCTGCGAACACTGCGGGAAGCGCGGATCACGCGCGGGGTCCGGCGTGGCTACGTTCGGGGTGACCTGAGGGCAGGGCGGCCCGGAGCACGGAGCCGCCGCAGCCCCCCGCACGAGCACGAGGCAGGACCCATGGACGTGTCCCTCTCCACCCGACCACCGCGCCCGGCCCGGCGGCGCGGCGCGCGCCTCGCGGCGCTCGCGACGGCGGCCGCCCTCGTCGGCGGCCTCCTCGCGGGCGTCGCGCCGGCGCAGGCGGCGCCGACCGCCACGGCGGCGGTCGGCAACCCCGGCGACAGCGACGTCAACGGCTACCGCAACGTCGGCTACTTCACCCAGTGGGGCGTGTACGGCCGCGCCTTCCCGCTGAAGACGGTGCAGGACTCCGGCGCCGCCGCGGACCTCACCCACATCAACTACTCGTTCGGCAACATCCACCACCAGAACCTCACGTGCTTCATCGCGAACAAGGCGCAGGGCACCGGGCCCAACGGCTCCGACGGCGCGGGCGACGCGTGGGCCGACTTCGGCATGGGCTACACGGCCGCGAACTCCGTCGGCGGCGTCGCCGACGCGTGGGACCAGCCGCTCGCGGGCTCGTTCAACCAGCTCAAGCAGCTCAAGGCGAAGAACCCGCAGCTGCGCGCCCTCATCTCGATCGGCGGCTGGACCTGGTCGAAGAACTTCTCCCGCGCGGCCGCGACGCAGGCGTCCCGCGAGAAGCTCGTGTCGTCGTGCATCGACCTCTACATCAAGGGCAACCTGCCCGTGATCGACGGCCGCGGCGGGCCGGGTGCGGCCGCCGGCGTGTTCGACGGCATCGACATCGACTGGGAGTGGCCGGGCTCCAACAACGGCGAGGTCGGCAACTCCGTCGACCCCGTGAACGACCGCGAGAACTTCCGGCTCCTGCTCGCCGAGTTCCGCAAGCAGCTCGACGCGTACGGCGCGCAGACCGGCAAGCACTACCTGCTGTCGGCGTTCCTGCCCGCCAACCCGGCCGACATCGCGGCCGGCGGCTGGAACGACCCGCGCATCTTCCAGTCCCTCGACTACGGCAACGTGCAGGGCTACGACCTCCACGGCGCCTGGGACCCGGCGCTGGCCGGTCACCAGGGCAACCTGTACGACGACCCGGCCGACCCGCGGGCGGCGAGCCGCCAGTTCAGCGCGGACAAGGCCGTCCAGGAGTACCTCCGCGCCGGCATCGCCCCGAGCCAGCTCGGCCTCGGCCTCGCCATGTACGGCCGCGGCTGGAAGGGCGTCAGGTCGTCGCAGCCGTGGTCGGCCGCGAACGGGGCGGCCCCCGGCACGTGGGAGGCGGGCAACGAGGACTACGACAAGCTCCGCACGCGGGGCCAGGACTACTACGACCCGACGACCGTCTCCGCCTGGCGGTACGACGGCGACCAGTGGTGGAGCTACGACAACGCCCGGTCGGTGGCGGCCAAGGCCGAGTACATCGACCGGCTGAACCTGGGAGGCGCCATGTGGTGGGACCTGTCCGGCAACCACGACGGCACGCTGCTCGGCGGCTTCACGGACAAGGTCCGCACGCTGCCGGCCGGTCCCGTCGACGGCGCGAGCGGTCCGACGAACCCGCCCACCAACCCGCCGACGAACCCCCCGACGAACCCGCCCACCAACCCGCCGACGGACCCGACGGCCTGCGTGGCCGCGTGGTCGGCCGCGACGGTCTACACGGGCGGGGCGACGGCGTCGTTCGAGGGCAAGAACTACCGCGCGAAGTGGTGGACGCAGAACAACGTCCCGGGCGCGGAGCAGTACGGCCCGTGGCAGGCCCTCGGCGCGTGCTGACGCCCTGCCGCCCCTCCTGACGGGGGACCACCGGGGCGGCCCGCGGGTACGGGGAATCCCGTACCCGCGGGCCGCCATCGTGTGGTTCTCCCGCATCTCGACCAGCCCTCGCGCTCGTTAGCGTGAAGGGGCCGACGAGGACCTCCGCAGCCCTCCCCAGTGGGTTGCGGGGCTCCTCCGACCGTGAAAGGCGGTCAGCGTGCCCGTGCGTCACCGAACGACCCGACCCCGCACCTCCCGTCCCCTCCCGCCCTCCGTGGCCTCCGCCCTGCCCGTGGCCCGGACGGCCGTGCTCGGCGCCGCGCTCCTCGCGGGCTGCACGAGCGGCTCCGCCGACGCCGGGGCGGCCGTCGACGGCGGGTCGGGACCCGCCCAGGCCGAGGACCACGGCTCGCACGGCGACCACGCCGACGCGGGCAAGGTGCCCGTCGGCCCCCTCCAGCTCCCCGGCGCCGACTACTGGTCGGTGCTCCAGCCGGCCGACGGCGTCACGCAGGTCCGGGCGGGCGGGTGCCCCGAGGACGCGGCGTGCCCGAGCTTCGAGGTGCTGACCGGTGCGGCGCTCGACGGCGTCGACCCCGCGTCGGCGCTCCTGCCCGACGGCGCCACGTGCCCCGGGACGGACGCGCTCGCGGCCCGCGCGGTCGGCGACCCCGCCGAGTCGGACGTCGAGGTCGCCGGCACGCCCGCGACGCTCGCGCGCTGGACGCTCTCGTGCGTCGACGCCGCCGGGACCGAGGTGCGGACCGTCGAGCAGCTCCAGTGGTACGTGCCCGACGCCCCCGGCGGTGCGGTGCTCGTCGTCGACCGCTGGGCGTTCGAGGGGCTCGAGTCGCGCCTCGCCGCGGGAGGCTGGGCGTCCGCCTGACGGACCCCGGCCCGCACCGACCACGACGGCCTCGCACCCGGGAGGGTGCGAGGCCGTCGTCGTGCACCCGGCCGTGCCGGCGGCCGGGTCAGCTCTTGCGCGTGCGGCGCGTCAGCAGCACGACCGCGGCGCCCACGGCGGCGAGCCCCGCGGCGACGGCGGCGTACAGGCCCACGGTCGCGCCCGTCGTCGCGAGCGACGAGGACGACGAGCCGGTCGCGACGGTGCGCGAGACCTGGGACGCCGTCGTGGTCGTCGTGGGGTTCCCCTGTCCCGGCGGGTTCGTCGCGCAGTTCGGCGACGACGGCGGGTAGTCCACGCTGACGACCGTCTCGGGGTTGACCTGGAAGAGCACCTGGACGCTGGGGCGCACCCAGTCGAACTCGTCGCCCTCGACCCACTGCCCGTCGACCAGGCTCCAGCCGGGCCAGTCGGCGCCGCGGCCGTCCGCCCCGACGACGGCGCCGGGCCACAGCACGCGGCCCTGCAGGGGGAGGCCCGACTGGACGACGTCCGCGCCGCCCGGGTTGAGCCACGTGATGGTCGCGGTGTCGTTGTCCGTGCCGGTGACGGCGATGGCGTACTCGAGGTACGGGACGTCCCCGTCGCAGACGGGGGACAGGGTGGTGAGCTCGATCGTCGGCTCCGGCACGTACGTGTCGTCCTCGGCGGCTCCCGCGACCGGTGCGGTGAGCAGCACCGCCGTCGCGGCTGTAGCGGTGACGGCCAGCGCGCGGCTCCCGGCGCGGCGTCCTCCCGACGTCTTCATGGTGATTCCTGTCCGTGGGCGGGAAAGGCTGTTCGTGGAGAGGGAGCCGTGCCCCGAGGTCCCTGATACGTGCAGGTGCCACACGCGCGCGAGGTGTTTCCGTCCTGCCAGGCTAGCGAGGCGGGCGCCCGAGTTGGACGCTTGTCCAGGGTGAAAAAAGGGCGGTGCGCCGGATCGTGACCGCGCCGTGACGCGACCCGCCGCGGCTCAGCCGCAGGGCGCGACGTCCACCGTGCGCAGGCCCGGCTGGGTGGTCGTGGGCGTGCTCCACACGTCGAGCGAGGTCGCGGCGGCGGTCCCCGCGTCCCGCGGCGTCGTCGTCGTGAACGACAGGGTCGTCGACTGGCCGGGCGCGAGGTCGACCATCGCGGAGAGCGCGCCGCGGCCCGCGACGTCGCCGGGCTGCGCCGGGAGCGGGGCGTCGTCGCGGCGCAGGCCCGAGACCTGCCCGTCGCGCGGCGGGTAGAGCACGACGAACGTGCGTGTGACGCCCGGCTCGACGCCCGCCGTGCCGCCGCCGGTGACGTACCAGGGCAGGCTCGTCGCGGCGTCGGCCGGGGCGGACGACGCGAGGTCGACCTCGAAGGTGTCCACGCGGCCCGCGGCCGTGCACGTGCTGCCCGCGAGCCGCACGTCGCTGCCGAGGTAGACGCCCATCTTGCCGCCGGTGCCGTCGTTGAGGAACACGCCGACCGAGCCCGCGGCCCGGTCGGCGGTGTCGATGTCGCCCGCCACGACCGTGCCCGCGAGACGCTCCTGCTCCGCCTCGCGCGCCGACCACAGCAGCACGCGGTGCTCGTCCGCGCCGCGCACGAGCGCGTCCCGCGCGACGGCCGGGTCGGCCCCGCCCGCGAGGAACTCCTCCAGGACCTGGGCCGCGACCGCCGCGAAGAACGTGTCCGTCTGCTCGCCGGGCTCGAGCTCGGCGTACGCGTCGGAGAGGAGGGTCTGCACGACGTTGCCCGCGTCGAGGTCGACCGCGCCGCCGTCGACCGGGACGGTCACCGGGCCCGTGGCCTCGAGCAGGTAGGAGAGCGCGACGGGGTCGGTCGCGACCACGCCGTCGACCTGCTCGCCCTGCGCGCGCTCCCACATCGTCGACGCGAGCGCGGCGGTCGTGGGGAAGTCCGGCGTCAGCGGGGTGTCCTGGAGGTAGCGGCCCACGCGGTCCGTGAAGAGCTCCTCGACCCCGGGGTCGAGGGGCAGCACCGGCTCGTCGAAGGACGGGAAGCCGACCGTCGAGGCCTGCCGCTCCAGCGTCACCCTGCCCTGGTCCGCCGAGATCACCGCGAGCGCGCCGGGGATCCCGCCGCCGGCGCGCAGCTCGGCGTTGTTCAGCGCGAGGACGAGGTAGCGGCGGGGGCCGTCGGCGCCGAGCATCGCGGGCGCGAGCGCCGTGAGCCGGTCGGCGGTGCGGACCACCGGGCGCAGGTCGTCGGTGCGCGCGACGAGCGCAGCGTACGGGTCGGCGACCTCCGCGTGCAGCGCGTCGCGGTCGACGGTGGCGAGGCGCGCGTCGATCGCGTCGAACGCGTCGGCGGCGCGCACCACGGTCGGCGCCGCGGCGACGAGCGGTGCGAGGTCGACGCCGTCGCCCGTGAGCGCGAGCCCGTCGCCCTCGACGCTGCCGAGGGTCTGCGTGAGGGACGGCAGCACGACGGCGGCGAGGTCGTCGGCCGTCGCGGCGGCCACGGAGAAGGCCCGCACGTCCTGCCCGTAGACCGGCAGGTGCGCGGCCAGGGACCACAGGGGTCCGTCGGTGTGCGCCCGTGCGGACGCGGTGAGGGGCTGGACCCGATCGAGCGCGGCGTCGGCGGCCGCGACGTCGCCGTCCCGGAGCGCCTCCTCGGCGGCGGGGACCTCGTCCAGCGCGCGCGTCAGGGCGTCGCGCGCGGCGAGCGCGTCCCGGGCGAGGAGCCCGGCGCACACGACGAGCGCGACCGCGAGCAGGATGAGACCCCAGCCCAGCCAGGCCGCCCGGCTCCGCCGACGGCGGGGGTGGCGCGGCGGGGCGTCCCGCTCCGTCGTCGTCATGCCTCTCAGCGTAGGGGCCGGGGATGGCAGGATCGGGGCCGTCGCGGGTGAGGTTCGGGTGAACCGCGGGGCGTGCAAGGAACGCGCGCCCCGGGACACAGAGCGGTTGACAGCCCGCCCCGCCGACGAGGAGCCGCCGTGACGACCGACGAGGGCAGTGACGAGACCACCGAGGCCGCCGTCCACGACGAGGCCTGGTTCGCCGCGCTCTTCGCCGCGCACGCGACACCGCTGTACCGCTACTTCCGCCGGCGCCTACCGAGCGCCGTCGGGGGCGTCGCCCCCGACGCCGACGACCTGACGGCCGAGGTCCTCGCGACCGCGTGGCGGCGTCGCGACGACGTGCCCGACGGCGCCGAGCTGCCCTGGCTGTACCGCACGGCGGGGTTCTTCCTCGCCAACCACCGCCGCAAGGCGCGGGCCCTGCCCGTAGCCGAGGTGCCCGAGCGCCCGGACGACGGGGCCGACGTCGAGCACGTCGTCGTGCAGGACGACGAGGTGCGCCGCGCGCTCTCCGCGCTGTCCGACCGCGACCGGCGCATCCTGCTCCTGCACGCGTGGGAGGGGCTCGGCGGGGCGGACCTGGCCGCCGTCCTCGGCACGTCGCGCGGGGGCGCGGACGCCGCGCTGTCCCGGGCCCGCGCGCGCCTGCGCACGGCGTGGGCGGAGCAGTCGGCGCTCGCGCAAGAGACCGGCGCCTGAGCACACATCACGGGTAGACCCGACCGGCCGCACCTGCGCGGTACGGCCCCTGCGGTACCTGGAGGGCGACATGACCACCCGAACCCCCGAGCAGCCCGACGACGCGGACCTGGAGCGCCTGCGCGCGGCCGACCCGGCCGCGGACGCGACCCCGGACGCCACGGCCCTGGAGGCCGCGGTGCGCGACCGCGTCCCCGAGGCGTTCGCCCGCCCCGCGACGACCGGCCCGGGCGCCGCTCCCGCGGAGCTCCCGGCCGCGGCCGGCCTCGCCGGGGCGGACGGCCCGACGGCCGCGCTCGTCGACGAGCTCGCAGAGCGCCGCGCGCGCCGGCTGCACCGTCGGGCGCCGCTCCAGGTGGCGGCGGCCGTGGTGGGCGCGCTCGTCATCGGGACGGGCGGCTACGCGCTCGGCGCCGGCGAGTGGGGGACCACGGCGGGCGACTCCGCCGCGGAGAGCACGGCGCTCGCCCCGATCCGCCTCGGCAGCGCGGACGCGCCCGCGTCGGCGGACGCGCTCGCGGGGGCTACGGCCACCGAGGAGAGCTCCACCAGCTCCCGCGCGACCACGGACATGGCCTACCCCGGCGGCTGGGGCGGGCGCACCGTCTTCCACGCCGAGGGGCTGTCGTCGGACGGTGCGCGCGCGGACGCGTGGGCCTACGACGCGGCGGGCGTGTTCTCGCAGGAGACGGCGCGCCGCGTCGCCGACGTCCTCGGGGTCACGGGCGAGGTGCGCGAGGAGTACGGGTCGTACGCGGTCGGCCCTGCCGACTGGACGGGACCGACGGTCTCGCTCCAGCCGGACGGCCTCGCGAGCGTGAGCTTCAACGACCCGGCCAAGGACCCGTGGGGCTGCGTCGTCGTGACGCCGATGCCCGCCGAGGAGGGTGACGGGGCCGGCCCGTCGGCCGAGCCGGGCACGTGCGAGGAGGCCGACCACGGCGCCCCGCCGAGCGGCGCCGAGGCCGGCGACCGGCTGCGCGAGGTGCTGGGGTCCCTCGGCCTCGATCCCGACGGCTACGAGATCGTCGCGGAGGAGCAGCCCGTGGACCAGGGCGCCCCGCGCGCGACGACGGTGACGGCGGCCGAGGTGGTCGACGGGCAGCGCACCGGGACGCAGTGGAGCGCGACATACTCGGGTGCGGGGCTCGCGTCGCTCTACGGGACCCTCGCGCCGCGCGTCGCGATCGGCGCGTACGACGTCGTCAGCCCGGCCGAGGCGGTCGAGCGGCTCGGCGACCCGCGGTTCGGCGGGGGCGGGACGATCGCGTGGGCCCGCGAGGACGTGCAGTCCCTCCCGGAGACCGCGTCCGAGCCCGAGGCCCCGACGGTCCCGCCGACCGTGGGGGAGGGGGCGCGGTTCGCCTGGCCCGTCACGGACGTGACGATCACGGACGCGCGCCTGGGGCTGGCGGTGCAGTACCAGCCGGACGGCGCGGCGGTCCTGCTGCCCGCGTACGAGCTGTCCGACGCGGACGGGAACGTCTGGTCGGTCGTGGCGGTGGTGGACGACCAGCTCGACTTCACGCCCTCGGTCGGGTGACCGAGCACGACCCGGCGGTCGGTATCGTGATACCGACCGCCAGGTCGGCTTCGCCTGCGCGCTTTTGCACGTTGCAAGCATCCGAGGTCGCGAAAGTGGCCACGCTTTTGATTGACCACCGACAAAAGTGTGGTTAGGGTCGCAGCAGACCGAGCGCCACCGGGTCGGAGAGCGAGCAGAGCGACCCTCTCCCGGGGCGTGCGGTCCGACGGTGGCAGGGAGGCCATCGTCGTCGTGATCGGCGGCGCCGCGGCGTCCGCCGTCGGAACGGGAGCAACGATGCACCACTTCGCCCCTGACGGATCGTCGGACCGCCCCGCCCCGGACGCGCGCACCGGGCTGTGGCTCGTCGGCGCCCGCGGCTCGGTCGCCACCACCGCCGCCCTCGGCCTCGCGGTGATCGCCGACGGGCGCGCGGAGCCGACCGGGTGCGTCACCGCGGGCGAACCCTTCGCCTCCGCCCCGCTGCCCGCGTTCGGCGACCTCGTCGTGGGCGGCCACGACATCTCCGACGTGTCGATGGTCAAGCGCGCCGAGCTGCTCGTCGAGGCCGGCATGATCGCGCCGCGCCTGCTCACCGCCGCGCACGCCGCGCTCGAGCGGGCCGACGCCGAGGTGCGCCCCGGCTACTCGGCCCACCCCGCCGAGGGCAGCGCGCGCGAGTCCCAGCAGGCCGCGGCGGAGCGCCTCGCGGCGGACATCGTGGACTTCCGCGAGCGCCACGGCCTCGCGCGCGTCGTCGTCGTCGACCTCGTGTCGACCGAGCCGCTGCCCGAGCCCGCGCCCGAGCTCGCCGACCGCGACCTGCTGCGCGCGGCGCTCGCGGACCCGGAGCGCGCGGTGCTGCCGCCGAGCTCGGTCACCGCGTACGCCGCGCTGCTCGCGGGCGCCCCGTTCGCCGAGTTCACGCCGTCGGCGAGCATGCACCTGCCGGTGCTGCTCGAGCTCGCCGAGGAGCGCGGCGTGCCCGTCGCGGGCCAGGACGGCAAGACCGGCCAGACGTGGCTGCGCACGATCCTCGCCCCGGCGTTCGGGGCCCGCGGGCTGCGCGTCCTGTCGTGGGCGGGGGCCAACCTGCTCGGCGGCGGGGACGGCGCCACGCTCGCCGACCCGCAGGCGGTGCAGAGCAAGCTCGTGTCCAAGTCGCGCGGGCTCCAGGACCTCACGGGCAGCGACGTCACGCCTCTGCACATCGACAACGTGCCCGACCTCGGGGACATCAAGGTCGCGTGGGACCACGTGCACGTCGAGGGCTTCCTCGGCTCGCGGCTCACGCTGCAGACCACGTGGTCGGCGTACGACTCGATGCTCGCCGCGCCGCTCGTGCTCGACCTGGCGCGCCTGCTCGCGCTCGCGGACGCGGCCGGGTACGCGGGTCCCGTCCCGGAGCTCGGGTTCTTCTTCAAGGACCCCTGGGGCAGCGGCGTGCACGACTTCGCCGCGCAGACCGTCGCGCTGTCCGACTGGGTCCGCGCGGCGACCGCCCGGGTGGGCGGCGACGCGACCGCCGCGGCCGACCGGTCGTGACGGGCTCCCTCCACGACCACCTGGACCTCGTCCGCGCCCCCGCGGTCCTCTCGGTGGTCGGTGACACGCTCGCGGGCGCGGCGGCGGCCGGGCACGCGCTCACGCCGCGCCGCGCGCTCCTGCCCCTCGCCTCGGCGTGCCTGTACGCGGGCGGCATGGCGCTCAACGACTACGCGGACCGGCACCTCGACGCGGTCGAGCGGCCCGAGCGGCCGATCCCGTCGGGCCGCGTGACGGAGCGGCGCGCCCTCCAGGTCGCCGTCGGCCTCACGGCCGCGGGCGTCGGTCTCGCTGCCGTGGGCGGGGGAGCGCGCGCGCTCGCCGTCGCCGTCCCGCTCGCGGCGAGCGTGTGGACGTACGACACGGTCGCCAAGGAGCGCGCGGCCGGTCCGCTCGTCATGGCCGCGTGCCGCGGGCTCGACGTGCTGCTCGGGGCCGGCGTCGGGCACCTGCGCGCCGCCCTGCCGGCCGCGGCCGGGATGGCCGTGCACACCGCGGGCGTCACGTACCTGTCGCGCGGCGAGGTGCACGGCACGACGTCGTCCCTCGCCGCGGGCGTGGCCGCCGCCACCGCGGTGGGCGGGGCGGTCGTCGGTTCCGGCGCGGTGCGCCGCGCGCGGGCGGCCGACGGCGGCGCGAGCGGCCGGGCGCGCGTCGCGACGGCGGTCGCCGGGGTCGCGGCCGCGGGCGCCTACCTCGGGACGTGCCTGCCCCGGCAGGTCGACGCCGCGATCACGCCGTCCGCCCAGAACGCGTTCGCCGCGACCAAGGCCGGGATCCGCGCGATGCTGCCGCTGCAGGCGGCGTGGTCCGCGCGCGGGGGGAGCCTGGCGTCGGTGGGGGTGCTCGCGGGCGTCGAGGTCGCGGGCCGGCTGCTGCGCCGCGCGGGGCGGGCCCCGGGCCGTGCCGAGATGAGCGAGACGTGAGCGCGCCCGGCACCGCCGGGGGCACGATGCCCTTCACGCTCGGGTACGGCACCAACGGCTTCACCGACCACCCGCTCGACGTCGCGCTCGACGTGCTCGCCCACGAGGGGTACGGCGCCGTCGCGCTCACGCTCGGCTTCCCGCACCTCGATCCCTTCGCGGACGGCTGGGAGGACGAGGCCGCGGCGCTGCGCGCACGGCTCGCCGCGGCGCGCGACGGTGCGGGGATGCGCGTCGTCGTCGAGACGGGCACGCGCTTCCTCCTGGACCCGTTCCGCAAGCACCGCCCCACGCTCGTGGACGTCGGGGCCGACGCGCGGCTGCGGTTCCTGCGCCGCGCGGTCGAGATCGCCGCCGTGCTGGACGCGGAGTGCGTGTCCTTCTTCTCGGGGGTCCTGCCCGACGACGTGACCCCCGCCGAGGGCTGGACGCTCCTGCGCGAGCGCCTGCCCGCGCTCGTCGAGCACGCGCGCGACCACGGCGTCCGGCTCTCGCTCGAGCCCGAGCCCGGGATGCTCGTGGAGACGGTGGGCGACGCGCTGCGGCTGCGCGACGAGCTGGGCGGCGACGGCGGCGACCTCGCGGACCTCGGGGTCACGGTCGACGTCGGGCACTGCCTCGTCGTCGAGCCCGACGGCGTGGTGGGCGCGCTGCGCGCCGCCGCGCCGTACCTCGCCAACGTGCAGCTCGACGACATGCCGCGCACCCACCACGAGCACCGCCCGTTCGGCGAGGGCGAGATCGACCTCCCGCTCGTGCTCGGCACGCTCGCCGACGTCGGGTACGCGGGCGTCGCGGCGGTCGAGCTGCCCCGCCACTCGTACGACGCCCCCGGCCTCGCGCACCGCAGCATGACAGCGCTGCACCGCGCGTGGGACGACCGCCCCCCACCACCCCCAGGAGGTGCCATGACCGAGACCACCCGCCCCGACGCCCGCACGGCGGACGGGACCGCCCCGGGCGAGCGCTGGCTCGCCGAGGCGCGCGCCGCCGTCGCGCAGGACCCCGCGGCCGTGACGCGCGCGTTCGCGCTCGCGGGCCGCCAGGTGGGTCGCGCGCCCGTCCGCCCGGACACCGACCCCGCGGGGGTCGTGCACGGGACGGTCGACGACGCCGCCCGCGCCGACCTCGTGGTCGCGCTCGCCGAGGGGGCGGGCCGCGGCGGGGCCGACGGCGAGGCAGCCCTCGCGGCGCGGCTCGCGGACCTCTACCAGCACGGCGACACCGCCGAGCGGCGCGGGGTCCTGCGTGGTCTCGACGCCCTCACGGCGCGCGGTGCGCTCGCGGAGGACGCCGCGCCGTCGGTCGTCGCGGTGGGCCGGGACCTCGCCGCGGACGCGCTCCGCACGAACGACCAGAGCCTCGTCGCGGCGGCCGTCGGGCCGTTCGCGGCCGCGCACCTCGACCCGCACGCGTGGCGCCACGCCGTGCTCAAGCTCGTGTTCATGGGCGTGAGCCTCGACGCCGTCGCCGGTCTCGACGACCGCGCGGACGACGAGCTCGCCCGCATGGCCCGCGACTTCGCCGCCGAGCGTCGCGCCGCGGGCCGCGTCGTGCCCGACGACGTCGCCCGCCTCGCCCCTGACGTCACCACCGGGAGGACCGCCTGATGCGCATCTTCGACCCCCACATCCACATGACCAGCCGCACGACCGACGACTACGAGGCCCTGTACGCCGCGGGCGTCCGCGCGCTCGTCGAGCCGGCGTTCTGGCTGGGCCAGCCGCGCACGAACGTGGGGTCGTTCCTCGACTACTTCGACGCGCTCCTGGGCTGGGAGCGGTTCCGGGCCGCGCAGTTCGGCATCCGGCACCACGCGACGATCGCCCTCAACCCCAAGGAGGCGAACGACGCGCGGTGCCGCGAGGTGCTCGACGAGATCCCGCGCTACCTGCTCAAGGACGGCGTCGTCGCCGTCGGCGAGGTCGGGTACGACTCGATGACGCCCGAGGAGGACGAGGTCTTCTCGCGCCAGCTCCGGATGGCCCGCGACGCGGCGCTGCCCGTGCTCGTGCACACCCCGCACCGCGACAAGCTGTCGGGGACGCGGCGCACGCTGGACGTCGTGCGCGAGTCGGGGATCGCGCCCGAGCACGTGCTCGTGGACCACCTCAACGAGACCAACGTCGCGCTCGTGCTCGACGCGGGCGCGTGGGCCGGGTTCTCGATCTACCCGGACACGAAGATGGACGAGGACCGCATGGTCGCGATCCTCCAGGAGCACGGCACCGAGCGGATGATCGTGAACTCCGCCGCCGACTGGGGCCGCTCCGACCCGCTCAAGACGCTCAAGACGGGGCAGGCGATGCTCGCCGCGGGCTTCACCGAGGACGACGTCGACCGGGTGCTGTGGCGCAACCCGGTCGAGTTCTACGGGCAGTCGGGCAACCTCGTGCTGGACCCGGTCCCCGGGTTCGTCGAGGGCGACCTCCCCACCCCGGGCGTGGAGTTCGAGGGCTCCTCCGTGCTGCGCGGACCGCGGGCGTAGCGCGGGAGGGCACCACGATGCTGCTGTCGTACTGCACCAACGTCCACCCGGCCGAGCACCTCGACGGCGTGCTCGACCAGCTCGTGCGCTACGCCGCGCCCGTGCGCGAGGCCGCGGGGCTCGACGTGCTCGGCGTCGGGCTGTGGATGCCCGCCGTGCTCGCGCACCGCCTCGCGGGCTCGCCCGACGACCGCGTGCGCCTGCGCGCCGTGCTCGACGAGCACGGTCTCCAGGTCCACACGCTCAACGCGTTCCCGTACGGCGGCTTCCACGCCGACGTCGTCAAGCTCGACGTCTACACGCCCACGTGGGCCGACCCGGAGCGGCTCGCGTACACGCTCGAGTGCGCCGAGGTGCTCGCGGAGCTCCTGCCCGACGGCGTCGCCGGGTCGATCTCGACGCTCCCGCTCGCGTGGCGCGAGCCGTGGACGGACGCCGACGACGACGCCGCGTCGCGCGCGTTCGCCGCGCTCGGGGAGGGCCTGCGCGACCTGCGCGAGCGCACGGGCAAGGTCGTGCGCGTCGCGGTCGAGCCCGAGCCGGGCTGCGTGCTCGACACGGTGGACGACGTCGTGGCCTGGCTCGCGGCGCGCACCGGGCCGGACGTGCCGGCGGACCGGCGCATCGACCCCGAGCACGTGGGCGTGTGCCTCGACACGTGCCACCTCGCGGTGTCCTTCGCGGACCGCCGCGCGGGGACGGCCGCGACGGTGCGCCGCATCACCGACGCCGGCCTGCGGGTCGTCAAGGTGCAGGCGTCGGCCGCGCTGCACGTCGCGGACCCGGCCGACGACGCGGCGCGCGCCGCCGTCGGCGCGTTCGCCGAGCAGCGGTACATCCACCAGGTGCGCGAGCTCACCGCGGCGGGCGACGTCCTCGCCGCCGACGACCTGCCCGACGCCCTGGGCGGCGCGCTGCCCGCGGAGGGACCGTGGCGCGTGCACTTCCACGTGCCCCTGCACCACGAGCCCGCCGCGCCCCTCGCCGCGACCACCGACGTGCTGGGCGACGCGGTCGACGCCGTCCGCGCGGCGCCGCACGGCGACGAGGCCCACCTCGACGTCGAGACGTACACGTGGGCGGTGCTGCCCGAGGGGGCCGCCACCGACTCGCTCGTCGCCGGCATCGCGGCCGAGCTGCGCTGGGCGACGACCCACCTCGCCGCGGCGCACGACGTCGCTGCCGCCGGGACGGCGCACACCGAACCGCCCTCGGGGCCGACCGCGGACGACACCGCGGCCGACCCGGGCATGACCAGGAGGACCGCATGAAGCCCGTGCTGCTGCTCGACGTCGTCGGGCTCACCTCGACCGCGCTCGCCCACATGCCGCGACTGCGCCAGCTCGCCGCGAGCGGCTGGCAGTCCGAGCTCGCGACGGTGCTGCCCGCCGTGACGTGCAGCGTCCAGTCGACGATGCTCACGGGGCTCAGCCCTGCCGAGCACGGGATCGTGGGCAACGGCTGGTACTTCCGCGAGCTCGGCGACGTCTACCTGTGGCGCCAGCACAACCGCCTCGTCGAGGGGGAGAAGCTCTGGGAGGCCGCGCGCCGGGCGCACGGCGAGTACTCGTCGGCGAACGTCTGCTGGTGGTACGCGATGGGCATGACGACGGACGTCACCGTCACGCCGCGCCCGATCTACCACGCGGACGGCCGCAAGTCCCCGGACGCCTACGTGCGCCCGGCGGCGCTCCACGACGACCTCGTCGGCCGGTTCGGGGAGTTCCCGCTGTTCACCTACTGGGGCCCGACGGCGGACATCACGTCGTCGCGGTGGATCGTCGACGCGACGCGGCACGTGCTGCGCACGCACGCGCCCGACCTCACGATGGCGTACGTCCCGCACCTCGACTACGACCTGCAGCGGTTCGGGCCCACGTCGCCGCAGGCCGACGCCGCGGCGGCCGAGCTCGACGCGACGCTCGCGCCGCTGCTCGACGACGCCGCGAACCAGGGCGTCACCGTGCTCGTCGTCTCCGAGTACGGGATCGCGGACGCCGACCGGCCCGTGCACCTCAACCGCATCCTGCGCCGGGAGGGCCTCCTCGAGGTCTACGTGCAGGACGGCAAGGAGCAGCTCGACCCGTGGACGTCGCGCGCGTTCGCGGTCGCGGACCACCAGGTCGCGCACGTGTACCTCGGCGACCAGCAGGACCCGGCGCTGCGGCGGCGCGTCACGGACCTGCTGCGCGGCGTCCCCGGCGTGGACGAGGTGCTCGACCGCGAGGCGCAGGCGCGGTACGGGCTCGACCACGAGCGGTCGGGCGACCTCGTCGTCGTCGCGGAGCCCGGCGCGTGGTTCACGTACTACTTCTGGCTCGACGACGCCCGCGCGCCCGAGTACGCGCGCGGCGTCGACATCCACCGCAAGCCCGGCTACGACCCCGCCGAGCTGTTCTTCGACCCGGCGGACCGGCTCGCGAAGGCGAAGGCCGGCCTCAACCTCGTGAAGAAGAAGGTGGGCCTGCGGTACGCGATGAGCACCGTGCCGCTCGACGCGTCGTACGT
>VFQP010001876.1_pt1 | contig 25514 bp, 24 predicted proteins | sample 3512351 | NCBI WGS metagenome assembly VFQP01 (sample SAMN10412372, study PRJNA504923) | tailings metagenome | isolation source: Relicate 1 Philex TSF1 revegetated site | place: Philippines: Tuba, Benguet | collected 2017-08-29
GGACATCGCGACCTTGCCGGCATGCCTCGCCGTTATGCGCACCTCGCCTCATCGCTTCATCGTTTTCTGCGACGATCTCTCGTTCGACCGCGACGATACGAGCTATAAATCGCTCAAGGCGGTGCTTGAGGGCGGCATCGAGGGACGCCCCGCGAACGTACTCTTCTATGCCACGTCGAACCGCCGCCATCTGATGCCGCGTGACATGGTCGACAATGAGCGCTCGACCGCGATCAACCCATCGGAAGCGGTCGAGGAGAAAGTCTCGCTCTCGGACCGCTTTGGCCTCTGGCTCGGCTTCCACAACTGCAGCCAGGACGACTTCATCGCCATGGTGGAGGGCTATGCCGAGCACTTCGGCTTACCGATCACTCGCGAGGAACTCGTCCGCGAAGCCCTCGAATGGAGCATCACGCGCGGGGGCCGCTCGGGCCGCGTCGCATGGCAGTTCACGCAGGATCTTGCGGGCCGCCTCGGCAACACACTTCCGCTCTGAAAAGAATACGGGGCGCAGAAACCGCTGCGCCCCGCCGACCGCATTCAAAAATTCGTTTACGCCCCTAGAGCCGTTCCATGAAGGGCGTCGGATCGACAGGCTTCTGGCCCTGCCGCAGTTCGAAGTGAACCTGGGGCTGATCGACCTGGCCCGTGCGGCCGGCCTTGGCAATGACCTGCCCGCGCTTGATCTGATCGCCACGCTTGACGAGGATTTCGTCGGCATGCGCGTAGGCGGTGACCCAGCCGTTGTCGTGGCGGATCAAGACGAGATTGCCGTAGCCCTTGAGCTCATCGCCCGCGTACGCGACCACGCCACCCTCGGCTGCGTGCACATCCGTACCCATCGGCGCGGCGAGATTGACGCCATCGTTGTGGGTGCCGTCAGGACGCGGTCCGAACCCGCTGATCATCTTGCCGGCGACGGGCCAGCGCAGACGCGATCCTGCCACCGATCCCGATGCGGGAGCATTGGACGGCGAAACGGCGTCGGTCGCGGAACCAGGCGTTTCCGCTTTAGCGACGCGTTCCGGAGCAGCCGTCCCCGCACCATTGAGCAGCGTCGGCTGCTGCGGTGTCGAAGCGGCCGCCGGCGGTGAAACAGCAGGCGGAGGCGTTACTTCGCCGAGGCGTACGGCACCGGGTGCCGGAGACGGCGTCTGCTGAGCAGTCGCACGCTCGGGCGGAGCGGTTTCCGTTGCCGGTGCAGGTGCGGCATCAGCCACAGATGCCGAACTGTCCCCGCCGGGGAGCTTCAGCGTCGTGCCGGGCTTCACCTTCCGCGAGTCCGCGATGCCGTTGTAGCGTTCGAGGTCCGACAGCTTCACGCCGTTCTGGCGCGCGATACCGTAGAGGGAGTCACCCTGCTTCACGGTATAGCTACGGTTCCAGTCGGACGGAGCTTCGGCAGAGGAAACCTGCGCGGGCGCCGGCGCCGAGGGCGTCTCGTAGTTTTCACGCGGCGGACGAGCGGTGATGCTGGCCGAAGCCGACGTAGAGCTTGGCGCCGGCAGACGAAGCTGCTGGCCAGGCTTCAGGTCGTTCGAAGTAAGACCGTTGGCCGACTTGAGGCCATTGACGGATACCCCATGGCGGCGCGACAGGCTGTAGAGCGTATCGCCGGGACGAACTTCGACCATCTCGCCGGAACCGGCAGATGCCGACGGCGCAACGGCGTAGCCGCCGGGGCTGCTGCCAGAATAGCTGCTGGGGTTGGAGTTCGAGTCCGGATAGCCACCCTGGGGCGGAGAATAGGCAGGCGGTTGCTGCGCAGCGCTGTAGGACGGCTGACGCTGCTGGCCATAGCTGTTGTTGTAGGACGGCGGCTGCTGTTCGGGGCGCAGAGCCGCAGTCGTGAGCGGAGCCTGGGGCGTCGGCGGCAACTCGGAGCGCGCAACATCGTTGCCGCGCGGCGCGGGGCGGTCATTGCCAGCCGAACCATATTCCGAATTGTAGGAGCGGCCAGTCGTGCCCGACGAATAGTCGGAATGCGCGCGGGCCCCTTCGGGATTGCCGAGATCAAAGCGCGCGACATCCGCGCTGCAGCCCGCAAGTGCTGCGGTTGAGGCGAAGATCCAAGCGATCTTTGCGCGCTCGACACCGCGAACTAGATGACATTTACGCAAGGAACTTAACATGCCACATACCCTGAATACCCTCTTCAGGTAACCCTTAACGAGTTAAGAGATCCTTAACATCGCCTCCAAAACCTGAATTATGAGGGTCTGCCGTAAGGCTCTGATCTCACCTTAACAAATCGTTAAAACCGTCAAAGCGCGCCCGGCAGCGTGCCCCGGTTTGTGGCTCAGATGGTGCCCCGGAAATCCGGAACTAGTACCGCCTGAAGACCTCTGCATCGCGAGAAGTCAAGCGCCTCGCAATCCGTAGGATCACTCGTTACACGGAACGGTGGCTGAAGTTTGTTAGAGCCGTGCTGGCATCGAACGACATCAAGGCCCTTTGTCTTCCGCTTGGCCGAGGAAGCCGACATCGGGCCCTTTATAGTCGAGCGGATCGAAGAGGCATTGCGCGCCAGAGGTCGCTCGGCGAAAAGGTTTACGATAGCGGGTTGCATCAAGGACAGTCCGGCGTGCGTGAGATGCCGGCAAGACGAAGTGCGCGACTCGAGGCGCAAATCCCGACGGTAATCGACCTCATGCCGCGGGTCCGTCGTTTTAAAGGGCCATACGATTGCTGCCAATCGTGCGCCGCGTGAAGTCCACGTAGACTACGTCCGCATCTTGGGTGCCGCCGCGGTCTGGTGCCTCGGGTTGGGAAAGAACCTTCAGTAGCTCGACGCGCGTCACCTGGCCATGCTTTTGCCTGATGTGGGTTATTTGTCCTTCGCTCATTCCGACCAGGACCGCGCCCATTAGGCTGGCGATCGAAAGCTCCAAGCCGATCGTAGAGTCTGGATTGGCGCTCAATACACGCTCGTGAGATGTCTCCCCGACTGCAAAGCGGACGCGGCTTCCAATAGTTGTGACTTTTCGGTCAATGATGTGATCGGGGATAAGCGCCGCGGACCTGAGCTTGTCCTGAACAATGGCGCGGATATCGTCGGACCAACCCGGCTCATCAAGAAGCGCTTTCAGGATAAAGGAGTCTTTGGCCGTCAGGTGACACTTTGAAATGGCAAGGCCTCGTGGGGCCCTGGTTGAAGTCAACCAGGGCGTTGAGTGAGTTGTTCGACAAGGGATTGGTCAGGCGGCTTGCGCGTAATGCGACTTGAGCTGACTCAAAACCGCCGCCGTGTCCACCTCCGCACCGAAATCCACCAGCAAGTCCGCGAAGCGGGTTGCGATGGTTATGATGTGTTCGGGCGAAAGAAGGTTGAGGATCCCGATCCGAACTTGTGCGGGGTCAGACAGCGTCGGCCATATGCCGAACCCACCCTCCCGAGCCGCCGCGACAAGTTCGCGCTCCTTGCCGCGAAGTTTCGTCGGCAGGTTGAGCACCACGAGGCTGGTCATGTTCGAAGTGACCTCGCATCCCATGGCCTCCACCGCTCGGCGGAGCGCCGCTTCATGGTAGGCGTAATCTGCTGCTCTGCGTGCACGACCGTGAGTGAGTATGATGCGAAGCGCCTCATGGAACGCAGCTACCGCGTAGCACGAATGTGTCTGATGGTACGCGGCGGTGGCGACGTCCTTGCCGTCGACGATGCCCCAATGCCGTGCGTTCAAGATGGGATGATGCACGTAGGTGCGGCAGCCGCGCGATTTAACGATATCTATGGCGCGGTCCGTGAAGCTTACCGGCGCATATGTCAACGGGAGCGACATCACGCCCTTTTGCGGACAGGACGCCCACGCCACGACGCCGGGATAGTCATCGATATTGAAATCGGCGATGCCAAGGCTCGACACCGCATCAACGATACCCATCACACCGTGCCTGAGGCAGGCTTCGGAGAAACCTCCGAGGTCGTTGACGCGGCCGGACCCGGTTTCCCAATGGGCCATGAAGGCCCACATCGGCTTGTGGCGGGCGAGCGCCTCCTCGACCAACGCGCCGTTTACCGACTGGCCGTGGGGCGTCTCAATGACGGTGACATTGGCCGTGTGCGGGTTGAGCGGGCTTGACGCCAATTCTTGGGCCGTGGCCGCCTTGAGACGAATGGTCTGCGTGTCGAGGCCGGAGAATGTCCCATTGGGGAATGCAACCACGGTATCGCCCGGCAGGATCAACGACAGGACGCTGTCCAGCCCAGAAAAGCCTGTGCCGGCTATCCCGTAGGTGTGAACGTTAGACGTACCCCACAGGCTGCGCAGCATTTGCTTGGCTTCCAGCATGCCACGGACGACGTCCTTCTGCATGTGGTCCGCGATTCCACACTGCACAAAGCTTTCAAGGACGCGCATGTCGGTTTGGCCCGGCCCCGGGCCCGCTGCGAGCGTGTTAGGGATGGTGAGTTTCGGGAACATCGTCATTGTACTTCCTGGGAGGTCGGTTGGTGTTGGGGTTGGGACACGCGCTTCACGGTAACTGTATAAGGCCGGCCATCATGACCAATGAGCCGCATGGTTTGGCCGGCGGAAAGACCGATCAATGCGGCACCGACAGGCGTTAGGATTGAGATCCTGTTGAGCTCAATATCCGCTTCGCCCGGGTAAACGATTTGAACGTGGCGGCTTTCGCGCCGCTCGATTTGATAGTCGACCAGGGAATGCATGCGAACGACGGATTTTGGCAGCTTACTGTCCTCCACTATCTGCGCCCGGTCCATTTCCGCGAGGAGAATGCGCGCTCCCTGATGGGATTTGTTAGTCAAGGTCGCCGCGGTCGCGAGCCTGGTCAGACTTTCCACGTCGGATTGGGCCACGACTATCGCAGGCATGGATTGTGTTGGAGGATGGAGGGTCATGGGATCTCATGCTCGGTCGGCCATGCCATTACGCCCCCTCCAAACAGATTGGACGAGTGAAGAGGCGCAAGGACGCCGACTGTGGATTAAGTTTTAGGGGGAGGTCCCGGCTCGACTGAGCACGTGGCGAGGTCAAGCCGGGCTAGACGCCTGCGGCTTCGCAACCCTCTCGGGGCAACTTCAAAGGATGTGCCATTCCACGCATATTCGAACCGTGGGTCGTAAGCCGAAGAAAGTCAAGCGACCTATTGAAGCAACGTTCAAGCTAATCTTCAAACGCCACCACATGCAGCTACGGATTCCGCACCGCTATCGGTTAGGCGTTTCGCCATCCTGTTCCAGGCTTGGCTTGAGTGGAACGTGATCGCTCCCTGTCAGCGTTGATGCCGTTGCACCGAGCGGTGCTCATGTCGGCGGCGAAGACGGGCTCGCACGCCGTCGGTGCCGCAGACGCGCCGCTGCAGAGGAAGCCGGTGAGATTCAGAAAAACAGAGACGATGCGCATGATCGAGCCTCGTTAATAACTTGCAAAGCAGCGTCAGGCATCCGGCGCGCGCGACCGCTTGAGCCAGAAGAAGGCGTAGAAATATGCCGACCAGAGGACGAACGAGAGTCCGTAAAAGCCGATGGTCCGCGGCGACCATAACGGCCAATACCCAGCCGTGCCGATCGCGATTACGTTCGGATACAAGCTGAAGAGCGTGGAGCGCCACCGGTTCCACATGAGGGTCATCTCGGTGTGGCGCGTGTCGGCGGTCTTGGCGTCGTTGAATACGCGCTCGCTATTCCGCTTCAGCCACCACCAGGAGTCGTCGTTGGTGAGCTCAAGCCCCCGATCGGACCGGTTGCGCATGTAGATGTATTGAACGTCGGACGTGTTGCCGCGAACGTCGGGATCGCTCCGGCGCACTTCGGTTCCGGTTATGACGCCCGTCGTCCACGTCGGACGCGCGTACTCCCACGCAAACCAGAGCGGAACGCCCACTACGAGCGCGGCGAGGGCCAGGACATGATTGTCACTGCGCCATAAAATGAAAGCGAGCAGAAAAACAGCTAGAAGGACGATGAAACCGATCGACAGCCAAGCCTCAAGCATGAATCAGACCTCACAGCGACTATCACGAGCCAGATGATGTTGGCATAGCCCGCCGGTTGCAGCGAAGGGAAATGTCCGCTGAAGCTCACGGGGTGACGTTGTCTGCGCCTGGGTAACGACCGCTCGCCATCCGGAATCAGACGTCAGCTTGCTCGCTGCGAGGTCCCCGCAGTGTCTGCGCTCCTACCCGACGTCTTTTCATATGGGCAGCCATTTATGACGGCAATGATTGCCGCCACGTCTGCTCCTGACCGTCGCCAAGGCAACGGACAATATGATCTCGCAATTTTATTGCAGGTGCCGATAGCGCCCGCACCGTCATCAATGCGATTTCGGTGTCTTTGAGATCGGGCAGAGGTTGTCCGTCGGTGACATGCAGGCCGTGCGGCACCATCTCGCGCGGGAGCACCGCAATTCCAAGGCCTGCACGCACGGCGGCAAGTGCGCCCGCCAGCGAGGCACACGTATAGGCGATGCGCCACCGTTTGCGCGCGCGATTGAGAGCAGCGACTGCGCGTTTACGGTAGACGCAGGGCTCCGGCGATACGACGAGCGGCAGCGGGCCGCCGCTTGCAATGAAGTCGTGATGACCAGAAACCCACACGAGCGGTTCGCGCCAGACGCGCACACCCTGTGCGCCTGCGCCCTGTTCGCGCTTGACGAGCACGATGTCGAAGCTTCCATTCCTGAAGCCCGCGAGCAGATTGAGCGTCAAATCGCATGTCACTTCGAGGGCGACCGACGGGTACGCCTGCACAAACCGCGAAAGAATGCTGCTGATGTTATGTGTCGCGAAATCTTCGGGCATACCCAATCTGATGGAGCCTTGCATCTGAGGTTCGATCACCAGCGAAACCATCTCGTCATTGAGGTCCAGTATTTTCTGCGCGTAATTTAGGACCGCTTCGCCTTCGGGCGTCAGGTGCAACGAGCGTGGCGTCCTTTCGAGAAGTCGCTGACCTAGGGCATCCTCCAGTCGCTTGATTTGCAGAGAAATCGTCGATTGCTGGCGCAACAGCCGCTCACCCGCGCGCGTGAAACTTCCAGCATGGGCGACAGTGACAAATGTTCGGAGCAGATCGACGTCAAGATTGATCAGTGTCTTGGGCATTGCAGTGGATAACCATTGAGATTTATCATGATGGGATCAACAATTATTCAATTTGCCAATACCGTTTGCAAGGCCCATAGGTCTCGCCAAGCGGGGGTACACCGCTGACACCTCCGGGCCAGCAATGAGCCGCGAAACAAAGGGAGAGGACTTTGGCCGAACTTGCAAAGTTGTTTGAGAACAATCGCCAGTGGGCAGAAATGAACCTCGCCGCCGACCCGCAATTCTTCAAGAGATTGTCGGAGCAGCAATCGCCTAAGTATCTTTGGATCGGGTGTTCCGATAGCCGCGTGCCTGCCAACCAGATCTTGGGCCTCCAGCCTGGGGAGGTTTTCGTTCACCGCAACGTCGCTAATCTCGTTGTACACACCGACATGAGCTGCCTTTCGGTGCTTCAGTTCGCCGTTGAAGTATTGAAGGTCGAGCACATCATCGTGTGCGGGCACTACGGTTGCGGCGGCGTGCACGCAGCTTGCGGAACACGCCATTTCGGGCTCATCGACAACTGGCTGCGCAACATCAAAGACATTTACGTCCGCCATCGCGGCGAACTCGAACAAATCGCAGATCTGAAGCAACGGGGCGACCGGCTCTGCGAACTCAATGTTGTCGAGCAGGTCAAACACGTCTGTCACACGACGATCGTTCAGAACGCCTGGACAAATGGGTACCCGTTGTCGGTGCACGGCCTGATATACAGCGTGTCCGACGGACTGCTCCGCGACCTCGCCGTTCGCATATCGACCGCCAAGCAGCTGGAGGACGTTTACCGCTTAAAAATGGGAGAGGCTGCCGAATAGCAAGGCACGATCGCACTCAGGCCGCAGTCGAAGCAGGCGGCTTCGGTGTGCTGTGCCGTCACTACCCCGAAGCTGCAAACGATATGAGATCGTTTTGCTAGTGCATGGGATGCACAGCCATAACGTTGGCGATAGCCGCGGCGAGCTGATCTTGGTGGTAGGGCTTGCCAATTCTTGGGAGGTCCGATGCGGAGTCCGGTGGCAAGTCGGCATACCCCGTCGCAATAAGCACCGGCAAATTTGGTTGCAGCTCCTTGGATGCCTTTGCGAGCTGTTCGCCATTCATCCGTGGCATCGAAAAATCCGTGATGAGCAGATCGACCTCTTGGCCGCTTTGCAGAATGTCGAGCACCTGGGCAGGAGTGTTCGCCTCCACGACCTTGTGGCCCAGGTCTTCCACCATCAGCGCGGTACTCATTAGAACGAGCGGGTCATCGTCAACCACCAGGACAGTCATCGGACGCGACGCTTCTGGCTCTGCACTTAGGCAATAAGAGTGGTCGATGGCGGGCATCGCCGTCGTTGGCAACCACACCTCCGCTCGCGTGCCAACTCCCACTTCGCTGCTTAGGCGTAGAGCCCCATTAAGCTGCCTTGCCAATCCTTGGACCATGGATAAGCCGAGCCCGGTGCCCTTTCCAAGTTCCTTTGTTGAGAAAAATGGGTCAGCCGCCTTTTGCAGAGTCTCGGCATCCATGCCGAATCCTGTGTCAGTGACCGCCACGCACAAGTAAGACCGGTCCGGCTTTTCCCGGTCGAACTCGCCTTCTGTGACCTCAATCGTCAACTTGCCACCATTTTGCATGGCGTCACGCGCGTTAACGACGAGATTAAGAACAGCCAGCTCGATCTGATTTCTATCGACCAGCACCGAAGGCAAAACTGGCGGCACATCGACAGCCAATTCTATTTGGCTGCCGATGGACCGCTCGATGAGCTCGTTCATCCCGCATAAGAGTTCAGCGATGTTTGTCGGCTCGACCTTCAAATCCTGACGCCGAGCAAAGGCGAGAAGGCGCTGCGTGAGCGCCGCTCCTCTCCGAGCGCCCTGCATGGCTCCGTCGACGAGCCGCTCGAGTTTTGCATCCGAAGAAATGCGCCGGCGTATGAGTTCAAGGTTGCCCATGACGACCATAAGAAGGTTGTTGAAGTCGTGGGCAACGCCACCTGTGAGCTGACCGATCATCTCCATTTTTTGGGATTGCCGCAGTCGTTCCTCGGCTTTTTCCCGCTGCGCAATTTCGGTGAGAACCGCCTCATGGGCACGTTGTAGTTCAGCCGTCCGCTCAAGCACCCGTTGTTCGAGATATTCCTTACTCTGGCCTAATTCATGGATGAGCGCTCTGGCCTCATACTGTCGACCCCGCCCGTTGTGGGCCGTGCGAGCAACGCTTTGGAACGTGAGTGGATTGAAGGGCCGTTCCAAAAACGTGACGTTGCCCAACAGCTCGACCAACCGAGGAGTTTCCGGATGGTACTGCGCGCCATCGTTTCGGTGCGTGAGCACTATAATTGGAAGATCTGACCACGCGGGTTGAGATTTGATCCAGCCGCCCATGCCCCGGAGGTCAGCCGATCGCACCGACTCTTCAGCAACGAGTACAAAGTCGACCGAGTCATTGAGGGCGCTTTCAAGTTCGGCGACAGTTTTGCAGGCCTGCGATGCAATACCAACTTGAGACAGCAGCTTTTGCGCCACTTCGGCATCCCGACCGTGCGGCGCAAGGACCAGCGCTTGGGACTGGGGAACGCTAAGGATGGTCGGCCTCCGCTGCTGCGTCCAGCAGGACGGTGCTGTTTCCCAGAAAGGTCGGCACGCCCCGCAAGACACCTTGGAATTCGGTTAGCGGCGCACCGACGGCAATGCCGCGTGCACCGATGCGATACTCGCGAATTGTATCTTCGTGTTTTCCTGTCCGCTTCTTGATCACGGATATTGCGCGTCGAACTTGTGCCATCGCTTCGAAATACCGGAGCAGGATGACGGTATCGGCAAGGTAGGTCACATCGACGGGCGCTTTCATTCCTTCGACCAGGCCGTGTTGGGCAACGGTCAGAAACGTGTTGACGCCGTGTCTGTTTAAATACTGGAGGAGCTCGTGAATATGCAGCAAGAGCGAGTTTTCATCCGGCATCGCGGCTTGGTAGCCGTTGAGGCTGTCGATCACGACAACCTTCGCATCGATGTCTCGGAGCACATCGCGTACCTTTGTGGCAAATTCCCCCGGCGACAGCGCGGCAGCATCCACCTGTTCAATATGAAGCGCTCCGGAATTTTCCAAAGCCTCCAAGTTGTACCCCATCGTGCGCGTCCGCTGGTAAAGGAGTCCTAGCTCCTCGTCGAAGACGAACATGGCAGACTTTTCGCCCCGCGCTGCGGCGGCGACGACGAACTGCACCGTTATGAGGGATTTGCCCGTACCGGCCGGCCCCAGAATGAGAGTGCTGGACCCTTGCTCTATGCCCCCTCCCAAAAGGCCATCCAATGCGTCTATGCCACTGCTGGTAACCCTTCGTTCGAAATCTTTCCGATGCTCTCCTGCCCTTAAGCGCGGAAAGACAGCGACGCCGCCCGTTCGGATGGTTAAGTCGTGATACCCGCCGCGATAGGTGTGACCTCGATATTTAAGGACCCGAACGCGCCGTCTCTCTGCTCCATAATTCGGCGCGAGTTCCTCGAGCTGAATGACGCCATGGACAATACTGTGAGCGGTCTTGTCTGCCGCTTCGGAGGTGCGATCATCTAGCAATAGAACCGTTGCGGAGTTCCGGCTGAAATAGTGCTTCATGGCCAACATCTGTCGCCGATATCTCAGCGAGCTTTGAGCCAGAAGACGAATTTCCGAAAGGCTGTCGACAACCACGCGGTCGGGTTTCATCCGTTCGAAGGCGTCAAATATCCGTTTGCTCGCTTCACCGAGCTCTAGATCCGAGGAATAAACGAGACTCTGCTCCCTGCTCGCATCCAGCACGCTCTCAGGCGGGAGAAGTTCGAATACCTCGATATTTTCATCCAAATCCCAACCGTGGGACCGGGCCCCCTCGCGAAGCTCATTGTCCGTTTCCGATAGCGTTACGTAAAGACACTTCTCGCCGAGCTTCGAGCCGGCCCTCATGAAATCGAGCGCAATCGTAGTTTTGCCCGTTCCAGGAGTGCCCTCCAGAAGGAATACATTTCCCCGTGAGAGGCCACCATTGAGAACGTCATCGAGGCCGGCAATCCCGGTCGACGCTCCTAGCCGATCAGCCCGCATCTCGCACTCCAACGCGCTTCATGACGGAGGCGGGAAGCGAACGAGAGGGAATGCGAGGGAGCACATCTCGGTTGTCGGTCGTTACTCGCTCCAGCTCGTGTAGGTGCTGGCGCTCGAGCCAGAATTGCCACGAGATTCCACACAGCTTTTCCAGCCGGAGAGCAACATCCTGGGTAATCCCCGCATCGCCGGCCAGGATGCGGTGAAGCGTCTGCCGGGTTAGACAAAGGTCGCGGGCCGCCTGGGATACTGACAGGTCCAAGGCTGGCAGAACCGCTTCTCGAAGAATGACTCCAGGATGATCGACCTTGCCCACTTTGCCCTGCAAAAAAATCCATCAGATTACAGCGTGTAACGCGCGCCGCGACAGAAGGTTCCCAGGAGCGGCGATGTGGGAAGCAAGTCTGCCTGAACTCCAGGGCTGTTAGGGCTACCGACGATGAGATGAAATAAAAGCCTCCCCGACTGCGCACCACTCTCGGGCTTTGTGATCTGCGGCGCGGCACGGGAGGAACGCTCAATTGAGCGACGGTCGACTTCACCGGCGGCCGCCATTGACCGCTTCAGGTACCTCAAGCAGGCGCTTGCTCGGTGGACGGAAAATCTCGGCGGTCTGCCCGAGCTCCAGACCGAGCTGCCCAACAGCGCCGCTAAAACTGTTGGCAATAGAACGCCGAAAAGCCGAACGCGCTACGGAAGTTCAGCCCGCGTCCTTGAGACGGCTCGTGCGCTCGAGCGAGAGGGTCCGCCCCAGCGCCTCGCGCGCGCTTTCGTGCGTGAGGTTGAGGTGAAGCGGCGTCACCGAGATCATGCCGTCGGCAATCGCGCGCAGGTCCGTGTCCTGCGGCGGATCGGCCCGGCGCCGCTCGAAGCCCACCCAGAAATAGGGATCGCCCCATGTGTCGCTGCGTTCCTGGATGTGCAATCCACCCTGGTCGCGGCGTCCCTGGCGCGTGGCCGCGATACCCCGCACATCGGCCGGAGCGAGATCCGGATAATTGATGTTCATGAGCGTCATCGCCGGCCATTCGTTGGCCAGCAGTTGCTCGACGATACGGGGCCCGTATTCGAGCGGCGTCTTCCAGTGCTGCTTGCCCTCGGGATCGAAGCCGATCGTGAGGCTCATAGCGATGGAGCGCACGCCGAGCAGCGTTCCTTCCATCGCGCCGGCAATTGTACCCGAGTAGGTCACGTCCTCGGCGAGGTTCGCGCCGTGGTTGACGCCGGAGAGCACAAGATCAGGCGCCTTGTCCTTCAACACGTGCTTGATGCCCATGATCACGCAGTCGGCCGGCGTACCGCGCACCGCGAACGCCCGCTCGCCGACCTCGCGATAGCGCAGCGGCACCTGCAGCGTAAGCGCGTGCGACGCGCCGCTCTGGTTCATCTCCGGCGCGACGATCCAAACGTCGTCGGACAACGATTTCGCGATCTGATGCAGTACGGACAAACCGTGAGCACCCGCGCCGTCGTCGTTGGTCACCAGAATACGCATGTCGCCTAGCCAGCTTTCTCGATCTTCGTCAGGCCGCCCATGTACGGCTGCAATGCCTCAGGGATTAGGACGGACCCGTCGGCCTGTTGATAGTTTTCGAGCACCGCCACCAGCGTGCGCCCGACGGCCAGGCCCGATCCATTGAGAGTATGGACGAATTGCGGCTTACCGTCCTTGCCGCGGAAGCGCGCACCCATGCGCCGCGCCTGGAAATCGCCGCACACGGAGCACGACGAAATCTCGCGATAGGCGTCCTGCCCGGGCAGCCAGACCTCGATGTCGTAGGTTTTCTGCGAGGCAAAACCCATGTCGCCCGTGCAGAGGAGCATCGTGCGGTAGGGCAGCCCAAGACGCTTGAGCACCTCCTCGGCGCAGTTCGTCATGCGCTCATGCTCGGCGAGGCTCTCTTCCGGCGTCGTGATCGACACCAGTTCAACCTTGGAGAATTGATGCTGGCGGATCATGCCGCGCGTATCGCGGCCGGAGGCACCGGCTTCCGAGCGAAAGCACGGCGTCCACGCCGTCATGCGCATCGGCAATTGAGCTTCGTCTAGGATGCTCTCGCGCACGATGTTCGTGAGCGACACTTCCGCCGTGGGGATCAGCCAGTACCCGTTCGTCGTTTGAAACAGGTCCTCGGCAAACTTCGGCAGGTTGCCGGTGCCATAGGCGGCTTCGTCGCGCACGAGCAGCGGCGGATTGGTTTCCGTGTAACCGAACGTGCCCGTGTGCAGATCCAGCATGAACGACCCGATCGCACGGTCCAGGCGCGACAGCGCACCTTTGAGGAACACAAAACGCGCCCCCGAAACCTTTCCCGCCGTCTCGAAATCCATCAGGCCGAGCGCTTCGCCGATCTCGAAATGTTGCTTCGGCGCAAATTCGAACTTACGCGGCGCGCCCAACCTGCGCACTTCCTTGTTGCCGGTCTCGTCCTTGCCGACAGGCACATCATCGCGCGGACAGTTGGGAATAACGGACAGCGCGTCCTGCAGCACCTTGTCGAGACGCCTCTCTTCCTCTTCGCCGGTCGCAATCGTTTCCTTGAGTTCTGCAACCTCGGCCATCAGCTTGGACGCAAGAGCTTCGTCCTTCGCGCCTTTCGCCTTGCCGATCTCCTTGGACGCTGCGTTGCGGCGCGCCTGTGCGTCCTGCAGCTTCACGAGATTTGCGCGGCGCTCTTCGTCAATCTTGATGAGCGAGGCCGATTGCGGCTCGAGTCCACGGTTTTTGAGCCCGGCGTCGAAAGCGTCGGCGTTGTCTCTAATCCACTTGATGTCGAACACGGGAAAGTCCTCGGCGCGCGTCGTTTGAAGTTGCCTGTCCTATAAGGCCCGGCACGGCCAAGGTCCAGGCAAGCGTCTTAACCCGGCGCGTTATCCCGCGCCGCTTCGGCAGCGGCCTGCTGCTTCTCGACCCAGGCCACGGCCCAGATCGAAAGCTCGTAAAGCAATGCCGTGGGCAGAGCCATGATGATCATGCTGAGGGCATCCGGCGGTGTCAGGATGGCTGCGACCGCGAAAATGCCGACGATTGCGAAGCGCCGCGCACTCCTGAGCGAAGCCGACGTGACGATCCCCGCGCGAGCCAGCAGCGTCAAAACGACGGGAAGCTGGAAGCACAGCCCGAAGCCGAAGATCAACGTCATGATCAGCGACAGGTATTCCGAGACCTTCGGCATCAGCTCGATGGTCGCTGGCCCGCTTTCGCTGGTCGAATGCGCGAGCCCAATCGAGAATTTTATGAGGATCGGCATCGCCACGAAATAGACGACGGCAGCGCCGAGCACGAAGAACACGGGCGTCGCGATGAGATAGGGCAAAAACGCCTGCCTCTCGTTCTTGTAGAGGCCCGGAGCAACGAACTTATAGATCTGAACGGCGACCACCGGAAACGACAGGAACGCGGCGCCGAACATGGCGAGCTTCAGATGTGTGAAAATCTGCTCGAGGAAATGCGTAGCGATCAGCCGGACGTGCTCGCTGCCTGATGCCCAGACATAGGGCCACACCAACACTTCGTAGATGTATTTTGCGATCGCAAAGCAAAAGATGAACATCACGAAGAACGCGCCGACGGCGTAGATCAGCCGCTGGCGCAGTTCGATGAGATGGTCGAGCAGTGGAGCCTTCGAGGCGTCGATGTCGTCCTGGCCCGGACGCGGCAAGCTCTCCTGCATTACACCGTCCCCGGCGTTGAAGAGGAAGCTTTGTCCCCCTGCTCTGCTTTGACCGCCGCCTCGGATTGGGCCGTGTCGGCACCGTCACCGTTTGCGCCCCGCGCCGTTTCAGCCGGGGGCAATATCGAAGGAGCCGCTGCTTCGGCGGTTATTGCTGGCGTCTCTGGCTCCGCAGCAAGCGAAGCCGTCTTCGGCTTGGCGTCGAGATCCACCTTCGCATCGTTCTTGGCGCTCTCGACTGACCGCGTCGCATCGTCGAGCGACGATTTCACGCCGTCGCTCATTTCCCGCATTTCCTTTTGGATCTGATCCAGCTCGGCTTCGCGCATCGCCTGCTCGAAGACCGCACGGAACTCGTTCGCCTGCCGGCGCACGACACCCGCGTACTTTCCAAGCGTCCCGAGAAAGCGCGGCAATTCCTTCGGCCCCACGAAGATCAACGTGACGAGGCCGAGGATAAGAAGCTCGCTCCAACTGACGTCAAACATCGGAACGTCCAGATCAAAGAGGGGCTGCACCGCCCCGCAGCGCATCGCGGTTTATGTCCATGGCCATGCTGCTAGTTAGGGCCGGCAGACAACCTCGAGCGGCACGGGCCTCGCCGTCAGCCCGCCTTGGTTTTATCGCGCTCGGCGTTATCCCGGATGGAGTTGTCGATCACCTTCGGATCGCCGGGGATCGGGTCATCCTCATTGAGCCCCTTCTTGAAGCTCTTAATGCCCTTGGCCACGTCGCCCATGAGGTCGGAGATCTTGTTCCGGCCGAACAAGAGAACAACAACGACCAGCAGCAGCAATAGATGGGTCGCACTCAACCCCATAAGGAGGCCTCCTCTTGGCCATGATAACGCAGGATTTTTCCGATCCGCGCACCTTGCATAAGCTGGCGCACTATCGCAGAAACGCCACCCTGTCGCAAGCGCGCCTCAGGCTCCGGAGCTAGGCATTAGTAAACTGAAATTCAAGATGTTTTAGCTCCGTTTGCCGGAAAGATGAGGACCTCGGCGGGGTCGATATGAAGTCGCACCTCGCTCCCTTCGGCAAAGCTTTCTGCCGCCCCTGCACGCACGTTGAGCGGCTCATCGAAGCCTTCGACAACCACCTCATAACGGACTGCATCGCCCAGGAACTTGGCATCGCGGATCCGCCCCCGGCGATCCGTATCCCCCTTGCCGCCTCCGTTGACGGCACTCAACCTGACGCCCCGCTCGCGAATGCAGAGGATCGCCGGCGCACCCTCTTCGATGTTGGGCGCCGCGAGCGACCCGATCGGCGTCTCGATCCGGCCGCCGGTCACACGCGCCTCGTATTCGTTGATCTCCGAAAAGAGACGGGCAACGAACAGCTCGGCCGGTCTCTGGTAAAGATCCTCTGCCTGCCCAAGCTGCACGAGCCTCCCGGCGCGCATCACCACGATGCGATCGCCAAGCCGCATGGCCTCTTCCGGATGATGCGTCACAATCACCGAGGTCGCCCTCGTCTCGCGCAAGAGCGCCAGCGTTTCGCCTTGCATGGCATCGCGCAACTGCACGTCGAGGCCGGAGAACGGCTCGTCCATCAGCATCACGGCTGGGCGTGGAACCATCGCACGCGCAAGCGCGACACGCTGCTGCTGTCCACCGGAAAGAACGTGCGGATACTGCTCCGCATAGCGTTCCAGGCCTACGCGGGAGAGCATCAAACGCGCTTCGCGCCGAGCATCCTCCCGCGGCAATGACTTGAGACCGAACGCAACGTTCTCGATGATCGTGAGGTGCGGAAAAAGCGCAAAGTCCTGGAACATGAGGCCGACGCCCCGCGCCTCCGGTTGCATGAAGCGCTGTGGTCCCGCCACCTCGAGGTCATTGATCAGAATGCGTCCGCCCGAGATGCGCTCGATGCCCGCCGTGACGCGCAAGAGCGTGGTCTTTCCGCATCCGGACGGGCCCAGCAGGCAGACGACTTCTCCAGGGGCGATGTCGAGCGACAAGCCATCGAGAGCCGCCCGGTCCCCGTAGGCCTTGCTCACGTTGTCGAACGTAACGCGCGCCGCGAAAGTCGCTCCCGCGCGCGCACGGCGGCGCGCCGGCAGCGCCTCGGCAAGGTCAGCCTTTCCGGAATTCCTGAAGAACCAGTTCGCCACGCGGAAACGACACCTCGAGAAACAGGCTGCGACCCGGCCAGCGCTGGTTGGATCAATACTTGGGAGGCAAGCGCAACCATGGCCCAGCCGGCCGGCTGGTCGCAACAATCCCGACTTTGATCGTTAACATCAAGCCCGGATTGGAGGACCGCTAGTCGCGGCCCTCTCCGTCGGCCTCGTCACCCGAAGCGCGTGGAGCATCAGCTGGACTCCCGTCATCCTCGCTCCGCTCCTGGTCGCCGCCCTCGTGGCCTTCGTCTTCAGCCTCGGCCTCTTCCTCCTCGGCGGGCTCCTCGAGTGGCAACTCGTCCGGCATCAGCGAAGCCGCGATCGAAGGATCCGGAACCGTGAACCCAGGCGGCAGATGCCCATCGAGCAGCCCTTGCGCCTTAAGGTCGGCGAGGCCGGGCAGATCCTTGACGCTGTCGAGACCGAAGTGCGCCAGGAAGCTATCCGTCGTCCCGTAGGTCAATGGCTTGCCGGGCGCACGCCGGCGGCCGCGCGGACGGATCCATCCCGCTTCCATCAGGATGTCGAGCGTGCCGGCTGAGGTAGTCACGCCGCGGATTTCTTCGATTTCCGCGCGCGTCACCGGCTGGTGATAGGAAATGATGGCCAGCGTCTCCAGCGCAGCGCGCGATAGGCGGCGTTCCTCGACCGAATGGCGCTCGAGCAGGTATCCGAGATCCTCGGCGGTGCGGAACACCCACTTTCCGGCGACCCGGACGAGATTGACACCGCGCTGCGCATAGACCTCCGCGATGTCCGAGAGCACATCGGCAATTTTGCTGCCATGACGCAGATGCGAGGCAAGCCAAGCCTCGTCGAGCGGCGTAGACGAAGCGAACAGAAGCGCTTCGACGATACGCAAGTCCTCGGCGTGGGCTTCAGCGCTTGGCCTCAATCCGGCTTCCACAGCATCGACTTCGGACAGTGCGCGCGCAAGCTCTACGGCTTCCTCTGCCTCGGGCTCATCATGCGGCTCATCCTCAACGCCGTCGCGTGTCACGAGTCTGAGTTTAGGCGGTTCCATGTCGCCATCCTTATTCAAGTCTCACGCGGGTGCTCATACGCCCGAAGGCGAAGAGCCTCCGACTATCACTTCAAGCCGCTGCCATTCGGCTCCCGCTTCGCGCCGCCGCATGAAGATCGGCGAGAACGGTTCGTCCTGCCTCAGTTCGATCATACCTTCGCGCGCCATTTCGAGCGTTGCACCGAAAGAGCTGGCCACGACGGTTTTGCCTTCCTCCGCCTCGCCGAGATACGTCTTGAGGCACTCGTCGAGTTCGACCCAATCGCCGATCGCTTGTCCGACCAGTGTCTCGAGCTTGTTGCGTGCCTGCTTGATCGACCAGACGCGGCGGGCCTTCACGACGTGCGTCACCTTGATCGTGCGCCGGCGCAAATCCGAATAGGCCTTGAGCAGATCGTAGATCTCGGCCGTCCACTTCACTTCGCTGACGGTTTGTGCCTGCTCGGGCATGCCGCGCTGAAAGACGTCACGGCCGAGACGCTTGCGCGTCATCAGTTCCCCGATGGCCCGGCGCATCGCGTCGAGCCGCATGAGCCGGAACGCGAGCCGCTGTGCCATTTCATCGGCAGAAGGCTCGTCAGCGTTGTCCTTTTCGCGCGGCAGTATAAGGCGCGACTTGAGAAACGTCAGCCACGCCGCCATCACGAGATAATCAGCGGCGATCTCGATCTTGAGGCGCTGCGCCTCCGAGATGTAGGAGAGATACTGATCGACAAGACCGAGGATCGAGATCTTGGAAATGTCGACCTTGTGAGTGCGTGCCAGAGCCAGCAGGAGGTCCAGGGGCCCTTCGAAGCCCGCGACGTCGACGATCAGGGCTTCCGATGCGGCGGGCGCGAAATCGCGGTCCGGAGCTTCCCAGCCCGGATCCCCTTCAGGTCCCTGTCCGACATCCTCGATCATTGATCTCGCGCTCGTAAGGGCGGCGCAAGGAACGTATGCGCCAGCGAAACGTAAGCGGCAGACTACACTGATTCAGCATGCCGTCTGCCGGTTCCGAGCACCAGCGCGAGTTGTGTCTCCGCCCGAACCGAATCAAAGGGTTCGCTGTGGCCGAGAACGGCTAAAGCCGCGCGGAATCGTCGCAGAGCATCCTCGGCGAGCGCGGGAGCCGCCGCGGCCACCTGCTCCATCTCCGTTAGAACGCCGTTGCAATGCAGGGCCAGATCCGACCCGGCCGCCAATACGGCGCTTGTGCGATCTCCGAACGAGCCCGTGAGCGCCTTCATGCTGAGATCGTCGCTCATCAATAGGCCGTCGAACCCGATCTCCCCGCGAATGACGTCCTGCGTGACCTTGCGCGAGGTGCTGGCCGGATTGTCGGCGTCGATGGCCGTGAAGACGACGTGCGCGGTCATCGCCGCGGGCATGTCGTTGAGGGATTTGAACGGAGCGAAATCGGTCGCTGACAGGGCCGCGTGCGTTTCGTTGACGACCGGAAGCTCGAGATGGCTGTCCGCCGTCGCGCGGCCGTGACCGGGAATATGCTTGATCACAGGCAGCACGCCGCCGGCCATGAACCCTTCGGCCACCGCGCGCGCCAGCGACGCAACCTGCGCCGGGTCGCGCCCATAGGCACGATCGCCGATGATATCGTGCGCACCGGAGACGGGAACATCGAGCACGGGCGCGCAATCGGTGTTGATGCCAAGGCTCTTGAGGTCGTCCGCGAGCAGGCGTGCCGCGAGAAACGCCGCCTCCTTCGCAATCCCGGGTTCGCGCTCGAACACACAAGCGTAGGCATCGGCAGCCGGAAGCGCCCGCCCCAGCGGTGGCCGGAGGCGCTGCACCCGCCCGCCCTCCTGATCGATGAGAACGAGAATATCGTCGCCGCCGACGGCTTCACGCGCGTCGTCGATCAAGCGGCGGATCTGCTCGTGGCTGACGCAGTTGCGCGCGAAAAGAATAAGGCCCGCCGGTCTGGCGGACCTCAAGAACGAGGCTTCCTCGGCGGAAAGATCAGCGCCGGAAACGCCCGTGATGAACGCTGAAGACATCGTCGGATCAGTACGCCGTTACCCAGCAACCGCTGTAGCCCTCGGCCTTGAGCTGCGAGCACACTGTGTTGGCGGAGTCCCGCGAACCCGGAGGCCCGACGAGCAGCCGGTGATAGGTGCCCTTTTCCCCGAGGTTGGCTTCCTGAATGTCAGGCGTCTTGTTCTGAAGGATGACGCCGTACTTCTGCTGCATGTCGGCGAACTGCTTCAGCGCGTCGATGCGGCTGCTGCCGGACGCAGGCACAGAGGCCAGCACCGCAACGTAACCTGCACCGGTCGGCTTTGGTCCAGCCGGAGCGGCCGGCGCGGTCTCGACCGCCGCCACCTTCTGCTTCTTCGGAGGCGCGGCCGCGGGCGGCACATCGATCACTTCGGCCTTCGCCTGGCGCACCGTGCCCGTTTCCGACGCATTGGAATTGCCGACCAGATTCGACGGAGCCTTCTGCTGCGCCTTCTGCGACGGCACGCTGACCACCGGATTTGCGTCCGCCGTCACCATCTGGACCGGAGGTGACGCCTGCTGTTGCTGTTGCGGCTTCGGCGCGACCGGCCGGTTCGGCGACGGTCCACCGCCCCCCAAGCCATCGATGACCGTCAGGCCAGGCACGGCAACGACAGCACGGGTTTCCTCTTCAGGCGCCGTCGGCGAAGGCGCTTGGATCGAGCCATCGCGGCCAACCGTCACGACCGGTACCTTACGCACGTTGGAGTCGGGCTCTTCGCTGCCGCCTTCGGCAAGGCGCCCCATGATCTTGCTGTCCGCGTGCGCGAATTGCTTGCCGCCGGGCTCTGAAGGCTTGACCTTCGTCGGAGCGGTATCGCCCTTGACGACCGGTGTCGGCCCGCCCGAGCCCGAGCCCATGATGCTGCTATAGGCGAAAGTCAGCGCGCCGCCGACGACGACGGTGCACGTCATCAGCATGGCGATTTTCTTCCAGCTGCCGCGCCGCGGTTCCTCTTCGTACTGCGCCTCGTCCTCGGCATAGCTCTGGTCGAACGATGCATGCTGCGTCTGCTCGCCGTTCTGGTAGCCGGCCGAGCCGAGCGCCGGATCGAGCTGCGCGTCGCCGTAATGGTCCGCGCCGGCCCATTGATCCTGGTGGGCGCCGTGGGCCTGAACGCCATTTGCATACTGATGCCCGTAGTCGCGCGCATCGACCGACAGGCCGCCGAGCGCTTGGCTTCCCCAGTGGTCGGCATGTCCGTTCTGGGCGGCGTCGGCGCGCGGAGCGGCATAGCCAGCACCGTTCTTCTGTGCGCCATAGTTGGCGAACTGCGAGGGATAAGGCTGCGACGGGGCCGGCGCCGGCGCATAGGCCTGCTGCGGACCGCCGTAGGGTTGTTGGGATTGAGCTGGCGCGGCCGGGCCGAACGACGAATGCGTCGCGCCGAGACCGTTCTGGCCGGTTGTTCCATAGCTGCCGCTGGCAGCATGGGCATAAGGATCGGCGGCGCCATAGCCGGAGGACGGCTGCGGACGTTGGGCGGGAGCCTGCTGCGGCGCGCGCGAACCGAACGCCTGCTGAGCAGAGGCCGCCTGCGGGGCCGTATAGCCGGAGAGGCCGTAATGGTCCGTCGCGGGCTGTTGCTGCGCATAGCCGTATCCGTCCGGCCTTAGAGCCGCATAAGGATCGTGGGCAGCATGGGTGTTGGGTTGATGGTGTCCGCCGATTGCGGCCTCGGGGGCGTAGTCCTCCGGTTCGCCATAGGCAGGAGCAGCCGGACGAGCAGTCCGAGGCTGCTGCGGCCAGGCAGGGACTTCGGGTTCACCGTAATGGTGTGCGGGCGGCTGGCCGGTTCCAGCAGGACGCCCCTGCGAATTCGGCACCTGATTAGGTGGCAGAGGATTGCTATAGCGTGTCATCTCTCGGAACCCCTCGCCGCGCACCGCTTGGGTCGCGATCTCGGCACCACTTGGCCAACGTCCTCACGCCGGAACTGTACCGTCGGCGGAATTCACCTGCCAACGCCAATTCCGATTTACCCCACACGCCGCAAGGCAAGTCTTCGCCGACCATTGCGCCAGAACAGAGCCTCCCGAATCGGGAGTCTAGCGCATTGCCTCAGGCGCTCCGACACCGAGTACCGTAAGGCCTGAGGATAAAACCCGCTGCAGAGACGCGACAAGCGCGCACCGAGCGGACGTCAACGCCCGATCGTCGGCCTGGATAACGCGCAATTGTGGCAAATCATTGCCTCGCGTCCAATGGGCGTGAAAAGTGGAAGCCAAATCATAAAGATAGAAGGCCAGCCGGTGCGGCTCGTGGGCGCGTGCCGCCCCTTCGATCAGGCTGGGGTAGAAGGATGCTTTTTTGACGAGGTCGAGCTCGCCTTGATCCGTAAGCGGAGAAAGATCGGCGGTCACCGTCCCATCCCGAAGGAACTCGAGGTCGGGGAATGCTTCGCGCGCGTTCCGCAGCACAGAAGCAGCTCGGGCGTGGGCATACTGAACGTAGGATACCGGATTGTCCTTTGACTGCTCCGTGACCTTCGCAAAATCGAAGTCGAGCTGCTCGAGCTCTTTCCGGTAGAGCATCATGAAACGCACCGGATCGCGCCCCACTTCATCCACGACATCACGCAGCGTGACGAACGTTCCCGCCCGCTTCGACATCTTGTAGGGCTCGCCGTTCTTGAACAGCTTCACAAGGTTGACGACCTTGATATCGAGATCGGCTGAGCCGCCGTTCGTATGCCAGTGCTTGAGCTTGCCTTTCGCATCGCGCTCGACCTGTCCGTCGGCGAACGCCGCAACGGTTGCCAGCATGCGCGGGATGTAGCCGATGTGGTCCGCACCGAACACGTTGATCAGATGTCGGAAGCCGCGCTGAAGCTTGTCGTAGTGATAGGCCACGTCGCCGGCGAAATAGGTGTAGCTCCCATCCGCCTTCATGAGCGCGCGATCGGCCTCGTCGCCGAACTCGCTCGATTTGAAGAGCGTCTGCTCGCGATCTTCCCACTCTTCGTCGTCGTGCCCCTTGGGCTTTTCCAGGCGCCCCTCGTAGATGAGGCCCTTCTTCCGCAACTCGTCGATGGCCGCCTTGACTTTGTCGGTCTCGCCCTTCGTGAGCGACGCTTCGGAAAAGAAAACATCGTGCTTGATGTTCAGCGCGGCGAGATCGTCTTTAATCATCGGCATGATCTGGGCGATCGCGAATGTGCGCACGAGCGGAAGCCACTCCGCTTCCGGCATCTCGAGCAGCGACTTGCCGCGTTCCTTCGCGAGCGCCTCGCCCACCGGCTTCAGGTAATCCCCCGGATAAAGGCCCTCTGGAATAGCGCCGATGTCTTCGCCCAGCGCCTCGCGATAGCGCAGCAACACCGAACGCGCGAGCACGTCCACCTGCCCGCCGGCGTCGTTGATGTAATACTCGCGCGCGACGTCGTAACCGGCGAATACGAGCAGATTGGCAAGCGCATCGCCGAACACCGCGCCGCGGCAATGGCCGACGTGCATCGGGCCCGTCGGATTGGCGGAGACGTACTCGACGTTCGTGCGCTCGTTCGCCCCAATATTGGACGATCCGAAACGGTCACCTGCCTTGAGAATGGCCCTGATCACCGAATGCCAAAATGAATTCTGCATGCGCAGATTGAGGAAGCCCGGCCCAGCCACCTCGGCAGATACGACGTCCGGATCAGCCTTCAGCGCCGCAGCAAGCGCGTCTGCGATGTCCCGCGGCTTCATCTTCGCGGACTTGGCCAGCACCATGGCTGCATTGCACGCGAGGTCTCCATGTGATGGATCGCGCGGCTGCTCCACGGAGACAGCTGCGAAGTCGAGCCCCTCCGGCAAAGTGCCCTGCTTCTGCAAAGCTGAAAGGGCGCCGAGCACCTTGCCCTCGACTTCCGCGAACACATTCATGAAAAGATGTCCTTAAGACTGAAGATCTTCGCCCCGCGCGGGCGGAAATTACTGGCCCGGCTATCGCAATTCCGGCGTCGCGTCAAACAGGCGGCGGTGCTCGTCCATGGCGTACCGGTCCGTCATTCCCGCCACGAAATCGGCGATCACCCGTGCCCGGGCACGGTCCGAAAGGTCTCGCTGCGCAACCCGCCAGCTCTCCGGCAAGACCGATGGGTCGCTGAGATAGCGGCCGAACAGGTCTGCGACCACACCCTGGGCATCATCCATCACGTCCATCACGCGCGGGCTTCGGTAAACACGCTGCATGAGGAAGGACTTGAGGCTCTTGATCTCTTCCAGCATGGCGGCCGAAAAGGCGATCACGCCGTCGCTCGCGCCTCGAATATCCTCGGGTGAGCGCGGCGAAAGCGCGGCGAGCCGTGCCCGGCTCTCCATGACTACGTCCGAGATCAGCCGCGTAATCATGCGGCGCGTCACCTCGTAGGTCAGGCGGCTGCGGATCCCTGCCACCTCCGCCGCCGGAATCGAGGCCACGATATCGCTGGCCAACGGTGCCGAGCGCAAATCGTCGAGCGTGATCAATTCGGCCCGCAACCCGTCGTCGATGTCGTGGCTCACATATGCGATGTCGTCCGCGAGCGCCGCCGCCTGCGCCTCGCCCGACGCCCAGCGCTCAGGTTCGAGGCTTTGCCACGCTTCGAGCTTCCGGATCACCTTCCGCACCGGCTCGTGCATTGCATCGACGATCGGGCCATTGTGCTTGGCGAGCCCTTCCAGTGACTCCCAGGTGAGATTGAGACCATCGAAGGCAAGATACTTCCGCTCGAGCCCCATCACGACGCGGAGGCTCTGGGCGTTATGGTCGAACCCGCCGAAGTCCCCCATGAGCCGGTCGAGCGCCCGCTCCCCCGCATGGCCGAACGGCGGGTGTCCCAGGTCGTGCGCCAGAGCGAGCGCCTCGGCGAGATCCTCGTCGAGGCGCAATTGCCGCGAGATCGTCCGCGCGATCTGCGCCACCTCGAGGCTGTGCGTCAGACGCGTGCGAAAGTGATCGCCCTCGTGGAAGACGAACACCTGGGTCTTGTGGATGAGACGCCGGAACGCCGTCGAGTGCAGAATTCGGTCGCGGTCCCGCTGAAACGGGCTGCGGGTTGGGCAATCGGGTTCGGGGAAATGCCGTCCACGCGATGGAATTGCGTTGGCGGCATAAGGCGCGGGCGACCGGTCGCCCGGACGCAGTTCCGCGCCATATCCGCCCGCACTTGGGCTAACACCTTGTTCTGCCTTGTCCATACGACCCTAAAGACCGTCGCCCTCCGCTTCGGAGAGGCGCCGCACCGCATTTGACTTGAACCGCCCGATTACTATCTTCGTATCAGATTTTCATTATACGAGGCGACCGCCGCAAACCCTCGGCCGCCTCCAAGGACACCCGATGGCCGCAACCGCCAACGTCACAATCACCGACCGCGCCGCCCGCCGCATCGAGGAGATCGTGGCCGGCGAGCCCGCGAACACAATGCTGCGTATCTCGGTCGAGGGTGGCGGCTGTTCAGGCTTTCAGTACAAATTCGATCTCGTCGACAAGTCCGCAAGCGATGACGTCGTGATCGAGAACAGCGCCGCGCGGGTACTTATCGATCCGGTCTCTCTAAAATACCTCGCCGGCTCCGAGATCGATTTCGTCGACGACCTGATC
>VFQP010001877.1_pt1 | contig 25509 bp, 41 predicted proteins | sample 3512351 | NCBI WGS metagenome assembly VFQP01 (sample SAMN10412372, study PRJNA504923) | tailings metagenome | isolation source: Relicate 1 Philex TSF1 revegetated site | place: Philippines: Tuba, Benguet | collected 2017-08-29
GTGTGTGTGTGTGTGTGTGTGTGTGTGTGTGTGTGTGTGTGTGTGTGTGAGAGAGCAAAAAAGAGGGCTCCACATGACAGACCTCGGGTGTGCCTAGAAATACAAGGCGATGCCGCTGCTGATTGGGCAACACAGCAGCTGCAACAATGCTACGGGGTGACACAACGTGTGGCGTCCCATGCACGCTGCTGCTGGTCAATCTCGAGACCTGCAGAAATGGCCAAACACCATATCTTGCAGAGGCTGCGCGCATCAATCTACTAAACATCTGACTTGAGGTAGCATGCGAGCAAGTGCCATGATGGTAGCCATGATAGTGCGTGTGCAACATGTGCGATGCGGAATGCGATCTAATTTTCGACTGCAACAGCCTCAACATATACGTGTTGTGGGTGATTATATCGATGTCATCAACAATTGCTCAGGAAAAACACAGTTGTGAGAAAATTATGATGTTACTGTTGACGTTCGATGCTCACCAACTCAAGTTCAAATGTCAATGTTCTGCCAGCCAGCATATGATTGGCATCCAACTTGACAGCCTCTTCTGTCACGTCCAGCACCACTGCCTGTGCCCCATTGGCAAGCTCTACAACAAGGCCCTTGGTCAAGCCGCCCACACTGGGTGTTCAAGGTATGTGTGCATCATGTGCTTGCAACCACACTCTATCTACCCATCCATGCACACAAACCACACATACTTTTTGTATCGCTGAGACAGGCGTTGTATTTCTTCATGCTCAACAGGCACCTCAAAGAGCAAATCCTTGTCCCACTCCCCACCTCCAGCAGTCATGACCGCCACCTCCCCAATTGCACGCCCACGCACCACATCATCAAACGCCTGTGTGGTTGTAAAGAGGGGTGTGTTGGGTTTACAACAGCATGTGCACACTCGCAAATCCACGCCAACCGACACACTCAGCAACCGACACAATCAGCAACCGACACAATCAGCAACACCACCACACACACAACATACGACAACCAACACACAGCACCTTGAATAGTTGGTTGCCCATAATTTCGCCTGCCCCTATCTCAAATGTTGCTGGTTCCCCAGTGTCCCTAGAAGATTCCAGCACCTGAACAGAAAATCCATAATAGCCCACTTGTGTTTCCTCTTGCATGCCTCCATACTCCTCGTGTTTCACTAACCAATGTGTTAGTACCACACACAACCTACCTCCCCTTGTGCGTTCTTGCACGTAAAGTGAACAGTCACAATGTCACCGTCCATGGCAACCAGTGCACCTGTGTAAGACAAACGTGTGGAGCGTTGGGTCACACGCATGTACACCTTTGGCAGCAGGCCCCTTGCCATCACCATCTCCACACCTTGTTGTGCTCCTGCACTTTCCTCTGCAGCATTGCAGCACAAGGTCTGACTCAGCGCCCCACGACGGGATGTGCTGGTGCATGGTGGTGCATGATGCAGCAACCATGTGTGTGTAGACAGTGCCTTTGCAGCTGCTGATTTTGCATGCGACAGTACATTGTGATGCGATCTACTGCATGGACGCTGTGAAGACACACGGGCGTGCATGCCAAGCGTGTTTGCCAACATTGTGTGCTTCAAGATATGTTTGACCATGCGTTGTTTCTTTGGTAATATTGAGCATTTTAGATTCGTTTGCTGCTATTGTGCATGCTCAACAACAAGACCGATTGCACAAAACGACAAACACCAAACAAACCATCAACAAAACAACCATCACATCAACCACGATGGGCGTGCCTGCCGAGCAAACAGGCACGCTCAAGCAGAGTATTTTTACAGCTGATATTCTGGGCCAGCAAGTACATTGTCAGGTGGTGCACTTGGGCAAGCAGCTGTACATATGGCTTGGAACAGCAGGTGGAACTGGGAGGGGTGGTCTGTACGCTGCTGTGCCTTTCAAGGGGGTATGTTGATCGCGGTGTGGGTTGGTGCTGAGAGTGACGATGAATAGTACAGTATCTGTGGACTCCAGGAAGTAACGCCACCAGTGACTGTGCTGCAGCAGGGGCGCAACGATGAGGATGGGCGAGAAGCAGCTCAACGGATAGGTATGGAATGTTTTTGTGTGATTGGCCACACATAAAGTGCTCCGTGTGGGAGGATGCTCACTGAGACATACCCACCGCAGCACACAAAGCAGCCTGCCCTATTGTACTTTCCTACAATATACCAACGCAAGCTGTAGAGTTCAAGGTATGATGCGCACATTGTTGATTGGGTATGTGTTAGTCTTTACAACATGCATATGCATCACCATGCAGGTTGCGTTGCTGCGCAGGTTGCTTGCTGAAGTGATGAGCATGTTGTGAACATCTGGGTTTGATTGCATTCACATTATGTAATTTTGTAACTCTACATTACTCTTCAAACAACAAACAAAAACACCAGATCTCCCACTCTTGTGTTGTGTATCAACTGCAGTGTGCATCAACAGAAACATACATCTAGATTGAATACGTTTGCAGCCCAAATCCACATATCAGCCATGCAGCAGGACGAGAATGCAGTGGTACGATATAAACAAACCGTATACGTAACACAAACCGTAAACAATCACTTGTTATTCATCGCTATTCAACCCCCGATCCCCGATCAAACACACAGGTCACGAATGGCTTTTTTCACTCGCAGCCGCTATTCACAATGGCACCCAAGCCCAAGCCATTCGATAATACATGTAGGGAAGCGTTGGAAGAGGTCGCCCTCACAACATCCAACCTCCCGCCCGCCGCCCAAGGTACCAAGAAGAAAGCCCTGGAGCGTGGTGAAAAGGCATATCGTGCATGGAAGCAACGCCAAGCAGAGCGTGCTCGACCCACGACTGGGACGACAACCACGGCACTTGCAGGCCCACCTGCACCCACGGCAGCACCAGTCGTTGCACCCCCGCACAGTGCCCCGTATACAACATGGCAAGCACCGCAGCCATCAACAGAGATCTGTGTGGATGTTGGTTCAGCGCCGTGCTCCCCGAAGCGTCCATCAGGGCCAGCTGCAGCATTAGCCAACATGGCCAGTGCCACTGCGGCAGCCATGCCCATGGCCAGCCAGCTTTTCTCTCGCTTGGGGCAACTTGCATGCCCAACCCCTGCCCAGGGCCCACAGGTGGATGCGTGGGGGAGCACTCCACATGGTGTAGGCGCTGCGACAGGGGATGCTGTGGTGACAGAACCTTCTTCATCCCAGGAAACATGGCAGTGGAGCATGCGCCTGCCATTATGGTGTGTGGGTTGTACAGCAACTGTGATCAATGGTATTAAACACAAAAATAACATCCCAAATACACCAGGCCATTTACGTTTACGTTGGGTGTTGCACTGGCTGATGAAGAAGACCCTGCACCCAACACCAACACACCCTCCAGCCCACTGCTCATGCCCACCACGGACAACACCAACCTGGCATGGCAACCTACTGTGTCTGCTACACCAACAAGGCAACAAACAATCCCTACGGAATCTCCACCTGCACTTGCAGCCAGCAGCAACCCACTGTTTGAGCACAGCACCACACCCCCTGTGGCAATCATGGATGCTCCTGGGGACAAGGCATCCGTGGTGTGCTGTGGGGACAGTGTTGAGGATGAGGGCATATTGTTGCACATGGAGGCTGCACACACGCCTGGGGTAGCAGCGCAGCATGTAGAAGAGACAAATGAAGAAGCAATGCCCGGGACGCCCACGGATCCTGAGCAGCGTATAGAGGCCATGGATCCAGATATGGCATGCCTCACAGCAGGGCCCACCAAACAGCAACAACGTGCATTCCAGTATGTTGTCGGGATATCAACATGTGCTGGGTGGTTGTGATATACGACTGGGTGGTTGTGATATGACTACCACACAACACAGGGATGCACATGGGCATGCCCCCCATGGATGGCGCCTCAATGAGGACACGTTGCGATGGGAGCCAGTGATACTGACTGACGAGACACACAAGGAATTGGAACAGCAGTTGCAGGTGACAGAAGTAGTCAAGGAACGAAATCGACTGAAAAAGCAGCTCATGGAATTGCAAGCCAAAATCGCTGCACTAGAAGCAGCCAGCGGCAATCCACCTTCTCCCACAGATCCCATGCAGCCTGCAAATGCCACTGTCAGTCAAGCAGCAGCAGCAAAGATTGCACTTGCAAATGTGCTTGTAAACGAACCGAAATTGACGCGTACCCTGACAGACATACCTGCATCGGGAGATACTGTACCCGATGTTGTGCAGCAGCCAGTCAACATGCCACCACTGTCACCAGCCTTGTCCTCTGGTGACCTGAGTTCCCTGGCAGCCAGTCCCCTGGGGGTGGTCGCGCCAGAGGATGCCCCCACAGCACCACACAGTGTCCAGGGCAAGGCAGGGCCTGCAAAGAAACTTTCGTTTTTTGAAAATAGTTTGTTCAGTCAGGTATGTGTGTTGGGTGGGGTTTGGTGTAGAAGCAATGTGGTTCTCACTAACTCGTACCCACGCAAACACAGCCACTGGCCATGTTACTGGGCACTGGGACAGAGGAGGAGGATACTGCACCAGAAACCGCCACGGGTGAGATTTCCTGTGCCACCACACCGTTGGGTATCGATGCCGCAGCTGCGCAATGGCAGGAGGCACATGCGACTGCACACACCACGGCTGCTGCTGCGGAGACAGGACACAGTGTTGACTTGGGAGAGGCCCTGCGACAGGTGGGGGTGCGCGGCAGTGGATCACCAGTTGGTGTGAAGACAATGCATGGTGCACACGATGCACACGGTGCACAAACACAAGCGCCTGCAGAGGATGATTGGGATGAGGATTGGGGTCTGCACAGCGGGGGCATCACACCCTCCCAGTGTGTGTGATTGTGTATTCGGGCCAATTCAAATACGTATCTGCAGGAGGGAGACTATGTAGGAGGACTGCACTGTACCATGCGCGGGTCTGTACGCAGCACACTGTGTAACAAGCATGGAATGTCTTCCAAAACGTGTGAGTTACACTACCACAATATTGCCACAAATAGAAAAGAAGATCAACATGCACACATCAAGGGGCCATGCTGCTCTACTTCTCCACCTGCTCACGCAAGCGGCGGATTGTACTGCGGACTGTCACACTGCTGGCAGTGCTGTGGGTGGGGTGGTGGTGGAAATATGGTGTCAAATGTGTGTATGAAGACAAAACAACCAAACGCAGACTGGTGACCCCCACACTCTACATACTTGAGCACGTATGCACCACCGGCCTGGGTCTTGCAGCAGGCCTTGCACTTCCAAATGCCCACAGCCGAGCGTCGCACAGCAAACTGGGGTGGGTGTTGTGTACAATATGACCGTGGGCAATGTGACCATCAGCAATGTCAACAGCCACCTCCCAAAAACACACCCTACCTTGCCGCAGAAGCTGCAAAAGTACTTGGAGTGCTGTGCAACCTCAATCTTCTTGATCTGCTTCCTCAAGCTGGCACCATAACGGGTACCATACTTGCCCACGATGCCTACCTTCTTTGTGCGCTTCGACTGTGGTGGGTGTTGATATTGATGAGGAATAAACAAATAGGATGTATGAACAGTGCATTGAGGAATGTGCATGCAAGAGTAGGCCAAGGCAGCTGTGCATCATCTCAGCATGGCTGCTGTAACTTTGCTTGAGCCAAGGCATGCTACTGCAATCACGACGAACACAAATGCTGCTACTGCGTACAGCTTCACAGACACTGCTACACAAACACTGCAGCACACAATATACTGCGGTGAGTGATTCGATGCCATTGTGCTGCTGCGTCGTGTTGCTGCTACACACGTACCATGGTGACGGCGCACGAAGGGTATTCTTACAATATGCTAATCTGAGGGCCAGCAAGAAGAAAACAACCAGGAAATAGCACAAGCCAATCGAGGCGGCGTGCTTTTGGACTTGGAAAAATTTCGCTTCATTACCCCCCCCAACGTTGACTTGTGTTTGACAACCATTCTAACCCAATCATATTGCATTCTGTCTGCACAAGCCAAGTCTATTCGGGTTGAATAATGGGTTGACAACCATTGCGCACCCCCCCCACACACTGCATTTGATGGCCAACCATCCGAGATGTAATCCCAGTCTTCATTGCTCCTACTCTGAGTAGTATGTGTATAATTGTACATGCGTGTCATTCCTAATATCCAGCGCGCACTCACCCAGCCAGGCGTGCCACAAACACAAAACAATTGACTTGACCAAGGTGATGATGACCAAGGGTGGCGGTCCACGTGGCGGCCGCCTCTCTGTCAGTTTTCAGGGTCGTCTGATTACACACATGCAGCGATATGCCCAGCACCATGACGTCCATGATGTGGAGGCTATGATACAGCATCTACGCAAGACACACGACGGGTATGCACGGTACAAATTGGTGCCCTTTCGCAAGCATGTGCAGCGGGCACTTGAGGTGATGCAGAGCCGCCGTGTGCCTGGAGAAGTGGCATTACAGGTACTACTGGGTACCTATTGTTGTGTTTGGGAACAAGGGTGTGTTTGCATGCGGGCTTGGTGGAACGTTATGTGACATATACATACTGTAACCCCTGCGTGTTTCAGCACATGCTTATCATCATATTCATTTATTTATATTTACGTATGTTTACCATGTACGTGATAGGCACAGGAAGATGCACATGTGCGTGCCAGAGCCAGCTCTGATGGCAACGATGACAGCCAATCAGATGACAGTGCGGAATCAGATGACAGCGCATCTGATGACGAGGGTGACACATCCAGCTCTGATCACATGCAAGAGGTTGCAGACCCCACAGCAGCAGATGCGCAAGGCAGCAGTGCACAGCAACATGGAGGTGATGCTGCTGGTGGCACTGCACAACAACAACAACAACAACAACAACAACAACAGCAGAAAAAGGGTGTAGTACAGGATACAGAAGAGGAGGGGATACAAGATCCTGTGAGTGGGCGTACACTGTTACCCGGGAGGTCGATGAATGCCGCATTGTTGGGGTTGTATGGTGGGCCTAATGGGGGTGGGGGTGGGAAGACTCCTGCACAACAGGTGTGTATGATTTCTTGGGTATGCTTTCTTGGGTATGCTTTCTTGTGTATGCTTTATTGGGTTGTGTAGACTTTGTTACATTCACTCACACACCAATGTTGTTCTTCACACACCAGTGTTGCTGTTCACACACCAATGTTGTTCTTCACACACCAGTGTTGCTGTTCACACACAGGAATCACCAGCAGCAGCACCAACCAGCCCACCACAAACCACAAGAAATACAGCAACACCAGCACCACAAGCAACAGCAGCACCACAAGCAGCAGCAGCAAAAGGAGCAGCAGCAGTACCTATCACAGGGCACACTCGTACAGCAGAGGAAGCTGGGTTGGTAGCTGCCACCTCCACACGGTAAGTTATGTGCACTTCTAGTAGTTCAAGGTATACCTAGTAGTAGGAAGTGTCATGGTAGAAACAGTAGCAGGCATGCAGCTATAAATACAACCTGTCTCTCCTGATACACACACATACTTTTATCACACTCCTACATGTATGCATGTATACACATTAACATGTACACACATTCCCCCAATACCACACAGGCACACACACCAAGGCGCCAAGCGTGCTCGAAAAACCACCAAGACCAACAACACCGTCCCCGCCCCCGACCGCCGCCCCCCCCGCCCCTCAGCCTCCTCCATCACACAGCCCATGAGCCTCACTTTTGCAGACCTGGGTGGCATGCAACCAGTGCTACAGCTAGTCAAGGAACTCATTCAATACCCATTGCAACACCCCGAGGTGTATCGGTGGTTGGGTGTAGATCCCCCCCGGGGGGTGTTGCTGCATGGGCCCCCTGGGTGTGGGAAGACGGCACTGGCAAATGCGATAGCAAATGAGTGTGGGGTGCCATTTTTGAAGATTAGTGCACCCGAGGTATGAAATATGAAGAAGGGGTGTTGATGCCTGTGTGTGTGCATACATGTACACATACATATACACATACATACATGTACATACATGGACACATACATGTGCATATACATGTACACATACACATACAAATACACACAAACAATCACACAGGTGGTGAGTGGTATGAGTGGTGAATCTGAGGCAAAGCTGAGGGCCCTGTTTCAAGAGGCACGATCAGTAGCACCCAGCATTATATTTATTGGTACGTGTGTGTGTTCTGTCCGTGTGTGTGTGTATGTATATGCACATGTGTGTGTGTGTTTACCTCCCCCTATATATACCCCCCACCTATCAGATGAAATTGATGCCATCATGCCCAAGAGGGAAGCAGCGCAGCGTGAAATGGAACGAAGGATAGTTGCACAGATGCTTACGTGTATGGATGACTTGAATACACCCACAAGTGGTGGTGGTGCAAGTGGTGGTGGTGGTGGTGCAAGTGGTGGTGGTGGTGCAAGTGGTGGTGGTGGAGAGCATGTGGCTGGTGCAAGTTGTAGAAATGGACATAGTGGGAATGGTGGTGGTGACAACAAGGAGGAGGGACAGGAGGGTGCAGCCAATGCGCATGTGGTTGTGATTGGTATGTGAGTGTAGAGCGTGTGCATGTGTGATATTGTGCATGTATATGACAATGAATACACACACACATGTATATACATATATATACATAGTATAGAATCACATGTGTACAATCAACAGTATAATCAACAATAAGTCATCATCCACCCCTCTGACATCCACCCCTTGACTCACACACAAACACACACACACACACACACACACAAACAAACACACACACACAAACAAACACGCACAGGTGCCACCAACAGACCTGATGCACTAGACTCTGCATTACGACGTGCTGGGCGCTTTGATAGGGAAATCCCTCTGGGCATACCCACTGAAGCAGCTCGACTGGCTATACTACAGGTCCTATCCTCAAAGGTGCGCCTGGCTGGGGACGTGCAGCTGGACCGTGTGGCAAAAGCCACCCCGGGCTTTGTGGGGGCAGACCTGCAGGCCCTGACAAAGGAGGCTGCCGCAATTGCTGTGAGAAGAGTGTTTCGGTAAGAAGGGGGAGGTGGTGAGGGTGGTGGGTGGTTGTGTGAGGGTGGTGGTTGGTTGGTGAATTGCTCTGTGGTTGCTTTCTGTTTTTTCTTTTCCTCTGTTGTGTTTTTCATTGTGATCCGTGTACATCGTATTGTATATGATGTTGTATATGATGTTGTATATGATGTTGTATGTGATGTTGTATATGATGTTGTATATGAGTACCACACACCAACACCACGATTGTATACGTATTCGTACTGTGTACACATGCATTATTCATACTGTTTACACATGGACGCACACAGGGCACTTGAGGGGGCACAGACACACCCACCTGATGAACAACCAGCACCAGCAGAACAACAACCACCTGAGGCTACATCCAACCATGTGCCCCCTCCAACATCCCCCCACCCACCCACCCACCCCACCCCATGGCGTGTGGGTGCAGCACCACTCACCCCTGTACAACTAGAGGGATGTGCTATCACTCGTGAAGACCTTGAAGAGGCTGTCAAACATGTGCAACCATCTGTCAGGAGAGAGGGGTTTACGACCACACCAGATGTGGCATGGGAGGATGTGGGCTCGCTTGAAGAGGTGCGTGACGGGGGGTAGGGTGTGTGTATGGTGTATGGTGTTGATGCCAATCATATCCCTCTTGATATTTCCCCTACCCATCCCCTTGTACCTTACATTGTACCTTACATTCAAATCTACGTCCTCCGTCCTCAATCTTCAATCTTCAATCTTCAATCTTCAATCTTCAATCTTCAATCTTCAAAATCCACACAGGTTCGTGAAGAACTTCGTTTCGCCATCACCCAACCCATTGCCCACCCCGAACACTACACCACCCTCAACATCCCCCTCGGCCACGGCGTCCTGCTCTTTGGCCCCCCTGGCTGTGGCAAGACACTCGTTGCCAAGGCTGTTGCAAATGAAAGTGGGGCAAATTTCATATCCATCAAGGGACCTGAGCTGCTCAATAAGTATGTGGGGGAAAGTGAACGGGCAGTGCGGCAGCTGTTCAGCCGAGCCCGGGCTGCAGCACCCTGTGTGTTGTTTTTTGATGAGATGGATGCATTGGCGCCACGCAGGGGGTCTGATGTCAACCAGTCAACAGAACGGTGTGTGTGTGGTTGGGTGTTGGTGGCTGGGTGGGTGGGTGGGTGGTGGGATGTGTGTGCATGTGTTTGTGTTTAATGCAATCCATAACGCGCACAACTGCCTCCTCTCCTCTCCTCCTCCATCTCCTCTCCTCTCCTCCTCCATCTCCTCTCCTCTCCTCCTCCATCTCCTCCCCTCTTTTCACCCTCCACTCCCACCCCCTCTATTTCCCTCGCACCATTCCCCCCCCCCCTCCCCCAGTGTGGTCAACCAGCTCCTGACTGAAATGGATGGTGTGGAAAGCCGAGCAGGCATCTACCTCATCGCAGCAACCAACAGACCAGACATGATTGACCCGGCACTCTTACGCCCAGGCAGACTGGACAAGATTCTCTACATCCCTCTCCCCACTGCGTCCGGGCGGGTGTCCATCCTGCAGGCACTCACACGAGCCACGCCACTGGGGGGGGATGTGGACCTGGAGGCGGTGGGGCGGAGTGGGTCGTGTGAGGGGTTCAGTGGGGCGGATTTGGCGGCACTTGTGAGAGAAGCGGCAGTGGCAGCACTCAAGGTAAAGAGCGGGTAGATACGTGGGTGGGTGGAAGTGAGGGTGGATGCAGTTTTGTATGGATGAATGTGGAGCTGTGCATGTGTACATAGACATGGTATCACATTGACAATGCCATACAACCACCCAAATCTGTCGACATGCTTGTGTGGACATATGTGTCCCTGGCATACCACCTCCCACAACAAACCTCCTCCCATACAAAACAACACAGGAATCCCTGCAAGCACCCCGCACAAGCGCATCTCCCACTGTGTGTGCTCGTCATTTTGCACTTGCTGCGGGCAGGGTGGCGCCGTCTGTGTCAAAAGCAGATCAGCGCATTTACGATGCACTGCGTACCAAGTTGAGAGCATCCCGCAGCCATCTAAAGGTATGTGTGGCAAGTATTTGTGGTAAAACCATGCTATGCTGCTGGGAATATGATTGGTGCCTTTGTTGTGTACGAGTGAGTGCATGCGTGTCTTTTTCCTCAACAATGCAAACATGGACCCACCCCAACAACCACAGCCTGAATTGGTGAGCGACACACAAGCAACCACGGGCCCTGCAGCAATGGAGGAGGGCCCTGCGGCAGAGGACGAGGGTCCCCGGGACATGGATGACGTGTCCACTGCAGCAGGCACCAAACCAATGGAGCAGAATTGATGATGATATTTTGCACAGTTGCAACACCCACTTGATGTAATAATTCTTTATTACTGCAAAGAAATCATCATGATTGTGTGGCTGACACAAAACTAATACGGCATGGTGACCATCCGTGCTGCACAACAAAAATAAATACCAATAAAAAAACACTAATGCTGCACTACAACGTGCCGCGCATCCTCCTCCTCGCTATGCCCCCCACTGCTGTCCCCACTGCTACTCGCAGAGATCGCAAGTTCCGGAATCGCAGATGTCGAGGGCAGAGGCAATGAGTTGGTCCTCCGCAACTTGCGCTTGATGCGCAGCCGTGTTTTCACCGCCTGCTCCTCTTCTTCGTGGGGCACCACATAGCCACCTCCACTTCCAGAGCTCGGACGAGCACGAAGCTTTTCAGAGAGTCGTTCCAAACCAACAGTAAAGGAAGACGTATCAGAAGACGTCCAAGAGGGGCCCGAGGACGCGATGCCGCCGGATAAACGCGACGGCCTGCGACTTGTGTTGCGGCTTCCACTGTTTTTCCGGCTTGCATCGATACCCCCCATGCTCCCATGGTACTGTGAGGCAACCGACATGGAGGGTACGACTGAGGACTTGCGATGTCCACTGCCCGTACTGTCCACACTGCTCACCGCGTCCGAGTGCTCCCGTTCCACCCGACCAACCAGGGCCGCAAAGGAACCACCACTATGAGGGGACCCCCCTGTGTATTTACTGTTCTGGGAGGACGACACGATGTCAATGGGGTTGCTGGCCACTGCAGCAGCAGCAGCAAAGGGGCCGCTTGGGTGGCGGCTGCTTGTGTAGGACGAATCGGGGGAGATGGCATGGGTTGCAATGCCAGCGTCCAAATTGCTGTCCAAATTGCTGTCGCTGCTTTCTGGTACGGGTGCAAGACGCACACTGGTCCCTGGTCCAAGCGGCTCCGGAGGTTGGGTGTGGGGTGGGGGACTGTACATGGAGGTGTTGTCGCTGCCCATGGTGGTTGTGTTGGTGGGCATGGGGGTGTCTGAACCACCAGCAGAGCTTGTGGGTGCGGCTGCAATGCTTCGCAAGGAAAGTGACCTGGGGTTGGTCAAATAGGGGTTGATGTATATATCGTATTGTTTTTTGTATGTGAATGTTTATTGTACACTGTGAATGTTTGTTGTACACTGCATGGTTTCAGTAAAGGAGCATCATTGTGTAATACACGTACCGTCCAACAGACAGATTGCCGCTGCTGGTACTTGCAGCACCATGAATCATCTTCATGCCGCCTTCACTTCCTCCATTGGGCAACACTCCATTCCCACCATCCCGCACCATCAACCCAGTCTCCACATCATCACCCCCCTGACCATTCCCCTCTGCACCACCACCACCACTGCGGGGTGATATGGGGCGTGGGATGCGCCCCACTGCTGCCGCTGCTGCACCGACCACACCCCCAAACGCAGCAGCAAAGGCGCCACGCAGGCGTTGGCGGTGGCCATGTTTGCCACTGGTGGGGGGACTCTCTGTGTCTGTGTGACTGGTCCCTGAGTGATTAGCTCCTGGGGGGTCATCCTTGGGGTGGAGTTTGTTGGTAGGACTCTCCTCCTTTTCCTGGAGGGCTTCCAGGTATTGTGCAAGATCAGGTGGTGGTAATCCATAGCGCCAGTTGGTGCCGGTGATGTTGTTGTTGCTGGGGAGTTGCACATGTGCTGATGATGGGGACGATGCTGCTGTGAGGGTGGTGGGGTGGGGCATGTGCGTGTGTGGAGATTGCTATGTAATTGCACTCAAATGCAGGTGCCACCAACAAAAACAAAGACCCATTGATACCATTACACCCATTGATACCATTACACCCATTGATACCATTACACCCATTGATACTGATACACCATCCTCTTGTGCACAAAGGACCTTCCCCTCCTCCAGTCCTACCTGTATACACGTCCCCACCAGCAGCAGCACCAAATGGCGAGTCCCCATGAAGCATTCCATCATCAGTACCCCCCGTGTGTGCCCCCGTTTCCCCCACAGCAGCCCCAAAGGGAGAGTCCTCATGGTCTTCAGAAGCACTAGCACCATTGGATAATGCTGCTGATGGTGTTGATGCAAGTGCTGCTTCAAAGGGGGAGTCTTCATACATGACAACACCCCCACTGGAAACACCCCCACCCCCAACACCCCCACTGGTGGATGATGCAAGTGCTGCTTCAAAGGGGGAGTCTTCATATGGACTTGCAGCACCGTGTGCAGCACCGTGTGCATGAGCAGCAGTCCCATGTTGCCCACCATCCCCAGCAGCAGCATGTGTAGCACCAGGGGCATGTTCAAAGGGTGAGAGCTCCTCGTCCTTCCAATGCACACTCCTGCCACGGTTTCCAGATGCACGGGGCGTGGTGGACGTCATGGAGGACAACATTGTAGGTTTGCTTGTCGGCGTAGTAGCACCAGCGGTGGTATGGTTGTTTTGTTGTTGGAGTTGGGAAAAGGGTGAAACATGCCCAGTGGAGAAGGATGCAGGGTTGCCTCGTACAGCATACTCACTGCCATCATCCACATCCTCCCCTGCCTGTGCGTGCCCCTGCTGTTTGTGTCGGCCTGCGACCTGCTGCTTGTGTTGTTTATGATGCTGTGTAGCATGATGTGCTGCAGCGCCAGCACCCACTACTGTGGTGGCTACTGCTGTTGCAGCTGCCATGCCTGCTGTGATGGCCCCAGCAGCAGCACTCCCAGCAGACGCACCAGTAGCACTTGCATTGTTGTTGACTGTGTCAGTAGCAGCAGCAGCAGCACCAGTAGCAGCACCGGTTGCAGCAGCACTCCCAGTAGAAACTCTATCCTCTTTTTGTTTGACCTCAACCTCTTTTTGTTTGACCTCAACCTCTTTCGGTTTCACCTCAAACACAGATGTACCACTGGTCTCCGGTGTGAGGGTGCTGTGTGCTGTGGTGCCACTGTCGATGTCCACCACCGCATGATATGTGGTGCTCTATGTGGTGGTGGTGGTTGGGGGTGACGTGATGCTATGACACATGATGCTATGACACATGATGCTATGACACATGATGCTAAGGCACATTGTGGTGCACATGGGCGTTTGCACAAAAATTTTGACAACAATGCTGCACAATGTACATCCTGCAATACCAAGCGCAACAACAATATACATCAACTCCCCCCCACCCCCACCCACCCAAAAAATAAATAAATTTGCCCCCTCCCCCCATATCCACCAGAGAGCCCATACCACATGTGGCGGTGCTCCAACCACGCCATCCTTGCCGCTCCCCCCAGACCCATTGGATTGCACCCCACCACTACGGGTACGAGGAGGGGTGCCCTGTGCCCCAGTAAGAGAGGGGCCCCTGCTTGCAGTCGTGAGGGAGGGGCCCCTGCTTGCGGCAGTTGTGTAGCTGTTGGTGTCCTCACGGGAGTTGTCACTTGGTTTCTTCTGGAAGCTCATCATAGACTGTGTGGATATTGTGTGTGCGGATTGTGTGTGGATATTGTGCGTGGCTTGTGTATGATTTGGGGGTTGTACGGGGCATGCTGTACATTGTGCTGCTAGATAGAGGGACCATGTGCAATATAGTAATGACGACCTGCACTACAACCACTCCCCTCCAGCACCCACCCATCGAATCCACCATGCCACACACCACCCACTCATCGTGCCACCCACCATGCCACCCTCAACCCACGTCATTCACACCACACATACCCGCAAGGATGCCTTTACGTTTTCCCTCAGAGATGAGCGCTTTCTATCCAACGAATCACCACCATGCTGTGATGACAAACCACCATGCTGTGAGGAGGAACCACCATGCTGTGAGGAGGAACCACCATGCTGTGAGGAGGAACCCTCCTTGATTTGTTCCCCAGATGAACCCCTCCAAAACAAGCCATGTCTGTGGGTAAACGACCCCCCTGTGGTGCTGTGTCGTCTGCTAATGTGCTCCTGTGATTGGGTTGAGGCGAGTGCTTCACTGTCATGCTGACGTTTGGAGACCTGAGGGGGTGTTTAGAAGGGGGTAAACACAAGGGTGTTTTTTTGTTGTGTGTTTTGGCATGTGTGAGTGGGATGTGTAGGTGTGTAGGTGTGTACATGTGTATTGTGTGCTTGGTGATGAAGCATACCCACCCCTCGCAGACACACACCGCAAGTGCAGCAATAAAGGGGTTGGCCATGCGTCGATGCTCCAGGGGGTCCTCCCCACTCGAAGACACCCCAGAACGTTCATTCAGTTCATCATCTGCGTGCTGCAGCTCCCCACTCGTCATCGCACCAGAAAAACTCGTTCTACAGGGGCCCATGGTGGGCCGCCGGGCCCCCAAGCTGCTTGACCTCGCGCTGCCGTTGCCGGGGCCCCCTCCCTCCCCGGGGGAGCCCTCTACGGGCTCCATGGGGGACGATTCATCATGACTATGCAGGTCGTATACAAGATCAAGGTCATCAGGATCCTCCTCATCGTGGTACAAGTGAGGGACCCTGTCGCCGTCTTCGTCATCGTCGTCGGGTGCGTTTTCAAATGGTGTGGGGATGTGTGCCACCCCACCCACAACAATTGCAGCAGAAGCTGCTGCTGTGGTGATTGTGGTGGTGGGTAGGTCCTCATCCTCCTCATCTTCAAAAATGACACCTAGTGTGGGGGGGTGTTGTACCATATGTGTATATGTGGGGGTCTGTGACACACCCCAAAAGTGGGAGACCATTGCATACATTACAAGTTCACACACGACTACCACGGTGACGGCACACGCAAACACACTTCCACACCATCCACCGAAATCACAATACCTGTATGCCCAGACATGGACGTGTCAGCTGCAGAGAGCACCCGTGCCGATCCCCCACCCCCTTGTGAGGAGGAGCGTCTTCCCGCCAGTGCCGACTTGAAGGGGTTGGAGCGCAGCATGCCCAGCGTGCTCCTGGAGGAGCTGCTGCTTTCTTGTAGCTCAGAGTAGCTGGGGAGGATGGTATCTGCGTCACATGATGCTAGGCGACGTGCAGCTGCGCGTTCCTGTGTGGTGTGTGTGTGGGGGGGGGGGGTATGTGTGTGTGTGTGTATGTGGATATGACGTGAGAGAATGGTAATCAAGGTGTGTGCAGTGTTGTGAACAAAGATGAAACAGTTGCTGCTCCCCCTTGGACATGGACGTGCACACACTATGCACCACGCCAAGTACTACACAAACAACCCACGCCATACAAATAATCCCACGCCACACAGACAATCCCATCTCACACCAAAACACAAAAAAAACATATAAACACACCAGAACATACCTCTTTTATTATGGTGATCAGTGTTCTAGCAACTTCTTTGGCAGTGGGTCGCATGGCTGGGTCACTCTCTATACAGCGCTCATACAGGTCTGCCACTGCTTGGGGGCATTCTTCCGGAACACTGTACACAAGGGTGGTGGTGATTTGTTGTGAGGTGGTGAACACTGTACACATACAAGGGGTTGCGCCATGCACACACGACCCCATGCACACCCCACCCCTTGCACACCCCACACAGCACACACCTGAATTCCCGCATGCACCCTCGTTGTGGCACCTGCCCAGTAACAATCTCCCACAAACAAATACCAAAGCTATACACATCCACTTGCTCATTGATGCGAGAGTTGAGCAGCAGCTCTGGGGCAGCCCAGCTCCATGTGCCCACAGAGGCGCTTTTAGTGACACTCTGCTGGTCCTTGAGGAGTGATCGACTCATGCCCTGGATGAGTGTCATGGGTGTGTATCGTGGGTGTGTATCGTGGGTGTGTGTCATGGGGGTGTATCGTGGGTGTGTATGGGCGTGTTGTCAACAGATGTGCACAGGGAGGGATGTGACAGGGTATTGTCAGAGGATGGTGGGAGGGGATGGGCGGAGAGGATGTGTGAGAGGATGGTGTGACGGCTCTCATACAAAAACCCTATCATATACAAAAACACACCCACACATCTCCCTCCCCAACCCACACACACCATATCTCCTATCTTGGCATTGCCTGATGTACCCAGCAGTATATTGGGCGTCTTGATGTCACACTGTGGTTTTGTATTGGAGTTGTAATGGTGTTGTAATGGTGTTGTGGTTATGATGTGGTCATGATGTATGTGGCTATGCACATGTATACATAGTCAAGTACATACAACATGTGGCGTTTGCAATATCAAACAATATACAAAACAGTACACATACATGAATGATTTTCCGACTGTGCAAATGCACCATGCCACGTGCAATGTCCAGTGCTATATACTTGCCCCTGTGTGCGAGTGTACCATGTGATATGTACATATTGTATAGATTATCATGTATTATCATGTATTGTCATGTGTACGTTGTGATGACATTGTCGGTGTCATGTCTGTAACACATATAAGAAGACCATGTTTGGAGCAAGCACATGCAACACAACAACAGCATCACATACACAATATTAACAACACATCACAGTATCATCATCCTACACACACCACTCAGTGTATACACCCCCCTAATCAGAATCATCATCCTACCGTTTTTTCCATCGGTAATACTCTGCATTGGGGCTTTGCAGGGCCTTGAACAAATCTCCCCCTGCCATGTATTCTGTCACCAACATCAAATTAGCACGCTGTGTGTGGTTGCATGGTGTGTGATTGCATGGTGTTTGTGTTTGCGTTGGGTACTATGTATTATTCACACCCATAGGTATTATTCACACCCATAGGTATCTTGTGTGTGTGGTATTGATACCACATATTGGTTTGTGGGCATACATCAGCACACCCATGACACTAGTATACATACCCCTCTACTCCCACACACCACGCCCAATCACCACGCACCTGCAAGCACGCCCCATAAAACTGCACAATATTCGTATGCCGACACTCTTTCAACACATTAATCTCCTTGTACAAATTCCGCACATGTTCCTCCTTTAATATATGCGGAATAATAAACTTCACCGCCACAGGGGTGGCCCCATTCCACATGCCCTGATACACCTCCCCAAACCCACCGGCACCCAGTGGCACACGTTCCCCACCGGGGCCTATATCCAGGTCGATTTCCTCTGTGGGAATTTCCCATTGCTGTCGTAGGCGTCGTGTTTCTGCTGATTCCACTCGACTCACCCTATCTGTGAGGGAGGCCCCTGACCTGTCTATGTAAATGGGGGCCAGGCCGAGGTCATCGTCGTCCAGGACGCCAAAGCCGAGGTCGTCCGGTTGCTGAGGGGGTTTGGGTAGTGTGTGGATAGAGGGTATTGGAGAGTGTGCGGATAGAGGTATTGGAGAGCGTGTGGATAGAGGTATTGGAGAGCGTGTGGATAGAGATATTGGAGAGTGTGTATGTATTGGATAGTGTGTATGGTGCATCACCCCAAATTCTGCATGTACACACAGTACCCCACATGCACCAGCACACGTGCACCACACCGCACCATCCACAACACCACCCAACACCCTCTCCATACCCTGGGTGGTGGGTGTCGTTTCCTATAGATGATGTACCCAGCAAGCAGCGCTACGACCACCAGCAGGGTGAGTGTGACTGCAATGGGCACAGCTATAGCAATAACCACACCTGGACTGTCTGTGGAGGACTGCCCCGGGGCGGGGGCGGGGGAGGGGTCGCTGCGTCGAATGAGCAGCGCTTGGGTGTTGTTAAAGGGGACGCCGTAAAACTGGGGGGAGGGGGGAAGCATGGTGAGGGGGGATTGGTTGAGAGGGTGTGGTGGTGGTGGAGGGTGTGGGCACCACAACATGGATAGGGTGAAGATTTAATAAAGCAGCAGGATGTTGCCAAAAAAAAGTATCCACAACACACACTACCAACAACTCACTACCAGCAACACCCAATCACACCTCCTGTGCCTCCTGTGTGTTATTAATAGTCACCCTATCCGGGTTGGGCAGCCGAGTGGGTTGGGGTGGGCGGAGGGTGGGGGTTGGTACCAGGACACCCTTGATCATCGTGTATACAAGCCCATTACACGTGGGGAGTGCTGATGCAGTGATTTCCCCTGGACTTGTCTCCGTGGCCGTGCCATACAATCCATACACACCAGGCTATGTGGTGGGGTGGGGTGGGGTGGATGGTGTGATGATAAGGCAGGTGAGGGTTGTGTAGAATGCACATGCAGGGCGTCCATGCTCAACATCACAGCAACACGTCTCAACAACAACCACACGTCTCAACAATAACCACACGTCTCAACAACAAGAAAACCATACAAAGTACACCACGCCACATACACCATACAAAGTACACCACGCCACATACACCATACAAAGTACACCACGCCACATACACCATACAAAGTACACCACGCCACATACACCATACAAAGTACACCACGCCACATACACCATACAAAGTACACCACGCCACATACACCATACAAAGTACACCATACAAAGTACACCATACAAAGTACACCATACAATGTACACCATACAAAACACACCCACCCAGCATCACGCACCTCCCCAGTGGTATTGTCAGGGTCCACAGTGTTGAGGAAAAAGCTACTATCATTCAATTGTGGCGCCCAATACGACAACAGCGTCGGCACTGAATCAGGTACAGCTGGGTCTGTGAGGTTGTACTTGCCAGGTACTGTTGAATACAGAAAGAGAGGGAGCATGATCGGCTGGAGCTCTTGGGCACGCTGGCGAATGAAATCGCTGGTGTTGACTTGAATGGTAGTTGGTGATTCTGTGAGGGTGGACGTGAGGGAGGGGTGCATGCGGGGTACATGATAGATTGTGAGGGTGTGTGGCTATGTCTGTTGTGCATGCATTTGTTTGTGCACACACATACATTCATACTCACACAAAGCACTCATCAACTCATCAACCGCAAGTATGCGGTGCAAATCAACCATACAAATACAGCAATGGTCCTTTTATACATATAAAACTATGTATATATGCCTTTGCACCCACTACCAACACAAACACGTGTACCCACCATCAACAACACCACCAACACAAACACGTTGACCCACTACCAACACCCTCAACACCCTACCATTAGGATAGAGTCGGATGAGTTGCTGTGTGAGTTCATTATTCGGTGGCACAAATATGGTCAAATTGACTCCCGCACCCTGGAGCACCTTCTCATAGCCAGTACCAGTGAGGGCAATGAGCTGTGACCACACATATGCGCTTGGTAGGTTGGATATCAATTCCCACATGCTGGTGCTCTTGGGGCAGGTGGGGAGGAGGGGAGCGGGGGGTGGGGGTGGGGGTGCCGCCTGTTGAAAGGAGGTGGAGTTGGTGCATGTGAAGGGCTGTCTTCTGAAAGGGTGAATGACAACAGAGGGGGTTTGATGTGCATGTGTGCATGGCGCATGGTTGGATGGTATACACATGCACTTGCACCCATACCCAATACCCCGTTTGAATGTGTGAATACAACTACCACACTCAACCCCCACATGCTGTTCCACCCCCACGACCACCACCACACCTCACTTCACCCACCCAGCCCCATCATACCAGTGCTGCATTGCCAATGTCCTCCACAGTGAGTGTATTTCGAGGTATGACTGGAAAATCGGTGAAATTGGTACCTGGTAACAATACCCCATTGGTTATCCACAGCACGCCATTACATGCCACTTGCTCAGATAACAAGTCCCCTACAGACCCTTCATTGCCTTGCACCACCACATCCTGTGTGCGTGTGTGAGAGAGAGTGTGTTGGATTGTTGAGGGAGACAGTCTTGAACAAGGGGTATCCACAAACACTGGTGTTGTTTCAATGCATGTGTATGCAATGCAAAGCCCCCTCCCCACAATAAACACACACCCACCACACGCACACATGCACACCACATTGTGAATATACCGTGCTATTGGCCTGCATGGAAAAGTACAAGGGCACATCAGCCCCACTCAAATACCCCAACACTGTTTGTTTGGGGCTGGACAAGAGTAGCTGTGTGGGTGAGCCATACAAGCCAAACAGCATCTGATACGTAGTGTAGGAGATCAACTGTGCATTGCTTGTGTTTTGGAGAAACTGTTGTACCTCAAGCTGCTGCAGAGTGCTGTCTGTGTGACACGTACAGAGGGAGTGTGTATTTTCTTGGGGGTGTTTTATTGGACGTGTGTATTGGGAATTGGGATGCATGTTGAGGGTGTATATGTGCTGTCTGTGTTGAGTATGTGTGTGTAAAAATATGACAGCTCCCACTGCAATGCACCGACAATGCATACAATCCATGCAATTGTACACAATGCACAGCAGCACCACGCCACCATGATGCACATCCACAACATCATACTTGATACACCGTAAATGGCGCTCATATAATCTGACACAGCATCATTGGTGGATACAAACATTGTGTAATTGGCTGCAGTGGAGTTGAGCACTGTGGTGATGTTGGTGTTGCCCACATCTGCGAGCAATGCCACAAACGACAAGTCCTTGTCGTTCTTTATCAAATCCCACAGCGAGTTCTGCCCATTGCATTGTGGCAGGGTTACTGGTGGAATCTGAGAGGTGGCGTGTGTGTTGCGAGGACGTTGTGAGCGTGTTGGTCATCATACAGTACGCAAACATGCCAGGGATGTCACAAGGCGTTCCGTATACACATACTCACACAACAGCCATGTGCAGCACTGCATACACACCGTCTCGTTGATCAGTATCCCCTCCACTTGCCGTGCCCCCCACACCAGCAGGAGGGCGGTCACACCCCACACCAGGATGCGGGTGCACGACCGTTGATTATGTCTACTCATATGAGCAACATATGTTGTGCTATGGTGTGAAAATAACTACCCTTGCGTGGTGATTTGTTGGACATTCCTTCATGGGTGCTGGGACACGTAGAAACAACGACGAGCTAGTCTGTTGTTGCATGAACTATCGTTGGTACTGTGTCGACACGAGTATGTGCAACACCATTGTCGCCAAGGATGTTGAACAGCATATTAATAACTATGCTGATTGAAGTTGACGAAGTTTTTTTGGCTGTCTTGCAGCTGCAGGTCCAGTTGGTGTTTAACAAACACCAGCTTTTGTAGTTTTTACTTGGAAACTGAAGCCCATCTGCCCGGCCACCCACAAAAACAGTACCACAAAAGAAGTACCATAAAAGCAGCACACTTGCAATCCAAACAATAACCAACAATAACCACATCCTACACACCATCATGGCAGCAAATACAGACGCACCATCACCTCAACTACGCAATTTCATTGAACAATCAGGAGAGCTCATGCGCATGCAGCAGACGGTGGCAGTCATTGCAGACACATGCTTTGACAAGTGTCTTCCAGGGGCACCTGGGCGGGATCTGAGCTCTAGGGAACAGGCGTGCTTGAGCAACTGTGCACGTCGCTATTTGGACACCACACAAATGCTGGTCAAGTACATGGAAACCAAGGCGGCACGATCTGCTGGGGCGCAGGGGGGTGGGGCGTTTTCATAACGAGCCTGGTGTTCCCCACTTGTGTCATGTTTCAATTCTGAATGGTAATGATAAGTATGACAATAAGTAAGAAACAGCACGCTGCAAATACAATAATATCCATTGGGCATCATCTGCTGCACCCGCAACGGTCACATTTGTCACTCCCCAGCTACACTCGCGATCCTTGACATGGATGTGGCCACCACAGAGGCGTCCAGTGCACCCAGCTGCACCTGCTGCACAAATCGCAGCACCAGCCCCATGTATTTTTCCTGCGTACCCATGCTCAGCTCACATAAAGCAAGGGCCAGTGCATTGTCTGCCATAGCCCGGCATTCCCTGTCATGCTTGATGCAGTGTTTGACTGCCGTGGGGAGCATGTCGATGGTCAGGGGCATGTAATGCCGAAACGGCTTCATCAAGCTGTGTTGGTGTGTATGCAGAATGTGTGCATGAATGTGTGTGTATCAAAAACAGGTGCACACATACTTGGAAAACCACGTGGTGTAGTATGGCTGCAGGGAGGTCATGTTGCGGACAATGTGCATCACTACACTGTGGCTCTTGAGTTTCCACTGTGGTTTTGGTAGATGACAACGTGAATCGTTGTGCTTGCAGTACACCTCCCCCAACAATCCCCCGGCGTACGTAAATGGCATCGGCGGTAGGTCCATAGCCTTCTACTGAAATCTGTACCGATGACCGGGGGTTGTACATGTTGTGGATTGGACAGGAGGGACACGAGCATTGATGAATGCACTTGTCATCACACACACCTGGTATTTGTAGTTGGCTTGCTGTGCACGTGTGAGGCGGTCGGTACCAATGGTGGTGTTGCATGGTGCGCATTGCTCACAAAGTTTTCCATAGAATGCACCCGTGCAATAGGGAGACGCTGCATCCTGGACGTACGCGGGGTCTATTGCCGTGCCTGTGTATGTAAAGAGTGTTTTTTGTGTGTTCATGCAGAATACACGTGCACACCAACATGCACGTATCCACCCAAACCACCCACCTACCAACATCAAAAAGGGATGTATCTGCTCGTGTCGATGCCTGACACACAGCACCGCGAAGGAACAAGTAGGTGTTCTTGTCGTCTGCATCAGGGTTTGCTGTGGGGTAGCAGCTCCCCCGATATATGGCCTTGGGCACTTTTTCTTGCCAAGGCTGGAGGTCGGTCATGGCGCCGCCAAGGACTTGTGCCATTTGCTTGGCATGCCACACATCATGCCTTGTGTGTGGTATGTGAGAAGCATGGATGGTGGTTGTTTCAAATACAAACAACCTTGTACTTGCATACCCTGTTGCGACAGTGCCAAACTTTTGCAGCAGTGCAGCATGTGAACCGATGATGGCATAGAAAAAGTATACGTGGGGTATAGGAAAGGAGCATGCGTCAGAGGGGCTTCGTCCGGGTGTCAAGACAGGATAATGCAAGTATTCATACATTTCTTTGGTCAATACAGAACCCGCCGTAAAGTCAAACCTGTTGTGCGGGGGAAGACAGGTGCTGCTGTACTAAAGCGCTGAAATGTGCTCCCCTCAACACACCAGAATCGCAGTGGCACAGTGCTTTTCGTCATAATGTCGGCATTGTCAGACCATAGGTACTCTATTGACAGGCGCATGGCCTGCACGCGGGGCATGGTTTGGTTGCACACCTCGTGATTACTCAGCACCAGGCCGACATTGACAGTGGCATTGTGGATGATAAACTCTGCCAAGCATTGGGGCTTGGTCCCTGGGCGTATAAGCTTGAGGAAATCATCTACATCGTGGCGAGGGGTGGGCTGGTTGAGCTGTGTATAAGGTACGACACGTGTGAGGTTTGTAGGGCAGCTATTTCCACAGTCGCTCGACGTACCATTCGTTGCCAACAAGGTTGTGTTTGCGCTTGGAAAGCTGCAAAGGCTTCATACGCAGCACGGTTGATGCGCGCTATAGAGCAGGAATCTGTGTTACTATCAATGGCAATGCACAACAATGCAGGTGTGCAGATGAGGATGCTGAGGAACAAGAGGGTGCGGCTTATACTCGCCATGTGAAGGGGGTATTCTGAAACGTTCAAAATCGTAATTGTCGTACAATAGCATTGCATTATTTTGTTATTTACCTGTTGTTGTCTTGTTGTGTCTCCGGGGAGACGGGGGTATTTGTAGGCACTCATGTTGGAAGGCCATTGACAAACAGTGGCCCAAGTGTCAACAGTGGCCCAAATACGTAGCGAGCTACAGTGGGGCAAGACCCAAGTGCACTGCTGCCACACGGAGTGGGTTTGGCGTCCCGGGGGGAAAAGGTAGCAACCCCCCACACCTCAAGAAGGAAAGCTCCAAAATCTCCACACAACTATTTTAGAAATATGCCTACAGTAACGATGGCAATCCCAATGTTCGTCGGTTTAGGTATGCGCTCGTAAATGGAGTCCGTAAGTGAGTCAACAGTCAATCTACGTCAACATCTACGAAAACCTGTTGCGCGCAACACCAACCACTGCTAAGCATGTATCGACACACATAATGACGTCAGGAATATCCTGACGGAATGGATTTGTTTGGCGATACCATCGTCACCATCCCCCCCAGGGCTCTGCTTCCTGGGTATCGCCACTGCCAGTGCAACCTTGCGCACGTCCTTCCCTGCAGAATATTTGAAAGACAGGCATGCTTGGCTCAACGATCATCGTCCATTCAGTCATGCAGTTCTAGGGGTCGGCAAGAATGAGTCACAGTCGCAGCTGGTACGTGGTTTGACCAGGGGGGACAAAGGTGATGGCACCATGGCCATCACGTTGA